>OLIR01000006.1_pt1 | contig 358934 bp, 310 predicted proteins | sample 1609741 | NCBI WGS metagenome assembly OLIR01 (sample SAMEA4350169, study PRJEB24818) | metagenome | biome: human; feature: gut; material: faeces | place: Denmark | collected 2013-09
CAGATATTCTGATCTGCACAAAGTCGGATCTTGTGGTACGGGATATTGATCTGTTGAAGAAGCTTGGACGTGTAACCGTTTCATGGTCGATCAACACACTAGATGAAAATTTCAAGAACGATATGGATTCTGCTTCGAGCATTGAGCACCGTATCGCTGCTATGAAGCAGGTATATGAGGCAGGTATCCGTACAGCCTGTTTCGTATCCCCGGTATTCCCCGGTATCACGGATTTTGAAGCAATCTTTGAGCGGGTAAAGAATCAGTGCGATCTGTTCTGGCTCGAAAATCTCAATCTTCGAGGCGGTTTCAAAAAGACAATTATGGATTATATCGCCGGAAAATATCCTGATCTTGTACCACTTTACGACGAGATCTATAACAAGCATAACCGCAGCTACTTTGAAGCACTTGAAGTAAAAGCTGAGAAAATGGCTAAGAAGTATGATTGTGCCTTTGTGGATAATGAAATGCCTTATGGCAGAGTCCCGCAGGGACATCCGGTGATCGTAGATTATTTCTATCATGAGGAAATCCGTGGGACAGAGAATACCGGAAAAAGAAATCGCTAACTTCGGATTTGCCAAATAAAGGAGCAGTACTTATGAAAAAATTCTTTTTGCCAGTATACACTATAGTAGTATTTTCAATCGTTATTTGGTTTGCTTTACATGGAGAACATCGTGATCCGAGGTTTTATGTCTCTATTTTGATAATTGCAATCATTGGGAAATTTATTGCTTCACACATAGATAAAGAAAAATAGTAATAGATGTAGAATTGCCAGAGAGTTTGGCATAGGTGATTAATAATAATGAGGCGGCATATGTATCTTATATCAGCATATTTTGATGAACATGTAACAAAGGGATTGCAGAGGTTAATTGATAATATTGCAAAAGAAACAGGTAATACTTATATGATTGAGAATAATGTTCCTCCGCATCTGACAATTTCAAGCTTCGAAACAAGAAAACCTGATAATCTTAAGGAAGAATTCATGAAGCTTAATAAAATAGGTGCAGGAGAGATAAATATATTTTCAATCGGGCAGTTTCTGCCGTATGTTATGTATGCTACACCTGTTCTGGACGAATATTTAATGCATCTTTCCAATGAGGTGTATGATATATTTTCTGCAAGAGAAGATGTAACAATTAATCGTTGTTACAAACCATATAACTGGTTTCCACACATAACATTGGGAAAGAAACTTGAAAAAGAACAGATGATAATGGCAATGAGAGTATTACAGACACATTTTGTTCCAATAAAAGGGAAAATAGTAAGGGTTGGATTGTCACAGACTAATCCACATAAGGATATTATACAATTTAATATATGATAGTGTAACTGGGGGAGGGAGAATGGATTTTAGTTGATACTGAAGATGAGATGGTGGCTATTTTTTTACGACAGAGGATATATTTTATGCAACAACAGAAATTATTAAGCCTTATAAGACAGGCAATAGAAGATTACAACATGATAGAGGAAGGCGATAAGATTGCAGTAGGAGTATCAGGTGGCAAGGATTCGCTTGCATTGTTGCATGCAATGAAGATACTTAACAGATTTTATCCGAAGAAGTTTGAACTGTATGCAATTACCTGTAATGTTGGATTTGAGGGAATGGATTTTACAGGAGTGAGGAAGTTCTGTGAGAGTATAAATGTGCCATATGAACAGGTTGATACAGAGATTGCGAAGATTGTCTTTGAGGATAATAAAGACGAAAGACCATGTTCACTGTGTGCGAAGCTTAGAAAAGGCGCAATGTATAAGAGGCTTGGAGAGCTTGGAATCAATAAGATTGCATATGCACATAATAAGGACGATTTTATAGAAACAGCATTAATGTCTCTTATATATGAAGGGCGGTTTTACGCATTTCCACCAGTTACATATCTGCCAGAGGCAGGGGTTACGGTTATACGGCCAATGATGTATGCACCGGAAAAGGGTGTGGCTAATTTTGTGATTAATCAGGGAATCAAGGTTGTTAAGAACACCTGTCCGGTTGATGGTTCAACTAAGAGGGAATATGCCAAGCAGCTTATGGAGCAGATTAATAGAGATAATCCGGGAACTAAAGACAGAATTATGCATGCAGTTGTGAACGGAAGATTTGAGGACTGGCCAGAAGTGCATAGAAATTGAAAATAACTGTTGATACAACACCAATGAGATAATAGATTTAATAATATTAAATCTATTTATAAGGAGATACGAACATGAGAAGATTTCATCTCTGGGTAATGGCAGGTGTTGATACAAGACAGCTTACACCTTGTGATGACCCTGACCACGCATGGGTAAAGGCTGTTGAGAAGATGGTGTAATGTATTTTGAACAAGGCATATGTGGAATCAGATATGAATTAAAAGGCTTAATTAAAAGCTGAACATTAAAGGCTGAATATTAAGAAAAATATTGAAACTTTTTATCGATAATGATATATTTAGTGTATAAAATTTTAACAGATTCGAGGTAAAATAATAATGATTTACGCATCACTTAATGCAAAAAAAGGTAACTACCAGTACCCAGCAGCTATTAATACTGCACTTGAATTTCTTGCAAAGCCAGAGACAGCTGAGCTTCCAGTAGGAAGATATGAACTTGATGGAGATAACATTTTTGTTCTTATTCAGGATCAGACAACAGCTCCAGTTGAGAATAAGCGTGCAGAAAGTCACAGAAATTATATTGATATCCAGTATCTTTTCACAGGAAAAGAAGTTCAGGGATATGCACCACTTCTTCCAGGAGTTACAGGTGAAGAGCCAGCTGGTAAAGACAATATCTTTTATGAGACAGTAGAGAATGAGCAGTTCGTTACATTACATCCTGGTGAGTTTACAGTATACTTTACTAATGATATCCACCGCCCTAATTGTACAATGGATGAGCCTGTTAATATCCATAAGGCAGTTGTTAAGATTAAGGAAAGTCTTATTAAGTAATTGGAATAGTTGACTTGTTGATACAATATAATATTTAAAACAGAAGCACCATAAGAAGCGAATGCAATGTATTCTTATGGTGCTTTTTGTATTAATAAAGGACAGAATAAATGGAAAAATGTTGCTATTAGTTATATATGCTTGTATAATACAGTTAGAAGTTTGTTATTAATTTAACATGTGATGGGGGTTATTTAATATGTTAGCAGAGCAGGTATTGGCATTAATTATTTTCATTTCTATGTTTGTATTGATAGTTCTTGATAAGATAGAGAGGCATTATGTGACGCTTGGATGTGGGGCATTGACGCTGATTGGGGTATTTGGAATTATCATGAAGTCGCCGGAGGCGGTTATTAGTATTCTTAATTTAAGAAGCATTTTTACATCAGGTTTCTGGTATCAGTCTGGAGCTGCTGAAGAGGCAGTAACAGGGATTAACTGGTCGACCATTATATTTATTGCAGGTATGATGATTATGGTTGAGGTTATGGCTGCTGCCGGATTTTTCAGATGGCTGTGTATGCTTCTGGCTAAGGCTGTACACTATCGTACAAGAGCATTGTTTATTACATTTATGATAATGTCTTTTGGATTGGCTATGTTTATAGACAGTATAACGGTTATATTGTTTCTTGCGGCTGTATCTATTGAACTTGCCAAGCTGCTAAAGTTTAATCCGGTGCCAATGATTTTATCAGAGATATTCTGTGCTAATCTGGGCGGCTCGGCAACAATGTGCGGGGATCCGCCTAATATAATTATTGGTACATCACTTAACTTTTCATTTTCAACATTTATTACACATACAGGACTGATTGCAGTAATCAGTCTGGTATTTATTGTGGTTTATTTTCTTATAGCATATAGAAAAGAACTGGAATCGTCACCGGATATTGATAAACTGGCTGAATCTATGCCAAGTCCGGCAGAGACTATTACGAACAGAAGGGATTTTGCATTAAGCTGCGTTATATTCATGTGTGCGGTTGTATTGCTTGTAACGCATGCACTGACAGGACTTACGGTTGCATTTATAGGACTTGTTATAGCAATATTTTCACTTATTGTATCAGGCAGGAAGGCTTTACATATGTTGAAGTCTATTGATTATAAAACACTTTTGTTCTTTTTAGGACTGTTTATCGTTGTAGGTGGGCTTGAACAGACGGGAATATTAGAGATTATTGCTGCATTTATAGGCCGTGTGAGCAAAGGTAATCTTAAACTTATGGTTGCAATTATTATTATTATTTCAGCATGTGCAAGTGCACTTATTGATAATATTCCCTTTGCAGCAACTATGGTACCGGTTATTAAGAGTCTGGCTGCGACACAAGGGGTTGACCTTTCTGTTCTTGCGTGGGCACTTTCTATGGGAACTGATGTAGGTGGAAGTGCAACACCTATAGGTGCATCTGCTAATGTTGTCGGAACATCAGTTGCAGCTAAGAATGGTTATATGATTGGTTGGGGTAAGTATTGCCGTACAGCTGTTCCGGCAACTATAATAGTTGTGCTTATATCTATGGTGTGCATATTTGTAAGGTATTGTTAATTCTTCGTGCACAAAATGTGTACAGAAATGGGGGTTTTATGGGAGAACAGTTAATTGTTTCGATTAGCCGTGAATTCGGAAGCGGAGGACATGAGATAGCAAGGAAGCTGGCAGACAGATTAGGACTTGCATTTTATGACAGATGCATGTTGGACGAGATTGCAGAACAGATGAATGCTGATGTGTCAGATTTTCACAAATATGATGAAAAGCCGGGAAACCGTCTCCTGTCGAGGCGTGTAGGTAATCACACCAATTCTTATGAGGAGATTATTGCCCAGTTTCAGTTTGATTATATCCGTAAGAAAGCTGAGAGCGGAGAATCATTTGTAGTAGTCGGCAGATGTTCAGAGAATGTACTTAAGGATTATGACTGCCTTATATCCGTATTTGTAACAGGTGATAAGGAGCATAAGATACAGAGAGTTATGGAGCATTTTGACTTATCCGAATCAGAGGCATATACTAAAATGCGTAGACACGACAGAACAAGAAAACAGTATCATAACAGATACTCAGAAGGTAAATGGGGAGATGCAACATATTATGACATGTGTATCAACAGCAGTCCTCTGGGAATAGAGAAAACTGTTAATGTTCTGGAGAATTATGTGAAAGAAAGAACAGGTAATCAGGAGCTTTAATTATGAAATACACAATAGACACACATACTCATACACTTGTAAGCGGTCATGCATATAACACAATTGATGAGATGGCAGCTTACGCAGCAGGTATAGGAGTTACGCACCTTGCGATAACTGACCATGCACCCAAGATGCCGGGAAGCGCAGGTATATTATATTTTTCTAATATGAAGATAATTCCAAGAGAAAAATGTGGTGTCAGGATATATATGGGTTGTGAAGCTAATATTATGGACTATGATGGAAATATTGATCTTAAAGAATATGGACTTAAGGGCTGTGATGTTGTAATAGCAAGCCTTCATATTCCATGTATCAAGCCCGGAAGTATAGAGCAGAATACGAATGCATTAATTAAAGCAATGGATAATCCATATGTTAATATTATAGGACACCCTGATGATTCAAGGTATCCTGTCGATTATGAAAAGCTTGTAAAGGCCGCTAAGGAAAAGCATGTGCTTCTTGAACTTAATAATACATCATTGAATCCGGATGGCCCAAGACAGGGAGCTTTTGAGAATGATGTTAAGATGCTTAACATATGTAGGGAATTAGGAGTCTGCATATCTATAGGAAGTGATGCACATATAAAAGAGGGAATATGTGAATTTGACAGAGCCTATAAGGTTATAGAAGATACACAGTTCCCAGAAGAACTTATTGTTAATAGTGATTACAGTTTATATGAATCATATATTGGAAAGAAGAATTAAAATCCATTTCATTTCTATTATGAATTATTAGAATCTTATAAGTTCAATAAGAAATACTGCTACACATGACGCTATAGCAACAGTTGTAAGACCTTTGCCTTTCAAAGCAAATATTACGGCTGTCAAAAGTCCTGCAGCTGCACCAACCCACCAGCTGGTTGCATAGAATATTGCAGGAATTGTCATTGCTGTAAGAACTGCATAAGGTATGTAATAAAGAAAAGAACGGACAAAGCGGTTGTTAATCTTTTCCTTAATTGCAGTGAAAGGTATAACTCTTATAAGGTAGGTTGTGCCTGCAAGTATAAGCAGATATATAAAGAAAATACTGTTTTTCATAAGTTCCTCCAATAAGATTAATTATTGCTGTTATCAGCTTCATCAGATACCGGAAAGAATATTGAACCGATAATGGCAGCTGTGATAGCAACAATTGTTATTGTTATACCGCTGGAAATTTTAGAAAGAAGCGGTATATAGTAGAATAAGCAGCTAAGTATAATTGCAATGATTACGACAATCAGGACGGGGCGAGCTTTCTTCATCTCTGGAACAACCACGGCAACGAACATTCCATAGATTGCAACACTTAAAGCACTCATAAGGCGGTCTGGAAGAATATTTCCAAGAATAGCACCAATAAATGTGCCTAATGCCCAGCCCAGATAAGGCAGGGTAGCAAGTCCTGCAAAGTAGCTGCGCTTGATTTCGTCTTCTTTAGTTGCTACTGCAAATATTTCATCAGTTATAAAGAAACCGAGAAGCCAGCGGTATATGCCACTGAAACGGCTGTCGGCTTTCTGTCCGATTGATATAGACATGAAAGAGTACCTTATATTAATAGTAATCTGTGATATAAGCATCTGAATATATTGTCCTGGATGAATCATAATGCCGATTCCTGCAAACTGTCCGGCAGAGGTTACTGTTGTCATAGATATGAGAACGGCCTGCCACCAGCTAAGACCAAAGGATACAGCCATAATTCCAAAGGTAAAAGAAACTGACAGATATCCGAGTGCAATTGGTATGCCGGTTATTAGTCCGCGTTTATAATTATTCATGTTCTTTTTCTCCATGTATACAATGTTGGGGTTAATATAGTAAAGTCATTTTTATATTCTATCATACATTTGCAATAAAAGCACTTGAGAAATTTTAATGCATAAATTGTCAAAAGAATGTATAACATACATGAATCATATGTTATAATATGGAAAAATACGTAAAAATTACAGGGGCAGGTTATGAAGATAAGAGAATTAATGGCACAGGACAAGACTACTTTGTCGTTTGAGGTGTTTCCACCGAAGAAGGATACAGATTTTGCCAATGTTGAGAAAGCAGCATTTGGCATAGCACAGTTAAAGCCAAGCTACATGAGCGTTACATATGGTGCAGGAGGAAGCACTAAGGGACATACAATAAGACTTGCGGGAGATATCCAGAAGAAGTTTAGCGTTCCTACAATAGCACATTTAACATGCGTATGTGCAACTAAAGAGAGCATAGAACAGGCACTTTCACAGATGAAGGAGGCAGGAATTGAGAACATTCTTGCATTAAGAGGAGATGTGCCAAAGGATTTTGAAGGAAATGCATTTACAGATTTCACACATGCGTCAGAACTTGTAAAGTTAATTAAGGAGAACGGTGATTTCTGTGTGGGAGGCGCATGTTATCCGGAGATTCACCCGGATTCTGCAAGCAAACCGGCAGATATCGAGGGACTTAAGAAAAAGGTTGAGGCAGGCTGTGAGTATCTTACAACACAGATGTTTTTTGACAATAATATATTCTTTAATTTTATGTACAGAGTGCGTGAAGCAGGTATAACAGTTCCTATAATTCCGGGAATTATGCCTATTACAAGACAGGTTCAGGTGAAGAACGCAGTGAAGCTTTCAGGATGTAATGTGCCGGAAAGATTCAAGAATATTGTAGACAGATTTGGTGATACAGAAGCTGCAATGAAGCAGGCAGGAATTGCATATGCAACAGACCAGATAATAGACCTTATTGCTAATGGTGTTAAGCATATTCATGTATATTCAATGAATAAGCCTGAGGTTGCAAAGGGGATTCAGGATAACCTTTCGGAAATTATCAGATTATAATTAAAAATGTTTAATAAAAGGGCAGAGAAAGCGGCTACCGACCGGCTTTCTCTGCCTGTTTGTTATCGTACATATATTTATCAGCTTTATCAAAAAGAGTTTTTAAAGTGCAGTCCTTATAATCAGAGGAGAATGCACAACCGTGAGCGTAACTTATCTTGAATGCCTTTCCAAGTTCATTGAATTCTGATATTTCATTGTCAAGACGGTTAAGTATTTCGGTAAACCTCGTCCTTGGTAGAGTTATATATTACTGCGATAAATTCGTCACCGCCGTATCTGCCGACAAAATCCTTAGAGGGAACAACATTTCTTAAAAGTTTTGCAAAATTAAGAATTAACTGGTCGCCAACGGAATGACCGAGGGTGTCGTTAGCTTTCTTAAGATTATTGAGATCAAACATAATACATGCAGTGGAATCAGTAATAAATTCTTTATTCCTGAAGATTTCTTCACATTTGCTTTTATTAGGAAGACCAGTGTGCAGGTCAAGAAATGCCTGCTTTTCAAGCTGCGTATTTTTCTTGTTAATAATAATTGCCTGAATAGTCTGATTAATTATAAATATAATTATAAGAACCATGTCTATTGCTGTAAATGTCTCAAATAATCTTAAATTCCAAGCAATTCTTTCAGAATAATTCTCAGCGGCAGATACGGTCTGGTCGGCAAGATGGAAGTATTCCTCACTTAAAATTACAATATTAGTATTTTCATATCCATATTCACGGACTTTATATATCTCGTCCTTTAACTGTGACCAGAAAGCAATCTGAGTATCAAGTTTTTTCTTATAATCATTGTCATCAAGGCTTATAAGATTATAGTCGCCATCTTCATATTTAAGGTCCTCAAGAATACCGTCAAGATAATTGATAAGTTCATCATCTGAATTGCCGGTGATTTCGAGCTTGACTTCTCTCTGGGTAGCACCTCTTACAAGACCTGTATAATTAATAACTCTGGCAGTTCCCTGTAATTTACCGATAAGAACCATCATGGTTGCAACAAAGCCTATAAGAATAACAAGCAGACAGCTTTCAATAATTGTATTTATTGCTTTAATATGTTGTTTATTTTCATGCAGTTTCATAATTATTCACCTTATAAAAGAAAAATACATTTATTACATCAGTACTATAAAACGGTACTTTAGTACTATATCAATATGCGATTGAAAAGTCAATCTGATAAATGTGAAAAATGAATGAATTTGATTAAAATTAAAAGAAATTGATTATAACACAAAATGTATTAATTTGCATGCAAACATTCATCATATTATCCATTGACACAAATGTGGTGCAAGATTAAAAAAATTCATTTGGGCTTTCTAACCAGACTGAAAATTATGCTTGGCATATTGATTAAAAACTATTAAGATAAAAGAGGAAGAAAAAATGTTAGACAAAGATCTGGAAGTAATGAAAACAGCGGCTTTTAATAAGGCGGATATCTGTAACAATCACTTAGGAAAGTATTTTATAAGGGCAATAATGGCGGGATTTTTTATTGTTGTTGCTACAATTCTTTCAAATGTTACGGCAGCAGTTTTATATCCGACTTACCCACAGTTTGGAAAGCTGCTCGGAGCAATATTTTTCTCAATCGCCATAATTCTTGTAGTATTCATCGGTGGTGAATTATTTACAGGTAATAATATGGTTATGGCAATGGGCGTATATACTAAGACATGTAAGGTTTCTGATCTGGTTAAGACATGGGTTGTAAGCTATATCGGTAATTTTGTCGGTTCATTTATACTGGGAAGCCTGCTTGTATTAAGCAATGCTTCACATCAGCTTCTGGTTGATTATTATAATAGTTTTATATATACTAAATTATCAGCAACACCTATGGAGCTTTTTGTAAGAGGTGTTATGTGTAATTTCCTTGTGTGTCTTGCTGTATACACAGGAATGAAATTAAAGAGTGAAAGCGGAAAATGATAATGATGTTCTGCATTATCACAGCATTTGTAATTGCAGGTTTTGAGCATTGTGTAGCTAATATGGGTACATTTACAATAGGATACTTGCTGCTTGGGGATATCGGAACAATGGCAGTAATCAAGAGGCAGATATTTGTAATACTTGGAAATATTGTCGGCGGTTCGTTGCTTCTTGCACTTCCTTTAAAGCTTATGAGTGCGGAACATTAATTAATAAAAAAGTCAAGTATTGGAGGAATCGGACATGTCACATATAAAGCTTGGAAGTCATGTAGGAATGGCAGGCAAGGAAATGTTCCTTGCGTCTGCGAAGGAAGCAGTTTCTTATGGTGCAAATGTATTTATGTTATATACAGGTGCGCCACAGAATACAAGAAGAAAAGAAATAAGTGAGCTTAATATAGAAGCTGGCTGGAAGTATGCTAAGGAGCATGAAATTGAAGAAATTATTGTACATGCACCTTATATAATCAATCTTGCCAACACTGTTAAGCCGGAGACTTATGAGCTTGCAGTTGAATTTCTTGAAAAAGAAATTATAAGGACTGCTGCCATGGGAAGCCATATAATGGTGCTTCATCCGGGAAGCCATGTCAACGCAGGTGTTGAAGCCGGAACTGCACAGATTATTAAAGGCCTTAACACAGTACTTAACCAGAACGATGATGATGTATATATTGCACTTGAGACAATGGCTGGCAAGGGAAGCGAGATAGGCAGAACATTTGAAGAGATTAAGGCAATCTATGATGGCGTTGATAAGAAGGACAGATTGAGAGTGTGCTTTGATACATGCCATGTAAATGACGCAGGTTACGATTTGGTTAATCATTATGATGAAGTATTTGAGGAGTTTGACAGGGTAATCGGACTTGACCAGATAGCGGTATTTCATATCAATGACAGCATGAATCCGCTCGGTGCGCATAAGGACAGACATGCCAACATCGACAAGGGAAATATCGGATATGAGACACTTCACAGACTTGTCCATGATGAAAGATTCATAGATGTTCCTAAGATTCTTGAGACTCCGTGGGTGGCAGTTGAAGGAACTGATAAGAAAGATCCACCTTATAAGGAAGAGATTGCGTGGCTGCTTAAAGATTAATAAACTGTAGGAAAGTAAGTTGTGAAAGGCGGGAAGAATATGTCAATACCAGCTAGTGAAGCAAAGTCAAGATTAATAGAGGGTAATAAAAGATTTATTAATGCTACAAGCAATCCGGGAGATGTTTCGCTGGAAAGGCGCGTGGATACATTAAAGAATGGTCAGCATCCATATGCGATTGTTCTGTGCTGTTCGGATTCCAGACAGGTACCGGAAGCAATATTCTCAGCGGGAATAGGGGAACTTTTTGTTATCCGCGTGGCAGGAAATGTAGTGGATTCGCATCAGCTTGGAAGTATTGAATATGCAGCAGACCATCTTGACTGTAAGCTGGTGGTTGTACTTGGACATAACCATTGCGGTGCAGTTGAGGCGGCAATAAAGCATGACCCCGACGGACATATCAAGTATATAACTGACGACATAAGGGAAGCTATTAAGGAAGAGAAAGACGAGTATATTGCAACATGTCTTAATGTAAAGCATAGTGTTAAGGTGATAGAGGATAATACAGATATGAAGCTGCTTGAGGAAAAGGGGCTTGAGGTTATAGGAGCAGTGTACCATCTTGAGGATGGACATGTTGAGTTTCTGGAGTGAAGAATGGATGAATGTAACATTATCAGACTAAATAATTTAATATCGTATATATCCCCAACAGAGAATCCACTATCTGCAAATGTGGTGATGATACAGGGAAAGGAAGCACTGTGGCTGTATGATGTCGGTAACCACCCTGATATTCCACAGGTAATAGAACAATTCCGTGATGGAAGAAATGTTAATGTTATATTGTCACATTTTCACGAAGATCATATCGGTAATCTTCCGGGTATGGGCGTTGATGAGGTGTATCAGGGAAAGTATACCCATAGGCACACTGACATGGGAACAGTCGTAGAAGATGACATATATATTCAGGACGGAGATGTGTCACTTCACATATTTCTACTGCCGTCAAGCCATGCAAAGGGCTGTGTTGCGTTGGAAGTAAACGAAGAGTGGTGCTTTCTTGGAGATGCATTGTACTCTATGCAGAAATGCGGACATAACTTATACAATGCAGGCATATTAAAAGATGAAATAAATGTATTACAGAACATTAAAGCGGAGAAATTCATGCTGAGTCACAGGACACCTTTTGAAAAGCCAAAGGGGATTATTATGAGGTGGCTTGGTGAGATATATGACAGAAGGGTTAAGGGAGAGGTGTATATTGAGATCTAAATATCATTTTATTATAATCGGCTCAGGCTGGCGGGCCTTATATTATGTACGCGTAGCAAAGGCTCTGCCTGAAATATTCTGTATTGATGCGATGTATTGCAGGACGCAGGAGAAAGCGGACTTAATTGCCGGTCAGTATCAGATACACACAACTACATCTATAGAAGAATGCGTGGCATATAAACCTGATTTTGCAGTTGTGGCTGTTAAGAAGGACGCCATATGTGATGTTTCAATGGAATGGCTTGACCGTGGAATAACTGTTTTATCAGAGACTCCGGCGGCACTTGATATGGATTCGCTTAATAAACTGTATTCTTATTACAAATGTGGAAAAAAACAGGTGGTTGCTGAACAGTACAGGGAGTATCCTAATATTAAAGCATCATTAAAGCTTATTAATGAAGGAATTATTGGTGATGTCAGCTGTGCAAATGTGTCACTGACGCATGAATATCATGGAATAAGTCTTATAAGAGCATTTCTTGGTGTTAAGCCGGGAGAGAAATATGTAGTTTCAGCTAAGACATATGAGTTTCCTACAACACAGACCCTTACAAGATATGATAAGTTCACAGATGGCAGGATTGCAGGAAAGAAAAGATGCGTCGCCACATTTGAATTCGAAAGTGGGAAAGTGGCATGGTATGATTTTGATTCGGAGCAGTACAGGTCACCAATTAGAAAGAATACGCTTAAAGTTCAGGGTGTAAGAGGCGAACTTATTGATGACTGTGTATATTATCTTGATGAGAATAATGAAGGTCAGACTGGCAGAATCATAACGGATTCCCATGTGATTAATACAGGAAATTCTAATCCTAATTTTGAGAAGATTCGTGAAATTAAGGAAATTTCATTTAATAATAAGATTATATATGAGCCGGAATTTGGATTGTGTGGTCTGTCAGAAGATGAAACAGCAATCGCAGTGATGATGAAGAATACGGCAGAGTATAGCAGAGGAAATGCGTCTGCACCATATAGTATGGAGGATGCCATTGCAGATGCTTATGCCGCCATCTTACTGAAGAAGGCTGTGGAAACAGGAGAAGTGGTGCATAGTTAATATAATGAAACGGGGTACATGGTATGCAGAAAGAATTGTTAAAGGTGGCACTTATAGGTGTAGGAAGTGTTGGAAAGAAATATGCCAGAATGATAACAGCGGGAGAAGTTCCGCATATGAAATTATCAGCTGTGGTTATAAGAAGAGATGAACTTATTGAATGGGGCGAATCACTTGTTAATACTGATGGTGATAATGCAAGGATATTCAGGAGTGCAGAAGAATTATTTGAGACAGGAGAATCATGTTATGATGCAGTTATTATAGCAACTCCTCATAAAACTCATAAAGAACTGGCTTTGAAAGCATTTGCAAAGGGAAAAGCAGTGTTATGTGACAAGCCGGCTGCGGCAGATATTGGCGAGGCACTTGCAATGCAGAAGGCTGCCAGTGAAAGTGGCAGAATATATGGAATGATATTTCACCAGAGGCTTTACCCTAAATACATCAGGATTAAGCAGATGATAGACAATGGTGAATTAGGAGATATAAAGCGGGTATGTCTTATTAATTCACGATATTTAAGAACCTCATACTATCATAAATCTGGCTCATGGAGAAGCAGCTTTGCAGGTGAAGGCGGTGGAGCACTAATCAATCAGGGACAGCATATTCTTGACATGTATCAGTACCTGTTTGGAATGCCACAGAAACTTTTTGCAGCGATTCCATTTGGAAAATACAACGACTTTATAGTAGATGATGAGGCTACTATTGTTATGGAATACGACAATGGAAAGACAGGCACATTTATACTATCCACAGGCGAAGCCTGCCACGAAGAGCGACTTGAGATTATAGGAACGAAGGCAAGAATTCTTCTGGAAGACGACACGCTCACTATTACAAAACACAGAGATGTATGTGAGTATATCAAGAACGAAGAAGTCAACTCAAGGCAGAATATGACATTTGCAGAGGAAACTATACAGTTCGAGAAGGCATCTGAGCCATATGCACAGTTATTTGAAAATTTTGCAAATGCGGTGCTTAAAGGTGATGAGTCTTATCTGACAGTTAAGGGCAGTGAGGGGATTAATTCACTCATGTTGTGTGCCAGTGCTTATTATTCAGCATGCAAAGGCATAAAAGTAGAACTTCCGCTTGAAGCCTCAGATTATAAAGAACTTATGGATGAATTGATTAAGAAAGAAGAGGGAGAATAGATTCAGTCTATTCTTCCTCTTCTTCGTCGTTAAAGCCGTGGAGCAGAAAATCGTTCCACCTGGCATTAGTTTCTTCAAGCTCTTTTTTCTGCATGATACGGTTTCTGTCGCTTAGAATGGAAATCATTTCATCAGCTATCTCCTCAACAGGAGGGTGGTCATAATGATAGAGATAACCAATCATGCGGCTGGCAGTGAAATCAGTATTGAGATTCTTAGTGACAATATCACAGAAATTTTCCTCATAACCTCTTTGCAGCATTAATTCATATAATTGTCTGCTTAAATCTGATTTGGGTTTCATAAAATGTGACTCCTTGTTTGTGGTGCGTAATATGTCTGTTTATTATAGCATAAATATTTGAAAAATATAATGTGTTATGATATATTACATTTGTAATGATATAGCATTAAGATAGTATACTATATGAATATGGAGGTGTTTTTATGTCAAGTACGATTCAAGTAAGAGTGGATGACGATTTGAAGATTAAATCAGATAATTTATTTAAAGAATTAGGAACAGATACTACAACGGCTATAAGAATGTTTTTAACACAGGCAGTTGCTAATAATGGATTTCCATTTGAGATAAAGAAAGTGGCAGCTAATCCTTACATTGCTATTTCGGAAAAGGAAGTTCTCGACAGATTAGCAAAGTCAAGAGATCAGTCAAAGAATGGAGAATATTCAGAAGCAGGTGATTTTGTTGCAGATATGAGGACAAAGTATGGCATATAAAGTGGTTGTTACTAATGATGCTAAAGAAAATATGCAAGAGTATATTGAATACATCTTATATGAAAAAAAGAATCAGCAGGCAGCAGGAAGTCTGCTTGATGATTTTGAATATACTAAAGATATATTAGCAGAGGTCGCAGGAAGTTTAAAATTATGTGATAACGAAAAATTGAGAAGTTTAGGATATAGAAGGATATCCTTTAAATTCCATAGATATTTTATGTTGTATAGAGTGGAAGATACAACTGTTTATATAGATGGGATTTTTCATGAGTTACAGGATTTTGAGAATAAGATTAACTGAGGGATAATAAATATGGCAAGATATAATTTTAGTAAAACAATTGTACATAGTGGGTTGAATAAAACAAAAACAATATATGGAACCAGATGTTATTATGTAAATAAGGGTAATAATAACTTAATCTGACCATATAAATTTAACTCAAAATGACAATGTACACATGTCACTTTATCTGTTATTCTTATGTGCAATTAAAGTATGTTGATATAGGAGGCAGATAAAATGGAAGCACAACAGACACAGTTAGTACAGCAGGGGATTAAGAAAGAAGGATTTCATATTACTGTAACACAGATGTGTATAACAGCAGTATTTATGGCACTTACATGTGTTGCAACAATGGTGGTACAGATTCCTATTCCTTTGGGATATGCACATTTGGGAGACAGCGTAATACTTATATGTGCATTTTTCTTCGGACCAGTTGTTGGCGCACTCGCAGGAGGAATTGGTTCTGCGATGGCAGATATATTAACTGGATTTGCAGTATGGGCAGTTCCAACACTTATAATAAAGACAATCATGCCAATAATAGCATGTGCAATATTTGGCAATATGAAAAGTAAGTTTGACAGATGTAAGGTTATTTCAGTAAAAGGAATTGTTGGTGCAGTTGTTACATTACTTTTCATGACATTAGGATATGTTGTATTTGGTGCAATAATAGCAGGCAGCTTTGCAGCAGGATTAGCTTCGGCACCAGGACTTCTTCTTAAATCAGTAGTTAATATGGTTGTATATCTTTTTGTGGCAACAGGAATGTCTAAGATTCTTGGCAGAAAATAGTCGGTTTTAGAGTATGTAGGATAGATTTATGGTCTGTAGGGTGGTACTTTTGGGTACCACCCTTTTTCGTGGTTGATACACGAGGAAGTTTTTACTTCCCTATACATTATTAAATTCATAATGCTTGTGATGAAGATGGAAAAGGAATCTGATGAAGAATTAGCAGAAAAATCAGCAGATTCAAAAAACATGAATAGGTCAGATTTATCAGCAAGACACAAACAGATTTTAACAAATATGGATATAGGCGTTGAATATAGTACGGAACAGATAGCAGAGAAGATTGGATTAAAAGGTCCTAGAACAAGACAACTATTAAATGAATTAGTGAATAAGGAGTTATTAGCTTGTGTTGGAACAACAAAAAGAAGATATATTAAGACTGTTGATTGAAAAACATATGATACCTATCAGTAGTCGCAAATCTAAAGCCTTTATAGGTCAAAAATCACATCAACTACTATATCAGTCGCAAATTACACCTATAAAGTAACTATAATCATGAACCTTATAGGAAATTCAACTTCAAAACCACATTTTAGACAGCGTAAGAGGGAAAATCAGCCTATAAGATGAGATATATTTATTTTCTTATAGGAAGCCTTTTCTCATAAAGCCATGATTTACCACCCGTCCCCAAAAATCAGAAAAAACCGCCAGCAGTTAAGCTGGCGGCATAAATCAACGCATATACAGTATTTCACAATCACCGATGGTGGTAGAGCTGTTTGTCAGCGTACATTGCTGAGTCAGCATTTTTTACTATTTCAATAATATCACTTCCGTTGCCGGATGCAACACCGACAGCACTTGATATTTCTATTGAAATATCATAACTGCATTTCACAAGTTCATCTTTAACAGCAGATATTATTCGGTCAGCTTCACCGTTATGTGGGTTATTAATTATCATGACAAATTCATCACCACCAAATCTGTAAACACGGCGGCATTGTTCATCTGAATTGGCGTATAATATAGAAGCTAGTGCGGAAAGTGCTTTATCACCATATTCATGTCCATAAGTGTCATTAATAATTTTCAGGTTGTTAAGATCCCAGAAAATAACAGTAATATTATCTACATTAGGATAATACATTGATACCATTTCGTTGTATTTATTCTTGTTGAAAAGCCTGGTTAAAGAATCAGTTTCTTTAAGATATGTAAGCTGGGCAATTCTTGCGGCATCATGCAGGCTGGCGGTAACTATATACTGTAAATAGATAAATCTATAACAGCAGACATTATCTGGTTATCAAGTTCAAAAAATCCAATTATATTAAGAAGCCATATCAGTAATTCAACCCCTATAAATAGCAGAATACCGTAAAGAGTGTATTTATTCGAGGTAATTTCCTGATAGGCAAGTTCTTTCTCATATTGAGCATTAAAATTATCCATGTTAAAAATCCTTTTAAAAATAATCCGTTAAATATACGAATACACGCATAACTTATATTTTAACATTTAGTTATATCGATTTCCAGCTTTTTTAATTCTTTTAATTCTCTTATAGTAAAGTATCCGCATACGATAGCAGCGGCAGCGTCTGCTATAGGTCCGGCATACATAACACCGTCAATTCCCATGAATATAGGAAATATAATGATAAGCGGCAGCAGGAAAATAATCTGCCTTGTAAGCGACATGAATACACCAAGCTGTGATTTGCCAATTGAGTTAAAGAAATTGGAAGTTACAGGCTGGATGCCATTAACAATTGTCAGAAACATATATATTCTGAAATATCTTTCAGAGAATTTAAAGTACAGGTCACTTCCGTTACCAAATATGCTGATAATCTGTCTTGGGAATATCTGGAAGCATGCAAATGCGATTAAAGACAGGGCAGAAGCTGCACCAAGTGCAAGAAGATAAGTTTTTCTTACACGGGCGTACTTCTTTGCACCATAGTTAAAACCTATAACAGGCTGTGTTCCCTGAGATATTCCGATAACAAATGACATGAAAATCATATTAACTTTAGTTATAATTCCGGCGCAGGCAAGAGGAATGTCTCCACCGTATATTGATTGTGCGCCGTAGTGTGACAGCGTATTGTTCATAACAATCTGTACAACGGTCATTGCAATCTGATTAAAGCAGGCACTTGCTCCAAGAATAAATATTTTCTTACAGTGGGCAGCAGATACAATAAAACTTTCCCTGCTAAGTTTAATTGTCTTAAAATGAAACATATAACGCAGACTGATTGAAAATGAAATTATCTGGCCTGTAATTGTTGCAAGAGCAGCACCAGTCATTCCCATGTTAAAGACAAAGATAAACAATGGGTCAAGAATAGTATTTACTATGGCACCAGCAAGCATAGATATCATGGAATATCGTGGGCTTCCATCTGCGAGAATAAGTTTGCTCATACCAGTGTTTGCAATTAAGAATGGGAAGCCAAACGCAGTGATTCTTGTATATGCCTTTGCATAAGGAAGTACATCTTTAGTTGCACCAAAGAATTTAAGCATAGGTGTTAAGAATATAGTGGTTACAAGGAACAGAAATATTCCAAACAATGCCATAAGCACAATACCATTGCCGGCATATTTTTCAGATTCGTTCTTTTCACCGGCACCAAGATACAGCGAGAAATTAGTCGCGCTTCCTATACCGAGAAGAAGCGATATAGCTGTACATGTTGTTGAAAGTGGAAATGCAATATTAGTCGCAGCATTTCCAAGCATGCCGATTCCCTGACCGATAAATATCTGGTCGACAATATTGTAAAGCGCTGTCACAAGCATTGAAATAATGCATGGAATTGCAAAACCAACAAGCAGAGTGGATTCTTTTTTATATCCAAGCGGATTATCTTTTGTGTTCATAGTCGCTGACTGATTATTCATAATAAAACCTCTTAATTATTATACAATATTATTAAAAACTGATAATAGCATAATTGATATCATAACATATTATGTTAATAAATGTGTAGCCCGATTTCTAAAATGTGCTGTTATATGCTTTGAGTTTGTGATATAATTCATGTCATGTAAACATATAAAGCCGGAGGGAAATATGGATAATTATTCAATTAACACAAAATGCGTCCAGGCAGGCTATACTCCTGGAAATGGTGAACCAAGACAGATTCCTATAATCCAGTCTACTACATTTAAGTATGATACAAGTGAGGATATGGGAAAACTTTTTGACCTTGAAGCAAGTGGATATTTCTACACAAGACTTCAGAATCCAACTAATGATTATGTGGCAGCTAAGATTGCAGCCCTTGAAGGTGGAAGTGCAGCAATGCTTACTTCATCAGGACAGGCAGCTAATTTCTTCGCTTTATTTAATATTTGCGAAGCTGGAAGCCATATAGTAGCATCATCTTCTATATATGGAGGAACATTTAACCTTATTGATGTTACTTTGAAGAAGATGGGAATTGAAGCAACATTTGTTGACCCTGACTGCACAGAGGAAGAACTTAATGCAGCGTTCAAGGACAACACAAGAGCAGTATTTGGTGAGACAATTGCCAATCCTGCACTTACAGTATTAGATATTGAGAAGTTTGCAAATGCAGCACATGCACACGGTGTACCACTTATCGTTGATAATACATTCCCAACACCAGTTAATTGCAGACCAATTGAATGGGGAGCAGATATTGTAACACATTCAACAACTAAATATATGGACGGACATGGAGCAGCAGTCGGTGGAGCTATTGTAGACAGCGGAAAGTTTGACTGGATGGCACATGCAGACAAGTTCCCTGGACTCTGCACACCTGATGAATCATATCATGGAATTACATATGCCGAGAAGTTCGGTAAAGAAGGCGCATTTATAACAAAATGTACTTCGCAGCTTATGAGAGATTTAGGCTGTATACAGTCTCCACAGAATGCATTTATATTAAATCTTGGTCTTGAATCACTTCATGTGCGTATGCCAAGACATGTTGAAAACGGACAGGCTGTTGCAGAATTTCTTGAGAAGCAGGATAAGGTTGAATTCGTTAATTATCCGGGACTTCCTTCTAACAAGTACTATGAGACAGCTAAGAAGTACATGCCAGATGGCGGCTGCGGAGTAGTTTCATTCGAGTTAAAGGGTGGAAGAGAGGCTGCAGAGAAGTTTATGAAGAATCTGAAGCTTGCAGCTATCGAAACTCATGTAGCAGATGCGAGAACATGCTGCCTTAACCCTGCAACATCAACACACAGACAGATGAATGATGAGCAGCTTAAAGCCGCTGGAATTCCAGCAGGACTTATCCGTATCTCATGTGGTCTTGAGGATAAGAAGGATCTGATTGCGGATATTGCACAGGCTTTGGAGGCTATCTGATTTAAGTGAGAAATATTTTTATATGAATAAAGTCGTTAAAATGATGGAATTATTATGAATAAAAGTCATCATTTTGACGACTTTTTATTTACAACAAAATGTGTACATGGTACACTCGGGTTATGGAAAGTCATTATTTATCAAGGACTGAAAGGAAGTGACACAATGTTTGCATTAAAAGATTATATTACATCGGAGGATGTTAAGAATCTAAGGAAGAATCTTGGACTGACACAGAAAGAATTTGCCAGTCTTGTTGGAACATCGAAACCGACAATAGAACGATGGGAAAAAGAAAATGCTAAGATTACCGGTCCAATTGTTTTACTGTCAAAGATGATTAATGATTATCCTGATTATGTGAACAGACTGATAATACCGGAAAAAGAATTTCCAGTCAGAATGTTTTATATGTATAAGGACGACATCTGTACACTGATAGATGTTGATGATGCAAAGCAGCTTGTGAGAATAAAGAATTATACAGACAAGCTGATGTTTCGTGCATTTGGTGTTAATGAAAATCCTGATTACAATGACTATAAGGAATTCCTTGAGTCAAGATGTTTTCCAAGAACAAGAGATAAGATGAAGCTTGTGCTGGAGGATATCGGACTTCCGTTTTATGACACATTTATGATAATAGAAAAGACGCAGGGGCGTATGGCAGAGGATGACTTCTGGATAAGAATAGAGAAGTAGATGGTGGAGGAATGTTTATGGTCGAACTTTTTGAACAGAATATAAGAACCAATACCCGACAGTCATCTAAGGGAAATCAGTTAAAATGGGAAAACGAAGGTACATGGTATAAAGCTGATTATACCGGATATGAAGGGTTAGCGGAATATGTTATATCACATTTATTAAAGTATACTAATCTTAATGAAGACGAGTATGTTTTATATGAACCAGAACAGATTAAATATAAAAGACAGATATATAATGGTGTCAGGAGCAGAACTTTTATAGATGGAGACTGGCAGATAATTACATTGGAGAGACTATTTAAAAATGTATATAATGAAAGTCTTACAAGTGTTTTGTGGCATATGAGTGATGTGAAGGAAAGGCTTGAATTTCTTGTAAATTCTATAAAGAATATAACAGGTCTTAATAATTGGGGTGAGTATATATGCAGACTATTTACAATAGACGCATTTTTCCTAAATGAGGACAGGCATATGCATAATATTGCTGTCTTGATGAATGGAAAAGGTGATTATAAATATTGTCCGGTGTTTGATAATGGTGCAGGGCTTCTGTCAGATACAACAATGGATTATCCAATGGAACAGGATATATATCAGATGATATCAGAAGTTAAGAGCAAGAGCGTAAGTCAGAATTTTGATGAGCAGCTTGATGTGGCCGAAAATTTATACGGACAGAATCTGCAATTTCTATTTACTAAAAAGAATGTAAGCGATATAGTTAATAACGCAGATATGTATCCACCGGAAGAAAGAAAAAGGGTGGAGTTAATCATATACAGTCAGATGAACAAGTATAAATATTTATTTAGATAAGGAGCAATTATTATGGTAAAGCATGTTATTTTATGGAAATTAAAGGACGAGCTTGCAGGAGAAGAAAAAGAGCAGGTTAAGGCAGGAATCAAAGAAGGACTTGAAGGACTGGCAGGACAGATTCCGGGGCTCGTTGAGGTAAAGGTAAGAACAGAGTGCCTTCCAAGCTCAACAGCAGATGTAATGTTGGATACAACATTTGATGATGTTGAAAGCTTAAAGGTTTATGCAGTACATCCGAAGCATGTGGAAGTTGCTGACAGCAAAGTAAGACCATACACAGCAATCAGATCATGCATGGATTACGAAATTTAAAGATTTATCATATACAGCAATAGTGGAGGACATAATGATGGAATACATTTCAAGAAACGATGCATTTGAATTACTTAAGAAATACAATAAAGACCCATTTCATATTCAGCATGCGCTTACGGTAGAAGCAGTCATGAAATGGTATGCTAATGAACTTGGCTACGGTGATGATGCAGAATATTGGGGAATCGTAGGACTTCTTCATGATATTGATTTTGAACTTTATCCAGAGCAGCATTGTATCAAAGCACCAGAATTACTCAGAGAGGGTGGTGTATCTGATGATATAATTCACGGAGTTGTTTCACATGGATATGGAATTACTGTAGATGTTGCGCCTGAACATGAGATGGAAAAGGTGCTTTTTGCAACAGATGAGCTTACAGGACTTATATGGGCGGCCGCACTTATGCGTCCATCAAAGAGCACAAAGGACATGGAACTTAAGTCATTAAAGAAGAAATATAAGAGTAAAGGTTTTGCTGCAGGATGTTCAAGAGAAGTAATTGAGAGTGGAGCAGAGCAGCTTGGATGGGAACTTGATGAACTTCTGACTAAGACACTCACCGCAATGGCTGCTTCAGAAGACATTATTAACGAAGAGATGGAGAAAGAAAATGTTTAATACTCCGGCAGACTGCTATAAGTATATAATTGATAATGACATTGAGATGCCGGTGCTTGGGGCAATGATGAACCATGCGAAAGATTATTCCATTGCGGAGATTGCAGATGGAAGATTTCATAACAGAGACGGTGTCGTTTCATTTTCATCACCGGGATATAAGGTCAACATAGCTGTGACGGATGATGAGATTGTCACTGCGGTTCTTAATGGATTGTATGTAAGTGCATTTATATCAAGACATGCTGACAAATACCAGATACATTTTCTTGTATCGGGATATCCCATCGATATGAAGTGCCGTTATGAGGAAGAAATCGCTAAGGGTGTTGTGCGTTACATGATTATGTCGACGATTGTTGCGTGCAGACTCGATAGTGAGAAGAAAGTCAGGGAGTACATAGCTGAATAATATGAAGAGAGCCAGGATATACGGACTGACAATGGGGTTGAAGTTCGTATATCCCGGCTCTCTTTATGAGGGGGAAAAATGTTTTTCAAACATCCGATGGCTGCTGTATTGGGAGATTAGACAGCCATCTTTTTTATGAAAAAGTTTGTCTGTTGTCTTTCGACATTGTTAATATTAAATGGGAAATGTGAAAATGAGTTGGAAAGTTTGTGAGAATTTTGTGAACAGTGATATAATAAATGGCATTGAAATTATGAAAATACTTAAATAATGGAGGACACATTGACATGAAAGAGTTAAGTAACAGATCAGCAAATTTTACAGACTCTGTCATCAGAAGAATGACAAGAGTTGCTAATAAATATGGTGCAGTTAATTTATCGCAGGGATTTCCTGATTTCGAGCCACCAAAGGCTATAACAGACAGGCTTGCAAGAGTTGCAGGCGAAGGTCCTCATCAGTATGCATTGACATGGGGAGCTAAGAATTTCAGAGATGCAGTTGCTAAGAAATATGAACATTTTTCAGGTGTTAAGATTGACCCTGAGACAGAGATTGTTGTCACATGCGGAAGTACAGAGGCAATGATGGCTACAATGCTTAGTATTACTAATCCGGGTGATAAGGTTGTAATATTCTCGCCTTTTTATGAGAATTACGGTGCAGATACAATTCTTTCAGGCGCAGAGCCGATATATGTTCCATTAGTTCCACCAGAATTTCATTTTGATAAGGAAAAGTTAGAAGATGCATTCAGACAGGGCGCTAAGGCATTAATTCTGTGTAATCCTTCCAACCCATGCGGTAAGGTGTTTACAATGGAGGAAATGCAGACAATTGCTGAACTTGCTAAGAAATATGACGCATATGTTGTTACAGATGAAGTGTATGAGCATATTGTGTATGCACCTAATAAGCATATTTATATGCAGGCGCTTGAGGGCATGAGAGAAAGAACAATTGTGTGCAATTCACTGTCTAAGACATACTCAATAACAGGCTGGAGATTAGGTTATGTTATTGCTAACCCACAGATAATTGACAGAGTTAAGAAGGTACATGATTTCCTTACAGTTGGTGCAGCCGCACCATTGATGGAGGCAGCAGTTGTGGGATTAGAGTTTGGTGATGGTTATTATGAGAAGCTTGCAGCACATTATGCACATATGAAAGAGGTATTTGTAGGCGGTCTTAAGAAGCTGGGATTAAAATACACAGACCCACAGGGCGCATATTATGTGCTTGTTGATGTGAGTGAATTCGGAGTTAAAGATGATGTGAAGTTCTGCGAATGGATGGCACAATTCGTTGGTGTGGCAGCAGTACCGGGGTCAAGCTTTTTCAGGGAAGATGTGCATAATCTTGTGAGATTTCATTTCGCAAAACAGGACGATACACTTAATGAAGCAATTAAGAGACTTGCGACACTTAAAGAAAAGGCAATGAATGCCACAGATGTTGATTGGAGATAAAAAATGGAAATATACTTAAAACCGATAATTTCGGCATGTTATGTGTTCCCGGTTCTTGCCGTGTTGTTCACACTGCCGTACATAATATACGAATATCATAAATATGGCTCGATACTTGTAATAAGAACAGGGGTTGTGTACACATTTATATTCTACATGCTTACCTCATATTTTATGACAGTGCTTCCGCTGCCTCCGATTGATTCAGTGACACCGGATTCGGCATGTATGTTGTTAGTGCCATTTGACGCAGTAAGAAGAGTTGTTGCTACTGTGAATATTACTTTATCGAATCCGGCAACATATATTAATCTGTTCAAATGTGGTGATTTCTGGCAGATTGCTTTCAATATTCTGCTGTTAGTGCCATTTGGTGTGTATCTGAGATACTATTTTAAGAGAAAATGGTGGCAGGTGCTTATAATGTCATTCTGCTACAGCCTGTTTTTTGAGCTTACGCAGTTGTCAGGCTTGTATGGAATATATCCTTATCCATACAGATTCTTTGAAGTGGACGACCTGATATGTAACACACTTGGAGGAATGGTGGGCTTCTGGGTTATGCCGGCGGTTGTTTTCATGCTTCCAAAGCGTGACAGAATGGATGAGGTTGCTTACAACAGAGGACAGATTGTGTCGGAATTCAGAAGAATAATAGCATGGGCGTTGGATATGCTTGTGATAATGGCTCCGGTTGCCGTATTTTTTGCAATAGATAAAGAAAAGTTTATGAATGCTGTGTACGATGTAAGATATCTGGTTGTCATAGCTGTATATATAGTTATTGCATTTACAATAGTTACAGCAGTTACTAAGGGAAGATCTATAGGCAAGGCACTTGTTAATATAAGACTAGTGAGGGCAGAGAGCAAGAAAAGAGATAATAAGGCTGCAGATTACGAAGCTGAGAATATTGAGGCTGATACTCACAGGAGAGTGAATGTTTTCAGGCTTATGGGAAGATATTTTATTCTGTATGTTTTAAGCCTGCCATCTCCTGTATATGCATATAATCTTTATCATGTGGCACTTAAGGCTTATGGGTGGAGATTCTCTGTCAGTATAGCAGTATGTGTATTGTGCCTTATGGTTACGGCATATTTTGCGATAGATTTCATATTATGTCTGTTCAGCAGTACACGGCAGATGTTCTATGACAGGGTGATGGGAATTACGCATGTCAATATGGTGAAGCAGAAGGAAAAGATATCAAAATAAATTGAAAAACATAACAAAATAAACTCAAAAAATACATTGACATGTTAGAACTGACATGTTAGTATACACATAGCAAATAATTATGCAAATATGGTACAGAATAATAATGTTGTTATGTAAAAGGAGGATTTTTGTTATGGATATGACATTGAGATGGTATGGACCAGGATACGACAGCGTAACACTTAAGCAGATCAGACAGATTCCAGGCGTAAAGAATGTTATTACAACGCTTTTTGGTAAGCAGGCTGGGGAGCGGTGGCTTCCAGAGGAAATAGCGGAGCTTAAAAGGATTGTTGAAGATGCCGGGTTGGGAATCGCTGGTATTGAATCTGTTAATGTGTCAGATGATATTAAGATTGGCACAGCTAAGGCAGATGAGCACATTGACAATTATATAAAGACTCTGCAGGCTCTTGGAGAAGCGGATATTCATGTGGTATGTTACAATTTTATGCCTGTATTTGACTGGACACGATCAGAACTTGCAAGAGAAAGAGCTGATGGTTCAACGGTGCTTGCATATAATCAGGATACAGTTGATATGATTGATCCGGAGCATATGAAGGAATCAGTTGCAAAGATGTCTAATGGATTCGTAATGCCAGGATGGGAACCAGAGCGTCTTGACAGATTAAAAGAACTTTTTGAAATGTATAAAGATGTTGACGCAGAGAAACTGTTTAATAATCTGGTATATTTTCTGGAAGCAATTGGTCCAGTATGTGAGAAGTATGATATAAAGATGGGTATTCATCCGGATGATCCTGCATGGCCTATATTTGGGCTTCCAAGAATTATGACAGGTAAGGATTCTGTTACAAAACTTCTTGATGCTGTAAATAAACCATATAACGGAATAACACTTTGTACGGGTTCATTTGGCTCTAACCAGAATAATGATATTTGTGAGATTATCAAGGCGTGCAGAGGAAGAATACCATTTGCACATGTGAGAAACCTTAAATATAATTCACCTAGGGATTTTGAAGAAGCAGCACATTTATCATCTGATGGTTCTATGGATATGTATAAGATTATGAAAACATTATATGATACAGGTTTTGACGGCATTATAAGACCTGACCATGGAAGAATGATATGGGATGAGGTGGCTATGCCAGGTTATGGTTTATATGACAGGGCTTTAGGTGCAACATACCTTAATGGCTTATGGGAAGCTATTGATAAATCATCAAAGTAATTATTAACATTGGGTTTTTATGACATAATGGAGGATATTATGAAACTTTCAATAAATGGTATTAAGAATACGACAGATTGGGAAAAGGCTGGCATAAAGCTGCCTTCATATGATGTTGAAAAGGTTGCAGAGGATACAAAAAAGTCACCTGTATGGGTACATTTTGGTATTGGCAATATTTTCAGGATATTCATTGGTGGAATTGCAGATTCATTATTAGAACAAGGAGTTTCAGATAAAGGCATTACATGTGTTGAAACATTTGACTTCGATGTAGTAGATAAAATATATAAGCCATTTGATAATCTTGTTATGGCTGTTACATTGAAGGAGGATGGAAATACAGAAAAAAAGGTACTTGGTTCACTTACAGAAGCTATTAAGGCACAATCATATTCGCAGAAGGAATGGGAAAGATTAAAGGAGATATTTGCTGACCCTGGGCTTCAGATGGTGTCATTTACTATTACAGAAAAAGGTTATGCGTTGAAGGATTCTAAAGGAGAGTTTTTTTCTTTTATCAGGGAAGACATTGATAATGGACCAGAAAAAGCAACATCAGCAATGGCAGTAACAGCAGCACTTTTGTATGAACGTTTTAAAGCCTGTAAGGCACCGATTGCAGTTGTATCAATGGATAACTGCTCACATAACGGAGAGAAACTTAGAAATTCGATAACCGAGATGGTAACTGAGTGGAATAAAAAAGGATTTGTTGGTAATGATTTTGTTGATTATGTGAATAATGAAGAGCTTGTATCATTTCCATGGTCTATGATTGATAAAATTACACCAAGACCAGCAGATAGTGTTGCTAAAGCATTAGAGGAAGCAGGTGTTGAGGATATGAGTCCGGTGATAACATCTAAGAAGACATATATTGCTCCATTTGTAAATGCTGAAGGACCACAGTATCTTGTAATAGAAGACAGGTTCCCTAATGGCAGACCTCAGCTTGAAAAAGCAGGTGTGTTTATGACTGACAGACAGACAGTTAATAAGGTTGAGCGTATGAAAGTAACAACCTGCCTTAATCCGTTACACACAGCCTTAGCAGTATATGGCTGCTTATTAGGATATAATCTGATTGCTGATGAAATGAAAGACAAGGAACTTTCAGAGCTTGTGAGACGAATTGGGTTATCTGAGGGAATGCCTGTGGTAATTAATCCGGAGATAATTTCACCACAGAAGTTTGTGGATGAAGTTCTTAATGTAAGAATACCTAATCCTTTTATGCCTGATACACCGCAAAGAATAGCGACAGATACTTCACAGAAGGTAGGAATACGGTATGGTGAAACAATTAAGTCATATGTTGCAAAGGACGGAAGTGCCAAAGAATTAATAGCGATTCCATTGGCAATTGCAGGATGGTGCAGATATCTTCTTGGAATTGATGATAATGGCGAAAGCTTCGAATTGTCTCCAGATCCGATGGCAGATGAATTAAAGAAGCATTTATCAGGTATAAAAATAGGTGACATATCATCTTATACAGGACAGCTTAAGAATTTATTGTCAAATGCTAATATATTTGGTATAAATTTATATGAAGCAGGAATTGGCGATAAAATAGAAGAGATGTTTGTTGAAGAGATAGCAGGAAAGGGTGCTGTAAGAAATACACTTAAAAAATACCTTTAATATATATAACAAGCAGGCTCATAGTATAAGAAAGGCCGCAGGGTTATGGAAAAATCATTAAACGAAGACACATACGAAAAATTAAAATACGATATCATGAATTTCAAGCTTGTACCGGGAGATTCAATAAGTGCACAGAAGATAGCTGTAAGGTATAATGTTTCGAGAACACCGGCAAGAGAGGCAATTGTTAATCTTGAAAAGGAGGGGCTTCTCAAAATAATACCTCAGTCAGGCACATATGTTGCAAGTATTAATTGCAGACGTTTTGAACAGGAATGGTTTGTCAGAAAAAGTCTTGAAGTGGGGATGGTAGACCCGGTTTTTGAGCATGTCAGCAATGAGATGCTTGATAAGATGGAAGAATTAAACAGCCGTCTCATTAATTATGATAAATCTAATGAAAAAGTTCCAAGGATTGAAATCGATAATGCTTTTCATGAACTTATATATGAAAGCTCTGGAGAACAGCTCGCTGCTAATATAATTAAAATGCAGATGAGTCATTATAACAGAATACGTTTCTTAGCAGAACTTAATAGTTCTATTAGTGTTAAAACTAATGAGGAACATGAGATGCTTATAGATGCAATAAGGAAAAAAGATAAAAGAATGTATCTTCGTGTTATTAAAGGACATATTAACAGAATTTTTAATGAGATTGATAAGTTAAGAATAATTTATCCTGATTATTTTGAAAACAATTAAAAACAACCATCTGGATACCGGAAATCAACAGGTATCCAGATGGTTGTTTTTATTTATTGAATCATTTCTCTATATTGAGAAGGAGTCATGTTTTTGATTTTTTTGAAAAGCTTGGTGAAATAATTAACATCTGTAATTCCACATTGTACAGCAATGTCCTGTATAGGAAGCTTGGTTGTATTGAGCAGATAGATAGCGTGTTCAATACGTTTATTATTAACAAAATTAGTGAGCGTTGAGCCGGTTTCACGTTTAAATAGAGAAGATACATAACTGCTGTTTAAAGCAAACTCAGCAGAAATTGCATTAAGGCTGAGATCGTCAGTAAGGTTAAATGAGATATAATTAATAATATTTTGAACAGGTTTGCTATATTTTCTTAAAGAATAAGATTGAACAAGCAGACAGTATTTACGCGTGATTTCATTTTCCAGGGTTTCAAGCTGGGCAATTGTGGTACAGGATTCTATACGGATAGCAAATTTGCGTGATATTTCATCAAGATGAATAGGATGAACATATGCTGATTGGGCAGCTTTCCTGCAAAGGGTATTAAGAATTATCATGAAATTCTTTCTATCGCGGATTGAATCTGACAGGCGGGGCTTAATTCCAGATGAATTAAGATGAGCAAGCTTGTCAATTGATTCAAAATCACCATGAGCAACATATTCCATCAGAAGAGATTCATCATTATAGCGTTGTTCTAGAACCTCAATGGATTGCTTTGTTGGTTCGGGGGTATAATCATTGTACATGTATTCAGAAGCATTTTTATTAAGAAAATGTTTTTTCTCAAGTGTGTAACTGCTCCATAATTTACTACATAAACAGTTTATAATTGCTTCTATACATCGTTCATCTGCAAATACCGGGAGTGCGGCATAATAAAGCTGCATAAAATCAGTAAATCTTGGTGGTATTGAATTGTATGAACATAAATCATCAATTCTTTGATTGGTAAACTTTTCAAATGAAAAAGGTCCGGCAAAGAAAGCTTTTTTTGAGTTGGGCAATTTAATATATATATAATCACAGGCGAAACTGTCATGAATCAGAAGAATTGTATTATTTTTGCCAGAACAGTTAATAAAGTTCTGAAATGTTTCTTTATGATTAATTAAAAATGCATCACTGAGGATAGTTTTTCTTAATTCACCATCATATCTGTCATCCCAGAGAAATGGTGTGTCAATTATATAAGATGGGATTTTTATCTTAGATAATAGTTCCATGGTGTAGTCCAGATATACTTTATAGTCCATATAAACCTCCAATCTCTATCAGTTTTTATTACCATATTATAATAACAGAAGAAAACAAAAATTCAAAGCACAAAAATAAACTGACATGTCACACTGACAGATACTAACATGTTACAGAACTGATACTGACATGTTAGTATTGATTTGATTTTTTATAGTACAATTTTTGTCATAAAAAATGTATGGGTAAAAATAATACTAGATATACTAAAATCTGTAATAACGGGTATGTTATTTATAGGTTAATATAAAGACATAGAAAAGAGAGCACATAATAGTGCACATAATATTTAAGGACGGTCTTTAAAGAAAAAATATCTATAATATTTAATAAAGTGATGGAGGTTTTATTATGACAGATAACAATGGAAAGGTCAGGCCATTTGGTATAAAAGACAAGCTTGGTTATATGTTTGGTGATTTCGGTAACGATTTTACTTTTTTGTTATCAGCTATGTTTTTGTTGAAGTTTTATACTGATGTTATGGGGGTTTCAGCAGCACTGGTCGGTCTTATGATGATGGCGGCAAGATTTGTTGATGCTATAACTGATGTAACAATGGGGCAGATAGTTGACAGGAGCAGACCGGGAAAGAAAGGCAAATTTGCACCATGGCTCAGACGAATGTGTGGTCCTGTTGCGTTAGCATCATTTCTGATGTATGCGACATGGTTTAAAGATATGCCGATGGGATTTAAGATTTTCTGGATGTTTTTCACTTACCTTCTTTGGGGAAGTATATGCTACACAGGAATTAATATTCCTTATGGCTCAATGGCATCAGCGATTTCAGACAATCCGACAGATAGAACTTCTCTTTCTAACTGGAGAACAATAGGAGCTACACTTGCTCAGACAGCGATAGGTGTTGTATTACCACTTGTAGTATATTATACAGACGAAGCAGGAAATTCAGTATTATCCGGTCAGAAAATGATGCTTGGTGCTTTGGTATGTTCAATAGGAGCAGTAATCTGCTATATGCTTTGCTACAAAATGACAACGGAAAGAGTTAAGGTTGGACAGAACACACAGAAATTTTCGTTTGGAGAGCTTATAAAGGAACTTGCCCATAACAGATCATTAATAGGCATTATAGTTTGTGCACTGGTATTTTTACTTGCACAGTTATCATTAAGTAACATGAACGCATATATTTATCCAAATTATTTTGGCAATATAAAAGCAATGTCGATTGCAAGTCTTTCAGGAACAATAGTAATACTTTTACTTTCAACATTTATTACAAAGCTTGCATCAAAAATTGGAAAGAAAGAATTGTCAGTTATAGGATGTATTATCAGTGCAGCTTCATTTATAACATTATTTATAATTCACACTCATAATGTATGGATCTGGATAGCTTTAATAATTATAGCAACAATCGGTACTTCAATGTTTAACATGGTTATATGGGCGATGATTACGGATGTTATCGATGAATCAGAAGTTCAGAATGGTGTACGTCAGGATGGTACAATTTACTCAGTATATTCATTTGCAAGAAAGTTAGGACAGGCATGTTCATCAGGTTTAGCGGGCGTACTTCTTTCGATTGTTGGTTATACAACAGCTACAGCATTTGATCCTAAGGTTATTGACGGAATCTACAATGTGACATGTCTTATGCCGGCAGCCGGAATGACATTATTATTGCTTGCATTAATATTCTTATATCCTTTGAATAAAAAGAGAGTAGAAGCAAATGCAGCTAAGTTAAGAGAAATTAGAGCAGCTAAGGAACAGCAGTAAAAATATTATAAATATAAATCAGGAGGAATTAATTATGTTATATCCAGTTTTAACACAGTCAAGATTATTAAGCGATTTAAGCGGGGTTTGGAATTTTAAGTTAGATAACGGAAAAGGTTTTGAAGAAAAATGGTATGAGAAACCTTTGAAAGATGCAGATACAATGCCTGTGCCAGCTTCTTATAATGATCTTAAGGAGGGGACAGATTTCAGAGATCATTATGGATGGGTATTTTATCAGAGAAATATATCAGTTCCAGAATATGTAAAGAGCCAGAGAATTGTACTGCGTTGTGCAGCAGTTACACATTATGCCATGATCTATCTCAATGGCAAACTGATATGTGAGCATAAAGGAGGATTTCTTCCATTTGAAGTAGAATTAAATGATCATTTACAGGATGGAGATAATCTCCTTACCATTGCGGTTAATAATGTTATTGATTATACAACTCTGCCAGTTGGTGGTAAGGCTAACATGATGAGTGGAATGATGGGGGGCATGGGTGCAGGTGCATCTGACAAACCACAGAACAATCCTAACTTTGACTTCTTTAATTATTGTGGAATTACAAGACCTGTAAAAATCTACACAACACCTGAGACATATATCAATGATATTACAGTTACAGCTGATATTGATTTCACAAAAGAAGAACCATCGGCAGTACTTAATTATAATGTTGAAATTAAAGGAAAAGATTACAACAACATAACATGTAAAGTTGAATTATTTGATGAAGAAGGCACAAAGCTTTCAGAAACAGAAGGGTCAGAAGGCACATTTGAGATAAGTAATGTAAGATTATGGCAGCCATTAAATGCTTATCTTTATAAGATAAAGGTTACAGCAGGACAGGATGTGTATACACTTCCATATGGTGTAAGAAGTGTAAGAGTAGATGGCACAAAGTTTTTAATTAATGAAAAGCCATTTTACTTTAAAGGTTACGGAAAGCACGAAGATACATTTCCTAATGGACGTGGAATAAATCTTCCTATGAATACAAAGGATATATCAATTATGAAGTGGCAGCATGCTAACAGCTTCAGAACAAGTCATTATCCTTATAGTGAGGAGATGATGAGACTTTGTGATGAAGAAGGTATTGTTGTTATCGATGAAACAACAGCAGTAGGAGTCAATCTTCAGTTCGGCGGAGGAGCTAATTTTGGTGGAGAGAGAATAGGAACATTTGATAAGGAGCATGGAGTGCAGACACAGGAACATCATAAGGATGTTATCCGTGATTTGATATCAAGAGATAAGAATCATGCATGTGTTGTTATGTGGAGCATAGCTAACGAACCTGATTCAGCAGCAGAAGGTGCATATGACTACTTTAAGCCTTTATATGATCTTGCAAGAGAATTAGATCCTCAGAAACGACCATGTACATTAGTAAGTGTTCAGGGAACAACTGCTGATACAGACTGTTCATCTCAATTAAGTGATGTAATATGTCTTAACAGATATTATGGATGGTATTTTGGTGGTCCTGATCTTGAGGTATCAGAGACTGGACTTCGTAAAGAACTCTCAGACTGGGGTAAACTTGGAAAGCCTGTTATGTTCACAGAATATGGAGCTGATACAGTGAGCGGACTCCATGACACAACATCTGTTATGTATACAGAAGAATATCAGGTAGAATATTATGAGATGAATAATAAAGTATTTGATGAATTCGACTTTGTTGTAGGTGAACAGGCATGGAACTTCGCAGACTTTGCAACAAGCCAGAGCCTGTTAAGAGTACAAGGTAATAAGAAAGGACTGTTCACAAGAGACAGAAAACCAAAGATGGTTGCTCATTACTTCCGTAACAGATGGAGTGCAATTCCTGAATTTGGTTATAAGACAAAATAAATTATTATAATAAAAATGTCATACAAAAGCTGCCACTTTATAGTAAATGAGTGGCAGCTTTTATGTGCTTCTTGTGAGGCATGTTGCTAATGTGGATATTTATGAAAATTTCGTAAACAGATAAAAATCTATATACTATGTAAATAATTAATGATATTATAGTTAAATAAATTAATGGTCAGTATATGTGTGAAAGACATCTGGCAATTAAACAGAACGAAGAGGTTTATGATGAAGAATAATAATATGACAAGAAATCTTGGAGAGGGAAATATATCAAAGCTTCTTGCTTCGCTTGCAATTCCTGCAGTTGTGGCACAGGTTGTTAATCTGCTGTATAACATAGTTGACCGTGTATATATAGGACATATTCCGGGTATTGGGGCTAATGCTCTTACAGGGGTCGGACTTTTTACTCCTATACTTATGCTTATTAATGCATTCGCAATGCTCGCCGGTTCAGGAGGAGCACCAAGGGCAGCAATATTTATGGGAAAGAAGGACAATGATACAGCTGAGAGAATTATAGGAAACTGTTTTACATTTATAATGATATGTGCGGTTGTATTGACGGCGGTGTTTTATGTATCAGCACCACAGCTTTTAAGATGGTTTGGCGCAAGTGATGCAACGCTTCCATATGCTTTGTCATATGCAAGAATATATATTCTTGGAAGCATATTTGTCCTGATTGTTATGGCAATGAATATGTTTATCACAACACAGGGGTTTGCTAAGATCAGCATGCTGACTACAGTAATTGGTGCAGTGATTAATATTGTTCTGGATCCTATATTTATATTTGTATTTAATATGGGAGTAAGAGGAGCAGCACTGGCAACAGTGCTTAGTCAGGCTGTCGGAGCTGTGTGGATTCTGCATTTTCTGACGGGTAACAAGACAATACTGCGTCTTAAGAAAGCTAACCTAAGACTTGATGCGAAGATAATCGGACCGTGTCTTGCACTCGGAATATCAACATTTGTAATGTTATCTACAGAGAGTATTTTGTCAATCAGCTTTACCTCAAGTCTTTCCAGATACGGCGGAGACCTTGCGGTAGGAGCAATGACAATTATAACAAGCACTAATCAGCTTATTGTTATGCCGTTACAGGGAATATGTCAGGGTGGACAGCCGGTTATCAGTTACAACTATGGAGCAAAGAATAATGACAGGGTTAAGAAAGCATTTTTTACGCAGTTTAAAGCATGTGTAATATTCACATGTATAAGCTGGGCAATTATGATGCTTACACCACAGCTGTTTGCCGGTATATTTACAAGTGACAAAGTACTTGTGAATTATACAGCATGGGCATTGAGAATATATATGGCAGGAATATTTGCAATGGGATTCCAGGTAAGCTGTCAGCAGAGTTTTATGGCGTTGGGACAGGCAAAAGTCAGTCTTATACTGGCATGTTTAAGGAAACTTATATTGTTGATACCGCTTATATTCATATTACCATTGATTTTTCAAGATAAAGTATTTGCTGTATTTCTTGCAGAGCCGGTAAGTGATATTATTGCGGCTATTGTAACAACGATAGTATTTATGTTTAAGTTTAATAATATATTATCTGAAAATGAATAATATAAAAAATTTTAATGAGTAGCAGGAAAGGGGTAATGGGAATGAACAATATGGATAATTACATGGAGCAGATGGCGGTTCTTTGTGAAAACAATGACAGTATCAACAAGAACCTGTATTCGGAGTATGGCGTAAAGCGTGGATTACGAGATGAAAATGGTCAGGGAGTATTGACAGGGCTTACTAATATATCTGACATAAAGGCTTTTGAATACCGTGATGGTAAAAAGTGTCCATGTGATGGAGAACTGTCATACAGAGGATACAATATAAGAGATTTTGTTGCAGGAAGCAAAGGGAAAAAGTATGTTTTTGAAGAAGGAGCATATCTGCTTTTGTTTGGAGAACTTCCTGACAATGACCAGTTAAAGGAATTCCGTGATGAGTTATCAGAGTGTATGAAGCTGCCAACTAATTTTACAAGAGATGTTATAATGAAGGCTCCTACAGCGGATATAATGGGCTCAATGACCAGGAGTATTCTGACTCTTGGCTCATATGATAAGAAAAAAGACAACTTAGATATACCTAATGTGTTAAGACAGAGTATGCAGCTTATTGCAACATTTCCGATGATTGCAGCATATGCATATCATGCTTATAATCATTATGAGAAGGATCAGAGCATGTATATTCACAGACCAGAAAAGGAATTATCTATAGCAGAGAATTTCCTGAGAATGCTTAGACCAGATACATGTTTTACAGATTTGGAAGCACGGGTTCTTGATATTGCATTACTGCTGCATATGGAACATGGTGGTGGTAATAACTCTACATTTACTACAAGAGTTGTAACATCCTCTGGTTCTGATACATATTCTGTTATTGCCGCAGCTATGTCATCATTAAAAGGAAAGAAACATGGTGGCGCTAATCTTATGGTTATGAATATGATGGATGATATTAAGGAGCATGTTAAAGATTATGCAGATGAAGAAGAAATAGCTGCATATCTGGATAAATTGCTTAACAAGCAGGCATTTGACAAAAAAGGTCTTATATATGGTATGGGACATGCAGTATATTCTATCTCAGACCCAAGAGAGAAAGTGTTTAAGGGATTCGTGGAGCAGCTTGCAACAGATAAGGGGCGCAATGAAGATATGCTTTTATATAATAATATTGAAAAAATTGCACCAAGGCTTATTGCAGAACAGAGAAAAATATATAAGGGAGTAAGTCCTAATATAGATTTCTATAGTGGATTTGTATATGATATGCTTGATATACCAAGAGAGTTATATACACCTTTATTTGCTATAGCCCGAATAGTTGGCTGGAGTGCACACAGACTGGAAGAATTAATAACTACAGATAAGATAATACGTCCTGCATATAAGAGTCTTGTAACTAAAAAAGAATATATTGACAGAGAAAAAAGATAATTTTAACACCATATTCTGATTATAATGCAGGATATGGTGTATTTTTGTATATTTTGCTATAATAAAAAATGGGGAGGGAAAACATATGATGAATAAAAAGAAATTATGTATAATAATAGTTATAGCTATAATTGTAACAGGATTAGCTGTTACATTTGCAGTATTATCAAAATCAGGTAAACATAAAGAAAATGTTAATGAAGAAACTACAGTGAATAACGAGAAACAGACAGATTCTGTGACAGAGGCAGCTAAGGCAGATGAGAGAAAACAGGTACAGACATCTGTAACAATGCAGTTTAAGCAGTCTAATTCGTGGGAGGGCAATGGCAGATTCTATGCACAGTACGACCTTGTTATTGATAATAAAGAGACGGCAAAGATATCGGACTGGACATTTAAGCTTAATACAATAAGTGGTATAACTTTAGAGCAGAGTTGGAACTGTACAGTTGATACATCTGATTCAGAGTGGAGAGTTGTGCCTGTCGATTATAATAAGATAATTGAGAGTCAGGCACAGATGAATAATGTGGGATTAATTATAAGTTCTGCGTCTAAGGAGGGACTTACGAAATATACACTTTATTTCATGTTTGACACAGGTAAGGAGATAGTTCTTGCCAGTGATGGAAAGGCATATAAAGCTGGAGAAGAAATTGCTGATTCAAGTGAAGAGTCAACAGTATCACAGCCAGAAGATACGAAGCAATCAGATGAAAACACAGCACAGCCGGGTGGAAGTGATTCTGGAAATGATTCAGGAAATAACTCTGATACAGGAAGCAATGCAGGCATAGTCACAACAGTTCCAACAGGAAGACTTCAGGTATCCGGCACGAAATTAACTGACGAATCAGGTAACATTATCCAGCTAAGAGGGGTAAGTACACACGGAATATCATGGTTTCCAGACTATGTTAATTATGATGCATTTGCAACCTTAAGGGACGATTGGGGTGCAAATGTAGTGAGAATTGCTATGTATCCTGAAGAATATAATGGATATCTTTCAGGTGGAGACAAAGCGGCATTAAAGCAGATTATTGATAACGGTGTTAATTATGCAACAGAGCTTGGAATGTATGTAATCATAGACTGGCATGTGCTTAATTATGCACCATCAAGACACACACAGGAGGCATGTGATTTCTTTGCAGAAATGGCATCTAAGTATTCAGGCCATGACAATGTAATATATGAAATATGTAATGAACCTGTTGGTGCTGACTGGAATTCAGACATTAAGCCATATGCAGAGACTGTAATAGGCACAATAAGACAATTCGACGATCATGCACTTATACTTGTAGGAACTAACACATGGTCACAGGATGTTGACAGCGTTGTTGGCAATACGCTTGATGATGGAAATGTTATGTATGTGGCACATTTTTATGCAGGAACACATAAAGAAAATATAAGAAATAAGATAAGCACAGCACTTAATGCAGGAGTTCCAGTGTTTATCAGTGAATGTAGTATATGTGACGCATCAGGCAATGGTGGAATAGATTATGCATCTGCCAACGAGTGGCTTGACTTCATGAACAGCAATCAGCTGAGTTTTATTGCATGGAGTCTTAGCAATAAGGCAGAGACATCAGCACTTATATCATCTGGCTGCAGTGCCAAGAGCGGCTGGAGTGATGGTGATTTGTCTGAGACGGGAAGATGGTTTAAGAGTGCGATATCGGGAAGGTGATAGTTATGAAAAACCGTATTTTAACATACAGAAAATACATAGATTCATTATTACAGTCAGATAAGGACTGCGACTGGAAATACATCAAGCAGGAGCATCTTACACAGGTGGCATTCTTTCAGCATGAAAGGCTTGTGCATTTGATTGTAACCATAACATTTGCGATATTGGAACTGCTGACAGTGTGTGCATATGTGATAGTCGGGGCGATTGACTCTGAATTAAGTATGCCACTGCTTGTGCTTACGATTGCAATACTTATTCTGCTTGTGCCATACATAAAGCATTATTATCTGCTTGAAAACGAGGTGCAGAAAATGTATAAGCAGTATGACAGGATATGTGAAAAGGAACGGAAATTATGATAGCTGTTGTTGAAGATGAGAAGGAATTATGTGAAAGCCTTAAGCTTTTATTGATTGATAAGGGGTATGAGATAGTTACTGCCGGAAGCTGCGGTGAGGCAGATAAATTTATTGGCAATCCGCAGATTGATATGTTTCTGTTAGATGTTAAGCTGCCTGATGGAAGTGGATTTGACATATGCAGGAAGATAAGAAAATCAAGCGAAGTGCCGGTTATATTCTTAACTTCATGCGATAATGAGGAAGAGATAGTTACAGGGCTTGATATAGGTGCGGATGATTATATAACAAAGCCGTTTTATACTAAGGAACTGCTTTCAAGAATAAGTGCCAACTTAAGAAGAAGCAAGTTTAATGCAGGCAATATCTATAAGAAAGGTGATATTGTCGTTGATTTTGACAGATATAAGATAAGCCGTCAGGGTGATGAACTAAATATATCGACTAATGAATTCGATATTGTAAAAATGCTTATAGAGAATAAAGGCAGAGTCGTAAGGCGTGATGCTATATATGAGAAAATATGGGATATTCACGGTAATTTCGTTGAATATAACACACTTACCGTTGCGATGAGCAGAATAAAAGCAAAGCTTGGAACATATGGTGAGAAGCATCAGCAATACATTGAGACTATAAGAAATGTGGGCTACAGGTGGATTGACTAATAACTTTCAGGGGGATTTATGGATAATATGGTTAAGAAGAAACTGTCTGCATTCAGGAAAAGACAGACTGTTTTCGTTGTTATATATGGATTGATTAATGCGGCTGTTATAGCCGGAATTATAGTGTATTACAGGCTTAAAGAGCAGGCATTGGCAGGTGCATTGTATTTACATGATAATGCATATGGTGAAACATTTGTACGAAAAATGTTTTCATCAGGGATAACGGATAACAATATCAGAGCGGGTAGAACAGCCATGGAAAGTGCCGGATACGGCAGCCATGGCTTTTCGTATGTGAGCAGAATTAATGGAGAAATGTATGCTTTAATAGCAATAACAGCAGTCCTTTTAATTGCACTCGGTTCAGAATTATATAACTGCTACAGACTTGGACATAAGGGTTTTGTAAAGAAAGTGTGTGGCGTATATGCAGACAACGAGAGGCTTTCTAAGCAGTTAGAGAACGAACACATTTATAATAAAGAGCAGCACAGGAAGATGCAGGATTTCATTGAGAATATAGCACATCAGATTAAGACACCGCTGGCTATCATAACTATGAAGCTGGAAATGCTTGAGGAAAAATGTGATGACAGTTCGCAGCGTAAAGAGATAGCTGATTGTACTGGTAATGCATTTAGAATCAAAACTTTTATAAAGAAGCTGCTTGATATAAGCCGCTTTGAGGCAGGAAAGGTTGTCATGACAAGTGATGAGGTTGATGTTGCGGCAATACTTCAGGAAAGCATTAACAGCAGTGTTGTAGACAGAAATAGAATTACCACAGATTATGGTGACGAAAAATTGTGTATGTATGCAGATGAAGGCTGGATTGTCGAGTGTTTCATTAATCTTCTAGACAATTGTGCGGAATATTTAGCAGATGACAATACTAAGGTATATGTTGATGTAACAAGAAAGAATGATGACTGTGTAGTTACGATTGCTGATAATGGCAAAGGGTTAAGTACGGAGCAGTTTAACAGCATATTCAACAGATTCGAGACTAATGGTAGTGCGGCGGATTTTAAGGCAGGTATCGGACTTAATCTGTCAAAGCTTATTATTGAGGCACATCATGGAAGCATAAAGGCAGGAAACAGTGAAAAGTATGGCGGAGCTGAATTCGTTGTGACACTCCCAATGTACAGATTAAAGACGAAATATCAGTCCATGTAAGCTGGGTGTAAGTTTTGTAAGATATAATTATCCCAGATAGAAATCGGGGATGAGAGGGGGAGACGTATGGACATAATATTAAGCGCAAAAGGTATATCTAAAACTTACACAGCAGGACAGGTGAAGATTAATGCGTTGAACCGGTGTGATATTGAGGTAAGAAAGGGAGAATTTACCGCGATTGTCGGCAAAAGTGGTTCAGGCAAGTCAACTCTGTTAAGAATTCTTGGAACAATGGACAAGCCAGACGAAGGAAAGGTGTACATAGCAGGAAAAGACATAAGTAATCTTAAGAATTCAGAACTGGCAAAATTCAGACGCACGCATATTGGGTTCATATATCAGGATTATAAGCTGATTCCTGAATATACAGCATATGAAAATATAATACTTCCGTTAATTCTTGACAGTGAGGAAGATGATGAGGAGGAAGTTACTGAATTAATGGAATCACTTGGCATAGATTATTGTAAGGATAAATTCCCTGCACAGATGTCAGGTGGTGAGCAGCAGAGAGTCGCAATTGCAAGGGCATTAATTACCCATCCTTCAGTTATATTCGCTGATGAACCGACAGGAAATCTTGACGCGGCGAGTGCAGAGACAGTTGCTAAAATGCTTACTCTGGCAGCGTCTAAGTATCAGCAGACTATTGTTATGGTTACACATGACAGGCAGATGGCAGAATATGCAGACCGCATACTCACAATCACAGATGGAAATGTGACAGGGGGTGTTGGTGTATGAACAGCGAACTTATTGCATTGACATTTAAGGGAATTCGCAGGAGATTAAAAAGCATTTTAAGGTCAATGGTATTAATAGCGCTTGCATTTACATTTGTTACAGGGATACTGCTGCTACAGGAAAATATGTCAAACTGGCAGAATGCTTATAATAAAAAGCATTTTGGAGACTGGTTTGTAATGTGCAGGTCTAAACAGCATGAGGAAAACGAAAGTATTAAAAATCATCCATATACCGGAAATGTGTATACTGCAAAAACTGTAACAAGCGTAAAGGATAGAACTAATTCATCAGATATTATGATTGGTACAATGTCAGATGGCTTTATCAGCATGGGCAGTATAGAACTTGAAAAAGGGAAGATGCCGGACAATGACAACGAAGCAGCAATAGACAGGAATTCTCTTAACAGGCTTGGGCAGGGCACAGACATTGGAGATATTATAACTCTTAATGATAAAGAATATACGCTGAGTGGAATAATGAACAGCTATACAAATGTATGGAATGATGGTAAAAAGCTTCCGGGAATTATTGTTACGGAAAATGAGGCAGACAATATTGAGACGGACGAAACATACATATATGCATATTCATTACAAAGTTTCATAGATGAACAGGATTATAACAGTATAGCTGAGAATTTAAGAAAAGATTCGGGCCTTAAGTTTAATTTTACATATAATAGTAATGTGTATGATTATAAGCCGTGGGGATATGCAAAAGCTAATAATTATGTTTATGTGTTTATTATGATTATTGGAATAACTATAATATCATATCAGATTACAATGTATAATAAGTCAAGGAAAAATGTCCGGTTTATTCAAAAATGCCTTGGAGCTGATAATGGACAGATAGTTCTTATTACATTAACAGAGAACATATTTATACTTTTAATTTCGGCGGTAAGTGGTTTTTGTATAGCATCTGGAACCGGGTATGTAGTACAGGCTGTTATAAAATATTTCAAAAATGTATCATTTTTCTCAATAGGACGATATACACTGATAAGGATTATTCTGACACTTGTAATTGCAGTGGTAATCGGTTTTCTGGTTGGAATTATTACAGACAGGTTAAGCAGCCTGAATTGCAAAAAACGGACATACAATTTTAAAAATGTTATGACAGAAAAAACATTTGTTAAAATTACTGCGAAAAGATTTAAGTGGTCTGATGGCTGTTTCCAGAATGTAGTAATAAGAGTGTTTTCTCTGGTAATGGCTGTTATTACTGTTGTATGTACAGTTAATTGTATCATTGCATACAGAGAGTACTTAAGGGTAACGGATAAACCTGATATTGTGGGCTATGCGGAAAAAGAGACTCCCCGTTCATATACAGTTTATTATGATTACACAGCCAGTCTTGTGAAAAAAGGTGATGTGTATACTGCAGAGCAGACGGAGAGAAAAATACCTGATACATGGGAGTATTCTCCATATCAGAATCATTCCATATCAGAATATTATTTTAATGATGTTAAATTTGGCGACAGCTGCATGTACAAGAATATAAGCGATGATGTTTTGAATTATCTTAAAAATATAGATGGCGTAGATGATATAACTATGGGATATTATGAAAACGCAAGAACATTTACATGGACAGGTATCAATACTGATAATGTTGGAAATGGTGTATCATTGGCCAGATCACTAAAGTCAGGTGGTGCAGATAAAAAGTATGTCTTTGCTGCCGACTATGTAGAACCAGAGAAGGATATATATAATTCGCTTAATGATTATGCTGATGGAAATCTGGATTATGACGGATTCAAAGAAGGTTCAGAAGTTGTTGTATTTCTGGATGTAAATAATTCCGGGGAATATGATGACAGCATGAAGGATGGTGTTACTCTTAAACTTCATAATTATGAAATGGTTTTAGAAAGAAATGACAGTTATGAATCAGGCGATGAATATATCAATGCCTATAGTAAATTGCTTGAGGAGACAATTGATGGATATGAAGGCCAGACAGATACACAATCAATAAAAGATTATATATGTAAAAATATAACTGACCAGCAGATAACAGAAATTTTAGATGTATATGCCGAGACACATGATAATGCCTATATTATGAATATATATAATCAGTATAAAGCTGGGGATATAAGTAAAGAACAATTGCTGGATGCTTCAGGTTCAGATGAGTATTACAGTGGTGTCTGGAGGTCAATTATTTCACAGGAGTGGTGGTATAGCCAGTATGGATTTTACACATATCTTGTACCAGCAGCCAGTACTAAGGTGGTTAAAGTAGTAAAGGTAACTGATGAAATAAAAGAAAAATTCAAGTACATAATACCTGAATTTGGCCAGTATACAGTAATTGGTTCAACGCAGCTTTTGCATAATGCATTGGACAGCCAGAATGAACTTATTAAAAAATACCTGTTTCTTGATGAGCTGCCTGATTATATGAAATTAAAGATGAATCCTAACCGGATTAATATAAAATATAATCTTGGTTCGTCTGTAATGGCAACAGATAATGTTGTTTCTTCATATCTTGGTTCAGCCGGATTTGCGTATACATCATATTCAGATGAAAAGAACCAGATGAGACAGAAGACAATAGAAGCATTGATGACATATGGAATTACAGGAATTGCTGCAATTGTAATATATCTTATGGTAAGTACAATTATTCTGAAAGGAAGGCTGGAAAGGTATACAGAAAGAATAAAACTTCTTATCAATACAGGAGCGGAAAGAGATAAAATTGTAATTATATGCATGTATGAATGTATCTGGCAATCGATGTGGTTTATAGTACTGATGCCGTTAGAGCTTCTGATATGTCTGGTAATGGTAAGAAGATTTGTAAAACAATTATAACAATTGAGGCGCGGATTTTTCCGCGCCTTATGTTTTTAATTCGGATACTGTGAAGTAATTCCAAAGTACTCTTCAAGAGATAACCAGTCGCCATTGTTATATAACTTAGTTGCAAGGTCAACACCTACATAACGAAGATGCCATGATTCATACTGATATCCGGTAGCAGAATCTTTGCCTTTAGGGAAGCGGATACAGAAGCCGTATTTGTAGCAGTTATCATTAATCCACTTGCCTTCGTTAGTATACTGGAAGCTGTCCTCTATAGTGTTAAGGTCAAAGCATAAACCAGTCTGATGTTCAGAGTTGCCAGGTCTTGATGAATATGTGTCTGCTACAGCAGCACCATCACTTTTAACATATCTGTTATACACATTAACCTGATAATTATATGAACGGTATCCGCTGGCAATATATATATTAAGACCTTTAGCAGTTGCATCCTTTAACATAATCTTCCATGCACTCATAAGAGTTTTGTCAAGACATGTTGAACTTCTGTCTGCATTAACAGGCTGGTCAGGATTAGTGGGAATGAAATCCTGAGGAAGAGCATATGTCTTATTGGCAATAAGTACTCCGTCAATATAAGTTGCTCCATTAATTTCCTGAATCTGGAAGCCTTTAGAAGTAGTACCTTTGGAAACTGTATTACCAGATGGAACTACAGGAGGTGCGAATTCAGAACTGTCAGATGAAGCAGGGACTGATGTTGCATCTGACATAATTGAAGAAGTATCAGTGTTAGTATCAGTTGATGAAACTTCTTCACTTGTACTTTCATTCTCTTTTGTCTGTGTTGATTCTTCAACCTTGGCAGTTGTAGATTCCCCATTCTTATCTGTTTTCTTGGATTTAGAACAGCCTTTCATGGAAACAGATATTATTACAATAATAATGATAAGTAAAGCAGCAGCTGCACAGGCGAGAATAATACGGTTTCTTCTTACCTGACGCTGTCTGCGTGTCAATCGTCTTTTAGTCATGATGAATTAATTCCTTTCAATTAAATTATTTAAAAGTAATTATTGCATTGTTTACTGGATATTTCAAGGATAAATGTGCTAATATGTTTACTATATTGATATGTGAAAAGCGAGGACTAATATGTATACAAAAGAACAGTTAAAGAAGCAGTTAGAGAATATGGGCTTAACAGGTGATGAGACAATTCTTATTCATTCATCAATGAAATCTATCGGTGAAGTTGAAGGTGGGGCAGATACAGTACTTGATGCATGGATTGAATATTTCGGACATGGACTTTTACTTCTTCCAACACATACATGGAAGAATATAAATGCGGACTCACCGGTATATAATCCTAAAGAAACACCATCATGTGTAGGACTGCTTACTAATATGTTTCTTAAAAGAGACGGAGTAATAAGATCACTACATCCTACACACAGCATGGCAGGAATTGGAAAGAAAGCGGCAGAATATCTGGCGAGCGAGGAGAATAACAATACACCGTGTACACCAGGCGGATGTTACGACAGATTAAGAAGCTGTGGAGGAAAAGTTCTGCTTGTTGGAGTAGGACATGAGCGCAATACATTTATTCATAGTGTTGAAGAGGTACTTAATGTACCACACAGATTATCAGATAAGCCGATGAAGTTACAGATTGTAATGCCTGATGGAAGCATTAAGGATTCATATATGAGAAAGCATTACAACGCAGACCAGCCTCACATATCAGAGGATTTCGTTAAGCTTAATCAGGCATTTCTTGACTGTAAGGCTGTGCGTGAAGTAACATTTGGTGACGCAGAGTGTCTTTTGTGTGATGCACAGGCGGTGTTTAATGTTGTAAGGCATGTCATTGCACCAGACCCTGAATGTATTGTGACGAGCAGTTCAATTCCAAAGGAGCGCTGGGAAGCACTTGTTAAGTAGTAATGTTTTCTGAGCAGTACTGCATCGCAAAATCTATAAATAACTGGGCACTGTGGCTCAAGAAATTCCCCTTCTTCCATACGATTCCGATATTAACATCAATCGGTGGTTCAAGGGGAATTCCTTTATATTGCTTGAAATGAGGCAGCATATCTGAGAAAAGGAAACAACCGCAGCTTCCGTTGTCAATGAATTTCAATGTAGTATATAACTGGCTGCTTCGCATAATAATTCTCGGGTTAAGCTTTAGCTGGTCAAATCTGTTTTTCAAAAGCTCATTCTGCACAGAGTCCACATTAAACATAAGTAGATTCTCATCTCTGAAGTCTTCAATTGTCATACATTTTTTCTTAGCCATAGGATGTTTCTTAGAGACAACGTACATAAGCTGTTCTTTAGCAAGAATACAGCTTTCGAATTTATCTATATTAAATTGCTCCATATTAACAATTGCAAGGTCAAGCTTTTCATCCTGTACGAGATCACATGCACGCACAGAGCCGAATTCATCGAGCTCTGTCTGGATATCAGGATGATTCTGTTCAAATGCATTAAGTACTTCAGGGAAAAAGATTGTACTGAACATAGGTGGTATTCCTATCTTAAGAACCGGAACCCGGTTGCCTAATTCTAAGAATTCATTCTGCATTTCTGTACTGTGTTTTAGCAGGTCTTTAGCTTTTTCATAAAATGTCTCACCGGCACTTGTTAGTTCCAGATGATTACCATTTCTTGTAAAAAGAATAATATTAAATTCAGCCTCGAGGTCTTTAATGGCAATCGAGATTGTAGGCTGCGTCACAAAAAGCTCTTCTGAGGCTTTGGTTATGCTGCGGGTGCGGCATGCAGTGCAGAAATATTTTAACTGATTAAGTGTCATAGCGCGCTTCCTCCTGTTAAATGCTGCAAAAAGCAGTGCATTTTATATATATATTTTAGCATAAAAATTTTTTATTGAAACATAAAAATCGTTAAATTGTTTTTTTGCGAGAACAGAATTATACTTTAGTTACATTAAAGATGAGTCCGGACAGAAAGTTAATTAATAATATGTGAAAGGGGGAACGTTATGTCTCAAACCACAATAACATTACTGTTTTTATTGTTTGCTGTAGTCAGTTTCATACTTGAAAAGATTCCGCTGGGGCTTACAGCTACAATAGTTGCACTTGGTCTGAATCTTACCAACGTACTTACGGTAAAGGAAACATTTGCAGGATATGTAAACAGCAATGTAATACTGTGTGTCGGAATGTTCGTAGTCGGACAGGCACTATTTGAAACAGGTATGGCTAATAAAATCGGAGGTATTGTTACTAAATTTGCCAAATCTGAAAAGATACTTATTATTGCGATAATGTTAATCGTAGGAATTATGTCAGGGTTCCTTTCTAATACGGGAACAGCAGCAGTACTTATCCCTGTTGTCTGTGGAATAGCAGATGAATCAGGATATTCAAGAAGCCGTCTGTTAATGCCACTGGTATTCGCAGCAGCACTTGGGGGAAACCTTTCAATAATTGGAGCACCGGGAAATCTTATGGGTGTAAATGCTCTTGAAGAATTAGGGCTTTCAACAAGCTTCTTCATGTATGCACCGATTGGAATACCAATGCTTATATGTGGAATTATCTATTTCATTGTAATAGGCTGCAGGCTTCTTCCAGATAAGAAGGTTATTACAGAGGATGCACCAGAGCAGACAAGAGATTTCAGCAATGTTCCAAAATGGAAACAGGCAATGTCACTTATCGTGTTAATTCTTGTTATTCTTGCCATGATATTTGAGGACAAGATAGGAATTAAGATACAGGTTTCAGCATGTCTCGGAGCAGTAATACTTGTTCTTGCAGGTGTTATATCTGAGAAGGAAGCGCTGAAGTCAATTGATTTAAAGGTTGTACTGTTATTCGGTGGTTCACTTGCACTTGCAAGTGCTCTTGAAAAAACAGGAGCAGGAATACTTATAGCAGATAAGATTGTTGGAATTATGGGTTCTAATCCAAGTCCTATAGTTCTTTTGCTTGTGATATTCGTAGTCACATGTGTACTTACGAACTTCATGTCCAATACAGCAACAACAGCGCTTATGGTTCCAATTGCCGTATCACTGGCAGAGAGCCTTAACGCAGATCCAAGAGCAGTAGTAATTGCTACAGTTATTGCCGGATCATGTGCATACGCAACACCAATCGGAATGCCGGCTAACACAATGGTAGTTGGCGTTGGCGGATATAAGTTCAAGGATTATGTAAAATCAGGACTTCCGCTTATACTCGTATCGTTTGTGCTGTGTATGATTTTGTTACCAATATTATATCCGTTCTATCCATAGGATATGGCGGAGATAAAAAATGTTACATAACAATGCAAAACAAGGAGGCTAAAATCCTCTGCTCCTGCAAGGGCAGTCGCATTTTGCTTCGCAAAAACAAGGAGGATTAATATGAACAAAGAAGAGAGCGTAAAGCTGATGACAGACAAGATGGCTAAGTTCGTTGGCCATATCGGTAAGAAGTTACCAGATGATGTAATTGCAAAGCTTGAGGAGCTTGCAGCACAGGAAACAGCACCACTTCCTAAGGTATTATATGAGACAATGACTAAGAATCAGGGACTTGCCGTATCACTTGACAGACCTAGCTGTCAGGACACAGGTGTATTACAGTTCTGGGTTAAATGTGGAACCAACTTCCCACTTATTAATGAACTTGAGGGCTTGTTAAAGGAAGCTGTTGTACAGGCAACATTTGCAACACCATTAAGACATAACTCTGTTGAAACATTTGACGAGTACAACACTAAGAGAAATGTTGGTAAGGGAACTCCGACAGTATTCTGGGATATCGTTCCTAATGACGACCACTGCGAGATATATTCATACATGGCAGGCGGCGGCTGTACACTTCCAGGTAAGGCAATGGTTCTTATGCCAGGTGCAGGTTATGAAGGAATAACAGATTTCGTACTTGACCAGATGACAAGCTATGGACTTAATGCATGTCCTCCACTTCTCGTAGGCGTAGGCGTTGCAACATCTGTTGAGACAGCAGCACTTCTTTCTAAGAAGGCACTTATGAGACCAATCGGTTCACATAATGAGAATGAAAATGCAGCTAAGATGGAGAAGTTACTTGAAGACGGAATCAATGCTATCGGACTTGGACCTCAGGGTATGGGCGGTAAATTCTCTGTTATGGGAGTTAATATTGAAAATACAGCAAGACACCCATCAACAATCGGTGTAGCTGTAAATGTAGGCTGCTGGTCACACAGAAGAGGTCATGTAATATTTGACAAAGATTTAAATGCAGTATGTGATACACATTCAACAATAGACCTGAACGCATAGGAGGATTAGAAAATGGTAGAAATCAGAGGCGATAAAAAGGTTCTTGTTACACCAGTAAGTGCAGAGGACTTAAAGGATATTAAGATTGGTGACATTGTATGGCTTGACGGAGATTTAATGACATGCCGTGATGTTGCACACAGAAGACTTGTAGAATATGGAAGAGAGCTTCCTTATGATATTAAGGACAAGGCAATATTCCATGCAGGTCCTATCGTAAGAAAGATTGAAGGAACAGAGAATGATTATGAGATGGTATCTGTAGGACCAACAACATCAATGCGTATGGAGAAATTCGAATACGAATTTACTAAGCAGACAGGTGTAAGAGTAATTGTAGGAAAAGGCGGAATGGGTCCTAATACAGAGAGAGCATGTAAGGAATTTGGTGCTATCCACTGCGTATTCCCTGCCGGATGTGCTGTAGTAGCAGCAACAGAGGTTGAAAGAATTGCTGAGCATCACTGGGATGAGCTTGGTATGCCGGAAACATTATGGTGCTGTAAGGTTAAGGAATTTGGACCGCTTATAGTATCAATAGATGCTAATGGTGACAACCTCTTTGAACAGAATAAGGTTACATTCAATGAAAGAAAAGAAGAAGCCAAGAAGGCAATATATCCTAATGTCAAATTCATAAAATAAATATACATAAAAACAGGGGCGGCAGACCTTTATGGTCTGTCGCCCCAACTCCTTTATACGGAATATTATTTTATACCAAAGATAAGGTAAAGTAGATTGTAGTTGTAGAACATTACTGCTGCAACGAGTGAAACAGTAGACATAATCTTGATAAGGATATCAAGAGATGGTCCTACAGTATCCTTTAATGGATCACCTACAGTATCACCAACAACGGCTGCATCATGTGCTGGAGAGCCTTTGCCCTGTCCTTCAATAGCACCTGATTCGATGTACTTTTTACCGTTATCCCACGCACCACCAGCGTTACCTGTAAAGATGGCAAGCATGATAGCTGAAAGAGTAGCACCGATAAGAAGACCGCCTACGAAGTAAGGTCCGAAAAGGAATCCGGCAATTACAGGGAAGATGATTGAGATGATAGCTGGCATACGCATTTCTTTTAATGCACCCTGAGAAGATATCTCAATACATGTCTTATAGTCTGGTTTAGCCTTTCCTTCAAGGATACCAGGAATGTCTCTGAACTGTCTTCTTACTTCTTCGACCATTTTACGGGCAGCATTGGCAACGGCTTCAATAAGCATACCTGAGAACAGATATGGAAGAGCACCACCAACTAAAGCACCGGCAAGAATAAGTGGGTTAGTGAAGTTAAGGTCGAGGCTGCTTCCCTCTGGCTGGAATGCATAAAGGAAACTAACCATAAGTGAAAGTGCTGCAAGTGAGGCCGAACCGATAGCAAAGCCTTTACCGATGGCAGCAGTTGTATTACCAACGGAATCAAGCTTATCAGTAATTTCTCTTACCTCAGGTTCGAGCTCTGACATCTCTGCAATACCACCGGCATTATCAGAGATTGGTCCATAAGTATCAACAGAAACAGTTGCTGATACGAATGAGAGCATACCTACGGCAGCCATAGCAATACCGAACATGCCTGAAACTGCATATGATGCATAAGTTGTAATACCTAAAACAATAAGTGGATACATACAAGACTTCATACCAACTGAAAGACCCTGTGTAATAGTTAAAGCTGCACCTTCCTTAGAAGCCTGTGCAATTGTCTGTGTTGGCTTGTAATCATAACTTGTATAGTATTCTGCAATACCACCGATGATAACACCACTCACTACGCCAAGTGAAGCAGCAATCCAAGGTGATATGAAACCAATGTTAAATCCTGCAACCTTAAGAATATCTGCATTCTCGCCATTGAATAACAGATATGTAGCAACGAATCCGCCGATAATTGTAATTCCGGCAGCACTCCATGTTGAGATATTAAGATCTCTGTGAGGATTATCAGAACCCTTCTTTAAGAGAACATAAGCGATACCAAGAATAGATGCGATAAGTCCGATTGCAGCGAATACAAGTGGGAAATACATCATCTTAGAGAGCATTTCGTCTGAAACTTCAAGGTTATTAGCTACATTTGAAAGGTAAAGACTTACTGCAAGAATAATTGCTGAAGATATAGCTCCAACAAATGATTCAAGAAGGTCAGAACCAAGTCCGGCAACATCACCTACATTATCACCAACGTTATCTGCGATAGTGGCAGGATTTCTTGGATCATCTTCAGGAATGTGTGCTTCTGTCTTACCAACAAGGTCAGCTCCCATATCAGCTGCCTTAGTATATATACCGCCACCAACACGGTTAAACATAGCAACAATAGAGCAGCCAAGTGCGTAGCATGAAAGACACTGTGTGAATACATGAGCACCACGGAGCGCCTCAATGTCAAGCATGTTAAGACCAAATCCAAATATGATGTATACAAGGAAAAGTCCTAAAAGTGCGAAACCGCCAACGCAGAGACCCATAACTGAGCCACCTTTTAAAGCTACCTTAAGTGTTGAACCAATGTTCTTAGTGTTGCGGGCTGTATTAGAAACTCTTACATTAGCGTAAGTAGCAATCTTCATACCTACCCAGCCTGCTGATGCACTCATGATAACACCAATCATGAAACATACAGATGGCTCCCAGCTGAATTCTCCATACTGGACAGTGAATATAGCTGCAAATGCGATTGCAATAATAACAACTACTACTGCAATAATCTTGTACTCGTATGTAATAAATGCGTTAGCACCAACTCTTATGGCTGCTGCGATTTCTTTCATGCGGTCTGTTCCTTCATCAAGTTTCTTAACACCGATGAAATTGAATGCTGCATAACCGAGCGCAAGCAGGGCTGCAACGATGACTAGAATTAATAAAGCTTCCATGTTTTTCTCCTCGTTAAAAAATTATGTCCGTTACGCGTGCCTGTAGAGATAATAAATGTGGCGTCATTTATTATCATACTTCAAAACACCAACTTGTTAAAGTTTACTAAAAAACATTATGAAAGTCAAATGAAATTATGCACATTTACTATATAATTATATTAAATTATTTAATGAAAGCGATATGGGCACAATTGCTTAATTATTAAGAATAAGATATAATTAATGCTTAAATAAGGCACTATATATAAAATTAATTGAAAGGATAGTTTACCCTATGAAAATGAAATTAAGAAAATTAATGCAGCAGGCTGCCTCATATGTTGAGATTGTATTATCTGCATTTTTACTGATAGTTATAATGTTTCTTGCAGGGAAATTTATTGTGGAAAGCGTGCTGGGAATAGGCTGTGATAATGCCACGCTTGAGTATTTCCTTGAGAATGTTATGACATTTGCAATTGGAGTTGAGTTTGTAAAGATGCTTTGCACTCATACTCCGGGTACGGTTATTGAAGTTCTGCTTTTTGCTATTTCAAGACAAATGATAGTAGGACATGTATCAGGTTTTGAGGTACTTGCTGGGGTGGCTGCAATTGCAGGATTATTTGCAACACATAAGTATCTTTACGCTAAATCATTTGGAACTGAAGAGAAAGAAGAAAAACAAGATAAGTAGAAAAGGAAGTCTAAAAATGTATAGTTCATTTTCAAAGAAGTTTAGGCAGATTAAACCTTACGATAATTATAATGTCACAGATGTACCATGGCATGAGGCTATGGTGGCAGGTAATGGAAGGCTTGGCGTGCTTGAATCATGTGCGCCTATAGAGGACAGTCTTATATATCAGAATGTTGAATTTGTCATGCCATCGGAAGAGCCAAGACATGTGCCTTACGATGTTACAGCACAGTTAGATGAAGCCAGACAGTCAGTTATTAATTTTGATGATACATGGAATATACATGATAGAAAAAGAACGAATATGTACTGTTATCATCCAGGCCATATGATAAGACTGACACTTGAAGGTGAGCCGGATATTTCTGGTTACAGAAGATGGACAGATTATAAGACTGGTACAATAAATACTACATTTAAATCAGACGGAGCTTCTGTTTCAAAAAGTACATATGTATCGAGAAAACAGAATGTGATTATAACTAAAATAATATCTGAGAAGTCTGTGAATATGTCGATATCAATAGATGATTTTGAGTCTATGCCGAAATTCGGAGTTCAGAAGAACAATATTCCTGCACCTGAAAGAAATATGCTGTATTCAAGATTTGTAAGAGATAACATAATAGGTACGGTTGTGCATTATCCTGAATATGAGGGAAGTGAGCTTGCAAAGGGTGGATTTGCAGGTGTTACAAGGATATTGACAGATGGTGATATGAGGGTTTCATCAAAGCCTAAAGACAGCCGTGCATATACCTGCATTGATGAGACTGAACCGGTTATTGATATATCACATGCAGAAAGCATTATACTTGTAACTTACACTGACTGGACAGATGATTTGGGAGAATATTGTGAGTTCAGGGACAGAGTTAATGGCAAAGATACATTTGCACTGGTAGATAAATGTATTAACAAAGTTGACGGTGTTGATATTACGGAAGAACCGGTAAGTTTAGGACATAAGAATATAGAGCTTGAGCTTGATGGCAGATATTTTTGCGAGTCTGCTAATGAAGAACTGCTTGACTTGCAGAAAAATGAATATGACATTATGCCTCATCTGCTGGAAAAATTATATTATAATGGTCTGTATGGAATGCAGGCATGCGCAGGAACGACAGCACCAAGACTCAGCGGTTTGTGGGTTGGTGAGTGGAATCTGTTGTGGAGAAGTGCGTACACAATGGATGCCAATGTTAATATTCAGGTTTCGGGAATGAACAGCTCAGGATTGTATGAAGCAGCTGTTGGTTATATGTGGTTTATTCTTCGGCAGATACCTGACTGGGTTAATAATGCAGCAATGGTGTATGGAATGAAGGATGCTGTGCTTATTCCGGTTAATACTGACGGTCATAGGGCAATGATGGTAGAGTACGATATTAATTATCCATTCCAGTACTGGAATGCCGGTGCTGGCTGGATGCTTATTCCTATATATGAATTCTTACAGACTTACGGCGATGCAGTGATAACAACTGATGACGAGAGTCTGCTTAAAATGTATGGCAAAGATACATTTGATGTAAGAAAAGATGTATATGAGCCACTACTTAAAAAGACTTATAATTTCTGGAAACAGATTGGAAATCCTGAGTATTACACAGATACAGACGGTAATGCAAGGTATGAGAAGGGAAAATGCAGCCTTAATGAGGGCGAGCATTATCTTATTATTCCATCATTTTCACCAGAGAATAAGCCTTTTGGATATCATAGTGCGATTACTGCCAATGCAGCAATGGATATATCTGCGGCTAAAGATGTAATTAATATGTATATTGAGATGATTAATAAAGAGATGGCTGAAGAGGATAAGACTGCGGCAAAGCAGGCTGTATCAGAGGCGGAAGCACTCTTAAGATTGTTACCTGATTTTATGTATGATGAGTCAGGTGCAGTTAAGGAATGGTCTATGAAGGAGTATGGCGAGAATAATGCTCACAGGCATATAAGCCATCTTTATCCGGCATGGCCGGCTTTGCAGACTCAGCATGACAGTAAGTTAGCAGCTGCATGTCGACAGGCAATCATTAACAGAAATCATGAGAATAAAGGAAAAGATGATACTGCTTCACATGGATGGATACATAAGGCGTTAGTAGAGGCACGCCTTAAAAATGCAGATGCTGTATATGATATGCTTAATCTGCTTGTACACAGTGACATATTCTACACAACTTTATTTACAGATCACAATACTGACAGGAGCAAAGGCGTGTTTTGTACAGATACCGCATTTGGACTGGTTGGAATTATTAATGAAATGCTTGTATATTCGGATGAATATACAATTGAATTGCTTCCGGCGTGGTCAGACAAGCTGGGAAGTGGCATGGTTAAGGGACTTCGTACAAGATGCGCGCTGACTATTGATGAGCTTAAGTGGGATGTTGATAAGAAGAAAGTGTATGTAAGTCTTGACTGGGATATGGCAGATGGTATTAATATAGTATGCACAAATTACAAGATTGAAAAAATCGGACATAAAGCAAAGGCGTAATATAATGAAAAAGAAATTTTATTTTTGTATGGTGATGATTATTGCTATATGTATGTGTGCTTGTGGGAAAAAGAATGTTGTGTCAGATATGGAAAGCAGCCATGATGAGACACATTTGTATGAAATACAGACAGATATTAGTACTGCTGAAGAGACAACACAGGAGGAAACGACTCTGGAAGAAGTTGTAGAAGAGACAGAAAGTACAGAGGAAGAGACAACTTTGGAAAATGTTGTGGCAGAGGAAAGTGTTGATGCTGCAGAAGAATCGAAGGAAGATACGATGGCTGAAACGGAAGTACAGACAGAACCCGAAGTTACAGAAGAAGTAAAACCAAAGCAGATTGTTATATGTATTGATCCGGGACACGGTGGAGACAGTGAAGGAACAAAGCAGGAATATGATGGAATTCTTGTGATGGAGAAAAATCTTAACTATCGTATTGCAACAAGTCTGAAATGGTATCTTGAACAAAATGAAGGAGTTAAGGTTATTCTTACAAGAAACGGTGATTATGATTTAAGTCTTTCGAACCGTATTAAGTATGCAGTTGATAATAATGCAGATTATTTTGTTTCTGTTCATGTTAACAGCAGAAGTACCGATGAGGTTGATTCACATGGTTGTATGGTTCTTATGAGCTGTAGCAGATATCAGCCATCAAATGCAAAGGTGGCAAGCGTATATGATTCTGAGATGAGGATGGCTAAATCAATAATATCTAAATTAAATGTGTTAGGACTTCCAATAGCCAATGACTGGAATACTGAAAATACCAGAGGAATTTTGCAGAGGGTAACAACAGTAGGAGAAACATATCCTGATGGTTCGCCAGCGGATTATTATACATTGTTGTATTGTGGTACCAAGGCAGGGCTTCCTTCTATTATTGTTGAACATGCTTTTTTGAGTAATGAAGGAGATTACAGAAATTTTCTCAGTACCAATGAAAAACTTGACGCACTTGCGAAAGCAGATGCAGAGGCAATAATTGAATCTATAAGGTGAATTTGATTGAAAAAATCAGACATGAAAGGTAAAATTGATGATAACTACAACTTTATGTTATATAGAGAAGGACGGGAAGTATCTTATGCTTCACAGAGTGAAAAAGCATAATGATATTAATGAAGGTAAATGGATTGGAGTAGGCGGACATGCTGAGAATCAGGAGACTCCTGAGGAATGTCTTGTGCGTGAGGTAAAGGAAGAAACAGGTCTTACGCTTACTTCATACAGATTCCGCGGGCTTGTAACATTTATAAGTAATGAATGTGAGCCAGAGCTTATGTGTGTATTTACGGCAGATGGCTTTACAGGTGAGCTTATTGAATGTGATGAAGGAGAACTGGCTTGGGTTGATAAAGAAGAAGTTACCAAGCTTCCGACATGGGAGGGTGACAGGGTATTTCTTAACCTTCTTCTTTCGGGGGAGGAGAGATTTTTCTCGATAAAGCTTAAGTATGAAGGCAGCAGACTTGTGGAAAAACAGGTCAATCTGTATTAAAATACAGGTTTGAATATATTCAAGAGCCAAGTGGATGTCCAAAAAGTCCGCGCGGGTATAACCGATTGGACCTAGAAGCGAATAGAAGGTAAGTGAAAGTCCAAATCGACTGCGAGAAAGTGGCAGATTGGACATTGAGATAGAGAAAAGGCATCTCTTGAAAAATTTATTGTTTATGTTAAAAAGAAAAATGAGGGCATTTGGATTGTAAGGGATTAACTTGCAATCCAAATGCCTTGATTGGTTATACACGATTTTTAATATTTAATTACTTAGGTCTTACCGTAAGTCTCTTGATAAGACCGTCTTCTGTTACTTCACGGACTGTAGCGATGGCCATGATGTTGTAACCGCCGAAGTTAGCGATGAATTCTGCCTGGGTAGAATTCACAACTTCACCATCTAAGATAGAGTATTTGCGGAAGCCGAACTTGTTACGGAAGAACATGTTGATAGCTTCACGTCCATATATATGATATTCGTTCTGGGCTGCTGAGTTAGTACAATAATCGTTGATTATTCCGTCTGGAGAAAAGAGATTGGCAAGTCCTGCGTAATCTTTGTTTTCCATTGCTTCTACATATTTTTCAATTGCTGTCATGTTTAATGCCCTCCTTAATTAATATACTTTCTCTGTGTTTAATAATGCGTCTGTTCCACCATCAACGAACATGATATTTCCATTGACGCCTCTTGCTGAATCTGAAGCAAGGAATACCATAACCTCAGCAATTTCCTCTGGAGCCATGAGGCACTCCTGACCGTACTTGGTTGGGATAGGAAGGGCATTAAGAGCCATCTTTGCTGTAGTGCTCATTGTTGCAGTCATGGCTGTGTGTACATTACCAGGAGCAACAGCATTTATACGGACACCATTGGCAGCCCATGTTGCAGATACACGGCGTACCCATCTTGCAAGTGCGTATTTAGTAGAAACATAAAGACTGTTTCCTACTGAAAGGTTAGTGCTGTCCATAGAAGAAATAAGGCTTAATACACGCTTTTCATCACCGATGTTATTAAGAAGATCAACGATATCCTTACGGCCTGCACCCTGTGAAATTGTGTTAGAAACAGTTACAACACAGCTTCCGTGCTTCTTCTTTAAAAGGTCATATACACCATTTGCAACGGCTACTGTTCCGAAGTAGTTAAGAGAGATAATGAGTCCGAGATTACCGCATGCGCCTGAAACACCAGCGTTGCATATCATTCCGTCAAGTCCGTCAGGGCACATAGTATGTAACTGATCAACAGCAGACTGTCTGCCTTCCTGCGATGCAAGGTTTACGCAGATGTCACCGTCTTTAAGATCAATATTAATTACCTTATGTCCCTGCTGTATTAACAATTCTTTAGTTTTCGCACCGATACCGCTTGAAGCACCAGTAATAGCATAGATTCCCATAGTATTTCTATTCCTCCTTGTTTTTCGAAGAAAAATCCGAACCCTTCAGGTGAGGAGAGGGATTTTCCTCCTTGTTTTTTGCTTATGAGCTTATTATAATTAGAACTGATATCTTTTAAATATCCAAAACACATATATAATAGGAGACCAGATTTGCTTACATATGATTTAGATAAACGCGGAAACAAAACAATGTACGAATATCTGTATGAACTGATTAAGGAAGATATATCTGACGGGAAGCTTAAGGCTGGTGAGAAGCTGCCATCAAAGCGAGGACTTTCACAGCATTTGCAGATAAGTGTCAAGACGGTGGAGAACGCATATGAGCAGCTTCTTCTGGAAGGTTATATCCGATCTGAGGAAAAAAGAGGGTATTATGTTAATAAGATTGCCGTGGTTACAGGTGGTGCACCAGGGTATGCTGCTCCTGTGAAAAGATTCCAGGAGGAGACTTATCTTGCTGATTTGACGGCAAATAATATCCGGTATGATAGATTTCCATTTGCTACATGGGCAAAGGTTATGAGGGAAACCCTGACCGATTATAACACTTCTCTTCTTAAGACTGTACCTTTTAACGGTGTGCTGCAGCTTCGTGAAGCAATTGCAGACCATCTTAACAGATACCGTGGAATGCAGGTTTCAGCAGACCATATTATTATAGGGGCCGGAACGGAATATCTGTATAACAGGCTGTTACAGCTCTTAGGTCCAGATGTGAAGTTTGGTGTTGAGAATCCAGGATACCGTAAGATTACCAAGATATATGATGAAAATGGTGTGGACTGGGATTATGTTAATATTGATGATAAAGGTATGAAAGTCGATGAACTTAGAATGAAAGACATAAATGTAGCACATGTAAGTCCTGAACATCATTTTCCAATTGGCCTTGTTATGCCGGTTGCAAGAAGACAGGAACTGCTTAACTGGGCGGCGGAGGAGCCAGGCAGATATATAATAGAGGATGATTTTGACTGTGAATTTCGTATGCAGGGCAAACCTATTCCGTCCATTCAGTCGAGAGACAGAAGTCACAGAGTAATATATATGAACACATTTTCGAAGACAATGGTTCCTTCACTTAGAATAGGATATATGGTACTGCCGGAAAAGCTGATGGAAAAATATATCTCAACAATGAATTTTTATTCGTGTACTGTGTCGGGATTTGAGCAGTATGCAATGGCGGCATTTATTGAAAAAGGTTACTTTGAGCGTCATATTAAAAGGCTTGTCAACGATTACAGGGGACGCCGTGAAAAGATATGCAGGATGTTTCGCGAATCAAGGCTTAGTGAGATAAGTACGATATATCAGGATGATGCGGGAACACATTTTCTGCTGCATGTGAAGACTTCCTTAAGTGATGTTGAGATTAAATGGGCAGTCAGGCAGAAGGGGATTCTGATTAACTGCCTTTCAGAGTATTGTTTCGCTGATGCGGATAAGTACCATGGAATACTTGTAATTCATTATTCGGATATGGACGAAGCAACTCTTAAGCTTGTAATTGCTGCTTTTGAGGAAATATTCCTGTAAAAATGTGATGCAAAGCATGAATAGCATAATTAAATATATGAAAAAAGGAATCCCATAAGCAGAAAGGCAATACCTACCTGCTAACAGGATTCCTTTTATTATAATATTTTAATCATCCGATTCCGCCAAGAACAATTCCAAGTATAAGAACAAGGAAACATATAGGGCAGAAAATGTATTTGCATATAGGATAGAATTTATCAGTGAATTTCTTATCGCGACCGGTATTAACCTGAGTTTCAACATATTTCTTACCACATATCCAGAAGAACATAATTCCGGCAAGACCTGCACCAAGTGGGCAGATGTAGATAGAAAGTATATCCATCCATCCAGAAACAATTCCCTGAATACATATTGAAACTACAAGTGCTATTGCAGCGATTATGGCACAAGATGTCTTTCTTCCAAGATGAAGCTTTTCCTGAATAGTTGCAATAGGTGCTTCATACAGGTTGATTAAAGAAGAAAGTCCTGCCATAAATACAGCAACGAAGAATATAATTGCGACTATGTATCCGCCTGGCATTGATTTAAAAAGTGCCGGGAGGAAGATAAACATAAGTCCGGGACCACCCTGATTAAGCTGGGCACCGGTTGTTGCCATTGCAGGAATGATAACAAGAGCTGCGAGCAAGGCTGCTATAGTATCGAACAGAGCAACGCGTCCGGCAGCAGCAGGGATATCTTCATTATCTGAAAGATAAGAACCATATATAAGAGTACCATTACCAGCAACAGAAAGAGAGAAGAATGCCTGGCCAAGAGCGAATATCCATGTCTTAGGGTCAGCAAATGCCTCAGGGTCAACTCTGAAAATGTATTTGTAGCCTTCTATCGCACCAGGCTGGAAAGCAACATATATTCCAAGTACAGCAAAAAGAATAAAGAAAACAGGCATCATGATTTTATTGGCCTTTTCAATTCCGCGTCCGACACCGAACATAAGGATAATAATACCAATAACAAGAGCTACAATCTGCCATACATTATTACCAAATGCGCTTGCCATACTTCCAAATGAAGCAGCAAAGCCTTCTGTGTCAGCAGGTGCAAGTGCCTTTCCTGTAAAAGCTCCAATCATGTACTTAAGAATCCAGCCCATTACAACAGTGTAACCAATTGCCATTGCAAGTGCGCCAAGTACTGGAATAAAGCCGATAGCCTCACCAAGCTTTCTCTTATTCTTAGTTTCGCATGCATATCCAAATGCATCAACAGGTCCTGACTTAGTAGCACGACCAAAACTCATTTCTCCGATAACACCAGTGAAACCAATAAGTGCAACGAATATGAAATATGGTATCAGGTATGATCCACCGCCATACATTGATACTCTTGTCGGGAACATCCAGATATTACCCATACCAACGGCAGAGCCGATACAGGCAAGAATGAATCCCCATTTGTTGTTAAAAGAATCTCGTTTTTTCATAAAACAATTCCCCCGCATATATTTTGCCAGACAGCAATATATTTAATATACAGTATATTTGCGGATATGTAAAATAATTATCTGAAATTATATTTTATTATTAAATCATTCTTTGACAATACTATATTAATCGTGATATCATTTATCATTATATGCATAGTTATAATTTAACAATATATAGGCAGGTAGGCACATGACAATTAAAGAATGCTATGATGCGATGGGAGCAGATTATCAGAATACTTTGAATAGATTTCCAAATGAGGCTTTTATTAAAAAATTTGTATTGAAATTTTTAGATGACAACAGCTACGCCAATCTTAAAGAGGCTATAGCTGCCGGAAATGTAGAAGAAGCATTCAGGGCAGCACATACACTTAAGGGTGTATGCTTAAATCTTGGATTTGATAATCTTTATAAAGCGAGTTCAGCTATTACAGAGATTTTTCGTGCAGGAGAACTCGCAGGAGCTGAGGAAGCATTTGAAGAAGTTGAGAAACAGTACAATATAACAGTGAATGCAATTAAGGCTATGTAGAGAATTGTTAGCGGCGAATGCGGTTTGTTTAATATCAGAACGCACTTTTTTCACATTTTTAATGTGTGAAAAGGGGTGCGTTTTTTGTCAATATATGTTACTATGTTGTTAGTTATAAATGTATTGAATTGGAGATGCATATGAAGACGAAAAAGTACGAATCAATTATGAATAAAGCAATGAAGGCAGCAATGAATTATGAAAATCCAGATGATCAGATTAATGAATTTATCAGATTTTTTGGAGAACATATCGGGTCTGAAAGAATATACATATTTGAAGATAATATTAGAAAAAAGGTTACTAATAATACTTATGAGTGGTGTGCGGATGGGATTGAGCCTCAGATAAAGTTTCTTCAGAATGTAGATATGTCAATTATAGACTGGTGGTATACATCATTTAATGATGGAAGAAATATCAGTACTAAGGATATTGAGGAGATTAAGGATGAATATCCTGCAGCATATGAACTGCTCAAAGTTCAGAATGTAAAGAGCCTGGCAGTAAGTCCATTCAGATATAAGGACGAGATATATGGCTTCTTTGGTGTTGACAATCCACCAGAAAGTGAGATGGACGAGATTTCGCGCTTTCTTGATATGATAGGCACATTTTTAGTACTGCTGTTAAAACAGAGAAATGTATTTAAAAAATCCAAGCGTGAGGCTATGTTCAGCGCATATTCAGCACTTGCCGGAATATATCTGTCAATGCATATTATCAATTTAAAGACAGGGGAATTTCATGAAATAAAGTCAACAGATTTCATAAGGGATAATATGATAAAAGGCGAGCATACTTTTGCAGAACAGATAAATAGTGTAATGAAGATTCTTCCTTCCAGAAAGTATGTAGAAAGTGTACTTGAATTTGTTGATATATCAACACTTCCGGAGAGAATGAAGAACAAGACTACGATTGTTCATGAATTCCTTGGAAATTACTCTGGATGGTGTCGTGAAAGATTCATAAGGGTAGATGAGGATAGCAATGGAGAACTGTGGCATGTTGTATATGCCGTTGAAGTTATCGATGCAGAGAAACGTAAGGAGAACAGGCTTTTATATCTTTCAGAAACAGACCTTATGACGGGAATAAGAAATAGAGGAAGCGGAGAGAAAGCAATTGCAGACCTTATTAAGGAAGAAACTAAGGGGCTTATGTGCCTTCTTGATTGTGATAAGTTCAAGAATGTTAACGATACATATGGACATGTTGTCGGGGATGCAGTAATTATAGCGGTTGCAAGAAGTCTTCAGAGTGTATGCAGGGAATATGATATATGCATGCGCCTGGGAGGTGATGAATTTGCAATGTTCATCCCGGGAATAACAGAAACTAAAGATGCTGAAAGCTTCACGATGAGAGTATTTGCAAAGCTTAAGGACATAAGAATCCCAGAGATGGGAGATGAGAAGATATATGTAAGCATGGGTGAAGCGTTTTATAAAGGGGAAAAGGATATTGATTTTGATGAACTGTACAGACATGCCGACAGTGCCATGTATAAGAGCAAGAATAATACAGGCTACTGTGCGACACTTGAATGCGTAACTAAGACATTTTAATCAGTTGTATGCTTTAAGAAATTAATAAGTTTTTTTGCTGCAATGCTTTCGGTATGTCTTGATTCACGAATAAGAACAATATCTCTGTCAGGTGCGGATTCGTATAGATTTATAGGGAATATTTCACCACGCATTATATATTCAGAGGCAAGCTCCTCTGGGTAGAAGCCAAGCCCTAAGTTTGCCTGAACCATTGCAAGAACCTGATCTGTAGTTGAAGCCTCCATATCAAGGTTAAAGTGAAGATTGTTGTCATAGAAGAATTTGGTGTAGTGGTCATGTGTACCGGTACCTTCTGCCAGACTTATGAAAGGATAATCCTGCAATTCTTCCAGATGAATTATTTTGTTATCCGGCTGACTGTATTTTGGACCTGCAATAAGTATATCATGGAATGAGCATAGGCTTTCAGATTTCATATCGCCAGTTAAATTAACAGGTGTGGTTACGACAGCAAAGTCTACCAGACCGGCTTTTAGAGCATTAACAGCCTGATTAGTAGAGTGGTTGGTAAGCTTTATCTTGACATCAGGAAATAGTTCTGTGAATTTCTCAAGTTTTTTAAGAAGAAATATTCTAAGAGCAATCTCACTTACTCCTATACATATTGTGCCACCGGACAGACTTTTGCTTTTGATAATGGCGTTCTCAGCATCTTCAAGCTGTTTCATTGCAATTGATACATGAGAATACAATGTATTTCCTTCAGGTGTAAGAGTGATGCCTTTGTGAGAACGGTTAAGCAGCTTACAGTCAAGTTCACTTTCTAATATATTCATGCAGCGGGTTATGTTAGGCTGGTTATTATCGAGCATGCGGGCTGCTTTTGAAAAACTCTTATATTTTGCAACATAGTAAAATATTCTGTAATAATCTAAGGTCATAGTAATTCTCCAATATATAATTATGATATAAGTGACATATTAAATATACATTTTACATATCGAAAATGCAATACTATAATATAGAAAAAGATGAAAGAAGGCATCGGTATGTTATTTAAGAAAAAGACACTGGATGAAAAAATGGAGAAATATGTAAAACATCATGACTGGTATGCAATACAGGAAGAGATTACAGGAAGCAAAGAAGGAAAGATTGCAGCAGCCAAGGCACTTGGGGCAAGCGATGACCAGAGCAGTGTAGATTTATTGTTGAGATTTGTTGATGATGCAGATGATGATGTTGTATTTGCAGCATGTGAGTCGTTGAGAAAAGTTGGCTCTGAGCATGATACCGCGGATTTGCTTGCAAGAATGCAGAAGATTCCGGAAGACAGACAGGCTATAAGGGACGAAATAGGAAAGACTGTTCAGGAACTTCATCACAGACCATAAAACACGTGTTTTATCATTTTTTTACATAATATAAAAGCATAAAAATCATGGGTACAAATCAAGAAATGACTTGATTTGTACCCGTTTTTGATATTAAATAGGAAGTGGTTGCATAGTTGTTAGACGGTGTAACGAAGGATGTTAATTGCGGAGGTTGGATATGTCTGGTAAATCAGAGAATATAATAGAGCTTAAACATATCAGTAAGGTATATAGTGATAATGGATTTAAGGCGGTTGATGACTTTAATCTTGAAGTAAAGAGAGGGGAATTCGTAACATTTTTAGGACCATCAGGATGTGGTAAGACAACAACGCTTAGAATGATAGCAGGATTTGAACTTCCGACAGACGGACAGATACTTCTTAACGGAGAGGATATATCACAGCTTCCAGCTAATAAAAGACCGATTAATACAGTGTTTCAGCGTTATGCGTTGTTTCCACATATGAATATATATGAAAATATTTCATTTGGACTTAAGTTAAAGAAGCTTCCTAAAGAAGAAATAAGAAAAAAGGTTAAGCATGTTCTTGATATGGTTGACCTTGAAGGATTTGAGGACAGAAAGATATCTACGTTGTCAGGCGGACAGCAGCAAAGAATTGCAATTGCAAGAGCACTTGTCAATGAGCCGGAAATTCTTATGCTTGATGAACCACTGGGGGCACTTGATTTAAAGATGCGTAAGGAGATGCAGATAGAACTTAAGAATATGCATGACCAGCTTGGAATTACATTTATATATGTAACACATGATCAGGAAGAGGCACTTACAATGTCTGATAAGATTGTTGTTTTATCAGAAGGTAAGATTCAGCAGATTGGAACACCAGAGGATATATATAATGAGCCTAAGAATGCTTTTGTTGCTGACTTTATTGGTGAGAGCAACATTTTCAAAGGTATTATGACAGGACATATGAAGGTAAGATTCTGTGGCGGAGAGTTCGTTGGAATGGATGATGTTCCAGAGGGAACTTTAGTTGACGTTGTTATAAGACCGGAAGATGTAATTATTACAAAGCCGGAGGATGGAACTGTTGTTGGTGAGGTTACTTCAGTTATATTCAAGGGAATGCATTACGAGGTTGCTGTTGAATCCGGAAAGTATGAGATGATAATAAGAACTACCAGGTGTTATCATGTCGGTGATACAGTAGGAATGCAGCTTGAGCCTGATGGAATTCATGTAATGCTTGCAGAAGACCATACCACAAGTTTTGTTACAACAATTAACGGAGATTATACACTTGACTTTAATGGCAAGATAATAAGCTGTGATTTAACACAGGTTATTCCTAAGACTAAGATGTCAGATGGAGTTCTTGTTGATGAGAACGGTGAAAATGTAGATGTTTCAAAGTTCAGGGTTGTTGTTTCAATCCAGCCTGATGATATTGAGATGAGTGATGATGTAACAGCAGGTCTTGTGTCAGGTAAGATTATTAACCTTATCTATAAGGGTGACCATTACAGTTATGTAATAAGAACTGAGTATGGTCATGACCTTATTGTAGATGATGAATATCTCTGGAATATGGATGATCAGGTTGGTCTTATCATGCCTGAAGAGAAGATGAAATTCCAGTTGAAGAAGTAGGGGGGATAGAAATATGTCTTTTTCACGCAAATATCTTGGAATCCCTTATGGGCTGTTTCTTATATTATTTGTTGCAGCACCACTGCTTGTCCTTGTATATTATGCATTTACTAACGGGCAGGGACAATTCAGCATGGTTAATCTGCAGAATTTTTTTACAGACCCTAATACACTTGGAACTCTGTGTTACAGTCTTGTACTTGCATTTGTTGCAACTGCAGTCTGTCTTATAATTGCTTATCCTGTAGCGTATATACTTTCACAGAGTAAGTTAAAGAGAAAAGCGGTAATACTTCTGCTTTTTGTTATGCCTATGTGGATTAATTTCACATTAAGAATTACCGCTCTTAAAGAGATATTATCAATGATTGAGGGAAATCTTGCGTATTATCCGTTTATCAATACGATAATAGGAATGACATACGATTTTCTTCCATTCATGATACTTCCGTTATATACAACGCTTTCAAAGCTTGATAAGAGTGTTATTGAAGCAGCATCGGATCTTGGTGCGGATAATTTCCAGACATTTATCAAGGTTATACTGCCATTGTCTGTTCCGGGAATTGTCAGTGGTGTGTCAATGGTATTCCTTCCGGCAATGACTAACTATGTAGTTCTTGATATGCTTTATAACAGCACATATATTATGGGTAGTCTGATTGGAAGTTATTTCAGTGCATATGACTGGCACAATGGCTCAATGATAGCACTGATACTTCTTGTTATTATATGTATTGTCACTCTGGTTTCGGGTGATAAAGAGTCAGAAAATGCTGGAAGAGGAGGACTTGTATAATGAAGAAATTTCTGAAATATATGATTATATGCATTGTCCTTTTGTTCATGTATATTCCAATTCTTGTGCTTGCAGTATACAGTTTTACGGATGCCGCTAATATAGGAGCAATACATGCATTTTCAATGCATAATTATGTAACACTTTTTACGACTCCGGAGCTTATTAATATGATAATCGGTTCTGTGCTGCTTGCTGTTGGAAGTGCTGTACTTGCAACAATACTTGGAACAACAGGTGCTATAGGTGCATTTTATTCAAAGGGAAAAGTAAAAGGAGCAATGTCAGTTCTTAATCAGGTTCCTGTTGTCAATGCAGATGTAGTTACAGGTTTTTCTATCTGTATCCTTCTTGTAGTCGTATTAGGTGTCAGTAAGGATACGTATATTCCTCTTGTTGTGGGACATGTTATACTGAGTGCACCGTTCGTATATCTGGCTGTTGTTCCTAAATTAAAACAGATGGATCCAAGTCTGTATGAAGCTGCACTTGACCTTGGTGCAACACCTGTGTATGCACTTTTTAAGATAATAATACCTCAGATTGCTTCCGGCATAGCATCAGGATTTGTTATGGCAGTTACATTATCACTGGATGATTATTTCGTTGCAACATACACTAAGCCTGCAACATTTGATACAATAAGTACTTATGTTGTTAATGCAACCAAGGGTTCACAGACTGATATCAAGACTGCTTTGTGGGCTTTATCTACAATAATATTCCTTATTGTTATTGTAGTTGAGATAGCAATTAATCTTGCACCAGCAAGAAAAGCTGTACGAGAGGAGGCCGGAGCTGATGAATAAGATTATTGGAAAGATAAATGCGTTAATACTGTCAGCTTTAATGGCAGTAAGCGGCGCAGCAGCGGTAACAGGAGTGTTTAATACAAACAGTCTTACAGCGGTGGCAGCAGACGATACAATCATACTCCGTGTGTGCAACTGGGAAGAATATATTGATACAGGAGACTGGAGTGATGATGATATAATTGACCTTGAGAGCGGAAGCATAAAGGGTGAGAATTCGATAATTACTGATTTCGAGAACTGGTATTATGAGAATTATGGCAAGAAAGTTAAGGTACAGTACAGCTGTCTTGGAACTAACGAGGAACTGTACAATATGCTTACTCTGGGTGATAATTACGATGTAATCTGTCCTTCAGAATATATGATAATGAAGCTTATGGCAGAGGACTGGCTTGAGCCATTTTCAGATGATTTCTATGATACATCGATTGCTAATAATTACTATGCTAAGGGTGTATCTCCATTTATCAAGAAAACATTTGACGAGAATAAGATTAATGGTGAGTCATGGAGCCGCTATGCTGCAGGATATATGTGGGGTATAACAGGAATCGTGTACAATCCTGATAAGGTTACAGAAAAAGAAGCATCTACATGGACGATAATTGATAACAGCAAATTCAGACGTCAGATAACAATTAAGGATAATGTAAGAGATTCCATGTTTGCAGCTGTTGGTGCAATTAAGTCAGACAAGTTAAAGTCAGCGTCATTCATTAACAGTCCTGATTATCATGAAAGACTTGCCGAGGAAATGAATGATACTTCTGAGGCAAATGTGGACAGGATTCAGGAGTATCTTCAGTCAGTTAAGAATAATGCCTATTCATTCGAGACTGACAGTGCCAAGACTGATATGATAACAGGAAAGGTAGTCGCAGGTTATCAGTGGTCTGGAGATGCTGTATATACTATGGACCAGGCTGACGAGGATGATTTTCAGCTTAATTTTGCAGTACCTGAAGAATGTACTAACCTTTATTTTGACGGCTGGGTAATGTTAAAGTCTGGAATTAATGGCAATTCAGAGAAAAAGCAGGCAGCACAGAGCTTTATTAACTTTCTGTCAAAACCTGAAAATGCTGTAAGAAACATGAGCTATATTGGATATACATCAGTTATATCAGGTGGTGACAGTGATGTTGTATTCGACTATGTAAAGTGGAACTACGGAGCAGATGAAAGTGATACAGATGTTGTAGATTATCCTCTGGGATATTTCTTTTCAGGTGATTCTGATGATGAAAGATATATACTTAAAGTTCCAGAAGAACAGACATACAGACAGTTATCAGCACAGTATCCTACTCAGGAGGTTATGGATAGAAGTGCTATTATGCAGTATTTTGATGCTGAAGAGACAACAAGAATTAATCAGATGTGGATTAATGTAAGATGTTATAACATTAAGAATGTTCCTGTGTGGGTATGGGTTCTTGCAGGTATTATTGTAGTGGCTTTAATAGCATTATCTGTAAAACTTAAGATAAATAAGAAATATGATTAATAAGCATTTGATTATAAATTGACAAATAACCAAATGTTGCTATTATATATGTCAGACAGAATGAATCTGTATGACAGTGCAAAGGAGCACAGAATTTCTGAGAAATCAGAGGTTCTGTGCTTTTTCTTTTTGCAGAATGGAGGAAATTATGGCAACAGAATCAAGTATTATGGACTCTAACAGTTTTAAGGAGGAATATGCATCTATGTTAAGTCCTAAAACAAGGGAAATGATTAGTAAGAGAGAAAAATACCTTGGAGGTGCTTACAGACTTTTTTATAGAAAGCCAATTAACATTGTCCGTGGAGAAGGAGATTATCTGTGGGATGATGAAGGTAACAAATATCTTGATATGTATAACAATGTAGCTGGTGTAGGACATTGTAACCCTGCTGTTGTAAATGCAGTTACAGAACAGATGAAAACGCTTAATACACATACAAGATATCTTCATGAAAAAATTCTTGATTACAGTGAAGAGCTGCTTGCACTTATGCCTGATGAGATTAATAAGATAATGTATATGTGTACAGGTTCAGAAGCTAATGACCTTGCACTTCGTGTGGCAGAAGCCTATACGGGTGGTACCGGTATAATTATCACACAGGAAGCCTACCACGGAACAAGTGCATTAACATCAGGCTGTTCACCTTCACTTGGAGCCGGTCAGCCATTACTTCCTAATGTAAGGCTTATAACAGCACCAGATTATTACCGTCATGGTGGAACACCAGAAGAATTCACAGCATGGTATGCGTCAGAGATGCAAAAGACTATAGATGAATTAAATGAGGCAGGATATAAGTTTTCTTGTTTCCTTGCTGATTCAATATTCTCATCAGATGGTATATATCCTGACCCTGTAGGATTCTTAAAAGCAACAGTAGATGTTGTACATAAGAATGGCGGAGTATTTATAGCAGATGAGGTTCAGCCGGGATTTGCAAGAACCGGACAGGCATTCTTTGGATTTGCGAGACACGGAATTGTCCCTGATATGATAACAATGGGTAAGCCTATGGGTAACGGAATTCCAATCTCAGGACTTGCTGCAAAGGAGGATGTACTTGCAGCCTTCAGCGACAAGCTTCCTTACTTTAATACATTTGGTGGTAATCCTGTATCAATAGCTGCCGCTCAGGCTGTTCTTAAATATATTAAGGATGAGAATCTTCAGGAACACTGTAAGAAAGCAGGTGCGGCACTTCTTAAGGCACTAAAAGAGGTACAGGAGCGTCATCCTGAATCAGTAGGTGATGTAAGAGGTGCAGGTTTGTTCTTAGGATTTGAATTTGTTAAGAATGATGGCAACAAGACACCTGATAAAGATATGGCGTTGAATGTAATAGAGATGTTAAGAGATAAGCATATTCTTACATCAGTTATAGGTCATTATGGAAATATCTTAAAGCTTCGTCCACCAATGGTATTTTCAGAGAACGATATTGACTGGTTTGCAACATCGCTTGATAAATGTATTACAAAGCTTGAAAATAAATAAATTGAAAAAATCGGACACAGCATTAAACAGCTGCGCCCGATTTTTTATTGAAATAATTCTTAAGTTCAATTATAGGGTGTGGTTTTGAATATTTATATCCCTGAATGTAATCAAAGCCCTGTTCTATACAGTAACTGTTCTGGGTATCATCCTCAACACCTTCAATAAGAAGGACAAAGCCCTGTTTCTTAAAAACACTTATCATATGTGACATAAGGTCTGACACGCCATCATTATTAAGAGCTTTATACAGCAGGCTTTTATCGAATTTAATTGTATAAAACGGACATCCAATAATTCTTTCGATATTAGAGTATCCTGTTCCAAAATCATCAAGATAGAACTTGATTCCTGACTGGTTAAGCTTTTCCATGTTGTAAAGTACAGTTTCAAAGTCATCAAACATGGCACTCTCGGTAAGTTCCAGACGGATATGCTCAGGATTAATACCGTTATCATTAATTATTCCCATTAAATCATTAAAAAGATTACGGTCTGATAATTCGGATGATGAACAATTAATTGTGAGGGCATCAAAGTCATAATCATTCTCAAATTCATGTATAATCTTACACGCCTTGTTAAGGATAATTCTTGTAAGTGTATGTATACAGTTATTACTTTCTGCAAGCGGAATGAATTTATCAGGATAAATAACTGTTCCGTCAAGTGAAAGCCTCATCAGTGCTTCAGCAGTACGGAAGCTGTTTTCCTTAACACTGAATATAGGCTGTGCATAACATAGAACTCTGGAATCATCAAGGTCACTTTTATTTCTTATATCAAGAAGAAGCTGTTCAATCTTATAAGATTCATGAAATTGTTTGTAATCATGGTCAGTTGCAAGATAACATGCATTACCAGCTTCTGAATCAATTTTATTAAAAAGGAACTTAGCCATTGCGTTTAATCTGTGGCTTGAAGAGAGTACAGGATTATTCTGCAATGCAACTATTTTATAATCAATGCGGTAAGATGTGTCAGCTAAAGCGTCAGATATAATAGCTTCAACATTATCCAGAAAACCGCGTATTTTACTGTCATCTTTTATATACAGGATAATAGCGTATTCATCATTATGCAGTTTATAAATGTGAATCATATTATGAAGCATTTCTATCTTACGACAGACAGCGGCTGCACCTTCTTCAATTCTTTCATTATGAATAGCATAGTTGACATTGCTAAGCTGAGGAAATCTAAGATCCATAACAAGAAACTTACGGTTTAATGATACACTGTCAGAAAACCTTGCTTCAAAGGAATACTGATTCTGACAACCAATAATTTCATCATATGGATTACTGTGAAATAGTATATAAAATACCAGAAAAGGAAGTACATATGTAAGACTTGTAAATATTACATCCTTAATATGGTACTGGATAGTGAGCATAGCAAAATCAATTGAAATGAAAAGTAAAGCGTATTTACACATGATGGCAGGTATGGATCTGCGGTTTCTCAATATTGATATAAAGCACAATATACCCATTATCAGTCCGGCAATAGTATAGAAGTCTATAATAATTGAGGCAGAGGATTCATGGTTATGAATAAAATCCCTGATAATAAGCCAGATACATCCAACAGCATATACAGTAATAAAAGTTATAATCCTTTTATTAAGAGGTGCTTTGTTGTTCACAATTTTAGTTGATAAAAGATTAATTCTTGCGTAAAGCAGACAGAGTATTGCAAGGTACAGTGTCAGAAACAGGGCACTGAAAAATATCTGCATCGTATGTTCAAATATATCAGTAGTTATGAGAGCTGCCTGACATAAAATAGCAGCTATAGATAAGAGAACGCCATAGTATATAAGCTGGTAAGATAAGGTTTTTCTAGGATTAGAGTAAATCATAACCAGAGCAAGAAATATACATATTATTAAACTTATTATTTCTGCGGTAATGTTATATCCACCGAATATCATATGTTCCTCCTGAGTTTTGTCTGTAAAATGTTTCTTATCATTATACATACATTTGGTATTGTGGGCAATGTTTTTATTTAAAACCAGATGTAATTATTAAGGGTAAAATGTTATAATAATTTTAAATAGTGACAACATACAAGGGGGATTTATGTCAGATACAGTATTATTAGAGAAAGAAAAAGATATAGAAAATATAGCAGCAAGGAAAGTAGCCGTCATCAGGAAAAAGATGATGGCTGCTTTTTGTGTTATGGCAGGAATTGCCATACTTATAATTGCTGTTACGACTGGATTTTATGAATTAAAGTTCAGGGCACTGGCAGCGGGATTGTATAACATAGATAACAAATCAGGAGAATATCTGATCGATATGATGTTTTATAACAGGTATTCATTGAGTGATGTATCAAAGTATAAGAACGTAGTTATGCAGTGCGGGTATACAGAAAATGGTTCATCATATATGTATTTTAGAAGTGGTCAGTGGATAATTGCAGTGGCAGGGATAATTATAATTGCAGTTGTAATGGCAGCATGCATAAGGATGATTGTAAAAATCGGACATAATGATATCTATTCATATGTTATTAAGCTTGGTGCAGAGAACCAGCAGTTAAAGAAAAAACAGAAAGCAGATGAAAGATTTCTTGTTGAGCGTAATGAGAAACTGCAGAATTTCACAGAGAATATTGCACATCAGATTAAGACACCTCTTACTGCACTCAGTCTTGCATTAGACAGATTAGAGGAGAGTGGTGAGAACAGGGAACTTCTTGAAAGATGTTTTGAACAGATTGAAAGGATCAGGTCATTTATAAGTAAGCTGATGACAATAAGCAGAATGGAAGCAGGCAAGATAATTATGACAGAGCAGGACATTAATGTGAACAGCATGCTTTGCGATGTTGTAAGCCAGTTACCTAAGAATGACTGCAATATAACGGTGGAATGTGATGACAAAGACTATTGCATCAATGCCGATGAAGAGTGGATAAGAGAAGCATTTATCAATATAATACAGAACAGCAGCGAGCTGTGCGATAAGGTTGAAGTTAAAGCTGCATGCCGTGATGACAAATGTATAGTCAATATTAAGGATAATGGAAGTGGATTTGAAGAGGACCGGATACCGTATGTATTTGACAGGTTCGAGACAACGGGAAGTGCTGCCGCAGGGCATGCCGGTATAGGACTTAACCTGTCGCGGCTTATTATTGAAGCACATCATGGAATCGTAGATGTGCGTAATAACGAGGACGGCAAAGGTGCTGTCATAAGGGTACAGATACCGAGATATGTTCTTAAGAGAAAGGCTGAATTGTAAGATATGTGTAAGGTTAGTGCATTACAATATAGAAAATGTACTGGCTGGGAGGGAATATGACCAAGATACTTATATTGGAAGATGATGATTTTATAAGGCAGCAGCTTGCAGGAATATTACAGGAAAAAGGATATTCAGTTGTGGAAGCGGCAAGTGTAAGACAGTTTAATAAAATATATGAACAGGAAGAAGCTGTAATAGATGTATTCCTGTTAGATGTATATCTGCCTGATGGCAATGGATTTGATGTGTGCAGGAAGATAAGAGAACACGGAAGCCAGATAATAATATTTTTAACATCGTGTGATGATGAAGACAGTATTATCAAAGGACTTGACTGCGGCGGTGATGATTATGTTGTGAAGCCGTTCAGGGTTGCGGAGCTTGTATCAAGAATAATGGCTAATGTTAGAAGAATATCAGGTGGCACAGACATTTATAAAGATGGAACTCTTACAGTAGACTTTAAGAATAAGTCAATTATGCATGCAGATAAACAGATAAGTGTGTCGCCGACAGAATTTCATGTATTAGAGATACTTATAAACAACAAGGGACTTATTGTAAGAAGAGATACATTTTTTCAGAAAATGTGGGACAGATACGGAACATTTGTAGAGGATAATACGCTGACAGTTACAGTGAGCAGGTTAAAGACAAAGCTTGGAAATCGTGACGATGGCAGAGCTTATATAGAGACAATCCGAGGAATCGGCTACCGGTGGAAGAATAATTGAGTTGTAAGGTTTTTGTAAGGTTGACATGATATTGTATAGACATAAATCTTACAGGGGGGGTACTTGAATGAATGTTTTAAAGATTACTTTTAAAAGTATAAGGAGACGGTTCCCGCAGATATGGAAGGCGGCACTTACAACACTTGTGGCGGTGTTTTTTGTGACAGCGGTTCTTATATTTCAGGAGAATATGTACCAGTGGCAGATGTCATCGAATAAGTCGAGATTCGGAGACTGGTATATATGTGAGAAAACAACGAAAGAGCCTAACAAGGTTCTTGATGAGAATGACTTTCTGGAAAAGCCTTTAAAGGCAGAGAGTACGGTCCGGATATTTGATTCAGACTGGAATAACACAAAGCTTTATGTTGGAAGCATGACGGACGATTTTATGAAGCAGGGCAGAATCAGACTGGCAGAGGGAAGGATGCCGGAGGCTTCAGATGAAATAACTATGGATTGGAATACTCTGCTTAAACTTGGCTATGAGGGGGAACTAGGACAGAAGGTAACAATTAATTATTATGAAAATGACAATATTAATTCAGATAAAGGAAGGCTTAGTGCAACATTTACACTGGTTGGAATATTAAATAATTACACAAATATATGGCAGGATGGGAAAAATATACCAGGAGCAATTGTTACTGAGGAAAGATTAAAAGAATTCAAATGTACTATTTATAATATCTATATTTATCCATTCAAGGATTCTGTGCGGACACAGGATTATGCAAATGTATATAAAAAGATTAAGGAGGATGTAAAAAGCCAGACTGTATATAATGCTGCAGTATATGATTATTCTCCGTGGAAATCAAAAACAGTATATGCATATATGTATATAGTTGTTATGGTTATAGGAATTCTCGCATTGTCATACCAGCTTATTGAGTACAGAAATACAAGACGCAAGTCATACAATATGTTCAGACAGATGGGAATGACTAAAGCAGGTATCCGTAAAATGTATATAACAGAGAACGCATTTATACTGATTCCGGCAGGAATTATTGGTATTCTGCTTGCACTGGCAGCAGGACACTTTACAGGACAGGCACTTGAAGCCAAGTCCGGTTATGAATTCTACAGGGCGAATATGGAAGTTATTATTAAAAGTGCTGGTTCTGTTGTAATTGCAATTATAGTTGAGGAACTTAGCGGAATAATATCCAACATACATTTTTATAAAAAGAAGCCAGCTTCTAAGAAGTGGTCGGGCAGGCCTGTTACTGTGAAAAACAATAAGAGCCGCATGAACAGACATAATCTGGTAAGGACTGTAAGCTCAAGATTTATAAAAAAAGACGGAGCTTTGATGGCAGTGGGAATAAGATTTTTTGCATTATGTATATGTGGAGTAATTATATTTTCGGCTTTGAAGATTCAAAATGCATTTACAGAATATAAGAATAATGACAGCCTTACTGATATATTTGGTTATATAGATAGAACAGAGGACAAAGACCAGTTGTATATGAAGTACTGGTACTATCTTGAGAATTATAATAATCTTCCAATGAAGCCCTCGATGTATTCTGAAAGCCGTGAGAGCAGAATGGATAAACTTGAGGATACAGCAAAATTAAGAAAACGTTATAATATACATTTTGATAAGCTGAAGGAATTAGTTGAAGAAGGAAAAATGTGGGATTCCAATAATGCAGTCAAAATTAATAATACAGACAGTATAGGAAGAGAAAGTGCACAGATACAGATATCACGCAGTGGATACCTTAAGAATCCTAATAATAACATTATTGAAGGGTTTTCCAAAGAATTTCTTGACCAGTTAATGGAGATTAATGGAATACAGTCAGTTTCATATTCAGCATTTGAATCTGAGAGAACCTGGTTCTGGGATAATCAGGATTATGAGAAAATGCAGACATTTGCATTTCACCCAGTGAATTATCATTATAACAAGCAGCATATTGACGATTATGGAGACAGATATATGTTCTCAACAGAATATACTGAGCCTACAAAGGAACTGTATAGCAAACTGGAAAAATATATTGATAAAGAGTATGTTGATTATGAAGCATTTAAGGAAGGAAAACAGGTCGTATTATTCTTAAGAAATCTGCCAGAGGGTGGATATGATGACACTATTAACGCTGGAGATACACTTTATTATAATTATTACAGAGTAGATGAGAATACGTATGATGATAAGAGTAATATAATTGATCCTTCATATTTTTTAATATTCCCTTATGATAAAGCATATAACAGGTATTTATTAGATTACAACAATACACATGATTTTAATCCTGATTATAAGCTTATGGAAAAGCTCGAAGCAGATTATGATGCATGCGTTGCTCCACAGGTTGCTGCTGTTGTCAGAGTTACTGACGAGGTTATGGAGGATTTCAATGGAATAATTCCGACATTTGGTTATTATACAGCAATTGCAAGTACTAACATGGCACAGCAGGCGGTTGACAGACAGAAAGATATTATGGAGAGACTTATTGGAGAAGAGTTAAGCGATGATATGGATTTTGAACTGTGCTACAACCAGATAAGCATAAAATATGACTTAGCATCAACATTTTCAGCAACCAATAATAAGATAGGTGTGTATTTCAACAATAATAATATCTCTTATAGCAGCAATGTTGATATCAAGAATACATACAGAACACAGCTTATCAACAGTATTCTGCAGTACGGAATCACTATTATTGCAATGATAGTTATGCAGCTGTTAATTATGGCAATTGTTATCAGAAACCGTATTAACAGAAGAAAAGAGAAAATGAAGCTTCTGCACAGTCTGGGAATGAGACGTGGAAAGATTGTTTCAGTATGTATGCTTGAGGCACTCCGAGAATCAGTATGGTGCGTGATTACAATGCCGTTGTTATTGTTAATGGAACTGCTGATGTTTACAGGATTTGTCAGAAAATTATAGAAATATGGATAGAAGGGACGGGTATATTATGAACGAGATTATGTTAAGAGCGGAGAATATTGAAAGAACTTATCATGCCGGAAGCGTTGATGTTCCGGCACTCAAGAACTGTACACTTGAGTTTGAACAGGGAGAATTTACTGCTATTATTGGAAAGAGTGGTTCGGGAAAATCGACTCTGTTAAGGATTCTTGGAAGTGTTGACGAGCCGGATACCGGAAGTGTTATTATTGCCGGAAAGAAGATAACAGGAATGAAGGACAAGGAATTGTCAGAGTTCAGAAGAAGAAATATCGGATATATATATCAGGATTACAGTCTTTTTCCAGAATTTACAGCATATGAAAATGTTGTTATGCCGATTCTTATAGATGGCAAGAAGCCTGATGAGAATGAGGTTGATGATTTGTTAGAGGAATTGGGAATATCGCATTGTAAGAATAAGTTTCCATCGCAGATGTCAGGCGGTGAACAGCAGAGAGTTGCAATAGCAAGGGCATTGATTACCCATCCTGCTGTTATACTTGCGGATGAACCGACTGGTAATCTTGATGCGGGAAGTGCAGGAACAGTTGCACAGATGTTATCCAAGGCAAGCCAGAAGCACAACCAGACAATAATTATGGTTACGCATGACAGACAGATGGCGGATTATGCAGATAAGATAATAACTATTGTTGATGGAGTGTGCCAGTAGTATAGCCATACATACGGAAAGGGGGATGCGTATGTCTGTATTTGAAATTACATTTTTAAGTGTAAGAAGGCGTATGCCGCAGATAATAAAGGCAGCATGTACGACTCTGGCAGCAGTATTTTTTGTAACAGCTGTTCTTATATTTCAGGATAATATGTATCAGTGGCAGATGTCATCGAACAAATCAAGATTCGGAGACTGGTTTTTATATGAAATCACATCAAAGGAGCCTAACCAGTCATTAAGTGAACATGCATATCTTAATGATCCTGTCAAAATAATGACCAGTGTCAGTATGTTTGATTCGGACTGGAAAAGAACCGGATATATTGTCGGAAGCTTTGATAAGGATTTTATTAATCAGGTCAGAATCAGTATTGATGAAGGAAGACTGCCAGAAAATGATGACGAGATAGCTATGGACTGGAATACATTGTTATCACTTGGATATACTGGTGAAACAGGTGAGACTGTAACTATCAGATATTGTGAGGGAAACAGTATATATGATGAAAGTGCCAGACAGGAAAAAGAATTCACACTTGTTGGTATACTGGCTAATTATACAAATATATGGAAGAACGGAAAGAATATACCGGGAGCTGTTGTAACGCCGGATGCTTTAGAAATATTTAACTATAAATGCCGTAATGTGTATTTTTATTCTTTAAATGATTCTGTGAAAACATCTGATTATGCAACTGTTTATAAGAAGATAAAGGAAGATGCAAAAACAGAGACTGTATATAATTCGGCAGTATATGATTATCAGCCGTGGAGTTCAGCTAAAGTATACATGTATATGTATCTGGTTGTAATGATAATAGGAATTCTTGCACTTTCATATCAGCTTATTGAATACAGAGGAAGAAGGCGTCCGGCTTATGAGCGTTTCAGAAAGCTTGGAATGAATAAGGCTTCACTTCGGAGTATGTATATTATTGAAAATGCCCTGATAATTATTCCAGCGGGAATAATGGGACTTATACTGGCTTTACTTATAGGCTTTGGAACAGGAAAGGCTCTTGAAATTCATAATGGCTTCACATTTTATAAGGTCACATTAAATGTAATTATAAAAAGTGTTTTGTCAGTAATTATAGCAATAATAGTTGAAGAAATAGCAGGTATTATTGCAAACAGCCGTAAAAATCACATTTTAAATAAAAAACGGAAAAAGAAAAACAGCCAGAATGTAAATATATATAACGCCGCTGGTAAAAAATCAAAAATTAAGTCGTCTAATTTATTAATTACAGTAAGCTCAAGATTTATCAGAAAAGATGGAATATTTATGGCTGCCGGGCTTAGAATATTCGCATTATGCATATGTGCTGTACTTGTATTTTCAGCATTAATGATAAAGAAAGTATATATTGCGTACAAGGATAACGAGCAGATACCGGATATATATGGATATCTGGATCCTTCAGATTCAGGATATGAAATGTATATATATTACTATAGTTATATAAAAGGCTATTATAATATTCCAATACCAGATGGAGAATATTACAGTGAAGAGAGGAATGCTCTTCTGTCCAGTGAAAAAAGAAACAGATACAACATAAGCTTTAGTGAATTAAAAAGTAAGCTGACAAAAGGATCTGAGAGCCTTGATGCAAATAATCATCAGGATCTAATAGATTTTAATATGCTGCATGTTAATTATTCTAATAAATATTGTAAGAGAGGCAATACTAATTTACTCACAGGTTTTTCAGAAGAGTTTCTTACAGAGCTTGAAAAGATAGGTGGAATAAAGTCGGTAGATTATTCAGCGTATGAATCCGAGCGTACATGGTTCTGGGATAATCAGGATTTCCATAAGATGGGAATGGATACTATTTCACCCGATGATTATAATGTAACAAGACAATCGCCCGTTACAGATTATGGTTACCGTTATATATATTCCACAGAGTATGTTAATCCTACCAGAGAATTATATAACAAGCTTGAGAAGTACATTGATAAGGAATACAGGAATTATGATGATTTCGTTAATGGAAAACAGGTTGTAGTCTTTTTAAGAGATACACCGGATGGAACTTATGATGATACATTACAGGCAGGAGATACGCTTAATTATAATTATTATCCATTGTCTGTATGGCCTAATAAATGGTTTACATGGGATGTGGCATATGGAAGATATACATATCCGTTTGACAGGGCATTTTATGATACATATAATAATTCAGGAAAGATTAACCTTTATTCTGAATTTAATGGAATGCTTAAAGGAAGTGCAACATTTAACATGCACAGTGAAGAAGATTCTGAGAATCTGATAAATGGGTATGAGTCAATATTTGGCACGTGTGTATCACCTCAGGTTGCGGCTGTCATTAAGGTAACAGACGATGTGAAAGAAGATTTTAACGGAATCATGCCTGATTATGGATATTATACAGCACTTGCGGGAATGTCACTGGCACAGCAGGCAGTTGATAACCAGAGAAGCTTCATGGAAAGGATAACCGGTGATAAAATGACCGGTAATCTGGAATTCGGACTTAAGTATAACCAGCTAAACATTAATTATGATTTGTCATCAACATTTTCAGCAACGAATAATAAGGTGGCTGTATATTTTGATAATAATGAATTATCGTATTCTTCTAATGTCGATGAAAAGAATATATACAGAACCCAGCTTATTAACAATATTCTCCAGTATGGAATAACCATTGCCGCAGTTATAGTAATACAGCTTCTTATAATGGCAATAATTGTAAGAAACAGAATTGAGAGAAGGAAAGCAAGCTATAAGCTGCTGCATGGCATTGGAATGAGACAGGGAACAATAGTAAAAATGTGTATGATTGAGGCAGTACGGGAATCGGTATGGTGTATATTCACAATGCCACTCATACTTATAATGGAATTGCTTATGTATACGAGAAAGAATCTGGTTGAATAATTAAATATTATCGTGTATCATTAGAAAAAGAGCCACTCGTTGGCTCTTTTTTTGCGGAAAGGATGAATATTAATATGAATCAGACATATATGAAGGAGCAGAAGATACTCCCATTACTATTAAAAATGTCGCTTCCAATGGTAATATCTATGATGGTTAATTCATTGTACAACATTGTTGACAGCTTCTTTGTTGCCAAGATAAGTGAAAATGCAATGACAGCCCTGTCACTTGTATTTCCGGTACAGAATCTTATAAGCTCGGTTATGATAGGATTTGCAATAGGAATTAATGCAGTTATATCATTTTTTATGGGCGCACAGAACCAGAAGCAGGCAGATAAAGCAGCCAGTCAGGGTATGCTTCTAAGCTGCATACACGCTGTTGTGCTTACTGTGATATGCATAGCAGGCATGCCGGTATTTTTAAAAATGTTTACAAAGGACGCAGAGATAGTTTCACTGGGACTTAAATATTCCAATATTGCATTTGCATTTTCAATAATGCTTGGGATTGAGCTTATGTTTGAGAAGGTGTTTCAGGCTGTTGGAAGGATGAATGCTTCTATGGTCTGCCTTATGACAGGCTGTATAGTTAATATTGTGCTTGACCCGATGATGATATTCGGAATAGGCCCATTTCCTGCAATGGGAATTGAGGGTGCTGCACTTGCGACAGGAATAGGTCAGACTTCGGCAGCAGTGTTATATATAATCATATATATTGTTAAGCCTATTCCGGTTAAATTCAGAAAATCAGAGATGAGAATAGAAGGCTCTATGGCAAAAAGACTTTATTCTATAGGAATGCCGGCAAGCTTAAGCCTTGCACTTCCATCTATTCTTATATCAGTGCTTAATGTAATACTTGCAGCATACTCTGCTGTGTATGTATTCGTGCTTGGGGTATATTACAAGCTGCAGACATTCCTTTATCTTCCAGCCAACGGAGTTGTGCAGGGAATGAGACCACTTATGGGATATAATTACGGAGCGGGAGAGCATGAGAGAGTAAGAAAGATATATAAGACATCGATGGTACTTATATTTGCTATTATGGCAGCAGGTACAATTCTCTGTCTCGCAATACCAGGTTCACTTATCGGCCTGTTTACAAGCAATCCTGACACAATAAATGCAGGAGAGACAGCGTTAAGAATAATAAGTGCCGGATTTATTGTGTCAACTGTATCAGTTACTTCGGCGGGGGCACTTGAAGGACTTGGAAAAGGATTTCCATCACTTATCATATCTGTGTGCAGATATGTTGCGGTAATAATTCCGGTTGCATTCGTTATGTCAAGGATAACAGGTGCTGTTGGTGTATGGCATGCTTTTTGGATTACCGAAGTGATTACATCAGTAATTTCTTATATAGTATATAAGAAAAATGTAAAATAATTATAAAAATGTCTTCTTGACATTGCTTGAACTTGAAAATACAATAGTTGCATATGCAACAATTGGAGGTGCAAGTAATGTTGAGAAGAATTTTTTCTTATATGAAAGAATATAAGAAATACGCATGGCTGGCGCTTATATGTATAGGTGTTGAAGTTGTGCTTGAGATTATGGTACCTAAGCTGATGGCTGACCTGATTGATATAGGTGTGACCAATTCAGATGTTCCATATATAATAAACAAAGGTATCCAGATGGCTGTATGTGCAGTTGCAGCGCTTATATTAGGTGTGGGAAGTGCAAGATTTTTTGCACTTGCAGGTCAGGGACTGGGTGCTAATATAAGAAAGGCTGAGTACGAGAAACTTCAGTCTTATTCATTTTCTAATATAGACCATTTCAGTGTTTCGTCATTGGTTACACGACTCACAAGTGATGTAACTAATATTCAGAATGCTGTATCGACAGGAATGCGTCCATTTGGACGAAGTCTGGTAATGCTGATATTTGCAACGACTCTGGCATTCCAGATTAATTCAACATTGGCGCTGGTCTTTCTTGTAGCACTGCCAGTTCTGGCAGTCCTGCTCATCATAATAATCATTAATGTTGGTCCACGATATGGAAGAATGCAGGGAGCAGTCGACCTTGTAAACAGGTGTATAGAGGAGAATCTTACAGCAGTAAGAGTTGTTAAATCATATGTGCGTGGTGATTACGAAATTGAAAAATTCGGACACGTTAATGACAATCTGAAAAACGAATCAGAGAAAGCATTTGGAATAGCTGTGCTTAACATGCCTGCTATGCAGTTCGTTATGTATTCTACAATTCTTGGGATTCTTCTTATTGGTGGAAGACTGATTAATTCTGGACAGATGATGATTGGACAGCTTACTTCTTTCTTGAGCTATGTTCTTCTGATACTTAATTCACTTATGATGATGTCAAATGTGTTCCTTCTTATGACAAGGTCACTTGCTTCGGCAGAAAGAATTATGAAGGTAATTGACGAGCCGATTGATATAACTGATGAGAATGCAAAGGACATTGAAGTTAAGAAGGGTGAGATTGAATTTAACCATGTCTGGTTTAAATATAAGGATACCGCCAAAGAATATGTGCTGTCAGATGTTTCATTTCACATTAATGCAGGACAGACAGTCGGAATAATCGGTCAGACAGGTTCATCAAAGACGACGCTTATCCAGCTTATTCCAAGACTCTATGATGCAACTAAGGGCGAGATTAAGATAGATGGAATAAATGTTAAGGAATACCCGGTAAGACATTTAAGAGATGCAATCTCAGTTGTATTGCAGAAGAATACGCTGTTTTCAGGCTCGCTTATTGATAACTTAAGATGGGGCGATGAAAATGCGACTCTGGATGAGATTAAAGAGGCATGCAGCATAGCGTGTGTTGATGAATTCATAGACAGGCTTCCTGGAGGACTTGATGCAGAGATGGGACAGGAAGGTGTTAATGTATCAGGCGGACAGAAGCAGAGAATATGTATTGCAAGAGCAATATTAAAGAAGCCGAAGGTTCTTATTCTTGATGATTCAACGAGTGCGGTTGATACTGCAACAGAAGGAAAGATAAGAAATGCACTTGCAAAGAAGCTTCCTGATATGACTAAGATTATAATTGCCCAGAGAATATCGTCAGTGTGTCATGCAGACCAGATAATTATTATGGACGGCGGTCGTGTGGACGCAATCGGAACACACGAAAGTCTGTTAAGGACTAATAAGATATATCAGGAAATATATGAATCACAGAAGGAAGGAGTTGATCTTTAATGGCTAAGTATGTTGGATATAAAAGACCTAAAGATACGAAAAAGACTGTTAAGCATATCCTTACATATCTGGGTCATTACAAATGGGCATTCCTGCTTATAGCAATTCTTGTATTTATAAGTGCAGGTGCAGGAATTATGGGAACATTTTTAATAAAGCCTGTAGTTAATAATTTTATCGTGCCGGGCAATATGAAGGGGCTTATCATTGCTGTGTGCGGAATGGGTGTCATGTATGCGTGCGGTGCGCTCTCAACGCTTGGCTACAACAGGCTTATGGTGCATACTTCCCAGAAGGTAGTAAGCGAGATTCGAATGGACCTTTTTAAGCACACACAGAAGCTTCCGTTAAAATATTTTGATAATAATACACATGGTGAGATTATGAGTCATTTCACTAATGATGTTGATACGGTTCAGGAAGCAATGAACAATAGTTTTGCCATGGTAATACAGAGCTTTCTTACGCTTTTTGGAACTATAACAATGATGCTGGTATTAAGTGTAAGGCTGACTATTATTGTTGTTGTTTTTCTTATTCTTATGTTCATCTTTATCAAATACAATGGTAAACGCAGCAAGAAATATTATCACAGACAGCAGAAGGAGCTTGGCAATATCAACGGTTTTGTTCAAGAAATGATGGCAGGTCAGAAGGTTGAAAAGGTATTTAACCATGAGCAGAAGAATTTTGAAAAATTCTGTGAGATGAATGAGAGCTTTAGAAAGGAATCGACTAATGCACTTGCATATTCGGGCATGCTTATCCCGGTAATTGTAAGTCTGTCATATTTTAATTATGCACTATCTGCCTGTGTTGGAGGCATATTTGTAATCAAGGGAATTATGGACCTTGGAAGTATATCGGCATATCTTGTGTATGTAAGACAGAGTGCCATGCCGTTAAATCAGTTCACACAGCAGATTAATTTCATACTTTCAGCACTTTCGGGAGCTGAGAGAATATTTGACATGATGGACGAGGCGGAGGAGCTTGATGAAGGAAAGGTAACTCTGTGCAATGTCATTAAAAATGCGGATAATACCCTTACAGAAACTTCTGATAAGACAGGATTTTTTGCATGGAAGCTGCCGGCAGGGGAGCTTATTGAGCTTAAGGGTGATGTAAGATTTAATGATGTTGTGTTCGGATATGTGCCTGAAAAGAAGGTGCTTAACAAGATTTCGTTGTTTGCAAAGCCGGGGCAGAAGATAGCATTTGTTGGTTCAACAGGAGCAGGGAAGACTACTATTGTTAATCTTATAAACAGATTCTATGATATTCAGTCAGGTACGATTACTTATGACGGCATTGATGTAATGAATATTGAGAAAGACGACCTGAGGCGTTCACTTGCAATGGTAATCCAGGATACACATTTGTTCACAGGAACTATTGCAGATAATATAAGATATGGAAAGCTTGATGCAACTGACGAGGAAATCAGGGAAGCAGCTAAGATTGCCAATGCTGATTCATTTATAACAAGACTTCCACAGGGGTATGATACAATGCTTACTGCTGATGGCAGCAATCTTTCGCAGGGACAGAGACAGCTTATCGCAATTGCGAGAGCAGCAATTGCCAAGCCGCCGGTGCTTATTCTTGATGAGGCGACAAGTTCGATCGATACAAGAACAGAGCGGCTTATAGAGAAGGGAATGGATGCAATAATGGAGGGAAGAACTGTATTTGTTATTGCACACAGGCTTTCGACAGTACGAAATTCCAATGCCATAATGGTTCTTGAAAAGGGTGAAGTCATTGAACGAGGCAGCCACGATGAACTGTTGGAGCAGAAAGGAAGATATTACCAGTTGTATACAGGACAATTTGAGCTTGAGTAAGAGAAAGGAATAAAATATGGACAAGAAGAATGTATTTTTTGATATAGAAATGTTAAGAAGAAGACTGATAAGACCATATTTTATAGAGCTTGGGCTTACAGTTGGCCAAGGGCAGCCAAGGATTCTTAAGGAATTAAGAGAACATGGGATTATGAACCAGAAAGAGCTTGCAGATGCTTGTCTTATGGATGTAACTACAATGTCAAGAACATTAGACAGAATGGAAAAGGATGGTCTGTTAAAGAGAGAAAATAATCCGGCAAGCAGAAGGTCGTGGAATGTGTCGCTTACTGATTATGGCGCACAGAAAGCTGATGAAGTTATCAGGATATTTAACAGAATTGATAATGTTATATATATATAATGGATTCAGTGAAGAAGAGGTGCAGACACTATCTGTTATGGCAGACAAAGTTGAGAAAAACCTCTGGGAGGCAATTAAGAATGAAGAGCAGAAATAAACTTATTATCAGATGGGTGTTTTATCTTCTGGGATTACTGATACTTGCACTTGGAATTATGCTTAATACGAAAGCTAATCTTGGTGTTTCACCAATAATTTCAGTGCCATATTCGATATCTCATATCATAGGATTTAACTTCGCCAATATGACGATGATTGTATATTTTATCTTTGTTTTAATTGAGATGATAATGCACATTGTGTGGTATCTTACAGACAGAAAAGAAGCTAAGTATCTTGGAATGTATATTATAAGAGATGCCTTACAGATACCGGTAAGTATAGTATTTACCCGCTTCTTGAATGTGTTCTCAGCACTTATTCCATCTGTACATAACAACATTGTATTACAGATTATAGTATTGCTGCTTGCTGTATTATTGACAGGAATAGGAGCAGCAATGTCACTGAATATGAGAATTATACCTAATCCGGGAGATGGAATTGTACAGGCAATAAGTGATACTACAAGGCTTAAAGGCAGAACCGGCAAGGGTGTGGGCTTCTGCAAGAACTGTTTTGATATATTCAATGTCTGCACAACATTTTTAATAGGACTCTTTACCGGACATATACTTCTTGGTCTTGGACTTGGAACAATTCTTTCGATGATTGGCGTTGGTCGTGTAATTGCAGTGTTTAACAAGCTGTTCAAGGAGCGAATGGAAGCTGTTGCTTTTGATTATGTGGAAGAGTAAATAAAAGACTGGGATTACAGGCGGAAAACCTACTAGATTAAAACCTGTGAAGCTTTTAGTAGGTTTTGCCGGCATCCCATCCCGTGAGAATACGAATTACAGACTTACCTTCTTATCAAGAAGCACGGCACTTCCGAATGTGCATGCAACCACCATTAATAACTGGAATATGGTAGCTGGAAGGCTTGACATTAATGCCTGGGATAAGCTGTCTGGATTCTTATAAAGTTCAGGCAACAAAGAAGAAATCTTAATTGTTGCATATGCAAGGACACAGAATAATATAACTGAGATAAATCCTTTAATCTTATTGTTCTGCAAGGCAGTTGAAGATAGTGTTATGGCAAAGTATGCAAGTGATATAAGGAAGAAGAAAGCTATAAGGAATGATATTATTCCAGCTACAATATTAATAATTATATTGACAACATCAATACCCATAATCTTTAACATTTCTGAGAAATTCTTGAGTGCGTCAGCCAGATCACCAAAGACACCAGCCATCATGAATATATCAAGAACTCCAAAGCCGATGAATATTGCTGAAATTCCTATTCCAATAATCAGTGTATAGAGCAGCTTTGATGTAATTATGCTAAGAGATGAATTAGGTGTCATGAATATCAGGTAACTGCTTTTGCTTGAAAGTTCTCTATAATATGTTACAACTCCAAATATAAATACAATAAAATAACTTACAGAGGCAGCTATTATTAAAAGTCCTCCGAAAAGGCTTGTATAGTTAATATTTTCAGTCAGGCAGAAAAACATAAACAGAGCCTGAAGTACACAGATAATACCTGCCACGATTCCTATACCGAGAAGATTCTTTCTCAATTCGTATTTTGTTAATTTTAACATTGAAGATTCCCCCTTTTAATATGCATAAATGCGTTTGTACTGGTCAACGATTGACATGCCCGAAGCTGTTCGTAAATTTTCAGCATCTCCCTGTGAAACAATCACACCGTCTTTGATAAATACTGCGTAGTCAATAACAGCTTCAAGCTCATCAACAAGGTGGCTCGACATGATGATAATCTTATCAGGTGAAGCCTTGCTGATTACCGCATTGATAACCTGCTCTCTTGCAACAATATCAACACCGTTAAGTGGTTCATCAAGCATAATAACAGATGCATTTCTTGAAAGATTAACAGCAAGTTTAAGTTTAGCCATCATTCCTGATGACATCTTGCTGGCTTTCATGTCAGGCGTAAGCTTCATCTCATTAAGATAGTTGTAGTACTGGTCAAGTGAGAAATCCTCAAAGAAATCAGCATAATATTTTCCAATATCAGCACAGCTCATATAGTTATAAAAATAACTTTCAGTAGGCATATAAGCTATGTGTTTCTTAGTTTCTACTCCTATTGGAACACCTGAAAGAGTGATGTCCCCGGAAGTGGGTTTTACCAGACCTGCTATCATCTTCATTAAAGTTGTTTTACCGCTTCCGTTAGATCCGAGCAGAGCGTATATTCTGCCAGGCATGAAGTCGATGGAAACACCATTAACGGCAGTCATCTTCATATACTTTTTAGTAACATTTTTACATTGCAGCATAATTAAATCCCTCCATATTTTATTCGTGATAATTCTTAATGAGATTAATAATCTCATCTTTAGAAAAACCAAGGCTTGTCATTCCGGAAACGAAAGTCTCAATCATTTCACTGGAAAGTTCTGCCTTTAATGTATCAATCAGATGCACATCCTCTGATACAAATGTGCCAAGACCTCTTTTGGTATAGCACAGACCACACTGTTCAAGTTCATTGTATATTCTTGCAGCAGTGTTAGGATTGACCGTGTACTGTACGGCAAGTTCCCTTGTCGAAGGGAGTTTGTCGCCAAGCTTAATCTCTCCGGTAAGAATTCTTCTCTTAATGTCATCAATTACCTGAAGATAAATCGGTGTATTAGCCTTATAATCCATAATCCCTCCTCCTGTAATAGGTAATGTACACATGACGCGTACCTGTGTACTAGCACAATAGTACACTATAACAATATAACTGTCAACAGGAATAATAAAAATAGTAAAATTTTTAAAAATGGTGTATGATAACTTAGAAAAAATGTAGAAGGAATATAGTATTTATGACGGTTCAGCAGGCATATAAAATATTTGATGTCAGATCAGATATTACTAAGATGGAATTGAAGAAGCGGTACAGACGGCTTATGCATATGGTGCATCCGGATGCTGTGCTAAACAGAGATAAATCAAACAAAGAAAATGTATATAGATACAGTGCATATGAAATTAATGAAGCATATACTGTTCTTTTCAATCAGACTGGGCAGGAATCATTGAAGAGTAACTATAAATATGATTATAAATATTCCGAATATGATGAGAAATATTATGGCACTGATCAGGAAAATGAAGAATATGATTTTACAGCTCCAGAGAATGAACATGCCTTTTGCCAACGCAATGTGTATCATTATGCTGAAGATTACAATGGCAACAACATTGGAAGATTTAAGGTTGCACGAGGCAGATATATGTGGATGCCAGATGAGGATTTTAAGTTGTTTCTGCGCAGTATATATGAATGTAGTGAGGAACTTCTTAACAGAATTGATGAAGAAACAGGAAGAGTGCATGATTCAGAATACAAAATCATATATCAGGCAGAACTTGCATATCTGTTAGCACAGCAGTTTACTGCAACATCAGATACATTGGGAAATATTCTTACATCAATTGATGATGCTGCAAATGTATTTTATGTCGGAGCAATGCTTGAAATGTCACCTGAATCTGGATTTATCAAAGCTGGAATGAAGCTGTTTCCGGCAGGAATAAAAAAGCATAGACTGTATTTAATGACTCGTTCGGGAAAAGAAGCGGGATACATATCATTTAAAGATGACAGATTATATTATGTGCTTATTCCGATACTTGAGCAGAAGCGTGCAATGGTAAAGATAGAAGTATCTTCGAAGCAGGACAGACATAATACAATGGGAGAGAAGAAATATAAGAACATTGATTTGTGGGTTAAAATCGGAAATGATGCAACATTTCCTGAAAATATTAATATGAGAATTGAAGATTTGCTTAACAGATACCGTGAAAGCGTTTAAAAGTGGTAAGAAAAGCGGTCATATCAGAACAGAATCTGATGTGACCGCCTTTATCATTTAATTCTTAGACTGTGCGTCAGTGTTGTTGTCCTGACTTTCCGTTTTGGCTCTGTCAAGCCACACACCAAGTCCACAGGCAGCAACAGCAAGAACAATGACGATACCTACTGTTATATTACCTAACATATTATTATTCATCCTTTCAAACTTAGTCAAACATAGATATTCCGAAACGAAGCTTTCTGTAAAATTTATATACAATGGTTCCGAAAATACCCACAGTTATTCCAACGGTGGATGCAACAGATACACCTCCACCCAGAATAATACCGATTATCATTAAAATATTCATATTTATTGCCTCTTCATATAGTTGTTTAATATTATTAATAATATATATAAATAATGTATTACCAGAAAATGTTCTGATTTAATGATGATCTGTTATTTTTTGCCGTCAGTCTGGTGGATATAATTAAGAGTGACAGTGGTGCTGCATGTGATAGAATCATGCACTACGCCTGTCGATTTGAAATAGATACTGATACCGATAGCTGCACACAGACCGCAAAGTAAGAATTGGAATATGCGTAATACATTGCGGGAACTGCTTTTGTCTGCTGTAAGATTGGTGATTGATGTTCTCACAAGTCCAAGCATTTCAGTTGTACATGGCATGGTATCACTGACAGAAGGCTCAGGTGTAGCGAATACCTTAGCTTCTGATACAGAAAAAGAGTCCACTTCAGGAACAGATACATTGGCTCTGTCAAGGCACATGCCAACAAGGAAGAAAGTTATTATAAATATGCAGCTTAACAGTCTTTTAAAGCTCTTTTTCATAAGAACATCTCCTTTCCAAAGTGAATCCCATCTGCTTTACTATATCATATTCAGCAGAGGGAATAAAGAGAAAATATATGTGAAAATGTATATTTTACAATGTTTGACAATCTAATGTGAAATAGGTAAAATACATATAAATATATGCATTTTGGGATATGAAAATGCATCGTGAATCAGGAGGAATTTAATATGGCATGTTTTATAGTACCAGGTACTGAAGCTATCGTTACAACAGCGATAACTAAGATTGTTGAAAAGAAAGAGAAGAAGGAAATATGTTCGTGCGAGACAGAAGGTGCTGTAGAAGCAGTTAAGGAAGAAAAGGCACTTCCATTTTCTAGAAAGTTAAAGTGGCTTAACAATATGCTTTGGGGAGGAACAGCTTTACTTGCATTCGAGCATGTATGGCATGGCGAAGTTACTCCTTTCTTTCCATTCTTAACAGCAGCAGGCAACGCTCAGGATGCTGTGCAGATGCTTAAAGAGATGGCAACTGCCGGTGTTGGCATGGCAGTGGTTGTTACAGCTGTGTGGGTCGGTATGGTAGCAATAGCTTCCGGAGTAGAAAAGAAAGCAGCTAAGGAAGCAGAAGTTAAAGGATTGGAGAGATAATTATGACATTACTTATAGCTGTATTCGCAGCGGTTATAACTACTATTATATGGTATACTAATGACAAGCGTTCGCAGTTAAAGCTTGGAACACTTGCACTTATGTACTGGGGTGCATCACTTATGTGGATGGTAGATGCAGTTGTGGAATATATTGAACTGGGGGCAGAGTATTTTACTCCGGCATCATCAGATATGCTTAATGACGCATTTTTGGGCTTATCAGTGGTAGCTTTCGGACTTATCATATGGATTGTCATACTTATGGTTAAAGATCCGCTTGGAGTAGTACGCAAGACTGTACTTAATAAGTAAAGAAGATTGTTGGAATATGGATTTTAAGAGAAAAGAACTTGCTAAAAATGCTAAGAAGAACTTAAAAAAACATTACTGGCTGTTAGTAGCAGTCTGCCTTTTTGCGGCTTTCATTGGCTCTGAATTTACAGAGACAATGGAAGCCTTTAAAAGTTTAGGAACAGTTAACAATGAAATTCAGGGTGCAGCATCGGTTGAAGCAAATGTTGATACTGTCGCTAACAGTTCGATTGTAAGTTCTGTGGTTCAGGCAATGGGCGCAGTAATCACGGGTGACGATGATTTTGGAAGGACGCAGTCTGATGCGAAGGTTTCAGAGGCCAAAGACAATGCAACCAAGGTATTGGGAAGAACAAGAGGAGTATTTGCATCTTTAGTTAATGGTATAACATCAGGTGGAATTGTATTTACATTTGTGGATTCACTATCATCAGTCATAAGTTCAAGAAGGGCAGTAGTGCTTATACTTCTGATAGTGGCACTTATGGTATATGTGTTTATAACATTTTTTATCAAGAAAACTTATCTTGTTATATCAAGAAGAATAGTGCTTGAAACGCGTACATATGATGCTGTTCCACCTGGAAAGTTCATGTTTCTTCTCCGGGTAAAAAGATGGATGAAAGCATCATGGGTGCTTATTGTCAATAATGTATATGAAATATTATGGTCACTTACAATTGTAGGTATATTTGTGAAGCATTTTTCATACATGCTTGTGCCATACATTATCGCGGAGAATCCTGATATCAAAGCAAATGAGGCTATAACCTTATCAAGAAAGATGATGAAAGGCTACAAATGGAGGGCATTTCTGTATGGATTATCATTCATTGGCTGGACAGTGATTGGAATGGCAACGTTAGGAGTTGTAGGAGTGCTGTTTGTGAATCCTTATAAAGCTGCATTTTATGCAGAATTCTATGCAAATGTAAGAACAGTATATCTTGAAAAAGAACCAGAGGCGGTTAAGTGGCTTAATGATTCATATCTGTATGAAAGACCATCAGAAGAGCAGCTTAAAAATGCATACGCAGATGTATATGAACTTATAGATAGTCCGCAGCCACAGATTGATTTTGATGATTACCACAATTCGAGAATAGGAAGATTGAAGAAATTAAGAGTATTTTTAGCCAACACATTTGGCATAATACTTATTAACAGCAAGGCAGAGCTGGAATTTGAAGAAAAAAAGAAGGAAATGCTTCGTATGAGTAAGAATAAAGCAGAAGCAGTTGGAAAAGCCTATCCTGCCCGCCTTTTCAATCTTAAGGAACACAGAGTTGACCTTGAAAATACAGTGTATATGCGTAATTATTCAATACCATCGCTTATACTGATATTCTTTTCGTTATGTTTTGTGGGATGGATATGGGAGGTTACGCTTCATCTGATATCGTCACATACATTTGTAAACAGAGGTGTTCTTCATGGACCGTGGCTTCCTATATATGGTTCAGGTGGAATACTCATACTGATATGTCTTAAAAAATTAAGAAATAAGCCGGTTGTGGAATTCTTTGCATCAGTAGTTTTATGCGGATTTGTTGAATATTTTACATCGCTGTATCTGGAAATCAGCTGCGGAAGAAGATGGTGGAATTATAACGGATATTTTCTTAACCTTAATGGAAGAATATGTGCGGAAGGTCTTTTAGTATTTGGACTTGGCGGAGTTGCAATAGTATATATTATTGCACCGCTTCTTGATAATTTCTTCAGAAAGATTAAACTGAGGGTTGTTGGTGCAGTGTGTGCGGCATTGATAGCTGCATTCGTTGTTGACATGGTATATTCCAAAAAGAATCCTAATACGGGTAAAGGAATATCAACATTTAATGATAATACACCAGAATATATGCTGGCAGAAATGTATCAGGGGGCAGAGGACAGGTATGAGAATAGAATATCTTTTAATCAGAAATTTTAAATCAATCAGAGAACTTGAGATTAATGATATTGAAGATGTACTGATTCTTGTTGGCAGAAATAATGCAGGAAAGAGTGTGGTTCTTGACGCAATAAGAGCGGTTACCGGGGATTATGAAGTTTCATTAAGAGATTTCAATGATAACGAAGGTAATATAAGCATTACAGTTCGCATCAGTATTGAAGATGAGGATTTGGCTGTATTGTATCAGAAGGGACAGGTCAGCTCTTTTAAGCATTATGACTTGTGGTATAAGGATTTTTGCAATAAACTGCCGTCGTTAAAGGATGGTATTCTTGAATTTGAGTATGTATATAGCCGTGATGGCAAGATTAAGTACAGGGATGGAGTTAAGAAAAACAATATTTATATAAAGACAGTTCTTCCCAGAATATTCTATGTTGATCACGAAAGACGCAAGTCATCAATTCAGGAAGATCTTATTATGCTGCAGGGTGGAACCGAATATGCAGATCTTAAAGATAACGTGTGTATATTTGATAAGCATAGGATGTGTAATCAGTGCTTTAATTGCATAGGAATCATTAACCGCAAGAAACCGGAACAACTATCTTTATTAGAAACAGCGAGACTTATGCAGTATAAGCTGTTTAATTTTAATCTGGCTAATTTTGAGAACAAACTTAATGAAAAATTTAAGAACAATGGTGGCATTGGAGAAAGGATTCATTATCAGATTACATTTGATGCAGAAAAACTCATGCATGTTGATACAATTGTTCACAATGAAATGCGTGACACTGATGGGGATGTCAATGACCTTTCAGATGGACTGAACAGTATCTACATTCTGTCACTGCTTGAAACCTATGCGGAATATGGAAGTACTGTGCCATACATTATTCTGATTGAAGATCCGGAAATATATCTGCATCCTCAGTTACAGAAGATTGCAAGTGAAATTCTGTACAAGCTTTCAAGGAAAAATCAGGTTATATTCTGCACGCATTCACCGCAGATGTTATTTAACTTTACTACAAGACAGATTCGTCAGGTGGTTAACGACAGAGATAATAATACAGTTGTTACTCCGGAGGCAGATATTGATGATATATTAGATGATCTTGGATATGCTGCTAATGACCTTATGAATGTGAGCTTTGTATTTATAGTGGAAGGAAAACAGGACAGAAGCCGTTTGCCGCTACTTCTGGAGAAATATTATTCAGAAGTTATAGATGAGAATGGCAATCTCAATCGTATAGCGATAATTGCAACTAACAGTTGTACAAACATCAAGACTTATGCCAATCTGAAATATATAAATACATTATATCTTAAGGATGAGTTCCTTATGATAAGAGATGGAGATGGTAAGGATGCTGAACGTTTAAGAGACCAGCTTACCAATTATTACAGGCAGCGTGCAAAGCAGGATTATGGCAATCTGCCAAGAGTAACAGACCGTAATGTGCTTATATTAAAATATTATTCATTTGAGAATTATTTTCTTGACCCCGAGATAATGACTAAGATAGGCGTTGTAAAAAGTGTAGACCAGTTCTATGACATATTATATGCCAAATATAAAGAATACCTGTATCGCCTTGTCAGCACTAAGAAAATGTTAGAAAAACTGAACATAACAATTGAGACAAGACAGGACATCATAGACAACATGGAGAATATCAGAAAATATGTCAGAGGACACAACCTATACGATATATTTTACGGAAGATATAAGGGCGAGAAAGAAAATGCAATATTAAGAGCGTACATAGACGCAGCTCCAAGGGAGAATTTTGATGATATATTCGATGCAATTGATAATTTTGTGTACTTTAATAATCGTAGGAATGATTAAATTGGGTTATGTGCATGAGGGCGTACAACCGTCGAGGTACTTCTATATAGTGCATATCCTAATGAATTGCCGTATATGAAGTGAATAACAGCCGTGGCGTCTGTATATATGATATGTTCGATTTATTCCGAATCGTGTGTGAGTTAATGCCACTATCTATAAAAGTTCAGTGCTGGAAATCTCGTTCAAGCGAAGCGCGTTTGATTTCCAGCACTGTAATAAACTCTATAGATGGCGGCATTTACTCACACTAGATGCAGGAATCCATGAGAACATGTCATATATACAGATGCCACGGCGTCATGCACACTTATTAATACCAATATTTAGTTGGATGACTTCTTAATTAAATCAGAATACCAATAAGCGGAATCTTTAGGGATTCTCTGTTGTGTTTCATAGTCTACGAACACTAACCCGAATCTTGGGTCGTATCCGCTGTGCCATTCGAAATTATCTGTGAATGACCAGTGGAAGTAGCCGAGTATCGGAACACCGGCTTTGTAGGCTTTCTCAAGGTCTGTGAGATATCTTGTCAGAAAGTCGATACGGTTGCTGTCGTGGACTTTGCCATCAAGACTTATGATATCGTTGCAGGCAAGTCCATCCTCAAATATATATATTGGAAGATTATATCTTTCATACAGATATCTTATACCATAATTCATAACACCGGGAGTTACAGGCCAGCCAAGAGCTGTTCGTGGACTGCCGGGCTTTTTATTAATATAACCGGCTGCATTTATTTCATGTCCGTTATATACATTTATGCCAAGATAGTCTATTGGCTGGTGTATTAGTTCAATATCGCCCTTTTTTACGAATGGCAGTTCTTCATAATGTCCGATTTTTTCAAGACCAGGTTCAAGATGTAATTCTGTACCAGCAATGTCAGGATATCTGCCAAGACATGTCATGTCACAGAATATAGTGTGGTTAAAAGTCATGTTGCCTTTAACTATATTGAAACATTCAGCTCTTGCAGCATCAATGTCTTCATCACATTCTTTTGAAGGATAGCACAGGTCACCAGTGCTGGAAAAACCGGTTTTTACAGGCTGTTTTGCAACGGCACGCATCTTAATAACAGCAAGACCGTGAGCGAGTGCAAGATGGTGGATTACAGACAGGACAGATACTGCGTCAAGCTTCTTACCTGGAGCATGAAGTCCAAGCATGTATCCGAGTCCGGATATAATCTGTGGCTCATTGATGGTGGCGATATTAGTTACACGGTCTGAAAAATGTTCGCATATGAATTCAGCGTAATCAGCAAATATGAAAGCAGTCTCACGGTTGAGCCATCCGCCTTTATCTTCGAGTGCCTGAGGTAAATCCCAGTGATAAATCGTTATGAATGGTTTGATATTATTTTCAAGGCAGAAGTTTACAATCTTATCATAGAAATCAAGTCCGGCTTTGTTGTAGCGGATATTGCCGTCAAAATCCTTAACAATTCCATCAGGAAATATTCGTGTCCATGAAATTGAAAAGCGGTATGCCTGAATACCAAGATTTTTCATAAGTGCAATATCCTCGCGATAGCGGTGATAGTGGTCACATGCTTTATTGCCATTCTCATCATGTGCAATATTACCCGGTTTATTAGAGAATGTGTCCCAGATAGAAAGACCTTTGCCATCTTCGGTAAAGGCTCCCTCTATCTGATAGGAACTAGAGGCGGTACCCCATAAAAAGTTCTTATCAAACATAATAATTCCTTTCTGTATAGTTGTCAGATGTTAACAGTTACATTATATACTTTAGTGTCTTTATTATATGGAACAGTGTTGCCACTGATTTCACTGCCATTGACAATAAGAGAAGAAACTCTTTCGTGCTTCTCATTGCTGATAGTAATGTTATATACAGCATTTCTGAATTTTCTTGTAATTGTCAGATTCTTAATGAAATCAGGCAGACAAGGGTCAATGGTGAGTCCTTCAAATGAAGCTCTTACACCAAGTATATATTGAGATATACTTGTAAATGTCCATGCAGCGGTGCCTGTAAGCCAGCTGTTTTTGGCTTCACCAAATCTTGCAGCATCTTTGCCGGCAATCATCTGTGAATATACATAAGGTTCGGTTCTGTGTATCTCACTTATTTCTTCAAGATATGCCGGACATATTTTTTTGTATGTTTCGAATGCTCTGTTCTTATCATCAACAACGGTTTCTGCAATAGATATCCACGGATTATTATGACAGAATATTCCAGCATTTTCTTTGTATCCAGGCGGATAAGAAGACACCTCACCGAGTTCAAGATGATATGACTTGTAAGCTGGTTGTAAAATCATGATTCCGTACTTTGTATCAAGAATTTTTTCTACTGAATCCATAGCTTTCTGTGCGAGTCCTTCTTTGACACCTATACCTGCCATAACACAGAAGCCCTGTGGTTCAATGTATATCTGTCCATCTTCACATTCATGTGAACCAACCTTACGGCTTTCGGCATCATATGCACGAAGGAACCATTCACCATCCCAGCCTGCATCAAGAACAGTTTTATACATGTCATCAACATGGGAACGTACAGCATTTTCTTCCTCTGTAAGACCTGATATGTGGCATATGTCTGCATATTCATTGCCATATTTTACATACATTCCAGCGATAAATACCGATTCAGCAACAGGTCCTTCTGATGGTCCGGTAGTCTGGAAAGATTCACCGGGAGCAGAAGAGAAGCAGTTTAAGTTGAGACAGTCATTCCAGTCAGCTCTTCCGATAAGTGGCAGCTTATGCGGTCCAAGATGAGTAGTTGTATAATTGAAGGATCTTCTTAAATGTTCCATAAGTGGCTGTGACTTACTTGTATCGCAGTCAAATGCTACATTTTCATCAAGAATGCTGAAATCACCGGTTTCTTTAAGATAAGCAGCTGTTCCTGCAATAAGCCAGAGAGGATCATCATTAAAGCCTGAACCAATATCAGAATTACCTTTCTTAGTTAATGGCTGATACTGGTGATAAGCACTTCCATCTTCAAATTGAGTAGCAGCAATATCAAGAATTCTCTGTCTTGCTGAATCAGGAATAAGATGTACGAAGCCAAGTAAATCCTGGCAGGAATCTCTAAATCCCATACCACGTCCGGTTCCAGACTCATAATAGGAAGCAGATCTTGACATGTTAAATGTTACCATGCACTGATACTGATTCCATATATTAACCATACGGCAGAGCTTCTTGTCTTCTGTGTCAACAATATAAGATGAGAGAAGATGAGTCCAGTAATCTTTTAAAGCAGCAAGAGCTGTATCAAATTTTGCCGGAGTGTTGTATTTTTCAAGAAGGGCATATGCAGGTTCTTTGTTAATGATTCCGAATGATTCCCACTTCTTATCATCAGGGTTCTCTGCATATCCTATAATGAATACATATTCTTTCTCTTCGCCCGGCTCAAGGTCAATATCGATTCTGAAAGATCCAACAGGTGACCATCCGCTTGCAATAGAATTATAAGATGTACCTTCTTTAACAGCTTTAGGCATTGCAGGACTTCCGTATGTACCGATGAAACTTTCTCTGCTTGTATCGAAACCGTTGGCAGCAGTGCTGACGGCATGAACAGCATAATGGTTACGCCGCTCACGGTATTCTGTCTTGTGATATATTGCTGACATGTCAGAGGTGCCAATAGTAATCTCTGGCTGAACTTCAACTTCGCCTGTGCTGAAGTTACGCTGGAAGTTGTTGCAGTCATCAACTGCATTCCATAAACAGAATTCTATATAAGAATATACAGATAAATGTTTAGCAGAATTTCCTGTGTTCTTAATAGTAAGTTTATCAAGTTCACAATTATCTCCAATAGGAACGAGAGCAGTCTGTGTAGCTTTAATGTCATTCTTAGATGAAGAAATCACTGTATATCCAAGTCCGTGACGACATGTATAATCCTCAACTGGTGTCTGGGATGGCTGCCATCCAGGATTCCATATGGTATCCTCATCTTTAATATAAATGTAGTGGCCGTTGTTATCTAAAGGAGAATTATTATAGCGATATCTTGTGAGTCGGAGCAGCTTGGCATCCTTATAGAAACAGTATCCTCCGCCAGTATTGCTCTTAAGACTGAAAAAATTCTCGCAGCCTAAGTAATTAATCCATGGCAATGGAGTTTCTGGTGTAGTTATGACATATTCTTTATTGATGTCATCAAAAAAACCGAATTGCATATTATACCTCCTGTACACATATAATTTATAGAAAACGATTAAGTGCATTAAGGTACAAGTTCTAATATTGATTTTATAGTAATAAGTATATTTTAAGGCTTGGATTAAATCAATGATTATTTTGAATTTGAATAAGAATTGGTAGAAATGCACAAAAAATACAATGATATATAAGAAAATAAGTAAAATTTACAAAAGTGCTTGCATTTATATCTGATATGAGTTATAGTAAAGCTACGAAAACGATTAAGTAATGCATGAAAGGAATGAATCTATGGTATCTATGAAAGATGTTGCTGTAGAATGTGGGGTTTCAATTGCTACAGTAAGTAAAGCTCTCAATGACCATAGTGACATCAGTGAAGAGACACGCAGGAAAGTTAAAGAGGCAGCTAACAGACTTGGATATTATCCGAATTCAGCAGCCAGAGCACTTAAGACGAACCGTTCATATAACATAGGAGTTCTTCTTAATAATGGTCTTGCACATGAGTATTTTGCCGAGGTTCTTGAGAGTTTTAAGAATGAAGCAGAGAAGAAGGGGTATGATATTACATTTGTAAGCAATCACTCTAAGAAGATGACTTTCTACGAACACTGTTTATACAGGAATTTTGATGGCGTGCTTGTAGCTTGTGAGGATTTCAGCAATCCTGAAATCTATGAAATGGTTAACGGGAGATTACCAGTTGTGACCATCGACTACATTTTCAATGGCAGTACATCGGTCAATTCTAACAACGTGAAAGGGATGAGTGAATTAGTACGTTACGCGTACAGCAGGGGACACAGAAAGATAGCTTATATTTATGGAAACGTTGAATCAGAGGTTACGAAAGAACGTCTGGCAGCCTTTTATAAGACAATGGGTGAATTAGGGGTAGAAGTTCCAGATGAATACATTAAAGAATCAACCTATCTTGATTCGATAAAAGCTGAGAAGCTTACATATGAGCTGTTAAAATTAAAGGAACCGCCAACATGTATTTTTTATCCAGATGATTTATCTGTTGTTGGGGGCAAGAATGCTATTAAGAATATGAAATTGCATAGTCCGAAGAATGTGTCTGTTGCAGGTTACGATGGAACAAGATTCTCGCAGATGTTAAATCCTAAGATTACAACAATTCGTCAGAACACCAGGGAGATCGGCAAGATTGCCGCAGATGAGCTTATAAGTGCTATAGAGAATCCCAGGGCAACGATAGTAAAGAGGGTTGTTGTAGATGCGGAACTAATCGAAGGGGAAACAATTAAAAAGATAGGAAACTAAAGGTGTCGTCTAAGATTTATGGAGGGTTTTTTATGAAAAAGAGATTATTAAGTCTGGCACTTGGCACAATGATGGTGCTTTCCACATTAGCAGGTTGTGGATCAAAGGATGGTGGTTCGGCAGCAGTTAATACTAAGCCTGAGGAACAGGGTAAGGTACTTAACATTTACTGCTGGAACGAAGAGTTTAAGAGCAGATTTGAAGGATATTATAAGAATGTTCCTTCAGATGTTAAGGTAAACTGGGTAATTACTCCTAACGAAAACAACGCTTATCAGAATGCTCTTGATGCTGCATTATTAAAGCAGAAGGATGCAGCAGCAGATGATAAGATTGATATGTTCCTTATCGAAGCTGATTATGCTTTAAAGTATGTTAACAGTGATTACACACTTGATGTAAAAGATGTAGGCCTTACAGATGATGACCTTAAGGACATGTATCAGTACACAAAGGATATCGCAACTGACAGCAAAGGAAAACTTAAGGCTACAACATGGCAGGCAACTCCAGGACTCTTTGCTTACAGACGTTCTATTGCTAAGGATGTTCTTGGAACAGATGATCCGGATAAGGTTCAGGAAGCACTTTCAACTTGGGATAAGTTTGATAAGGTAGCTGAACAGGCTGCTGCTAAGGGCTACAAGATGCTTTCAGGTTATGATGATTCATACAGAGTATTCTCTAACAATGTATCAGCTCCTTGGGTTGATTCTAATAACAAGATTGTTATTGATGATAACATTATGAAGTGGGTTGATCAGACTAAGAAATATACTGATAAGGGCTATAATAATAAGTCATCTCTTTGGGATTCAACATGGGCAGCAGATCAGGGACCTTCTGGTAAGGTATTCGGATTCTTCTACTCAACATGGGGAATTAACTTTACACTTTTAGGTAACTCACTTGCTACACCTGTTAAGGAAGGTGGTAAGGAAGAGGTTGGTAACGGTATCTACGGCGACTATGCAGTATGTGAAGGTCCACAGAGCTACTACTGGGGTGGTACATGGATTTGTGCAGCAGCAGGAACAGATAACGCTAACCTTATAAAAGATGTTATGAAGACACTTTGCTGTGATAAGGCTACAATGAAGAAGATTACAGAAGATACTCAGGATTATACTAATACAACATCAGGTATGAATGAGATTGCTAACAGCGACTTCAAGTCAGCATTCCTTGGTGGTCAGAATCATATCAAGTTATTTGCTAAGTCAGCTCCTAAGATCAGCATGAAGAATATCTCTTCTTATGACCAGGGTCTTAACGAAGAATTCCAGAAGGCTATGAAGGATTACTTCGATGGCAATGTAACTAAGGATAAGGCTCTTGATAACTTCTATAAAGCAGCTATTGAGAAATATCCAAACCTTTCAAAGTAATTAGTAATTGCTAGTCATTAAGGCACAGTCATTATAATAAGTATGTTATATGGCTGTGCCTTTTTATATGGCAGGAATGGAGATATGTATGAATAAAAAGAAGAAAAAGTTTGTAAGCTATGCAAAATGGGGATACATATTTCTTATACCGTTCTTTGCAGTATATATTGTGTTTTCATTAATACCACTGATTTCTACATTTTATAATAGTTTTTTTGAGAACTATATGGTTGGACTTATGCAGGTCGGACCTAAGTTCGTTGGATTTGACAATTACAAGGCCATACTGTTTAACGGTGATACATTGCTCTATCTGAAGAATACAATGATAATGTGGCTGATGGGATTTATTCCACAGATTCTTATATCATTGCTTCTGGCGTCATGGTTTACAGATCTTAGATTAAGATTAAAATGTACAGGATTTTTCAAAACTATAATCTATATGCCTAATTTGATTATGGCATCTGCATTTGCCATGTTATTCTACGCAATATTTGCAGATCAGGGACCAATCAATAACATGCTTAACAGTATGGGATTGCCTACATATAGATTCCTTGCAGAGGTAGCAGGAGCAAGAGGATTGATTGCTCTTATGAACTTCCTTATGTGGTTTGGTAATACAACAATAATTCTTATGGCTGCCATCATGGGCGTTGACCCTTGCCTTTTTGAAGCAGCAAGAATTGATGGTGCTAATTCAAGACAGATATTTGGAAAGATTACACTTCCGCTTATTAAGCCTATTCTGGCATACACACTTATTACATCACTGATTGGTGGAATCCAGATGTTCGATGTTCCTCAGATTCTTACTAATGGTAATGGTAATCCGGATAGAACAAGTATGACGGTTATCATGTATCTTAATAAGCATCTTTATAGTAAGAATTATGGTATGGCAGGTGCACTTTCAGTTATTCTGTTTATTGTAACAGCAGTACTTAGTATATTTGTATTTAATTATATAACTAAGGATATGGAAGCGGCAGGAATAAGAAAAGCTAAGAAGAAAAAAGCAAAGGAGGCGAAGTAATATGAGTAATTCAGGTAAAGCCTCTGCAAGTGCCGATATTAAAGGCACTAATGCTGGAGTGAAAGACAGGATAATACTTACAACGGAGAGAGTGTTATGTTATATCGTGCTTATTCTTATAACATTCTTGTGCCTTTTCTCGTTCTATGTACTTATTATTAATACAACAAGATCACACCCTGATATCCAGAAGGGATTCTCATTCCTTCCGGGAAAGTCATTTATAGTCAACATGAAGAATGTTCTTGCTAATGAGAATATTCCTGTTGTCAGAGGTATGTTTAACAGCTTGTTTGTTGCAGCATGTTCAGCGGTTCTGTCAGTGTATTTCTCAGCACTTACAGCATTTGCTATTCATGCATATAACTTTAAGTTAAAGAAGTTTGCATTTACATTCATTCTTCTTGTAATGATGGTGCCAACACAAGTGTCAGCACTTGGATTTGTTAAGATGATTGGAGACTGGAAACTTCTGAATTCATATATACCTCTTATTGTTCCTTCAATCGCAGCGCCTGTAGTATTCTTCTTCATTAAGCAGTATATGGACAGTGTGCTTCCAATGGAACTTATAGAGGCGGCAAGAATTGATGGCGCAAGAGAGTTTAGAATATTTAACCAGATTGTTCTGCCTCTTATGAAGCCAGCTCTGGCTGTTCAGTTGATATTTACTTTCGTATCATCATGGAATAATTATTTTATACCTTCACTCCTTATTAACAAGGCAAGTAAGAAAACACTTCCACTGCTTATTGCACAGCTTCGAAGTGCAGATTTCTTAAAGTTTGATATGGGTCAGGTGTATATGATGATAGCATTTGCTATCGTACCAGTAATCATCGTATATATCTGTCTGTCAAAGTTCATTGTAAGAGGTGTTACACTTGGTGGTGTTAAAGGTTGATATGCTTTTAGATGACAAAGAACCGTTCCGATTTAATTCGGGACGGTTCTTTTTTTGATGTGTGTCAGTCTGGCACACGCTTCTGATTGTATGGTTATTCAAAAATGTATTCTATATATCTATCCAGATGTTCCCCTGTTTTAAGAACTGGCGAAGGAAAATTATCATGATGCATTGCATCAGGGAAAAACTGTGGTTCAAAGCATATGCCATGCTGGTCATTATACTGGATGCCATACTTGCCAGTGCATCTGCCTATATAGTTTCCGTTATATAGCTGTAAACCCGGAAAATCTGTTTTTACATACATGGTTATTCCGGTTTCAGAGTCAGTTACTTTAGCTGCATATTCATATGAGTCTGACAGGACATAATTGATATCAATGTAATCAGTGCCTACTTTTCTTGGCTTGCGGAAATCATACATTGTTCCCTCAACAGAAAGAATATCACCTGTCGGGATGCTGTGATTATCTACAGGGGTATAGCAGTCTGCACCTATTGATACAATATAGTCACATATATTCTTTACGCCGGAAAAGTTGAAATAACTGTGGTTAGTAAAATTGCAGACGGTATCCATATCTGATACTGCATCATAGTGTATTTTAACAGAATGATTGTCTGTAATTGTAATTGTCTGCGTAACAGTAAGATTTCCGGGGAAACCATTGTCAAGATGAGGGCTGTTAAGAGTAAGAGTAAGTGAATCAGAACTGACGTTATATTTCCACATACATTTGTTGAAGCCACGTCCGCTGTGAAGGGTGTTGCAGCCTTCATTAGCCGTAAGATGCCAGTCTTTTCCATTGAGAGTTATGCATGCTCCGGCAATTCTGTTGGCAAAACGTCCCATAGTGCCACCAAAATTCTGCTGGTCATAATAGTATTCTTCAGGAGTATCATAGCCAAGAATTATATCACGGCGCCTGCCGTCTGAATCAGTCGTGAACAATGACTGGAATGTTGCGCCATAGTCTGAAACGTAAAGTGAAATGTCATTGTGTGAAATCTTTATAAGATGACACATTGTACCATCGGGGAGTCTGCCCCATTCTTTGATATTATATTCCATAATTCCTCCTTGTTCTTAATATACAGAATTAAAACAAGGCGTCAGATAAACGCCGCAGGTTACATGGTTAATACGAACATTATGTATGAACTAAGTATATCATTTTATACAAAGAAGTTCTATGCTTTTTATGTAAAATATGATATATTTATTTACATGTCGGAATAATAAAATATTTTATTATAGGAGTGCAACTTGGTATGTTTTGGGCAAATTTGTTTTATATGATTTTAGTTACCACATTTACTGGGAGCATACTAACAGTGGCATGGTTTGTAACTTCATATTTACTTGATAAGACTGGTCACATTGATTTATCTTATAGTCTGAGCAAGATTGTTGTAATATTCTGGATAATACCAGTTACATATATGATTATAAAATTGATTGATGGAGTTGGTTTTGTATGGCTTGGATATGCATTTGATGTATCACCGGTAATTGTCATAGTGGCAAAATGCATTGCTAGCGTATGGCTGGCTGGTATAGTTGTGGGCATGGTTGTTTATATACGTAAACGCATAAAACTCTCAAAATCCAGCAGACAGGCATTTGTATGTGATAACAAGACTGAGATGTTCTTTACACAACTCAAGGAAGAACTGGAACTTGGAAAGCGCAGAATCAAATTAAGACAATCATACAGTACAACTACAGCATATGTTACCGGAGTAGTCAGACCTTGTGTTGTAATAAATGCAGAACGTTTTACGGAGAAAGAACTGAAAGTTATATTTTCGCATGAGCTTACACATATATTACATAAAGATATTTTCTTCCGATATTTAATTGCAATTGCATCTGTTTTAAATTTCTTTAATCCTGTTATGTGGATATTCTCAAAGACATTTATAAAATATTCTGAATATGCATGTGATTACAGTGTCTGCGTAAGGGCTGATGGACTGCGTGAATATTATGGGATTCTTCTTGGTATGGCAATAAAGAATAAAAATCTGATGGATATTCTGTCTGCAAGTTTATATGAGAACAAGAGCAGTTTAAGAGAAAGATTGGAGCGTGTTATGAAGAGTTTTAATGTTGAGAAGAAATCAAAGTCAGTTGCAGTAATTTTATCAGCAATGTTTTTTGCAATCAGTATATTAACAGTAGCAGGAACATCTACATTAGTTGCGAAAGCATCTGTAAAGGCTGCAGATGTTACTTCTGATGTGGAACAAAATACATATAATGATATTGTTGAGTATTATGAAGCACCTGATGAAGGTAATGATGTCATTACAGTAGTGGATGGAGATGATGCTGATACTGACGGAGTAGCAACATATGCATCAAGAGGAACTATTTCATGGAATATATATGCAGGAGTACGCAGAACAACTTCAAGTTTTTATGCATCTGATGGTCAGCGAATTGTTACAAGCATATTTTCAGTTGACCCTTCTCATACAGTAAGAGTTGGTATTATACAGCCGGATGGTTCTAAAAGATATGTGCTTTTAAATAATAATAATTCATATGTATTTGAACTTACAATGAGCGGATTCTATGCGGTATATATTATTAATGATTCAACAGAGAAAATCCATGTTGAGGGTGTTTATGAAACATATTAATAGTTACAACTGTAAATGTTAGTCAGGACGGAGAAGATATGAAGATATTACATTGTGCAGATATTCATCTTGATTCTGCTATGACAGCCAATCTTGATAAAGATAAAGCCAAAGAAAGAAAAAGTGAGCTGCTGGCGTCTTTTAAGGATATGGTTGCATATGCTGTTAAAGAGAATATAAGGGTTATTATAATTGCAGGAGATTTGTTTGATACAAGAAACATTTCTGTTGGAGCAAAGAAAGAAGTTTACAATATAATAATTAATAATCCGGATATAATGTTTTATTATCTTCAGGGAAACCATGACAATGGAAGCTTTTTAGCCTTTCTGGAAGAAGTTCCTGATAATCTCCGTATGTTTGGAAAAGAATGGACAAGTTATAACGCCGGGGTTATTGATAATGGCAGCATAATAAAAAATGTTGTTATTACCGGCGTTGAGCTTGACAGTGATAATTCTGGAAAGATATATGGAAGTCTCTCGCTTAATGCAGGCAATTATAATATTGTTGTACTGCATGGGCAGGAGGCTTCTCATATTTCTAAAAATAATGCACAGGTAATAAGCCTTAAGGATTTGAGAAACCGTGGAATTGATTATCTAGCATTAGGACATGTGCATGAATACTCAAGTGACAGACTTGATGCCAGAGGTGTGTATTGTTATCCGGGATGCCTTGAAGGAAGAGGCTTTGATGAGGCCGGAGAACATGGATTTGTAATACTTGATATTGATGAAGTGACAGGAAAGTCTGACACATATTTTGTTCCTTTTGCAAGGAGAAATGTTTATGTTGCACAGGTTGATGTAACAGGATGTGCGAATACATTTGAAATAGAACAGTGTGTAAGAAAATTTCTTGCAGCTTCCGGTTATGCAAAAGAAAGTCTGGTAAAGATTGAACTTACCGGAACACTGGATGTTGAATGTGAGAAGAATACAGATTATCTTTGCAAACAGTTTGAAAGCGGATTTTTTGCATTTAAGATAAAAGACTGTACACAGTATAAAGTAGATTATATGTCGTATGAACATGATGTTTCACTTAAAGGTGAGTTTATAAGAAATGTTATGGCAAGAGAGAACATTAACGAACAGGATAAAGCAGAAATTATCAGATATGGATTACAGGCATTACAGGGAGAGGAGATAGGCTGATGAGACTTATCAGTTGTACAATTGAGAATTTTGGAAAACTGAATAATGTTACATACGATTTTACCAATGACTGTAATACTATATGTGAGGACAATGGCTGGGGTAAGAGTACACTTGCATCTTTTATCCGTGTCATGTTTTTTGGATTTAAGAATGAAACCAAGAAGAAACTGGTGGATAAGGAAAGAAACCGTCTTATGCCTTGGCAGAAGGGTGTTTATGGCGGAGAAATTGTTTTTGAGGCTAATGGAATAGTCTATTCCCTTAGAAGAACTTTTGGAAAGAAACAGGCAGATGATGAATTTCTGCTTAGAAGAAAAGATACTAATATGGAATGTGATGATTTTTCTTCTGAAATAGGAGAGGAATTGTTTAAGATAGATGCGCAGTCTTTTGAGAGAACTGTGTTTATAGGGCAGAGTGACTGTGTCACAGCCACTACTGACAGTATTAATGCAAAGATTGGTAATCTTGCAGATAATACGGATGATATCAATAATTTTGAGACTGCAGTTGGAAGACTGACAGCAGAACTTAATAATATAACAAGCACAAGGGTTACAGGCTCTATATCAAAGAGAAAGTCAGAAATAACGCAGTTACAGGCACAGATTAATAATTATTCTGAGATTGATAAAACTATTGATGAGCAGATGGCAATAAGAGATGATCTGTGCAGAAAAAGAGATGCACTTAAAGCTGATAAAGAAAAAATGCAGGAACAGCAAAGAAAGCTGAGTGCCCAGAAGGATGTTCAGGCATTAAAAGAAAAATATCAGCTGCTTGTAAAAGAATGTGATGTTAAAAAGAAAACATTTGAAAATATTAAAGGATATTTCAATGAGGATGTTCCAAAAAAGGAAGATGTTTTAAAAGAAATGAGTCTTCTTGATGAAGCGGGCAGGATGAGTGGAAAAATATCTCATTCTGATGGCGAAGGCAGCGGAATGTACAATGGGTTGTGTGTAGAGGAACAGGATAAGCTTGAACAATTAAAGAAACGTTTTAATAAAGGAATACCTAATAAGAATAAGGTTGGACAGATCCATGATATATGGGCTTCTGCCCAGAACAGGCAGAATGGACTTGTCGGCAAAGAGATGAAACTTGATATTGCCAGAGAAAATCAGAATGTCAGACTTGAAAGGGCAACTGCATATAAGAATACAGGCTTTATTGGATTAATAGTGGGCATTATTGCAGCAGTAGCTGGCGTAGTATTACTTTTCTTTGTTATGCCGGCGGGAATTGCAATGATTGTGGCTGGGTTATGTATTGCCGGTATTTTTACTGCTATGGGTGCTGCAAAGAAAAAGCAGCATGAAGAAGAATTCCAGAGCATCAAAGATGAGTCTGAAAAGAAGATTAAGGCGATAGAAGATGATATCAATGATGACAAGAGCTTTATTGCAGGTACTGAAAAGGCTGTAAGACAGTTCTGTGAAGAGTATGGTATTGTATTTAACAGGGATAATGTTGCGTGGGAATTGTCAGGTCTGAATCGCGATATAGATGCTTATCATGAACTCGGAAAGAGGATAAGCGAGGAACAGGATAAGCAGCAATTATACAGGAAAGAATATAATAAGCAGATAGAAGATATAACACATTTTCTTAAATTGTATATAAAAGATTTTAATCAAGAGGAAAGTATTGGAGAAATGCTTAGAAATCTTGACAAAAAGCTCGATGAATATTATCGTGCTAAAAGTGAGTATGAAAATGCGCTTGCAGTAAAAGCAAGTTTTGAAGCAGAAACAGATATAAGCATATTTTCCGGTGATGAAAGTGAAGCTGATAAAGTTTCACTTGAAGAACTTGCAGGTCAGATGATGCATACTGACAATATGATTGAAGAATATTTACAACAGATAGAACAATGTAATAAGCAGCTGGAAAGCCTTCAGGTACAGTCTGATGAATGTGAAAACTGCAGACATGAACTTGAAGAATTACAGAATGTCCAGGAAGAGGAAAAGAATAAAGAAAGACTGTTGAAACTGACAAAACAGATTATGGAGGATTCAAAGCAGTCTTTTACTTCTGAATATATGGGCCCTGTAATGGCAGGCTTCAGAAAATATTATACTATCCTTACCGGATGTGAACCGGATGCATACAGTCTTGATGCAGATACAAAGCTTACTGTCATGGAACAGAATATGCCAAGGGATATAGGATATCTTAGTGCAGGGAAGCAGGATCTGGTTGGAATATGCATGCGAATGGCACTTGTTGAGGCAATGTATAAAGAGGAGAAACCATTTCTTATATTTGATGATCCGTTTGTTAATCTTGATGATAATAACATTAAGGGAGCTATGAAGCTTCTTGATGAGATTGCAAAGGATTATCAGGTTATATACTTTACATGTAGTGAAAGCAGAATATACAATTAGTGTAAAATACATATTTATTAAGGAGAGATACAATGGAAGAAGTTATTCAGTATGTACCTAATCTGTATGCAACCTTTTGGGCACTTATACCGCCACTGGTTGCTATCATATTAGCGTTAATTACTAAAGAGGTTTACAGTTCACTTTTCGTCGGAATTGTAATAGGAGGACTGTTCTATGGAAATATATTCCAGAGCGGGTTTAGTTTTGAAAAATCAGTTCTTCATATATTTGAAGATGGTCTTGTAGGAGTATTGTCAGATCCTTACAATGTAGGAATTCTGGTGTTCCTTGTTGTACTGGGAATCATGGTGTGCATGATGAATAAAGCAGGTGGTTCTGCAGCATTTGGAGAATGGGCTGGAAGACATATTAAGACAAGAGTTGGAGCACAGCTTGTTACGGTGCTTCTTGGAATTCTTATATTTATTGATGATTATTTTAACTGTCTTACTGTTGGAAGTGTTATGCGTCCGGTAACAGACAAACATAATGTTTCGAGAGCGAAGCTTGCATATCTTATTGATTCAACAGCGGCACCAATCTGTATTATTGCACCTATATCTTCATGGGCAGCAGCGGTAACAGGTTTTGTTGAGGGTGAAGATGGTTTTGGAATATTTATTAAGGCTATTCCTTACAATTATTATGCATTATTTACTATTGCAGCAATGATTCTTATTGTAGTGTTAAAGGTTGACTTTGGCTCGATGGCAGTTCATGAAGCAAATGCAGCTAAGGGAGACTTGTATACAACTCCTGACAGGCCATATGCTAACGCAACAGAAGATGTAATTAAGGGACGCGGAAGAGTGTTAGATCTGCTGTTTCCAATTATTACACTTATAGTTTGCTGCATAATTGGAATGCTATATTCAGGAGATTTTTTCAAGGGAGTAGGTTTTGTTGATGCATTTTCAGGAAGTGATGCTTCGGTAGGACTTATGCTTGGAAGTTTCTTTGCACTTATAATAACAATTGTGTTCTATGCAGTAAGAAGGGTACTTTCATTCAATGAATCATGCTCATGCATACCGGAAGGATTCAAGGCAATGGTACCAGCAATCCTTATTCTTACATTTGCATGGACACTCAAAGCAATGACAGACAGTCTGGGCGCTAAGGAGTTTGTTGCCGGACTTGTAAAAGGAGTATCGGGCGGCTGGTTAAGTATTCTGCCAGCAGTTATATTTCTGGTTGCGGTATTCCTTGCTTTTGCAACAGGAACATCGTGGGGAACATTTGGAATTCTTATTCCTATTGTTGTAAATACATTTTCAGGAACGAACCATACAATGATGATTATATCAATCTCAGCATGTATGGCTGGAGCTGTCTGTGGAGACCATTGTTCACCAATATCAGATACTACAATTATGGCTTCGGCAGGAGCACAGTGTAATCATATGAATCATGTGTCTACACAGCTTCCATATGTAATTGTAGTTGCAGTTATTTCTTGTGTGACATATGTTATTGCAGGATTTGTACAGAATCCTGTTATTCCTCTTATTGTAGGTTTTGTCATTCTTATAGGTGCATTTACAGGTATCAAATATATTAATAAGGGTAAGAGTAATGAATAATATAAAGGGAAGCCTTATACTGCTCCTTGCTGCATTTATCTGGGGGACGGCATTTGTTGCACAGACAAGTGGTGCAGGAGCAGTTGGAACATTTACATTTAATGCTGCAAGGTCTATAGTAGGAGCGTTGTTTCTGGCAGTTGTAATTGTAATTAAAAATGTATTGGATAAAAGAAATAATTCAGGAAAAGTGATTAATACAGAGAATGAAAGCCATTTACAGACATGGCCACTGGGTGCGGGCATAATATGTGGAATTGTTTTATTTGCAGCAATGACTTTCCAGCAGTATGGAATAAGTGTATATCCACAAGGTGTTGCAGCATCAGGAAGGTCTGGATTTATAACAGCGACATATGTTGTTATGGTTTCAGTGGTTTCGGTTTTTATGGGTAAGAAAATGCACTGGATAATAGGCATTTCTGTTGCAGGATGTGTTGCCGGAATGTATCTTTTATGTATGTCTGGTGGTGTATCCGGAATATATCTGGGGGATATACTGGTGTTTTTGGGAGCAATATGCTTTACAATACACATTCTGGTTATTGATAAATTTTCAAGTGCTGACAGCATGAAAATGTCCTGTATACAGTTTATAGTTATTGCAATTATTTCAGCATTTGTTATGATGTTTACGGAAAATGTTACATTTGCAGGAATTAAAGCGGCACTGGTTCCGATACTTTATGCGGGTGTTTTATCAAGCGGTATTGCGTATACGCTTCAGATGGTTGGGCAAAAGTATGCACAGCCGTCAGTTGCGTCTATTGTGATGAGTCTTGAGTCAGTGTTTGCGGTGCTTGCGGGATGGATTGTACTTGGAGAGGTATTAAAGCCAAGAGAAATAACAGGCTGCGTGCTTGTGTTTGCAGCAGTTATTCTGGCACAGATACCTGGAATGAAGAAGGGTGATACGGAATGAAAAAAGTAATAATTGGATTAGCGATACTTGCATTGATTGTATTTGGCGGCTATAAGCTGTTGAATAATATTTCCTCAGGCGATGCTATTACCAAGAGTGTGCAGTTTGATTATGAAAATGTACAGCAATATGATGGAACTAAGGCATATGTAGAGGTTAACGGCAATAAGCCGTATTTTACAGAGAAAGAGATAACTAAGAAGGCATATGTAAAATATGCGGCTCTGGATACCCTTAAAAGAGTTTCATCAACTATGGGATGTTTAGGAACTGAGACTATGCCTGAAGAAGATGAGAAAAAGGACGGACTGGGGGATAATTATCCTACGGGCTGGAACAGTGAGAAGTATGACTGTATAGATGGTGACGGATACAGCCAGAAAAGAACTTCATGTATAGCAAGATTTTTAAGTGGTGCTTACACAGAAAAAAGAAATATTATTGCAGCCAGTCCATTTATGAGTAATAATATGAATGTATATGAGGTCAGAATTGCAAGATATATTGAGAGGACATCTAATCATGTAATGTTAAGGGTTACTCCTATATATAAGAGTGATGAGCTTATGTGCAGAGGAGTTCTTATGGAGGCATATTCGGTTGAGGATGATGGAGCAGGCATATGCTTTAATGTATTTTTATATAATGCCCAGCCTGGCATCAGCTTTGATTATTCAACAGGAAAATCAACATATACAGGCGAATATCTTAATCTTGCTAAAGTCACACGGGATTGTCAATATATTATAAATAATGGCACAATGATGATTCATACACCTGATTGTGAGAACGCAGAAAAGATTGGAAGCAGAAATATATTATATTCTAATGCGGAAAAGGAAGAACTTATTGGAGCAGGATATACGGCAGCGGAATGCTGTAATCCATAGTTTATAACTTTTTAACAATTGTTCATGATTGTTATACAGACATAGCAGGATTTTTCTGATAATATAAATCTATCGAATCATTATTTTAAAACAGAGAGGAGATAGGGACATGAACAATAGTTTTGAAAGCTTCGAATTATCTACAGAACTTATATTCCAGAGGTTCCTGATGGATAAGGAGAGAAGAAAGAATTTTTACAATGGTCTTGAGCTGGCAGATTATATTGCACTCAAGGTAATGGAGAAAGATTGCATTGATGGCAAGGATAAGACATATCTTAAGGATTTGTCTTCATTTATGAGAATATCAATTCCACAGACATCGGCAATCGCAAGCAGTCTTAAGGACATGGGCTATGCTTTATGGAAACATGATGGCAAAGGAACAGATGGTACATATCTCGTATTCACTGATTCCGGAAGGGATTTCTTGAAAAAAAGAGAGGACAATAACAGAGAATATTATGGTAATGTTATTGCTGAACTTGGTGAAGAAAGAACTACACAGATACTTAGTGATATGAGAACTCTTGTTGAAGCTATGGAGCATGCATCAAAAAAGATGCACCTTAAGGAGGCAGAATAATATTACAGAATACAAGGGAGAATAAAAGCAATGAGTAATGTTAATACTAAGAGTAATGTGAGAACGATAGCGGTGACGGGTATGCTTTCAGCGGTAGCAGTAGTTCTTATGTATCTGGAGATACCGATTCCTATTATGCCAGGATTTATCAAGTTTGATTTTTCGGATCTTCCGGCGTTACTTGGTGCTTATGCACTCGGACCAGTGGCAGGCATTATAATATGTCTCATTAAGAATGTTGTACATCTGGCAGCTTCACAGAGTATGCTTGTTGGCGAACTTTCTAACTTTATACTCGGTTCCGTATTCGTGTTTACAGCAGGAATTGTTTATAAGAAGAAAAAGTCTAAGACAGGAGCATTGCTTGGCGGTTTATGCGGTGCTTTGGCAATGGGTGTGTTCAGCGTGTTCTCGAATTATTTCATAGTATATCCAGTGTATTATAAGCTGGCGATGCCGGAGACAGTAATATTAAGTCTCTATCAGGCTTTGATTCCATCTATGAAATCAATTATGCAGTGTCTGATATGCTTTAATCTTCCTTTTACAATAGTTAAAGGTCTTATAGATGTCGGAATATCAATGCTTATATATAAGCCATTGTCTCCACTTCTTAAGGGAAAACATTAATAATATTATATAGAATGATGTAATATGCCAGAACTTTGGTTAAATCTGAAGTTCTGGCATATTTTTTTGCTTTTTACAGATACTAACAGATATGAATTAATACACAATGCATATTTGAAACGCAAATCATGACATTTATTTGTGAAAAATGCACAAAAATAATCTGAAAGTTTGTGAATGAGTGTGATTGATTTTGAATGGATGCGATTGTATTATAATTATAACAAAAAGGTCGTGAAGCCAGAAAGGAGAGACAATGGTATATACAGTAACATTTAATCCGTCACTGGATTATATAGTGGAAGTTAAGAGTTTTGAACTGGGGATGACGAACAGAACATCATATGAGCATATGCTTCCAGGTGGTAAAGGAATTAATGTTTCAATAGTTCTTAATAATCTTGAATTTGATACAACAGCATTTGGTTTTGTAGCCGGGTTTACCGGAAAACAGATATGTAACATGGTATCAGAGTATGGCATTAATACAGATTTTATTCAGGTTGATAATGGTTTTTCAAGAATAAACATGAAGATTAAGAACATAGATGGAACAGAGATTAACGGAATGGGACCTCAGATATCAGAAGATAATCTCCATTCTCTTGTAAGTAAGATTGACAGACTTTCAAGTGGAGATGTTCTTGTGCTTGCAGGAAGTATTCCTTCATGTATATCAGACGACATATACAGAAGAATAATGGAAAGACTACAGGGAAGAGATGTTAAGATTATAGTTGATGCGACAAGCAGGCTTTTACTTAATGTCCTTGAGTATCACCCATTTCTTATCAAGCCTAATCAGCATGAACTTGGAGATATATTTGGTGTTAAGCTTGAATCTAAGGAAGAGGTTATTCCATATGCAAGGAAGCTGCAGGATATGGGAGCTGTCAATGTGCTTATATCGATGGGTGGAAAAGGCGCAGTTCTTATTGATGAACATGGAAACATATATGAAGCAGATGCACCAAAGGGCGAACTTAAGAATTCAGTAGGTGCAGGTGATTCAATGGTTGCAGGATTTATGGCGGGATATCTTCAGACATGTAATTATGAAGATGCATTCAGAATGGGCGTTGCAACAGGAAGTGCCAGTGCATTTTCAGAAAATCTTGCAACAAAAAGAGAGATTTCAGAGGTATTAAAGCGGGTAGAGGTTACCTGCAAGAGATAATGTAAAGGAGGTATTTTATGAGAATTACAGATTTACTTGATAAGAGAAGCATTAATCTTAATGCTGCTCCTAAGACAAAGAGTGAGGCTCTTGATATGGCTGTAGAACTTATGGCAAAGAGCGGAAAGATTGATGATATTGAAAGCTACAGGGCTAAAGTATATGCAAGAGAAGAAGAAAGTACAACAGGTGTAGGAGAAGGAATAGCAATTCCTCATGGCAAATGCAGTGCTGTTAATGCACCAGGACTTGCAGCAATGATTATTAAGGATGGAGTTGATTTTGAATCGCTTGATGATGAGCCGGTAAAGGTTCTTTTCCTTATTGCAGCGCCGGATACTAAGGATAACGTACATCTTGATGTATTAAGTAAGTTATCAGTGCTTCTTATGGATGAGAATTTCGTAGCAAAGCTTATGAAAGCCGGAAGCCCTGAGGAGTTTCTTGAAATCATAGATGGGGCTGACGAGGAATCCAAGAGTATAGATGAAAGACTTGAAAAGGAAGACAATAAGCCGGCTAAGATTCTTGCAGTTACTTCCTGCCCTACAGGTATTGCACATACTTACATGGCAGCAGAAGGACTTGAGAAGGCAGCAGCTAAGGCTGGATGCGCAATTAAGATTGAGACAAGAGGTTCTGGCGGAGCTAAGAATGTACTGACAGATGCAGATATTGAATCGGCAGAGTGTATTATTGTTGCGGCAGATGCACAGGTTCCAATGGAGAGATTTGATGGAAAGAAAGTAATTGAGTGTCAGGTTTCAGATGGAATTAATAAAGCGGATGAACTTATAAAGAAAGCTCTTGCAGGAGATGCACCTGTATATAAGGCAGGAACTTCTGAAAAGAAGGAAAGCACATCAGCAAAGAAAGGCGGCGGAATTGGACATAAGATATATACACAGCTTATGAATGGTGTATCACATATGTTACCTTTCGTTGTAGGCGGAGGTATTCTGATTGCCATAGCATTTCTTATTGATGGACTTAATGTTGATATGAATGCACTGTCAGAGGCAGAACGAAGTAACTTTGGTACGATAACACCTGTTGCGGCACTGTTTAAGTCTATCGGTGGAGCAGCATTTGGCTTCATGCTCCCTGTTCTGGCAGGATTTATTGCAATGGCCATTGGTGACAGACCGGCACTTGCACTTGGTTTTGTTGGTGGTTATATCGCAGCTAATGGAAAGTCTGGATTCTTAGGCGCTCTGGTTGCAGGTTTTGCAGCAGGATACATTATAGTTCTTTTAAGAAAAATATGTGATAAGTTACCAGAGGCATTGGAAAAGATAGCACCTGTACTTATATATCCGGTAGTGGGTATTCTGGTAATAGGACTTGGAATGACATTTATTGTAGAGCCTGTAATGGGTGGGATTAACACAGGACTTAACAGCTTCCTTGCAGGAATGGGAAGTACAAGCAGGGTCCTTCTTGGATTCATACTTGCAGCCATGATGGCAATTGATATGGGTGGTCCGTTCAATAAAGCAGCATATGTTTTCGGAACTGCTTCCATTGCAGCAGGTAATTATGATATAATGGCAGCAGTAATGATAGGTGGTATGGTTCCACCATGTGCGATTGCTCTTGCAACAATACTTTTTAAGAATAAGTTTACTAAGGAAGAAAGAGATGCTGGTCCAACTAACTTTATTATGGGACTTGCATTTATAACAGAAGGTGCAATACCCTATGCGGCAGCAGATCCTTTACATGTAATACCAGCATGTATCATAGGTTCAGGTGCAGCAGGTGCTGTCAGTATGTTTTTCAAATGTACTTTAATGGCACCACATGGCGGCATTTTCGTATTCCCTGTAGTAGGCAATGCAATATATTATGTGATTGCACTTGTGGCAGGAACTATCATCTCAACAATATGTTTAGGGCTCTTTAAGAAGAAAGCAGCCTAAGAAAGGTGGTTTTAATTATGAAGGAATTTAAGTACGTTATTACAGATGCAGAAGGCATACATGCTCGTCCGGCAGGAGAGCTTGTAAAGGCTGCTAAGGAATTTAGCAGTAAGATTACAATTACTAAGGATGGCAAGTCAGGAGACTGCAAGAAAATCTTCGGTGTTATGGCACTTGCAGTAAAATGTGGAAATGAAGTTACAATTACTGTAGAAGGTGAAGATGAAGAGGCTGCAGCAGCTAAGATTGAAGAATTCATGAAGAGCAATATGTAGCAGTCAGGAGGTGCACATGAATAAATATACTGGAAAAAGTGTATTTGGAGGCATTGCTATAGGTAAGATAATGGTGTATGAGAAAGGTGAACATCAGGTTAAGCGTGTAAAGATTACTGATGCAGATGCAGAGAAGAACCGTTATTATGAAGCTGTAGAAACAGCCTTTAAACAACTGGGGGAACTTCATGATAAAGCACTTCGCGAAGTTGGCGAGGCTAATGCGGCAATATTTGAGATACATCAGATGATGCTTGAGGATGACGATTATAAGGAATCTGTTGAGCATATTATCGAGAGTCAGATGGTGAATGCAGAATATGCTATAGCCCAGACAGGGGATAATTTTTCACAGATGTTTGCAGCCATGGACGATGAATATATGCGTGGAAGAGCAGCAGATGTCAAAGATATTACAGAAAGACTGTTAGGAATACTTTCCGGCAATACAGGAAGCAGTGTAGATGCAGATGAGCCTGTTATTATGGTGGCAGAGGATCTGGCACCATCAGAGACAGTCCAGATGGATAAGAGCAAGATATTATCATTTGTTACACAGAAGGGTTCAGTTAATTCACATACTGCGATTCTTGCAAGAACAATGGGCATTCCGGCTTTAATTGGTTCAGATATTGTTATTGATGAATCTCTTAATGGAAAGCTTGCTGTTGTCGATGGAACTAACGGTGTTGTATACATTGAACCTGATGAGACAATCCTGTCAGCAATGCAAGAGGAACAGCGCAAAGACAATGAGAAGAAAGCTCTTTTGCAGGAACTTAAAGGCAAGGAAGATGTGACTTTAGATGGCAAGAAGATTAAGCTTTATTCTAATATTGGTAACATTAAGGATCTTGCAAATGTTATTGCCAATGATGCAGCAGGAATCGGACTGTTTCGAAGTGAATTCATATATCTTGAATCTGATACATTTCCAACAGAAGAAGAACAGTTCAACATATACCGTACTGTAGCTGAAAGCATGGCTGGAAAACCGGTAATTATAAGAACTCTTGATATCGGTGCTGATAAGCAGTGTGATTATTTCGGACTGGATAAAGAGGATAATCCTGCTCTTGGTCTTAGAGCAATTAGGATATGTCTGACAAGACCTGAGATATTCAAGACACAGTTACGTGCTCTTTACAGAGCAAGCGCGTATGGAAACATATCTATCATGTACCCTATGATAATCAGCGAACAGGAAGTTGATAAGATTAAGGTTATTGAGAATGAAGTCAAGGCTGAGCTTACAGAGCAGGGAATTGAATTCGGCAATCCTAAGAGTGGAATTATGATTGAGACTCCGGCAGCAGTAATTATGAGCCGTCAGCTTGCTAAGAAGGTGGATTTCTTCAGTATTGGAACTAATGACCTGACACAGTACACGCTTGCGATTGACCGTCAGAACACAAAGCTTGATGATTTCTACGATGCTCATCATCCAGCCATTCTTGCCATGATAAGAATGGTTGTTGAGAATGCACATGCAGAGGGCATCTGGGCTGGTATATGTGGTGAACTCGGTGCAGACACAACACTTACAGAAGAGTTTCTTAAGATGGGTGTCGATGAGCTTTCAGTTTCAGCAGGCAAGGTGCTGGCTGTAAGAAAGGTGATTCGTGAGACGAGGATTTCTTAGGAAAACTGCTGTAAGGGTATTGTTGAGAGTTCTTTGGTTAGTGAGCGTTCTGGGCGTGCTTTTGTAATTTTCCTATAAGAAACATTTTTATTATGTATTGATAGGTTAATTCACCAACAAAATTGAAAAATATGGAATAAAAAGCCTATAAGAGCAGTCAACTTGAGACATCTTATAGGCTTTTTAATTAAAAAACAAGACTAAGATAACAGACATATATAAAATAAACCTATAAGTGTTGTAAAAATGCGACTATTGATAGGTATCATAATAAGGAGAATTAGCTAATGGTAAAGAAAATAGTGAAAGACCCATTCTTTCTGGCACAGAAATCAGTGGATGCAACAGAGTCGGATAAACAGGTGGTTACAGATTTACTTGATACATTAATAGCCAATCTTGACCACTGTGTCGGGATGGCTGCTAATATGATTGGAGTCAAAAAGAATATTATTGTGGTGGCAGCAGGACCATTTCAGTTTCCAATGATTAACCCGGTAATAACTAATAAGTCAGGAGAATACCAGACGGAGGAAGGATGCCTGTCATTAGAAGGTGTGCGTCCATGTACGAGATATCAGGATATTGAAGTGGATTATCTTGACCAGAATTTTAAGAAACAGCACAGAAAATATTCAGGTTGGACAGCGCAGATAATACAGCATGAGATTGACCATTGTAATGGGGTTGTAATATAAGATAATTGTTATATAGAGCAGGCACTTTTCTTTAAAGAATAGTGCTGCTCTATATTTTTGAGAGAAAAGTGTAATACACTAAATAAAGTGTAATATGTCATACACCTTTTCTCTGATTTTGCCATATAATTTGACAGTTTTTTGAAATTTCACGCCGTATATCATGCGGTATTTTTAAGAATATTTTTCAATAATTCTTAAAAATTCACAAAGTGTTACAGTAGGTACATCGCGTGTAATGCCATTCTTGTTTCCATCAATGCATTTTATTCGACAAATAAATCGATCAACATATTCTATAACAAACAGGTTGTCAGAGATAATGATGCAGCGGCCTCGTTTAATTTGATTTTTTTTAATTTTAGATATTTTTGCCTTAATACTGAAATCATTTTTGGGGATTTTTCCTGATAAAACTTGTTTTTCAGTTATACACACAAAGGTTTCATCAATAAACTTTTCTTGTAAGATGCCATGTTCATCAATAATTATGTATTTTTTCATAATTTTATTCCTCTCTCTTTCTTTTATAATACCCATTCTAATGTCAGTTTCTCCTTCAGTAATCTGATACTTTTTAAAATGGACATTATATATATGACAGAAAAATATATATTTTTTTTTACACAGAAAATTTGATAGATATTTGATTTGAATAAGTGTGGTGCCAGGTTGACTTAAAGATAAAACCAATGATAACTTCATATTAATTTATAAAGACAGATGGTAAGTTACAACTGTAGTGTTTGGTTTCGGTATTATTACCGCGATAAGGATACCAAAGAAATTGATATTGCATTAGAACATGATGGAATATTGAATCCAATAGAAATTAAGAAAACTTCAAATCCAGGAACAGAATTAATTAAGGTATTTGGATTGCTTGACAAGGCACCAACACTGCGCTCTAAAGGAGCAGTTGTCTGTATGAAGCCTTCACTTGGTGCAATTGATAAGGATAACTATATCGTACCAATTTGGATGATATAGGGTGAGTAAAAATTGCTATATTCACAATCCCTCCATAATATGCTATCATAATGAAAATTTACAAAGTGAGGTTTATTATGTGGGAGAAATTTAAGTCATTTCTGAAACGCAAGGATATTGAAGTTTCAGTTAAAAGGTATGGAATTGATGCACTGGGTGCGATGGCGCAGGGATTGTTCTGCTCACTTCTTATAGGAACAATTCTTAATACATTGGGAACACAGCTGCATATTGGTTTTCTTACTAATACTGTGGCAACAGTGAGCGGTGTCAATTATACAGTTGGAGGGCTTGCGTCAGCAATGAGCGGACCGGCAATGGCAGTGGCAATCGGTTATGCACTGAAATGCCCTCCACTTGTACTGTTTTCACTTATAACTGTTGGATTTGCATCTAATGCGCTTGGCGGTGCGGGTGGCCCGCTTGCAGTATATTTTGTTGCCATTATTGCAGCAGAAGCAGGTAAGATGATTTCTAAAGAAACTAAGATAGATATTCTTGTTACACCGCTTGTTACTATAGGTGTTGGAACAGGAGTAGCGGCTCTTATTGCACCGGCTTTGGGAAAAGCGGCAATGAAGATTGGCGAACTTATTATGCTTGCAACTAATCTTCAGCCTTTCCTTATGGGAATTGCAGTATCAGTTCTTGTTGGAATTGCACTTACACTTCCTATATCATCAGCCGCGATATGTGCTGCATTTGGACTTACTGGGCTTGCAGGCGGAGCAGCAGTTGCGGGCTGCTGTGCGCAGATGGTTGGATTTGCAGTTATGTCATTTAAGGAGAACCGATGGGGAGGACTTGTTTCTCAGGGAATTGGTACATCTATGCTTCAGATGGGAAATATAATTAAGAATCCGAGAATATGGATAGCACCAATAGTTACGTCTGCAATTACAGGTCCTATGGCAACATGCCTGTTCAAGTTGCAGATGAATGGCACTCCGGTATCATCTGGTATGGGAACTTGCGGATTTGTTGGACAGATTGGTGTATATTCCGGTTGGGTAGCTGATATTGCTAATGGAACAAAGACTGCAATTACAGGATTTGACTGGGCTGGATTGATACTTATATCATTCATTCTTCCGGCAGTGATATGTCCGCTTATTAATATGCTTCTTAAAAGGATTGGCTGGGTTAAAGATGGAGATATGAAGCTTTCTTGATTGGGGGAACTTAATTGGAGAAACTAGATTGGATAAAAAGACAGGTTTATGTTAAAAATAGTGGCAGGACTTCAGGTATTCCTAAAGACTGCCACTTTTTATATGCATATTAATTAAAATGTTCTTTCAATTCACCAGAAAGCTTTAAGACATGCTCGATGCCATCGTCAACATTCGAAACGGCTTCTTCCTGCTGGCGGATGCTCTCTGAAATATTAGATATCATTGCAGCATTCTCTTCAGAGGTAGCAACAAGCGTCTGAATGTCTGAGTTAACGTTGTCAAAAGCTGTCCTGACAGATTCGATTACCTTATACTGTTCCCTTACAAGATTGTGTGCAACTTCTGTTGAATCATTAATTCCGGTGAGGACATTGACAAGAGTGTCCATCTTGGAAACAACATCATTAGCTGATTCAGCACCTGCATTCACGCGGTTAGAAACTTCATCTGTCATACCTGAAAGACCGTTAATGATTTTGTGTATATTGTCTGCAGCTTCTGAACTCTGTTCAGAAAGATGACGGATTTCATCTGCAACTACAGCAAATCCTTTACCATGTTCACCGGCTCTTGCGGCTTCAATTGAGGCATTAAGAGAAAGAAGATTAGTCTGGGCTGCAATTGCGTTGATTTCTTCAAGAATTGAAGTAATCTTAGACATCTCGTTCATAAGCTCAGACATAGCTCCTCTGGCAGAGCCAACAGTTTCTGCCATCTCCGAAAGAGTGTTTTTAACAACATTTACTTCGTTATTACCGGCTCTGACTGATGTATCAACTTTTTCGAAGCCAGCATCAAGCTCTTTGGAAAGCTCATAATTCTTATTGATTTCATCGGTGGCATCCTGAATTCTCTCAGTTACAGATATAGTTGCATTGGTTGTATCGTCAATAACGGTATTCATCTGAGAAGCAGCTTCATTTACCTTAGTTGCCTGTTCAGATAAGTTATCAAGACCGTTCTTACAATTTTCGATAGCTGAATTAAGATTAATGGCTATGTCATTGGCTGCATGTGAGTTGCTGTTAATAGTAGATAGTGTTTCTTCACTCTGAGAAAGAAGCTCTCGTCCTCTGTCAACAGCTTTGTATAAAATAATAGCAACAAGGTCAAAAAGGAATACCTTTGTAAAGGCATCTACTCTGTCGTAATTAGCCCCATCAATAACGAATGGGAAAAATATGGTACATATAAGTGCAATATTAGCAACAGGAACAGAGTAATATATAATGTACTTCTTATCAAAATATAATGCCATCATTGATAGAAATACAAAATTGGCAAGAAATGCAACTGAGTTGCCGCCTAAAACAAAAGCATATACAAATGTAGCAATTGAAGGCGTAAGATTAATGAGCAAAGCTTTAATAAAATGATTCTGAATTAAGAACTTACCAATACCAGCAGCAATAAGACTGGCAAGCATTATGCCAATTCCGATAAATGCACGGATATTAATCCCTTCTGAAAAAAATGTCATAACTGATAATGCAATTGTTCCAACTAAAACAATAAGATAGTTGTGTGAATGTAATTTATCCATTAGTTCCTCCCTAAAAATAATATTAAATTGTTCGAAAATTAATATAGAAATAATAGCATTTTTAAATACAAAAATCAATGATTAACAGGTTGACATTATGTAAAATTTGAAATATACTTCTTACTAAAGCGTTGACGAGAAGAGTACTATGTTACGGTTCTACAGAGAGAAGCATATATGGTGGAAGTGCTTTAGAATACGGATATGGGAAAACCACCTCCGAGCGGCCCCAATACGGCACGGTGATTCCGTTATAATCATAATGAGATGTTCTCCTGATTGAGAGAATAATAAGGGTGGAACCGCGGATTGAATATTCGCCCCTTATACAGCAAGCTGGAAAGCCACTGTATAAGGGGCTTTTTTGCGCGAGTAGCGATGAGAATATACAGGGAAAGTCAACAGCTGTGCTTGCACATGGTGTGGACTTTGCATGGATATTCGAGGAGCGCCGCGACAGTGACAGAGCGAAGCTCTGGAACATGAGCTACGAGCGCGAGTAGCGATGAGAATATACAGGGAAAGTCAACAGCTGTGCTTGCACATGGTGTGGATTTTGCATGGATATTCGAGGAGCACCGCGACAGTGACAGAGCGAAGCTCTGGAACATGAGCTACGAGCACAAGCAGCGATGAGAATAGCAACAAAAATATTAACACAAAAGGAGATTTATCATGGTTAATTTTAAGGAAGATGAAAGACTGAATACTCTTAATCATTCATGTGCACATGTTATGGCACAGGCAGTTAAGCATTTATATCCACATGCTAAGTTCTGGGTTGGACCAGTAGTTAAAGAGGGATTCTATTATGATATAGACCTTGGAGATAATGTAATCAATGACGAAGCTATTGAAGCTATCGAAAAAGAAATGAAGAAAATCTGCAAGGAAGGCAAGAAGATATACAGAAGAGAAGTTTCTAAGGAAGAAGCCCTTGAGATGTTCAAGGATGATATGTATAAGCTTGACCTTATAAACGGCCTTGAAGATGGCAACATTACAGTATATGACCAGGGCGATTTCACAGACCTCTGCCGTGGACCTCATGTCGATAATACTAAGCTTTGCAAGAACTTCAAGCTTGTTAAATATTCTGGTGTATACTGGAAGGGCGATGCCAGCAATCACGTAATGCAGAGAATCTATGGTGTATGTTTCCCAACAGCTGAGGAGCTTGAAGAACATCTTAAGCTTCTTGAGGAAGCAAAGGAACGTGACCACAGAAAGATTGGCAAGGAAATGGAACTTTTCATGTCAGATGACTTAATCGGACGTGGACTTCCAATGTTTTTACCAAAGGGATATACAGTATGGCAGGAGCTTGAGAATTACATTAAGGACAAGGAAAGAAAGCTTGGATACCTTCATGTAATGACACCATGTGTTGGTACAGTTAATCTTTACAAGACATCAGGCCACTGGGATCACTACAAGGAAAACATGTTCCCGGCTATGGAAGTTGAAGGCGAATCATTTGTCTTAAGACCAATGAACTGCCCTCACCACATGATGATATATGCTAACAAAATGCATTCTTACAAGGATCTTCCTATAAGAATCGGTGAGATTGCACATGACTTCAGATTTGAGGCAAGTGGAACATTAAAGGGTATTGAGAGAGGAAGACATTTCTGCCAGAATGATGCCCACCTTTTCGTAACACCAGAGCAGATTGAGTCAGAATTTGCCAAGGTTGTAGACCTTATATTTGAGACATACAAGGATTTCAATATTACAGATTACCGCTGTGTTCTCTCATTAAGAGATCCAGAGGATAAGGTAAAATATCATGATGATGATGAAATGTGGAACAATGCTGAGAACGCATTAAGAAAGGTTCTTAATGATATCGGAATTGAGTACACAGAAGAAATCGGAGAGGCTGCATTCTACGGACCTAAGCTTGATGTTAATGTTAAGCCTGCTATCGGTAATGAATATACATTATCAACATGCCAGCTTGATTTCTGTCTTCCATCTAAGTTCAACTTAACATACATTGATAAAGATGGACAGAGAAAGACACCTGTAGTTCTTCACAGAGCTATCCTTGGTTCTCTTGACAGATTCATGGCTTATATACTTGAAGAGACAAAGGGTAACCTTCCATTATGGCTTGCTCCTGTACAGGCTACAATTCTTCCAGTTAAGAATGAAGATGAAGAGTTAAATGCTTATGCTCATGGTCTCTATGATTATCTTGCAGATAATGGAATCAGAGTTGAGATTGATGAGAGAGCAGAAAAGCTTGGATACAGAGTAAGAGAAGCTCAGGTTAAGAAGATTCCTTACCTTATTGTACTTGGTAAGAATGAAGCGGCAGATGGAACTGTAAGTTACAGACTTCACGGAGAGCAGAAGTCAACTACAGTATCTAAGGACGAATTTGTTGCAATGCTTAAGGATGAGATTGCTACTAAGAAGAATAATCCTGCGGCAGCTAAATAATCAGACTGACCTTACAGAAAGAAGCGTGACAATATGTAATGTTTTATGTATTGTCATGCTTCTTGTTTATATTTCAGAAAACAATAGGAAAATAAATGGCAAGATATTACTATAAAAAGAAAAAGAAGAAATTCGTACCTAAAGATTTGGCAAGTCTTAAGGAACTTAAGATAAAGACCGCATTAATGGAGAACATTCCTGAGGATATAACACAGCTGTATCCTGAAGCCAGAAATGTAAAGAGACATTTCATACTTCATATAGGAGAGACTAATACAGGAAAGACACATGATGCACTAGAAGATTATTATAATGCCGGTTCAGGAATGTATCTTGCACCCCTGAGACTTCTTGCACTTGAGATTCAGGAGATGAGTCTTGCAAGAGGAATTAACTGTTCGTTGACGACAGGCGAGGAGAAGGATATAAGAGATGGTGCAAAGCATTTATCCTGTACAGTTGAGAAAATGGATATGAGCAGACATTTTGATGTCTGTGTAATAGATGAGGCACAGATGGTAGCCGACTCAGACAGAGGCTGGGCGTGGACAGAGGCAATTCTTGGCGTTAATGCTGATGTTGTACATGTATGCATGTCGCCGAATGCAATACATATTGTTAAAATGCTTATAAAAATGTGTGGAGATACATATACGGATATAAGACATAAAAGGAATTCAAGACTTATAGTTGAAGATCATGATTTCATATTTCCGGATGATATACGGGATGGAGATGCTTTAGTATCATTTTCACGTAGAAAAGTTCTTATGCTCGCAACTCTTCTAAAGAAGGAAGGGTATAAAGTAAGTGTTATATACGGTTCACTTCCATACAGTGTGCGAAAAGCAGAGGTTGCCAGATTCTTAAATGGAGAGAGCAGAATTGTAGTATGTACAGATGCTATTGGAATGGGAGTAAATCTTCCTATAAGAAGAATAATATTTACTGAGTCGAAAAAATTCGATGGCAAATCCAAAAGATTTCTTAACATGAGTGAGGTTAAGCAGATTGCCGGAAGAGCAGGAAGAAAGGGAATGTATGACCAGGGGTATGTCAACTCAATAGAGGACAGGGACCAGATAGGTGAACTGCTTCATGGAAGATATGAGCAGATAACAAGCTGCGTTATACAGCCGCCAAGAAAAGTTCTGGATATGCCATACAGCCTTTCAGAGATATTTAAGATATGGTTAAAGACGATTGAAAAGAAATGCTTTTCAGTTGCTGACTTAAAGAACAGGATTAAACTTGCTGAATACATTGAGAAAAAACATGGTGAGAAGATTAATAAAGATCTTGAATACAGTCTTATTAACATTCCATTTGATGAGAATAACGAGAAACTTAAATATTTGTGGCAGGATCTTGTTGATATGACAGCTGACGGTGAACCGGTAAGCAGGATGTGGTATTATGTAGATACTGAATCTGAAGATATAGAAGCCATGAAGCTGGATGACCTTGAACAGTTGTATAAGAAGATGGATCTGCTTAATTCATACTGTAATGCTCTTAATATATCAGAATATGATGAGCGTATCAGAATGCTTAAAGAGGAGATATCAGAACGCATAGTAAGAGAACTTACTAATGGTGAATTCTTCAACAAATGTAAACGCTGTGGGAAGAGACTGGAATGGAATCACAGATTTGGCATGTGTGAAAAATGTTACGAGATAAATAAGCTGGAAAGAATGCGCTATAAAGCAGATAAATGGAGATAAAAAGGTCTACATTTTGCTTTTTTATGCGAACATAAGCAATTCGAACTGACAATATATAGGGGATATGTTATATTTAATGCACCAAATATATGTTTTTATAAAATGTAGACATTTTTGGAGTAAATTATCGTTATTAAGTGATAATACATTTATAAAGTAATAATTATTGGAAGAGGAAAATGCTATGAGTGAAAGTATTAAAGGTAGAATTCATCAGGTAGAAAGCTTTGGTTCAGTTGATGGACCAGGGGTAAGATATATTGTATTTCTTAAGGGCTGTCATATGAGATGCAGATATTGTCATAATCCTGAGACATGGAAAGAAGAAGGCGGAACATTAGAAACAGCGCAGGAAGTGTTCGATAAAGCTTACCGTTACAGAAATTACTGGAAGAATGGTGGCGGAATCACTGTAAGTGGTGGAGAGGCGCTTCTTCAGATGGGATTTGTGACAGAACTCTTTGAAATTGCGAAAAAGAATGGCGTGCATACAACTCTTGATACGTCAGGTAATCCTTTTAAGATGGAGCCGGAATATCTTGAAAAGTTTGACAGGCTGATGGCTGTTACAGACCTTTTTCTTCTTGATATTAAGGAGATTAATGATGATAAGCACAAGGATCTTACAGGCTGGACTAATAAGAATATTCTTGACCTTGCAAAGTATCTGTCTGACCACAATAAGGATATGTGGATAAGACATGTTCTTGTTCCGGGAGTGACAGATGCACAGGAAGATCTTGAGCAGTTAAGGGACTTTGTTGCCGGTTTAAAGACTGTTAAGAGATTTGAAGTGCTTCCATATCATACACTTGGAGTATTTAAGTGGGAGGAGTTAGGAATTCCATATACACTTTCTGATGTAATGCCACCTGATAAGGAACAGGTAGCAAGAGCTAATGATATATTAAGAACAGCAGAATACACAGGATATCTTGAAAAATAAGATATTGATAAAAGACCTCCCACAGATTCAGGGAGGTCTTTTATACGATTGTTATTTGTGATATGATCTTAATCCATCATTAAGCCCCTCTATATAAGATAGCGCTTTTTCTTTTCCAGATGAATTTAATCTTTTATAAAAACCTAAAAGTCTTGTTTCACTGTCTGATAAAGACTGCACTTCAATAATATTTCTGGTATCAGATTTCATCATAATATAATCCATGCTGGCATCTAATATGCTGCTTAATTTAATAAGTGTGGATACACTGGGCATATGCCGACCTTGTTCATATGCGCTTATTGTTTCCTGCGCAACACCAAGTTCAGTACTTAATCTTATCTGTGTAATGTGTTTTTCTTCGCGTAATTCACGGATCCTGTTATGGACTTCATGCATTTGAATATTCCTCCATAGTATATCTGTTTATGATTGCACTATAAGAAAAATAACATTTTATTGTCTTATTATTAGTGGTGTATATGGTAAAATATAGCAATTATACAGGCTTATGTGGTATAAAATGGTAATAAAGATATATAGAAAAATTCTTATACCTATGTTATTATTTTAAATAGCAGTTTTGATGCAAATGAGTATTAATCAGGGGAAACATGAGAATGAAAAGAAGAGACTTTGCTGCCACATTAATGGCAGTACTTATGGCAGGAAGTATATTTGCAGGTTGCGGAAGTGCTGATAAAAATGTAAATCATAATGTTGAAACAACGCAGAATATACAGAATGCAAAGGATGTGCAGTTTACTACGCAGGCTGTTGCAGATAATGAAACCAAAGCAACAAATGCAAAGGACGAAAAAGAAACAGAAAGCACCATTCAGGAGTTGGAAACTAAAACTCAGGAAGTGGATACAGAAGTAATTACTGCAGACAGTGAGGTATCCGGGACTCAGAATGATAGCGATATACAGGAGACTGGAGATCAGGAAAATATAGCTGCAGAAGATAATGAGTGGAATAATGGAAATACAGAAGATTCTAATTATGAGGGAAAAAACACTCAGGAATCTGTAGAAAATAATAATCAGAATAATAACGGGAATAATGCGCCTGGAGATCAGCAGGCACCGGCATCAGGCGGAAATGTTAATATTAAAGATGATAACAGCCTGCTTGCAAGTGCAAAGGTTAATACAGTTACATATAGTGCATATGCCAGCGAAGTGTTAAGACTTGTCAATATTGAGAGAGACAAAGTTGGAGCTGCACATCTTGTTTTAGACGGAGCGTTATGTGATGCTGCAAATATGCGTGCGATTGAGATGGATTATTCGGGAAATTTCAGTCACACAAGACCGGATGGAAGAGGCTGCTTTACTGTTTTTTCATTTTGCACAATCAGTTTTTATACATGTGGTGAAAATATCGCGGCAGGGTATCCGACTCCGGCAGCAGTTGTTGATGGCTGGATGAACTCAACGGGGCATAAAGCTAATATATTAAATACAGCATTTACAAAGATGGGACTTGGATACAGTACAGGAGGCGGTGGAGAGTACCGCCATTACTGGGCACAGGAATTTGCTGGATAAAAAGAATATAAAAAATAGAAAGAGCCATATCGGATAATCCGGTATGGCTCTTTCAGAGAAGGAAATTATATGAGAAAAATTAAGATATAGCTTTCTTAATAGCGTTGAATGATTCCTTGCTTATATCATGCTCGATACGGCAGGCATCTTCTTCAGCGACCTTAGGATCAACACCAAGCCTTATGAGCCATGATGTAAGGAGCTGATGACGCTCATATATCATCTCAGCAATCTCTTTACCTGATTCTGTAAGATATATGTAACCCTCTTTAGTTACCGTTATATGATTAGATTCCCTCAAATTCTTCATCGCAATGCTGACGCTTGATTTCTTGAAACCTAACTCATTGGCAACATCTATTGAACGAACCACAGGAAGCTTTTTACTTAACATTAATATTGATTCAAGATAGTTTTCTGCTGATTCATGAATAACTGACATAATTATATCCCCCGATTACTTATAACGATATTGATATATAGATTATAACACGCATGTATATTTAATGCAAATGTGCTGAATATAAATTAATCATAAAATTTATCATAATACTTGGTAAAATATGGATGTAAAGCCTTATCGGTGTTGCAAATATACTGAATGCAGTTTAAAATGTAAAGCAGTGTATGTAAGATATTATTATGTTAGAGGGTGTTTTTTTGAATATCAGTAATATAGAATGGATAGAAAAACTGGATTGCCTTACAGACCTGCATGTACATCTTGATGGTTCACTGTCGCTTGAATCTGTAAGACATCTTTGCGGTATGCAGAATATAGAAACAGGTGATGATGCAGAATTGTCAGCGAAGCTGAGTGTATCATCAGATTGTAAGAATCTTAATGAATACCTTGAAAAATTTGAGTTTCCACTTCAGCTTTTACAGACGCATGAGGCTGTTAAATATAGTGTGTGTCAGCTTATTAAGGAGCAGGAAGAACAGGGAGTAATATACAGTGAGATAAGATTTGCACCACAGCTTCATACAAGAAAAGGATTGTCACAGCAGGAGATTGTTGAAGCAGCATGTGAGGGACTTGATGAATCAAGAAAGTACTGGAAGTCATATTCCTGTCACAATCTTATATTATGCTGTATGCGTTCGGATGATAATAAGGATGCTAATATGGAGACAGTAAGACTTGCTGCATTATATTCTGAAAAGGGAAGAGGTGTTGTGGCAGCAGACCTTGCAGGAGCAGAAGGACTTTATGCAACTGATACATTTGATGATGTATTCAGGGATGCAGTGCAGAAAGGAGTGCCATTTACTATTCACGCAGGCGAGGCAGCCGGAGCGGAAAGTGTTAAATGTGCATTGAATTTTCAGGCTGTAAGAATAGGACATGGTGTAAGAAGTACAGAGAATCCTTTAGTTATGCAGGAGCTTGCAGACAGAGAGACTGCATTGGAATTATGTCCGACAAGCAATCTGAATACTAAAATATATGAGACAATAGAGGATTATCCGATACAGCAGCTTATGAATAAGGGGATAAAGGTTACTGTTAATACGGATAATATGATGGTTTCTAACACTACAGAGGCGAGGGAACTTGCATTGGTTGCAGATACATTTAATATGGAGAAGAAAGATGTTAAGAAGCTGATAATGAATGGTGTTGAAGCTGCATTTACAACAGAGGGAATAAAAAACCGCTTAAGGGCAAGAGTGGATACACAGTTTGCCAAAGTGGCTGGAATCAGAGGTTAGGGTATGAATGAAGTTAATGAATTATTTACTAAAGAAAATGTAGAAAAGATATATGTTCCGGATATTGTTAAGGACGATTTGCTAAGTATTATAGAAGAAAAGCTTAAGAAAGCAGGATTCTATTACAGGGTTGCATACAGGGTGAAAGCACCTGATTCAATGCTTGATAAACTTATATTAAAGGATTACAGAAGACCTGGGACAGAGAATCAGGATAAGAAGATGCAGGATCTTATAGGAATAAGAATTATTCTGTATTATGCGGATGATGTTGAGATTGTTAAGAATTTTCTTGATACGATATTCTCTATGCCAGGCGTGTGGAATACAACAGAGGCCAATGAATATGAGTTCAGGGCAATGAAGATTAACGGAATATTCAAGCTGCCAGGATATCTTAGCAAGACCATTGTTAATCCTGAGCTTGGAGATTATGTGGATGATACATTTGAGATACAGGTAAGAACTAATTCTTTTGAGGGCTGGCATGAGATTGAACATGATATGAGATATAAAGGCTCAGCCTTTGGCACGGGTAATGAAGCGCTTGCAAGAAAGATGAACAGTATTCTTGCAACACTGGAGTTATGTGATGATTCAGTTGTGGGTCTGATTGAAGATTTAGGACATCAGCATTATAAAGATAGAAAATGGAACTATATGTTAAGATGTCACTATAGGCTTAAGTTTACAAGAGAGCCGCTTCATCCATATATTGCAGAAATATTTGATAATGATACAGAACTTGCAAAGAAGTTTTACAAGTTTAAGAGAGAGCCTTTGTTAAAGCAGCTTTGGGATAACACCGGAGATAAGGGACCTGAAATAACAGTTAATAACATTGTTAAAATAGTCAACCAGATAGGTCCGGAGGATGAGAGACTTAAAGAAGCATTTGCAAAGATAGAGCATGAGAAAAAGCAGGAAACAGAAAGTGTTACCAAGAGAAGAAGGTTTGAACCTTTCAAGCAGCTTGGCTCGTATATGGTATTCAAGGCAGATACATATATTGATCTTAGCAATCTTGCAATGACTGATGCTTTCAGAAAGGCCGTAGGGTACATATATTCATGGGTTAAGTCAAGATATGAGGATGTATTCACAGATTTACCAGAGAGCGCAGAAACTTATGTTAATGCAGAACCCGGATATTCAGTTAATCTTTCGTATGATGCAGAAAATGTGTATTTTTCTGAAAAAACTACACATCTTGATACTAAGATACCGACAAGAGTATGGATATCTGAAGCGGTTATATGCAAGGAAGGTGACAGACTGAAATTTACGGTATCTAACAGATATGCAGAGCCGGCAGACAGATACAGAGATAATGAAAATGTCCTGTTTTCAAGACCTAATTTCTTTGGAGAGATTGCAGACAATATAGGAATTGTTGATGTGGAAAGAATGAGGGAATCTGTAAGATATGTTGAAGACAGTAAGGATTACGATGACCTTACAACACTGATTGCAGATGAAGAAAGAACATTCCCTGTTATAGTATTTATGGCAAGTGATGGCAGATGGCTTGATAAATTTGATATGAACTATTTTGCTTATCTTGTGGGCTATTATGCACATATCAAGATGATAAGAAGCCCTTATGAATCACGGAAATTTGCTAAGGATTATGGTCTTAAGATGGATGAATGTGCTGATTCAATTACAGTATTTTATCCGGGCAGAGAGCCTTATACAAGCTATAAGACAGATATATTCCATACAACATTTGAAGTTATTAAGGTTGAAAAGAGAAAATACTGGAATGAGAATGGCTGCAGGGCATACAGAAGAAAGCTTGTTTCGGAAATAAGAGAGAATAATGTACTGTGACAGTAGAAAGCAGAGGGGAAATAATGAACAAATGTGTTCTTGTAGTTGATGATAATGATTTTAACAGGGAACTTGTGAGAGATATTCTTGAAGATGAGGATATTGTTGTTTATGAGGCAGCAGATGGTAAATCTGCAGTTGATTTCATGGAGTCACAGGATGGTACAAATGTTAATGCAATTCTTATGGATTTAAGAATGCCTGTTATGGATGGTATGGAGGCAACAAGAGTCATAAGACAGGGGAGCAGAGGAAGTGTACCTATAATAGCAATGACAGCTAATTCATTTGAAACTGATAAGGATTATGTACATGCTAATGGAATGAACGGATTTATTGCAAAGCCCATAGATGTTGCAACATTGGCAGAGCAGATAGGAGAAATGGCAGGGTGGTAATACACCCTGCCATTTCTCCTATCTTGAATCACCCATAAAGAAAAGGGCAACTGTTCCAGGACCTGAATGCGTTCCTATTGTAGGACATATATAATTAATCCATATGTTATCAATACCAAATCTTTCTTTTACAAGTCCGGCAACAAACTGTGCATCTTGTAAGCAGTCGCCATGACTGATGAATATGACATCATTCTTATCTCTGTATGAACCGATATGTTCCTCCATACGGTCAACTAAAGCAATGAGAGATTTCTTTCTGCCGCGGACCTTTCCTATATTAATAAGTCTGCCTTCATTATTTACATGAAGGATTGGCTTGATATTGGCAAGCGTACCAATAATGGCAGTAGTCTTAGAAACACGGCCGCCTCTGTATAAGTGGTTAAGATCATCAACCGTAAAATTATGTACTACATTAAGCTTGTGATTGTTGACAAAATCTATTATTTCGTCCATGGATTTTCCTGACTTTTTCATTTCAACAGCTTTATATACGATAAGACCTTCGCCCATTGAGGCAGCTAACGAATCTACTACAACGATTCTTGCCTCAGGATGTTCTTCCATGACTTCATTCGCAGCTATGCAGGCATTGTTGTAACTGCTTGAAAGTGCTGATGAAAATGCGATGTGAAGGATATCGAAGCCCTCTTTAACACGTTTTTCAAATATAGTTTTACAGTCTTCGGGATTACATGCCATAGTTGTTGGCATGTCGCCATTACGCATACGGTCAAAGAATTCCTTCTCAGGCATAATGTTATCTGTACCATAGATGACTTCACCAAATGCATAAAATAGAGTGTGAATGTCGATGTTGTTTTCTTTGACATAACTGTCAGGTAAATCAGCAGTTGTGTCAGTTGATATAAGAAAATCTTTCATAACTGTCAGATCCTTTCTTGATTTATTTCATGTATTATAATATCATTATTGAAGTGATATTCCAAGATATAAGATTTATTACATTTTTAAAGAAATTTTGAAAATGGGGTTGACATATATTAACTGGAATGATATCATGCAATAGTTGCAAAGCAAAGCAGAGTATCCACTCTCACCTCAGCGCACAGGGCGACTCGGGTTGATATTTAAGAATTACACATAATATTAGGATTGTGTTTTGATTAAAGAAAGTGGATAGCTGTGCTATTCACTTTAATTTTTTATATGGGGGTGTACCGCTATTAACGAGTTAATGATTAACGAACAGATTAGATGCAAAGAGGTTCGTGTTATTGGAGAAGAAGGACAGCAGCTTGGAGTTATGGCATCAAGAGATGCTTTAAACATGGCTAAGGATGCAGGAGTAGATTTAGTAATGGTTTCGCCATCAGCTAATCCACCTGTATGCAGAATTGTAGATTATGGCAAGTTCAAGTACGAACAGCTCCGCAGGGAAAAGGAAGCTAAGAAGAAACAGAAGACAGTAGAAGTTAAGGAAGTTCGTTTATCACCTAACATCGATGTCAATGACCTTAACACTAAGTGTAATTCAGCAAGAAAGTTCATTGAAAAAGGTAACAAGGTTAAAGTATCATTAAGATTCAGAGGAAGAGAGATGGCTCATATCGATTCCACTAAGCATATTCTGGAAGACTTTGCAGAGAAGCTTAGCGATATAGCAGTAATTGAGAAGGCTCCTAAGATGGAAGGCAGGAGCATGATGATGTTTTTAACTGAAAAACGTTAAAATAAATAACAATTAACAGACATTTTTAGGAGGATTATTATGCCAAAGGTAAAGACAAAAAGAGCAGCTGCAAAGCGTTTTAAAGTAACTGGAACAGGTAAGTTAAAGAGAATGAAGGCATACAAGAGCCACATTCTTACAAAGAAGTCAGCTAAGAGAAAGAGAAATCTTAGACAGGCAGCTATGACTGATGCAACTAATGTTAAGACAATGAAGAAGATTATGCCTTATCTCTAAGATTAATGGTATAACAACATTTATTTAGAGATATAGTTTAAGGAGGAATTTATAAAATGGCAAGAATTAAAGGCGGATTAAACGCAAAGAAGAAGCATAACAGAGTATTAAAGCTCGCTAAGGGTTATAGAGGAGCAAGATCTAAGCAGTACAGAGTTGCTAAGCAGTCAGTTATGAGAGCTCTTACAGAGAGTTATAAGGGCAGAAAGCAGAAGAAGAGACAGTTCAGACAGTTATGGATTGCCAGAATCAATGCTGCTGCAAGAATTAACGGACTTTCATACAGCAAGTTCATGTATGGTCTTAAGTTAGCTAATATCGATCTTAACAGAAAGGTATTATCTGAGATGGCTGTTAATGATGCAGAAGGATTTGCTAAGCTCGCAGAGGTTGCTAAGTCTAAGCTTGCATAATTGATTATATATTATATATCATAAACGAATGGGCTGTCGTGAAAGCGGCAGCCTTTTATTTTGGAAATGTATGATATTTTTGTGAACTAATTATTACAGATATGGCTAAAATGTTTATGATATGTTATAGTATGAAAGTCAATTTTTTACTTCTAAAGAGGAAGTAAGAGCGGAGGTTTATTGTGAGAAAGAGTTTTTTAAGGAAGACAGCAGTTGTGGCTTTATCAGCAACAATGCTTATGGCAACTGCATGTAACAGTAATATTAAGGTTAAGTATGATTATAATGTAGAAGATTATGTTCAGGTTGGACAATATGAAAATATAGCTGTTGAGGTTGACAGAACTTCTATTGAGAATGAACTTATTGAGAAGAAGATAAAGCAGGATGTAACAGATAATACAACTTACACAGAAGTAAGCAGAGGTGCAATGGATTCTGACCAGATTCTTGTTACTTATACAGCTACATCTTCAGGTGCAACATTATCAGGTCTGACTAATACAGATGGAACAACAATGATTCTTGGTACAGATACACTTGGACTGGAACTTGATGAACTTGAACAGGCTTTGTATGGAATGACTGCAGGACAGACTAAGGTTCTTATTGTTGATATTCCTGAAGACTACAGTACAGAATTATATAGAGGACAGAGAGTTGTATTTGAACTTACAATGCAGACAGTTGCACAGGCAAATGTTCCAATGATAACTAATGCATATGTTAAAGAGACATTTGGATATGATACAGTAGAAGAATATAGAGAGTCAATTAAGGAATCACTCCAGAGTGATATTGATTCAAAGGTTGATGATGCTATACAGGAAGATGTTCTCGCAACATTACAGGATACATTCAAGGTAACCGGATATCCTGATTCTCTTATGGATGAGGTCACATCAAGATTACAGGAATCTATTGGATTCTATGCTGATTTCTCAAATCTTTCAAAGGATGAGTATTGTCAGCAGCAGTACGGAATCAGTTTTGATGATTTTGTTAAGAAGTCTGTAACACAGCAGTTAATAATGGAAGCTATCGTCAAGGATCAGAATATTTCAATGAGAGAGTATGATTATAAGGGCGAACTTGATGACTTTGCATCTGCTAATGGATTTTCTAATGAATCAACATTTGAAGAGAAATATGGCAAAGATAAGATTGTAAAGGCTATGCTTGTACAGAAGGCACAGGATTACGTAATTAATCATGCAAATGTGACTTATAAGTAAGGAAAGACTGAATTTATGTAGTGAAAACGGGCAGCATAATAATATGCTGCCCGTTTAATCTACATTAATTTGCCTTGTTTATGTCTTCAGCATGGTGCAAGGCAAAATTGGGAGAGATGTGGCGGGAATAGAAATTCCATCTTGCTTATGCCTTCGGCATTTTGCAAGATGGAATGTGATGGGATTAAAATGCCTCTTGCAACATGCTGAAAGCATAAGCAAGAGGCTTATTTTTACTTTGTGCCGGTTGAGCCAAAGCCGCCCTCGCCTCTTTCTGTATCGTCGAGTTCTTCTACTTCGTTGAAGTCTGCTGTGATGTATGGAGCTAAGACTATCTGTGCGATTCTGTCTTTTGGCTCTATGGTTACAGGATTATCTGAGTGATTGTGGAGGGCTACTATGATTTCACCTCTGTAGTCAGAATCTATTACGCCTACTTTGTTGGCTGGGGCGAGACCCTTTTTGCATGCCATTCCGCTTCTTGCGTAGATGAGTCCTACGAGTCCTGCAGGTATCTCCATTGCTATTCCTGTTTTGATGAATTCAGTCGTGCCTGGCATAACTGTTACGGCTTCGGACATTCCTGAGTAGAGGTCTGCTCCGGCTGAGAATTCTGTTCCGTATGTTGGGATACAGGCGTTAGGATTTAATTTCTTAATATTAACTTTCTGTGACATTGTGTAAACTCCTTTTTATTATTAATCGTACAGAAGTACGATATTACCTGATTCGAGTGATTCTTTTACAAGGATTGTCCTCTGATTAGATGAACCCTTGAACTGAAGCATCATATCCTTCTTGTCTTCTTCATATTTGCCGTCGACTATGACGTCAATGTATTGAAGCATTTCTTTAGTTTCTTTCCATTCATTGCACATTCTGCCAACAATATCCTTGTCAAACAGATATCCTGTAAAACACCATATACTCAGGTCAGGATATATTCTGCGTACTTCCCTCAGCAGTGGAAGGAGTCCCTGCTGGTTACTGTGTTCAAATGGTTCACCTCCTAGAAGCGTGAGCCCTGTAACATAGTCTGGGGCAAGGGAATCAATGATTTCTTTGATTGTATCGTCTGTGAAGTCCCTGCCATAATTAAAGTCCCATGCGATTTCGTTAAAACAACCTTTGCATCGGTGAGTGCATCCACTTACAAAAAGAGATGTACGCACACCTGGTCCGTTAGCAATATCGCAGGTTTTTATCTCGGCATAATGCATAATATAAACCTTCTTTCTAAAAGCTGCAATAAATCTGTATTATTAGCCAATAATGACATCTTATCACATGAATTACAGAATTATGAATGCTATATTAAGACTATAGCAAATGATTTAAATCTGTTGTACAATTATAGCAGATTTGCTCGTGACAAACAATGGAGGGTACATATAATGAAAATTTATTTTGACAAGCTTTACAGGTATGACAGATTACAGGAACCGGCAGGCATAGCACTTCCTTTTAAAGAGGGTGAGTTAAAGAGTGCTGACAGGATAGCCATTACACAGAATGGCAGAAAATGCATGGTTCAGCCAAAGGTTACATCAAAGCATGCAGATGGAAGCATAAGATACCTGTATGTGGATTTTCTTGCTGATATTCCGGCTAATAAGGGCGCAGTGCTTGAGTTTGAAAAAGAGTCTGATGGAAAGTATGAAGAAAAAGGAGTATCTGTTACTCAGACTGAGCAGGGACTGCGAGTTGATACAGGTTGTGTTACATTTACAGTAAAGAATAATTCCCAGAATATATTTGAAACACTTGATGATGGAAGAAAACATTATACAGCTCAGAATTTTGAAGGACCATATCTGAAAGATGATATGGGATTATACGACATTAATATTGGCGAGTGGAAGATTATAGACGCAGGTCCTGTAAAATGTGTAATCAGAGCTAAGGGAAGTAACATTCTTAATAATAAAAAAGTTGATTTTGAGATAACGCTTACATCATATGCAGCTAAGTCATGGATTGATGTTTCATACAGAATTATTAATACCACTTATGATGAGCTTCATATTAAATCACTGGTATTTTATGCAAAACCAGATGAGACAGTTACTGCAAGTGATGATTTGTTTGATATGCACATTAATATGGATAATGACTCTACCGGATGTGGAGATGTACTTACAGATAATTCTAAAGAGAGTGGGCCGGTATATCATACAAGAGGAACAGGGGAATTAGAGATGATATCGGGCAAAGCTCCCGTTTCTAATGTAAGAACACTTGTTGGAAGCTCTAATTATAAGACTGATTTCTATATCGGAAGAGATGGAGTGCAGGTTAATAAGATTATCGATGATGCATATCTTGTAAAGGAAGCAAATGAACATTTTGCAGAGGTATTCTATGGTACATTTCTTGCAGATTATACTGATGGAAATGATGGATTGTGTATAACTGTATATCAGGCACAGCAGAATTATCCGAAGGCAGTTAAGGCATATGACGGCGGAGTAGCTGTTATGCTTGTTCCAGAGGATATTGGAAATGTTGTTATGCAGTCTGGTATGGCAAAGGAACAGAGATTCCTGATGCATTTCCATGAACCGGATATGCAGATGTGGGAGCTTGATAACAGAAGTACAATATACCAGATGCCTGACAGACCATGCATAGCACCAGAGGAATTCAAGAAGGCAGAAGTGTGTATGGATGTATTCCCTGAACATCTTGTGGATGAAGTTGAAATCGCACTTATTGCAAGGGCTGATAATCATTCAAGATGCTACGGCATGCTGAATTGGGGCGATTCTATTGATATGGGATATACTTTACAGGGAAGAGGTGGCGGAAAACCTGTATGGAGTAATAATGAATATGATTATCCGCATTCATGTGCTCTTATGTATGCAAGAACTGGAATCAGAAGATTCCTTGACTATTTAATAGTTTCAGCAAAGCATCAGATGGATGTTGATGTATGCCATTACAGCAAGAATCCATTAAGAATAGGTGGACAGTGGGAACATACAGCAGGACACTGTAAGAATGGAATAATGGTATGCTCACATGAATGGGTTGAAGGAGTAATTGATTATTATCATTTTACAGGTGATGAGAGAGGTCTTGAGACAGCTATAAGTATAGGTGATAACATATTAAGACTTCTGGATACACCAATGTATGCAAAACCGGGAGAAGCCAATGCGAGAGAAACTGGCTGGGCTTTACGTGCACTTGTTGCATTATATGTGGAGACAAGAGATGAAAAATGGCTTGCAAAATGTGAGTGGATTATTGACAGCTTTAAGATATGGGAAGAGGAGTATGGCAACTGGCTTGCTCCATATACGGACAATACTCTTATAAGAGTAGGATTTATGATATCAGTAGCTGCAGGAAGCGTAATGAGATATTACAGGGTATTCCCAAGAGAAGATATTAAGCAGATGCTTATAAGAGCAATTGATGATATTGTAGAGAATTGTACTCTTGATAATGGATTATTCTATTATAAGGAGCTTCCTTCACTTTCAAGGAATGGAAATAACACACTTCTTCTGGAATCACTGGCAATTGCCTATGAACTGACAGGTGATAAGAAATATCTTGAGTATGGTTTCAAAACATTTGAAACTAATATTAATAACACAGGCAGGGCAGGAGTTGGTTCTAAAAAGGTTATAGATGATGCTGTTATTGTTTCCGGTGACAGCACGAAAGGATTTGCACAGAGTTTTATACCACTTGTTACATATTATAAGGCACTTGGAGATACAGGATTAATTAATAATGTAAAGCTGTATTCATAATTAAGATGAAGGTGTATACAGAGTTTATTACGGTGAGAGAAAGCAAACGCGCTTCGCGTGGATGAGCTTTCTCTCACCGCTCTTTTGTATATAGCAGCATTAACGCCCACACAGCTTGGAAAAGTCGCAGATATTTACTGGTTTTTTTATGTAATATATAGTATAATCTTTCAAAAGTGTTTGTAATTGACGGAAAGGTGGTTTTTTATGAGAATCGGAATAAGAGCACATGATGTTGCATACGCTCCATTAGAGGAGCTTATACCTAATATACATGCACAGGGTTTTCACTGTATGCATATTGCACTCAGTAAGTCTATCAAGGAGTTCAAGCCGGGCGTGGAGACTATGACTCCGGGGCTTGCTATGTATATTAAGGAATTATGTACAGAGAATAAGGTTGATGTTGCAGTACTTGGATGTTACCTTAACCTTTGCAATCCTAATCCTGAGAAGCATAAGGAGATTGTTGAGAAGTATAAGGCGCATATAAGATTTGCAAGTATTCTTGGTTGTGGAGTTGTTGGTACTGAGACTGGTGCAGTTAATGAGGAGTACAAGTATGAGCCGGCTAATCACAGTGAGGAGGCACTTCAGTGCTTTATTGATAATTTAAGACCAATAGTTAAATATGCTGAACAGTTTGGTGTTATTGTGGCAATCGAGCCTGTATGGAAGCACATTGTATACACTGTTGAACGTGCTAGAAAGGTGCTTGACGCTATTGATTCACCTAATCTTCAGATTATATTCGACCCGGTTAATCTTTTATGTGTTGATAATCTTGCACAGCAGGATGAGATTATTGAGAAAGCATTTGATCTGTTATTAAAGGATATTGCTGTTGTTCACTGCAAGGATTATATTGTTGAAGGCAGTGAGCTTAAGTCAGTGGCAGCAGGTACAGGAAAGGGTAATCCGGTGACCGGAGGAGGTCTTAATTATCCACTTCTGTTAAAGAAGATTAAGGAGCATAAGCCATATGTACACTGCACACTGGAAAATACTGTTCCTGAGAATGCAGTGGCTACAAGAGAATTTATGGAAAGAACATATGCCAGTGTATAAATAATGGGCTTAAGAAAACTATAACGCTGGACAATTACCAGAGAATGGAGGCACGTATGCCAGAGAATATAGAGTTACCAGGCGCAAGCCATAACAAAACTAATCAGGTTGAAAGAGCGGTGGATACACCGGCAGATTTTACAAGTCCTGAGGAATTATATAAGGATCTTATTGCAGCTATAAAGAAATACCACCCATCTACAGATCTGTCTGATATTGAGAAGGCATACGAGACCGCAAGAAAGGCACATGAGGGACAGTTCAGAAAATCGGGTGAGCCATATATAATCCACCCTTTATGTGTTGCTATTATTCTGGCTGAATTAGAGCTTGATAAGGAGTCAATTATTGCAGGTCTTCTTCATGATGTTGTTGAAGATACAGTTATGACAAGTGAAGATGTTGCAAGAGAATTTGGTGATGAGGTAGCACTGTTAGTAGATGGTGTAACAAAGCTGACCCAGCTCAATTACCAGCATGATAAGATTGAGGTCCAGGCGGAAAACCTTAGAAAAATGTTTCTTGCAATGGCAAAGGATATAAGAGTTATTCTTATAAAGCTTGCCGACAGACTGCATAATATGCGTACAATGCAGTATCAGTCACCGGCAAAGCAGATTGAGAAATCAAGAGAGACAATGGAAATATATGCTCCAATTGCCCACAGGTTAGGTATTTCTAAGATTAAGGTAGAGCTTGATGATTTATCAATGAAATATCTTATGCCTGATGTATATAATGATCTTGTTGAACAGGTCAACTTAAACAGACCGGGCAGGGAAGCATTTATAAAGAGCATAATTAAAGAAGTCGGTATGCATATAAGTAATGCCGGTATTGAGGCTGAGATTGATGGAAGAGTTAAACATTTCTTCTCAATCTATAGAAAAATGGTCAACCAGAATAAGACGCTTGACCAGATATATGACATATTTGCAGTAAGAATAAAGGTTGATACAGTTAAAGACTGTTATGCGGCACTTGGTGTAATCCATGAAATGTATAAGCCTATTCCGGGACGTTTCAAGGATTATATTGCTATGCCTAAGCCTAATAATTACCAGTCGCTCCATACAACACTTATCGCATCTAACGGACAGCCGTTTGAGATACAGATAAGAACTTACGAAATGCATAAGATTGCTGAGTATGGTATTGCAGCCCACTGGAAATATAAAGAGGGAAAGACAGGCGAGAAGGACAACCAGAGCGAGGAAGCAAAGCTTAGCTGGTTAAGACAGATTCTTGAATGGCAGAAGGAAATGTCTGATAACAAGGAATTCTTATCATCTATTAAGAATGACCTTAATCTTTTCTCAGACAGCGTATACTGCTTTACACCTTCGGGTGATGTCAAGAACCTTCCTGCAGGTTCATGCCCTATAGATTTTGCGTACAGTATCCACAGTGCTGTAGGTAATAAAATGGTAGGTGCAAGAGTTAATGGAAAGCTTGTTACTATTGATTATGTTATTAAGAATGGTGACAGAATCGAGATTATAACATCGCAGAATTCTAAGGGACCAAGCCGTGACTGGCTTTCAATTGTAAAGAGCACACAGGCAAAGAATAAGATTAACCAGTGGTTTAAGCAGGAGTTAAAGGAAGATAATATCATTAAGGGCAAGGAAATGATTGCTAACTACTGTAAGACTAAAGGAATCGTTCTTTCTGACATTACCAAGCCTGAATATGTTGAAAAATGTCTTAACAAATATGGCTTTAAAGACTGGGATTCTATTCTTGCAGCTGTCGGACATGGTGCACTTAAAGAGAGCCAGATAGTAAACAGGCTTAATGAGGAGCATTTAAAGACCAAGAAGGCAGAAGTTACAGATAAAGATGTACTTGAGGAAATCGTTGCCGCTGAGTCTAAGGAAAAGTCAAAGAAGAAGGAAGGCAAAGGTGGAATTGTCGTTAAGGGAATCCATGATGTTGCTGTCAGATTTTCAAAATGCTGTAATCCGGTTCCTGGTGATGAGATTGTCGGATTTGTTACACGAGGAAGAGGCATATCAATTCACAGAACAGACTGTGTTAATATAATCAACTTCCCGGCTAATGAGCGCGCGCGTCTTATAGAGGCTGAATGGGAGCAGGGACAGACAGCAGGAGATACTTACGAGGTTGAAATCAATATATTTGCCAATAACAGAACAGGTCTTATTGTTGATATATCAAGGATGTTCACAGAAGCAGAGATTGATGTAAAGTCTATGAACTGCCGTCTTAATAAGAAGGAAGTTGCGACAATAAGTGTCGGCTTTGATATTCACGGCAAGGAAGAACTTAACAGAATTATAGATAAATTAAGAAAGATAGACGGAGTTACTGATATAACAAGAACTGCCGGCTAAGAAAGGTTTGCAGATTATGATTAAGATAGAATCAAGAGTATTGGGGCCGGTAGCTACTAACTGCTATCTTATAATTAATAAAGATAACAATGAGAGCATTATTGTTGACCCGGCAGATTCACCGGAGTCTATATACGATATGGTTGTGCGTTCAGGAAGCAAGCCACAGGCAATACTTCTTACACATGGACATTTTGACCATATAGGTGCTGCAAATGAGGTGCGTGAGCATTACGGAATCAAGATATATGCATCATGTGACGAGGAAAAGCTTCTTGCTTCACCGGCAAGAAACCTGTCAAATGCATATGGCATGAGTCTTAGGGTTACAGCAGATGTACTTCATAATGATGGGGATATTCTTGAACTTGCAGGTCTTAAGATAAAGGCAATCCATACACCTGGACATACAGCAGGCGGAACATGCTACTATATCGAATCAGACAAGACGCTTATGTCAGGTGATACACTTTTTGCCGGTTCAGTTGGGAGAACAGATTACCCTACAGCAAGCTCTGCTGCAATGATGGAGTCACTTCATGACAAGCTCTGCAAGCTCCCTGACGATACAGATGTATATCCCGGACATGGAGAGTTCACAACGATTGGATATGAAAAGCAGAACAATCCGTACATGTGATGTCTGCAAGCGAAAAGGAAGCAACGCGAAGCGTTATTTACTTTTCGCGGGACATCAACGAGCAAACGACTGCGAAGCAGGCTGGAAAGCACGATAGTGTGAGTTTGCGAGTATAAAAGCACAAATATCAGTGCGAAAAGGAAGCAACGATGATATATATTAAGATTGACAATGATTTGTTTTATGATGATGCGGTTGTGCTTGTCCGCTCGTTTTATCCAAGAACTGAGGTTACAGCACTCAAGGCAGATTCAAAGCTGGAAGAAAATGATGAGATTCTTTCAATAGAAGTGCCTGATATCACAGGTCTTGATAAGAAAAATGCCCATGAAGTGTTTAAGGACAGCTTATATAAGAAGCTTTCAGAAAAAACTGGCAAGAAACTTCCGTGGGGATATCTTACAGGAGTAAGACCTAGTAAGATTGCGTATACAATGCTTGAAGAGGGTGCAACTGAGGAACAGATTAAGAAACATTTTATGGACAGGCATTATGCGAGTGAAGAAAAGGCAGACCTTGCTCTTACAGTAGCTAAGAAGGAGCTGGATATACTTACAGATATGGATTATAAGACAGGTTACAGCCTGTATATTGGAATTCCGTTCTGTCCAAGTATATGCCTGTATTGCTCATTTTCATCATATGCACTTGGTGCGTACAAAGATTATGTAGATAATTATGTAGATGCGCTTATTAAGGAGATAAGATTCGTCGCTGAAACTATGAAGGGCAGAAGACTGGATACAGTGTATATGGGTGGTGGAACACCTACAACTTTGAGTGCAGCACAGTTAGATAAAGTACTGACAGTGGTTGAAGAAGCATTTGACTTGAGCAGATGCCGAGAGCTTACTGTAGAAGCCGGCAGACCGGACAGCGTGACACCAGATAAATTCAAGGTTCTAAAAGCACATAATGTCGGAAGAATATCTATTAATCCGCAGACAATGAACCAGAAAACACTTGACCTGATTGGTAGAAAGCATACAGTTGAGGATATTAAAGATGCTTATGCGATGGCAAGAGAAGCCGGGCTTGATAATATCAATATGGATATGATTCTTGGACTTCCGGGAGAAGGCGTGGACGAGGTTGCACATACCCTTAATGAAATTAAGGCAATGAAGCCTGAGAGTCTTACAGTACATTCGCTTGCTATTAAGAGAGCTTCAAGACTTAATATTTTGCGTCAGCAGTACACTGAGCTTTCAATCGAGAACACAGACAGCATTATCGCAATGACTGAGCAGACAGCAAGAGATCTTAACATGCAGCCTTATTATATGTATCGCCAGAAGAATATGGCAGGCAATTTTGAAAATGTAGGCTATGCAGTTGCTGGACTTGAATGCATTTATAATATTCTTATTATGGAAGAAAAGCAGACAATAATTGCGTGCGGCGCAGGTGCTTCAACTAAGATAGTGTTCCATAATGAAAGTGATGAAAACCATTCTGTTAGGATTGAAAGAATCGAGAATGTCAAAGATGTCAGAAGCTATGTCGAGAGAATTGATGAGATGATTGAGAGAAAGCGGAAGTTCTTTGGGGAGAATGAGTTTTGATAATAAAAGGGGCAAGGTTGTCAGGAAATATTAAAAGTAGTGAATAAACCAGAAGATAAGAGGAATATATATGAAGGAGTATGACAAATATCTGAAGCTTTTAAAGGAGAAATATCCCACAAAACAGTCGGTTTACCGCGAACTTATTAACCTCAATGCAATTATGAATCTGCCTAAAGGCACAGAGCATTTTATGAGTGACCTTCATGGGGAATATGATGCATTTTATCATATAATCAATAATTGTTCGGGAGTAATTAGAGAGAAGGTAGCAATGCTGTATGGAGACGAACTTACTGTGTTTGAGCAGCAGGAGTTGTGCACATTGATATATTATCCTAGAGAGAAGCTGTCTATACTTATGGATGAGAATAAGGTTAATGATGAATGGTACAGAAATGTACTTGGACAGCTTATTCAGATTGCAAAGCTTCTGTCTTCTAAGTACACAAGATCTAAGGTGCGAAAAGCAATGCCTGTGGATTTTGCATATATCATTGATGAGCTTATTCATGCGCAGAAAGATGAAGATGACAATAGGAGTGTGTACCACAGGCAGATTATGGAAACAATTCTGAGTCTTCATAATGGTGATGAATTTCTTGTTGCACTTACTGATCTGATTAAAAGACTTGCCGTGGATCATCTTCATATACTGGGTGACATATATGACAGAGGACCACATGCAGATAAGATATTAGATCTACTGATGGAACATCACAGTGTTGATATCCAGTGGGGAAATCATGATATATTGTGGATGGGAGCTTTTTGTGGCAATCCGGTGTGTATGGCACTTGTAGTCAGAAATAATATTAAGTACAAAACTATGTCGATTCTTGAGAATGGTTATGGAATAAGCCTCAGGTTCCTTCTACAGTTTGCAGTTAATACATATTCAGATAAAAATGTTGATGATGCAGTCTATAAAGCTATTTCTGTGATTTTATTCAAGCTTGAAGGGCAGCTTATTAAGAGACACCCGGAATACAGGATGGAAGGAAGACTTCTGTTGGATAAGATGAATCTGGATAAAGGAACAGTAAGAATTGGTGATAAGGAATATTTCCTTAATACTACAGAATTTCCAACCATAGATATGAATAATCCATATGAGCTTACTATGGAAGAAATGTTCCTAATGGGAAGATTCAGGGCAGATTTCATTAACAGTATGGCACTTGAGAGGCATATCAATTTTCTATATGAAAAAGGCAGCATTTATAAGATTCATAATGGAAATCTTCTGTTCCACGGTTGCGTGCCACTTGATGAACAAGGGGTATTTGATGGAATCGTTGTGGATTGCAAGTCGTATTCTGGTCGTGAGTATCTTGATTATTGCGAATCAATGGTAAGGCAGGCAAGAACCAGAGATTCAGATGCAGTTGATTTTATGTGGTTTTTATGGAGTAATATATTATCACCAGTAACCGGAAGGTGTATTAAAACATTTGAAAGAACTTTTCTGGACAAGGATAGGAATGCTGACTATAAGAATGCAATTAAAGAGGACAATAATCCGTATTATGACCTGTATGAGAATGAAAGAATATGTAAAATGATTTTAAGAGAGTTTAATCTCTACAATGAGAGTGCACATATTATAAATGGACATACTCCTGTCAGGACAAAGGAGGGACAGCATCCGGTAAGGGCTAATGGCAAACTGATTGTTATAGATGGCGGCTTTTGCGAAGGATATCATGCTGCCACAGGAATAGCCGGTTATACACTTATTTATAATTCTCATGGAATGAAGATAAAAGAACATCATCCGTTTATGAGTATTAATATGGCAATTAACAGTAACAGGGACATTGAGTCTGAATCGCAGGTTGTTTATGTGGAAAAGCAGCGTGTGTTTGTAAAGGATACTGATAACGGAAAGCAGATTGCTGAAGAAATTAATGATCTGATGAATCTTTTGGATTTGTATAATACATAAAATCAGAATAATATTATAAGGAGTTGTAAAATGGAAATTTATGAAATGATTGATTTACAGGATTGTCCAAGATGTTTTGGACCTTCTATATTAGAAGAGGAAGACCACTCTTATTATGTAATGTGTATGGATTGTGGATGTCAGTCTGCACCATTTAGTTTTAAAAATGATGAAGACAGGCTTGATGCAGCAAGAAGAACAGCAGAATTGTGGAATACCGGCAAGGTAATTTACACAGGCCGTACTGAATAGATATTGAAGGAGGATTTTATTTATGAAGAGCAAAGATGAACTTTTTAATATGCCGATAGTTGAACTGAGAGAATATTTGAATTCTCTTTCTAATCCGGAAATACAGGAAGTCGCAAAGATATTTGAGGAAGATGATATTGAAAGAGATCCGCTTGAACTTCTTACGGCATCGAAGCTTTTTGATTATATGAAATATGCAAATGGGGCAGTGGATATCGAATTTTAGTTGTTTAAGATTTTGAAATGATTTTTCATACGTTGTATGAGAATAAATATTAATCAGGAGGATTATTAATGAAAATAGCAGTAACATACGAGAATGGTCAGATTTTTCAGCATTTCGGACATTCTGAGAATTTTAAGATTTATGAGACAGAAGGAAAGAATATTGTCCGTGCAGAGGTAATTGGCACTGATGGAGCTGGTCATAGCGCATTGGCAGCTGTTCTTAAGGATAAAGGTGTAGATGTTCTTATATGTGGCGGAATCGGTAACGGTGCAGTCACAGCACTTTCAGAAGCTGGAATTGATGTATATTCAGGAGCAGATGGAGAAGCAGATGCAGCAGTTGAGGCATATCTTAATGGCGATTTAACATCAGCAGGTGTTAATTGCGACCATCATCATGATCATGAAGAGGGGCATGGCTGCGGACATTGTGGAAGCCATGAAGATGAAGATTCAGGCTGCGGACATTGTGGAAGTGATGAAGGTGAATCAGACTGTGGTAGTGGTTGTGGCGGCTGCGGCGGTGGCTGTGGTACATTTACACCATCATTTGAAGGACCAAATGTGGGAAAGAAGGTAAAGGTTCATTATAAAGGAACTCTTAACGATGGAACACAGTTCGATTCTTCTTATGACAGAGGTGAACCGCTTGAATTTACTTGTGGAGCAGGAATGATGATTCAGGGCTTTGATAAGGCTGTTGCTACAATGAATGTCGGAGATGTTATTGATGTTCATCTTATGCCAGAGGAGGCGTATGGCGAAGCTGATCCAAGAGCTTTCATAACGCTGCCTATAAGCGAGCTTCCTGGGGCAGAAGAACTTAAAGTTGATGATAAAGTATATCTTCAGAATATGTATGGACAGCCATTCCCAGCAAGGGTTGCTGCTTTAACTGATACAGATATCACATTTGACGCTAATCATGAGATGGCAGGAAAAGAACTGAATTTCAGGATAGAGCTTGTGGAAGTATTATAATTGAATAATATTAAGATACCGGCTGGTACAGCTAAATGCAGTATCAGCCGGTTATTTTATTGTCTGGAAACAAGCTCTTTAGTCAGCCGTATCCATTCTTTCAGTTCTTTCCGGTTTTCATCTTCTTTTCTGAAGGCGGCAGAAAATGGTATACGCAAGTCTGGGTCGCCAACCTGTAATACAACTGAATAAGGTGAAAGCTTCATTGAAGCAAGATAACTGTTTAGTGTAAATGCAATTCCATAGCCTTGTTCAGCAAGTCGGATTCCCGCGTCAATACTGCTTATCTTATAGGTAAGCTCTGGCAGGACATCAGCATAGAAAAGGGCGTCTTCTTCAAGCTGCCTTATACTCTGGTTGCTGTGCTGCAGGATGAATCTTTCTTTTCTTACATGCGCAAGATCAAGCCATGGATAGATGCATGATTCTTTAGACTCTGCAAAAGAGACAGCAGGGTGGCTTTTGGGAAGAATGGCAACAAGACAGTCTTCATATATAGTTTCATAGGAAAGTCTGGTGTTGCTCACACTGTTATATCCAAAGAACATATCAAGGTCTCCGGCAATAAGCTGTTCTTCATGATCTGAGAGATGTCCGTCAACGGCATATACAACTGACTGTGGATACAGTCTGTTAAATGCAGTCATAACAGAAGGAAAGAGAGACTCAACCTGACGTACCATGTAACCAATGCGGAGTTTAACAGCTACATTTTTGCCAATATCAATCATGCGGTCTTCAAGCTCAAAGCATTTCATTGTAATATCTCTGGCAGATTTCACGAATTCCTCGCCTGCAAATGTAAGAATCATGCGGCGGCCTTTTCTTTCAAAAAGCTGTATGCCAAGTGAAGTTTCAAGCTGCTTAAGATGTATGCTCAAAGCCGGCTGCGACAAGAACAGAGCATTGGCGGCTTTGGTAAGATTTCCGTAATTAGCAATTGTAAGAACATATTGCATATCTTTTTCAGTAATCATATGAATTCCCTTTCTAAAATAGTGCATGTTGCAATCATAATACAATAATTATACATAATTAAAATGTATCAATCAATCAAAACTATAAATTAGATTTATACTTTCGATAAAAACATACAATTTTATTTTTAGTATGATTTATATTAAAATGTATAAAAATATAAATTTGTTATGGGAGAAAAAGTTCATGGAAACAAAAGCAAAGAAAAAATGGAAAACGCCACATACATTTGTAATACTTGTGGTAATTATTCTTATTGCTGCAGCGGCAACATATATTGTGCCAGCAGGTGAATTCACAAGATTTAAAGATGCAGCAACAGGCAAGACTTTGGTTGAAGCTGGAAGTTATCACAGAATAGCATCTAGTCCGCTTAATCCGTTAAAGATTCCTTCAGCAATCTATACTGGAATTGTTAAATCAGCGTCAACAATCACATTTATGCTGATAATCGGTGGAGCTTTTCAGGTAATTACATCAACAGGTGCACTTACAGCGTTATGCAAGAAGTTATCTAAGACATTTTCTAAGCACAAATATGTTGTAATTCCTGTGTTTTTAACATTGTTTTCTATATTCGGATTCACAATGGGAATGTCATCAGAGGTTATGATATTCGTTCCTATCGGAATTACACTTGCGTTATTCTTAGGTCTTGATAAGGTTACAGGAACAGCGATGATTGCACTCGGTGCAGCGGTTGGATTCACAGCCGGATTACTTAATCCGTTCAATGTAGGAGTTGCACAGGATATAGCAGAATTGCAGTTGTTCTCAGGAATGGCTTACAGAGTATTCATTCTTGTTGTGCTTCTTGCTGCTACAAGCGCATACATAATCTGTTATGCAAGAAAGGTTGCAGCACATCCTGAAAAGAGCGTAATATATGGAATTCCTGAAGACCAGGAGTACACATTTGACAATGCAACAGACTCAATTACGGTAAGACAGATTGCAGTTCTTGTTGTTATGGCACTCGGCTTTGGAATACTTATATATGGCCTTTCAAAGAAGGGCTGGTACTTTGAAGAAATGTCAGGGCTGTTCATATTTATGGGTGTAATATGCGGATTTATCAGCGGTTACGGCCCTAGCAGAATTGCAAGGGAATTCGGAGAAGGTGCAAAGGGCATCATAGTTGGATGTCTTATTATCGGAATTGCCCGTACAGTTGAGGTAATCTTAAGTGATGCCAATATTCTTGATACTATCGTGTATGGAATTGTTAATATTGTAAATGTTATGCCAGATTCAATTAAGGCTGTCGGCATGTTCTTATGCCAGTCACTTATTAACTGCGTAATCGTGTCAGGAACAGGTCAGGCAGCAGTTACAATGCCACTTATGGTACCGGTTTCAGATCTTGTAGGAATATCAAGACAGACATCAGTACTTGCATTCCAGTTAGGAGACGGATTCTCTAACTCAGTACTTCCAATGTCATCATCACTTATGGGATATCTTGCTGTATCAAAGATTCCTTATAGCAAATGGCTTAAGTTCATGATGCCTCTGTTCCTTATATGGACAGCACTTGGATGTCTGTTTATGCTGGGCGCATTAATGATTGGATATTAGAATTGATTAGGAGCAGATATTATGTCAGACGATATTAAGAAGCAGCTTGGAGCGGTTATCGACAGCTATAAAGAAGATTTATGTCAGATGTCAGATGAGATATTCGACCTTGCGGAGATTAGCGGGGAAGAGTACAAGACATCTGATATATTGTGCAGTTATCTTGAAAAAGAAGGATTTGTGGTAGAGCGTGGAACAGGACTTGAAACAGCATTCAGGGCAACATGGGATAATGGAAGTGACGGTCCGGTGATTGGAATTCTTGTTGAATATGACGCTCTTGAAAAAATCGGACATGCGTGTGGACATCATCTTCAGGGACCTGCCGGAATAGGGGCAGCAATCGCAGTAAAGAACTGCCTTCAGGATTATCCATGCAGGCTTGTTGTGTATGGAACCCCGGCAGAGGAAACTCTTGGCGGTAAGATAATTATGCTCGATAAAGGTTATATGAAAGAGCTTGATCTTGCATTTATGTCGCATGGTTCACCTAATACATCAGTAGATGAAAAATGTATGGCACTCGAGAATTTCGTGGTAACATTCCACGGAGTAAAAAGCCATGCTGCAATAAGTCCTGAAGAAGGACGCAGCGCACTTGATGCAGCGTTATTATCATTCCATGCAATTGAGATGTTAAGAGAGCATGTTAAAGATGACACAAGAATGCATTACACAATTCGTAATGCAGGTGGTCCTCCAAATGTAGTACCGGACCTTACTGTTGCAGAATATACACTCCGCTCATACAGCACGAAATACCTTGATGAAGTTGTAGAGAGATTCTACAACATTTTAAAAGGTGCTGCGCTTATGACTGGAACAACATATGAAGTTCAGAGAGACCTTCCATTCAAGAGCAAGGTTGTGTGCCATAAGGTCAATGATCTGCTTATGGCAAATGCAGCATATGAAAATGCCCCATCGATTGCGCCACCACGCGAAAGGACTGGCTCAACAGATTTCGGCAATGTGTTATATGAAGTTCCAGGCTCATGTATAAGAATTGCATTCACAGACAAGGATGCACAGCCACATTCAGAAGCCTATCTTAAAGCAGGAAAGAGTGATGCAGCGCATAATGCTATAGTATACGCAGCAAAGATAATGGCTGATTCAATATGTGATGTTCTTGTTAATCCTGAGCTTCTTGCACAGATAAAGCAGGAGTTTGATGTGGCAAGAGAAAAAGGCTGATTAGTGGGTTTAGCGATAAAATTGAATTGAATTAATAGAGTTGTAATCAGGCGGCGGAGAAATCCAAAGCCTGATTTTTTATAAAATAAAACAATATGACAATAAGTGTCTGACCTAACTGGTATTATTTAAAAGAAATAGGCCAGATAACAGTTATGCCAATGCAGGTGGACAGAAATATAATTATGAATACGTTATGCCACAGCAGCCGGTTCAGGCAGCAGCCGGACAGCCAGTAGAAGAAGATGTATCAATTAATATTGCAGGTCATAAGATTAAGGGCAGACTTATAATGAAGATTGTTGCGATAGTGGCTGCAGCATGCTTCTTTTTCCCAATGTTCACAGTGTCATGTGCAGGGGTTAATGTTGGAAGTGTAAGTATGGCTGATTTAACATTTGAAACGGAAGATACAACTCAGGACAGCTATTATGATTATTATGACTCAGATGAAGAAGAAAATGGCACTGTAGGAATGATTGTATTCCTGCTTGCACCTATTTCAGCATTTTGCATATGCATGGTAAAGAATGAAGGAAAAGGCTGGGGAAAGGAGGCAGTTGCTGCATTTGGCTCATCTGCACTTGCGTTGATAAGTCTGTATTTTGTTATTACTAATACAATGAACGACGAATATGGTGGCTATGTTCAGGCAAAACCGATGTTTTCATATTATTTGTACATAATTGCTTGCGTTGTAGGTGCGGTTGTGGGAATCATGATTATTAAGGAACATCAGAAAAAGATTACTGCAAATGCTGGAACTGTACAGTATGTGGAGAAGCCTAATGTATGGGTAAAGACCGCATTATATACAGTTGGAGAAACATTTGCAATATATGTATTGTTCTTCCTGCTTAGTGCGATTTTTTAAAATGTGATATTATACCCTATGGAATTTTCAATCACATAGTAATATAATATGTAAGCCACCAGTCCTGGGAGGGGTGCTGCGAAAGCGGTACTATCGGAGTCTAGGTCCAATCACTTTATTTTTCCCGTAGAACTCGCGATAGCTGGTGGCTTTTTTATTATGATGGAGTACGGATTTAACATGGAATTACTTGATATCGTTGATGAGAATGGAAAGCCAACAGGCGAGACTGTTGAGCGTAAGACTGCACATAGTGAGGGAATCAGGCATAGAACGGAGCATGTGTGGATTGTAAGAAAGTCTGATGAGGGAGCAGAGGTACTGTTGCAGAAAAGGGCTATGAATAAGGACTCATTTCCTGGAAGATATGATACTTCTTCGGCGGGACATATTCAGGCCGGTGACGAACCGGAGGAATCTGCTATAAGAGAACTGCATGAGGAACTTGGAATTAAGGCTTCTGTTGATGATTTACAGTTTGTTGATACATTTGTAATCCAATATGAAAAAAAATTTTATGGCAAGATGTTTAAGGACAGTGAGATTGCATTTGTCTATGTATACACGAAGCCAGTCAATATAGATGAACTTACATTGCAGAAGGAAGAATTGGACGGCGTTGAGTGGTTCAACCTTGAATATGTCTATGATGAGTGCAGAAAGCATAATCAGAAGTTTTGTGCACCGGTTGGTGGATTAGAGATTGTAAGAAGGTTTGTAAGAGGTACCGGATTATGATTTCAAGAAATATATACAAGATGGCAGCTGTGTTAATGGCACTGGTGACAGCATTTACAGTGACAGGATTGTCGGGATGTAAGAGCAGAACGGTGTCTAATGAAGTGACGACAGAGTATGACACACCAGATGATTATAATGATGAAAGAGTGGGTGTAACATATGGAAATGTTGATGAGATAAGCTATTATTCACCGACAACCAGAATTGAACGCAAGGCTTGTGTATATCTTCCGAGAGATTATGATGAGTCACAGCGTTATCCGGTTGTGTATCTTTTGCATGGAATGAGCGGAAGTTATTCTGAATATAACAGAATTGGGGCTTTGTATGTTGCACAGAATGCAGTTGATGATTATAACAGGAATCCTGTGATTATGGTGAGCTTTACTGTATTCACAGATGCTGATGGTGGTCAGGAGTCAGACTATGATTTCTCTGAACTTACAGCAAAATATGATGCGTGTGAGTATGATGTTATTAATGCATTGATTCCATATATTAACGAGCATTATTCTACCAGAACGGGAAGGGAGAATACTGCAATAGCAGGATATTCACTTGGCGGAAGAGAATCGCTTTTCCTGTGTTTTGCACATCCTGATGTGTTTGGATATGTAGGTGCATTTGCCCCGGTAGGAGGAGTGGTTGATACAGGAAGTGGAGAAAGAGTTTATGGAAACAGAGGATTTCTTCTGCCTGAACTTGTTAAGGATGGAGGGCAGCAGCCTTTGGTTACTCTTATTGTAACTGGCGACAGTGATCCTTACTGCAAGGAATCTGCTATTAACTATTCGGATTATATGACAAGTCATGAAATTAACCACATTTTTTATATAAGACCGGGAGCACATGAGGTAAGTGTCTGGAATAATGGTTTATATAATTTTATCAGAAGAATATTCTGATACTTGAAGTTATGGCTGATATGTGAGATAATGTGCCGGGTTAGTCGGACAGAACATGCGGCTGACCACACATAAAGACAGATTATGGAGGATTGTTTTATGTCAGATATACATAGCGTAGATGTTGAAGATGATCAGTTTGCATATCGTTATGATACACAGCTTCTTATTGACAGAAGAGATGAAGATTTAGATGAGGATGTTATTGCTGATTATATTACAGAACATTTTGAAGGAAACTGCCTGATTGCAGCAGGCGATGAGGATCTTATCAAGATTCATTTCCATACTAATGAGCCTTGGAAGGTACTTGAGTATTGCAGTACTATCGGGGAGATATACGATATTGTTGTTGAGGATATGATTCGTCAGTCAGCTGGACTTCATGGTTGATAAACTGCCGGTCATCATTAAGCTGTCTGTCTGAGATAAACCGCTGGTCATCAATAAACTGTTTGTATAAGGCAGGATTTGACGTGATACCTATAGGTAGTCGTATTGATGATAGATTTATAGGAACGACAGGCTGACAAGTTCTGCTCAGACATTGTATATAAGAAAAAAGTTTGCAATGGTGGGAGTTATGTTAATGGTTGTGTGGCTGATTGTTAAAAAGAAGAAAAGAACATAATATTTAAAACAGCCAGTGAGCATGCATTTACATACTCACTGGCTGCTATTATTTACAAGAAAAAACCTTACCTTATGAAAAGATAAGCCGTATATCCCACATACAAAAGGATACATGCAGCACCTTCCAATCTGCTCATAGTCTTCTTGGTAAATGCGAAGAGAAATAATACAATTCCACTGGCAAGAAGTATGATACAGTCAATAAGTGATTCGGAAAGAACGTGAAGAGGTTGTATCGCAGCAGACATACCTAAGATAAATAATATATTAAATATGTTAGAGCCGATTGCATTGCCAAGCGCGAGTCCGCTGTCACCTTTCCTTGTGGCAACTATAGAAGTTACAAGCTCAGGCAGGGATGTTCCGATTGCGACTATTGTAAGACCTATGAAATTCTGGCTTACACCAAAGTTGGCAGCTATGATACAGGCTTTATCTACAACAAGATTACCACCGAATATTACTGCTATAAGACCACCGGCAATATAAAGAAGACTCTTAGGCAGAGGCATTATTTTACAATCCTCAGCTTCTTCCCTGTTTTTAAGTGCTGATATTATCATGCATGTGATGTAAGCTGCCATTCCGGCAAGGAGAATAATGCCTTCAATTCTTGAAAGTCTGCCATCAATAAACATAAAGCAAAGAATAGCAGTTATTATGATATTAACAGGCATATCACGCTTGAGAATGTCACGGTTAGTAGAAAATCCTGCAATAAATGCACAGATACCTACAACGACAAGACCATTAAAAATGTTAGAACCAACAACATTGCTGATAGCAATGTCATTACTGCCAGAGAGGGCAGCGTTAATACTAACAGATGCCTCAGGGGCACTGGTTCCCATTGCAACAATGGTAAGTCCTATGATAACGCTTGGTACTTTAAGGATTTTGGCAAGGGAAGAACTTCCCTCCACGAAGAAATCCGCGCCTTTTATTAATAGCACGAAACCGATGAGTAGTAACAAATATTCCATAATAAGCTCCTTTCTTGCGATAAAGGAATGGAATAATATAAAAAGAGACCTTTATCGCATCAAAAATGAATTGATAAAAGTCTCGTTAATTGTAATAATAACCGGCTGTTCAGCGTGATGACGATTACTATTGCACCGGATACGATGCTAACTACTCCCTCTTATTAACATTATACTAATATATATATATAAATGTGTCAATTAAATATTATAATTCAGATTATTTTTCACAGAGTGATATAAAATACTCATGAATTCTTGTGTCACCTGAAAGTTCAGGGTGAAATGCAAGACCAATCTGGTTATTATATTGAACAGCAACAATTCTGTTATCAATAGTTGCAAGAACATCAACATTATCATTAACTGATGAAATGTATGGTGCACGGATAAATGTCATTGGAAATTCATCAAAGCCCTTCATAGCAGCAGTTCTTACAAAGCTTCCTAACTGTCTTCCATATGCATTTCTTTTTACAGTGACAGGCAGAGTTCCAAGATGTATACTGTCGTCATTGTCAATGTGTCCGGCTAAAAGAATCAGACCGGCACAGGTTGCAAGTGTTGGAAGGCCATCTGCTATTGCAGACTTAATTGTATCAAGCATATCCAGCTTTCTTAGAAGCTGTCCCTGAACAGTGCTTTCACCGCCCGGAAGGATAATTCCGTCAATGCCTTCAAGGTCTTTTTTTTGACGTATTTCAACTACTTTATATCCGATTTTTTCAATAATATGTTCATGCTCAATGAATGCTCCCTGCACAGCAAGTACGCCTATTTTCATATTATCTGCCTCTTTCTTCCATGATTATCTGGATTTCACCAGGATTAATACCAACCATGGCTTCACCCAAATCTTCTGATAATTTAGCAATAAGTGCAGCATCTGTGTAATTAGTTACAGCCTGAACGATAGCAGAAGCTCTCTTTGCAGGATTTCCAGACTTGAATATACCGGAACCTACAAATACACCTTCAGCACCTAACTGCATCATAAGTGCAGCATCTGCAGGAGTAGCAACACCGCCGGCAGCAAAGTTTACTACAGGAAGCTTTCCATTATCATGTACATAGAGAACCAGGTCATATGGAACCTGTAACTGTTTTGCTTCCTCGAAAAGCTCATCATTTCGCATAGATGTTATCTTTCTGATTTCAGAATTCATCTTTCTCATGTGGCGTACAGCCTGAACAACATCCCCGGTACCAGGTTCGCCCTTTGTTCTTATCATGGAAGCACCCTCATTGATTCTTCTTAATGCTTCTCCTAAATCTCTTGCACCACATACGAAAGGTACTTTGAACTGGGTTTTATCAATATGATATATATCATCAGCAGGAGATAATACTTCGGATTCATCAATATAGTCGATCTCAACTGCCTGTAGAATCTGTGCTTCAACAAAATGACCGATACGGCATTTTGCCATAACAGGAATACTTACAGCATCCTGAATACCTTTTATCATCTTAGGGTCGCTCATACGCGAAACGCCACCGGCAGCCCTGATATCAGCAGGGATTCTCTCAAGTGCCATAACAGCACACGCGCCAGCGGCCTCTGCAATCTTAGCCTGCTCGGGAGTAGTAACATCCATGATTACGCCGCCCTTTAACATCTGTGCAAGACCTTTGTTTAATTCATATTGTGAATTTGTTGTCATAACTGACCTCCTTGAAAATTAATTTTATGAATTGATTTTCACATATAATATTGCACAACTGGTCATAAAGGAATATCCAATTTAATAAAAATGTCACATGCCAGTATAAGGTCAGAATAGATCAGGAATATGGTCAGATGAAAACTGATTATAAAAAAATTGTCGAATTATGTCGAACGAAAACTGTCAGTCTGATTAGTAATCAGCAGCTTTTTGTATTATAATAGAACATATTTTAAAAATATGTAGGAGAGGGAAAGTAAGTGCGTAGGATTAAAAGCTTTTTGATTATAATATGTCTGCTAAGCATATATACAGCTTTTTTATATGGGTGTGAAAAAAAAGAAAGGTCAGACAGCCACAATAATGAGGTTGGATTGCCGGAAATAGTCATAGGAAGTGACAACTATCCGCCATATAATTATGTCGATACAGATGGCAATGCTACCGGAATTGATGTTGAGCTTGCTACAGAAGCATTTAAAAGAATGGGCTATAAGGCCAGATTCATATATATTGACTGGGAGGATAAGAAGAATCTTCTTGCTGACAGAACAATTGATTGTGCATGGGGAAGCTTTAGCATGGATGGCAGGAAGAATGAATACAGATGGGCAGGACCTTATATGATCAGCCGTCAGGTTGTTGCTGTGAATATGGAAAGTGATATATATTCTCTTGAGGATCTGGAAGGAAAGACGATTGCAGTACAGACTACAACAAGACCTGAGAAGATATTTCTTAGCAAGACTGATGAGCGTATCCCGGCTATAAGGTCATTAATAGCTTTGCAGAAAAGAGAACTTATATATCCTTTTTTAAGCAAAGGCTATGCAGATGCTCTGGCAGCTCATGAAACTGCAATATGCCAGTACATGGAAGATTATAATATTAAGTTCAGGATTCTTGACGAACCATTAGAGACAGTAGGACTGGGAGTAGCATTTGACAAAAATGATGACCGTGGGATAGAGAAGCAGCTTACAGAAATTCTTAACCAGATGAGGAATGATGGTACAGAGAAGAAGATAATCAGCAGATATATTTCTGATGCTGATAAATATCTGGAGGTGGACAGTTATGGGAAATAATACCATTACCAGAAAGAAAAGAAAAAGAATATGGCCGATTGAGATTATAGCAGGTCTGTTTATAATGATGATTGTGTTTTTTATTGCTGTAAATGTTGATATAAAAACTACACAGGAAACACTTTCAGATACTGCGCATTATATCAATGAACAGTGCAACAGCTTTACAAGACATAATCTTGCGTCAGAAACCAAGAGCCTGCTCAGGGTAATTGAAAGTGCGCAGCAGATAAAACATAATATCACATATGAACGCAGCCTTTCAGATAAAGATATATTTACAGAAGAATTTATCAAAAAGAATATGCAGGAATGTTATCTGACGGCAGTTATAATCATGGATTCAAAAGGTAATCTTATAGCACAGGAATATACAGATGAATATGGTGCAGATGAGCTTAACGAATATCTTGACAGTACTTCACTTATTGATGTTGTTGATAATACTGAAAAAACATACGCAACAAGAATTGACTGTGAAGATGGTTCATATGTTGACCTTGCAGCATGTGGTATGGCGGATTCAAGTGGGGTAGTTGTTGTTTATTACCACACACCGGCAGAGTATGTTAATAATTACAATCTTTCATTTACACATATATTATCAGGTTATGATGACAGGGAAGATGGAAAGATTGTTGTTACAAAGGGAAATCAGATAATAGCGTCTAATGATGACAGTATGGTTGGTGAAGATGTTGACAAATATAATGTAATTAAGAAGATAAAGGAGACCGGTGCAAGTGGAAAAATAGTACATGCTGATAGTAACAGAAGGTGGGGCTCGCATAATTATGGTCTTATGGAACGTGGGCGAGATTATTATGTGTATGTTTATATGCCGGAAAGAAATGTTTTTAAGACAACACCAAGAAATATGCAGTATACATTTGTTGCCTATATGTTTGCTGTACTTGTACTTAATATGATGCGCTGGAAAACAGTTCAGGGATATGAGCGTGAACAGTATGAAATGCAGCAGCAGTATGCAAAGACACTGCAGGAAAAAAATGAACAGCTACAGGAGGCAGTACGCCGAGAGGAAAAGGCTAATGCTGCCAAGACAGATTTCTTATCAAGAATGACACATGATATAAGGACGCCGCTTAATGGCATAATCGGATTGTTAAGAATTGATGAGAGCCATAAAGAAGATACAGATATGATTAATACTAACAGAAAGAAAATGTCAATAGCTGCTAATCATCTTTTATCACTTATTAATGACATTCTCCAGATGAGTAAGTTAGAGGATGGCCAGATTGAGCTTTCAAGAGAGATTGTGGATCTTAACAAGCTTGCAAAGGATATTATTACTATAGTTGAACAGCGTGCCTCAGATGCAGGTGTTAATATTAAGTATGACAAGGTGGCAGGAAAAGTTATGTATCCATATGTATACGGAAGTCCTCTGCATTTACGCCAGTTATTTTTAAATATATATGGTAACTGCATTAAATATAATAAAGCTGGAGGAAAGGTTTCAACATATTTTAAATGTATTGGAACACAGGATGGAATTGTTACATATGAATGGACTGTTACTGATACAGGAATTGGCATGAGTGAAGAATTTCTTGATCATATATTTGAACCATTTGTACAGGAAAAGACTGATGCCAGAAGTGTTTATCAGGGAACAGGACTTGGGATGGCTATTGTTAAGAGCCTGGTTGACAAAATGAAGGGAACAATTAGTGTCACAAGCAAGGAAGGGGAAGGCTCAACATTTGTAATCAGAATTCCTTTCGAGATTGCAAGCAAAGTTGAAGAAACGAAGGTCGATAAGGGAAAGGGCAGTAATGATATTTCGGGAATTAAGATTCTGTTAGCAGAGGATAATGAACTTAATGCTGAGATTGCACAGACTCTTCTGGTGGATGAAGGCGCTAATGTTACTGTTGTCAGTGATGGTGAGCAGGCTGTCAGGGAATTTACAAGGTGTGCACCACATACATATGATGTGATTCTTATGGATATTATGATGCCAAAGCTTGACGGAATTGCAGCGACCAAAGCTATAAGAGCTATGGAAAGACCTGATGCTGTGGAGATTCCGATAATTGCAATGACAGCCAATGCATTTGAGGAGGATGCCAGAAAATGTGTTGAAGCCGGAATGAATGCACATCTGTCGAAGCCTTTACAGATGGATGTTGTAGTTGGTACAATTGCAGAGTATTATAAAAGATAATTATGCAGGATAAAGGAGCCTCTGCATAATACAATAACTGATAAAAGGGGATAGCTATGATATGTAGTAATTGTGGAGCAGATATAGGAGATAACGAGACAGCATGCCCATATTGTGGTGCTATGCAGTATGAGAATTCTGAACAGAAGTACATGAAAGACCTGTACAATCTGAATGAAGGAATGGAGAAGCTGGATAAGAATACCAGAAAATACATCATAAAAAGTACAATGAAAAGTGTAGGTATAGTATGTGCGTCAATAGCGGCAGCAGTTCTTGCCGGAAGTATGTTTGGATATGGTTCATATAAGAGCATGTATAATTCTTCACACAACAGGAAAGAGATACACCAGTCATTAGATTGGTACAATAATAATATAGGTGAACTTAATTCATTATATGAAAAGCGGGACTATGCAGGCATTTCAGAACTGACAGATAGTTATAATGGCAGTTCAAGTGTTTTGGAAAAGTGGAGTCATTACAATTTTATTAATATTTATGATTATTATTATAAAAGAGTGGCAGACATCTACATTATGGTTCAAAAAGGCGAAAAACTGAGTGATTATCAGTTTGGAACAGGCTTTGAAGAGTCACTTGACATGATATATTTCATTAATAATAAAAACGGATATAATTACCGTAGGTATGAGGGCTGTACGGCAGAAGAAAAAGAAACTGTGGATGGCTGGGTTGCAGAAGCACAGAATTATCTTAAGAATGTTGCAAAGGCGACGGACAAAGAAATTAATGATATGCTTAATGAATTGTATCAGAATGGCTATTATGATTACAAGCTTGGAAAGAGATACGAAGAGTCATTTTATAAAAAATATAATGAAGGAGGGAACAACTGATGAAATGTAATAATTGCGGCGCACCTATACAGATGAATCAGAAGTTCTGCCCTAATTGCGGCTCGCCAAATGTGGAATTTAAGAAGCATATTGATGATATGGAACAATATAATAAAAAGTTTAACAGCACGCGTTCCAAAGTAATTGGTAACAGCAAATGGTTTGTGAATTATATTGCACCAATAACAGCTCTTGTTATAACAATGACTGCACTTACACTGGCTATTATTGGTAAAAATTCAATGATTGGATACGATATAGCAAGAAAAAATCAGCAGAAATATTATTCATCCCATAGTGATGAAATCCAGACAAAACTAAAGCTTCTGTTAGAAGCAGGAGACTATGCAACTCTGTACAGTATGGATTATGTGGGAGATTGTTCAATAAAGGATAATGATGATAAATACGCATGGAATGATTTTTACAATGTCGCAGGTGATTATGTGTATATAAGAAAAGGGATAATAAGTATGATGGAAAGGAATAATTCATCATATTATGGCGACGAATATATGAATACGATTTCAAGGGCAGTTGCGGATATGGAAGATATTGTCAGCAGACGTTTAAATTTATCGTATCATAGTGTATCGAAAGAAAGCATTAAGTATATAAATGATATATATGAAAAATCACATGAACTGTTAAAGGCATACTGCAATCTGACAGATGAGGACATAGCCGGACTTCCTGATATGTCACAGGCAGATATACTTACACTCATTACAAGGAGGAGCTTTGAATGAGAAAAAAGAAGAAATTTAATATATCACTTCTGGCTTATGTGCTGTGTGTAATTATGATGATTATTATAATCCCATGTATTGCTGATATATCAGGTGATGTATTCAGGGGAAAGGGAAGGATGTCGGGCTATGAAGAAGACAGTCTTTATAATGATTTTATAGAGAATAATTATGAAGGGCTTCTTGAAAAGACAGAATATAACACAGGCATAGGCAAAGATATTGATAAAGATACACAAGATTATTATACATTTGCAAATGCGTATAAGAAAGCTTTCAATTATAAAGTGTATATGAATAATGGGGAGAAGGACAAGGCAGAACAGGTGATTAAAGATATAGACAGCACACAGTTTAATAATGTGCTGTTTAAGGAAGCACTCGAAAATGTAAAGAGAATATATATAGTTATTCTGCCATAGATTTCCTGATTTAACGGGAAACAGACCTTCTGTGGACTACCTGATAAGCAGTACTGGCGTTCCATGGAGAAATGAAGGGCAGGATTCACACATGTGTCAGAAAGAGTTTCGCATATAGTAATAGAGGATAATGAAGATGAGTAACACAGGAAAGAATAATATTATGACCGACAGGGTATCATATTATTTTAAATCACAATGGCATATACTTCTGACAATAACAATATCCGGTCTTATATATAACCTCGGACTTCTTGCAGGTCCGTGGTTTGAAGGACGAATGACAGGCTGTCTTGTTAATATACTTGGCGGTAAATCAACATTTACAGATATGCTTATTCTTGTGTTATGTTATGTAATTGCCATTGCAGTAGTGCAGATATCAAGGTATATCAAGAGATTCTATGTAAGAAGATTCGCTAATAATGTTAATAAGAACATGAAAGAGGTTCTGTATAACAGCCTTGTACATAAGAGCAGACCACAGTTACAGGAGGAAGGCGCAGGAGATATTCTTACTAAAGCTATCCTGGATGTTGATGACTGTGCTGAAGGGATGAGAAAGTTCACGACTGAGATATTTGATACGGGTGTTGCACTTGCAGCATATGCAGGAATGCTTCTTTTCTATGACTGGAGACTTGGACTTATATGTATGATATTTCCGCCTATATCTTATATCATTGCAGAGAAGATGAAGGTTGTTGTACAAAAGACAGGTGCAGAATACAAGGTACAGTCAGGAAGACTTAGCACTGCAACGCTTGACAGAGCAGAAAATGCAGTTACATACCGTGTATATGGGTGCGAGCAGGAAAGAAAACAGGCTTATGAAGATAATCTTACAGCCTATGAAAAATCAGCAGTCAGGGCGAATATATGGGGAACAGCATTTCCTCCGATATACAAGGTTATAGCACTTGGCGGAGTTATATTTATATTATATTTTGGAAGCAGGAATGTTCTGGGAACAGGCTGGAAGAGCTGGGATATTGCGGCTTTAGCTACATTTGTATCATGCTTTGCAAAGCTTTCTGAGAAGTCCTCACATGCAGCAAAGCTGTTTAATGCAGTACATAAGGCACAGGTGTCATGGAAGAGAATTAAACCGCTTATGAAGCATGAGAATTATGAAAAAGCAGATAACAGTGTGAAGTGTGGCACACTTGAAGTAAAAGGGCTTACATTTGCTTATCCGGGAGGTTCTGATATATTCGAAGATGTAACATTTGAAGCAGAAAAAGGCAACATTATTGGCGTTACAGGTTCTGTTGCCTGTGGCAAATCAACTCTTGGAAAGGTGTTTTTATGCGAATATCCATATAAAGGAAGCATTAAGATTGCCGGCAATGAACTTTCAGAACTCGATGATGCAAAAAAAGCAGGGCTTGTAGCATATCTTGGACATGATCCGGAATTGTTTAACGATACAGTTAAGAATAATATTCTGATGGGTGATGATGAGAATGTGGATAAGCTTCTTAAGGCAGTGTGTTTTGACGAAGAAGTAAATGAGATGGAAAAAGGTCAGGAAACTTATGTTGGTAATACTGGCGTGAGATTGTCAGGAGGACAGGCACAGAGACTTGCACTTGCCAGAACACTCTGCCATAAGAAGCCGTTAATTATATTAGATGATCCATTTTCAGCACTTGATAAGGATACTGAAAGAAAAGTATTTGCTAATCTTAAAGAATACACTAAGGATTGTATTGTGATTCTTATTTCACACAGATTATATCTGTTCCCACAGATGGATAAGGTTATATGGATGGAGAACGGAAAAACCATAGCCGGTACACATGATGAGATTATGAATAAATGCCCACAGTATGCGGTTCTTTATAATGAACAGAATGGAGGCGCATCTGATGAAGAATAAAAGTGTTGGCAAAGTTATATTGAACACAATAAAAGAAAAGTGGCTGCTTACAGCAGGAATTGCAATTACTGTTGTTGGTGCAATCGTAATGGCACTGTTTCCACCACTTATTCTTGCAAAGATTATTGATACAATTACATCAGGTACAATGCCCACATTTTATATGGTTCTTATGTATTTCGGATTTCTTCTTATAACAGGTCTTATGGAGAGTGCAAGAGAGACTTTTCTTACAGTATTCGGACAAAAGATTACACACTCATTAAGAAGTGCGTTGATGTATAAGTACAGCTGTCTTACAACAAGTGGTCTTACAAGTCAGGAACCTGGAACTGTTGTTTCAAGATTCGTTGGTGATGCTGATACAGTTGAGAATCTGTTTACATCAGGAATTATCAGTATGTTTGCTGATGCCTGCAAGATAATAAGTATTGCTACTGTTATATGGTTTAAGAATAAAGGACTTTCCATTGTACTTCTCGTTATTCTTCCTTTCCTGTTTGTATTCACAAGAATTATTCAGAAAAATATGCTGGCAGCACAGATTGAGAACAGAAGAGCTGTTGGAAGGGCATCAGGACACGTTCCGGAAACTCTTCATAATATAAGAACAATACATACTCTTGACAAAGAAAATTATATGGCACAAAGATATGATGAATATATATGTGAAAGCTACACAGCAATTGAAAAAAATAATTTTTATGATGCTGTATATTCACCGGTAATCCTTATTCTCAATGCTATTGTTGTTGCTGTGGTCATGCTTTTTTCAGCATCAGATAACCAGTCAGTGCTTACATTTTTTGGCATGTCAGCAGGTACAGCAGTTGCGGTAATTAATTATATTTCACAGATATTTGCTCCTGTTGAGAATCTTGGCATGGAGATTCAGACTATACAGTCAGCAATAGCCGGAGTACACAGAATTAATGAATTTTTTGAGCTGGATGAATTCTCAGTTAAAAAGGATTCATTCATCACAGAGGATACTGCGATGGAAGCTGACACTGATGTGCTTGTTGACTTCAACAATGTAACATTTTCTTATGATGATGATAAAAATGTTGTGGAGAACTTAAGCTTTAGCATTAAAAAAGGCGAGCATGTTACTCTGTCAGGAAGAACAGGTGCAGGAAAGAGTACAATATTTAAGCTTCTTCTTGGTCTTTATGATCCAGATAATGGAAGCGTATTGATTGCAGGTCAGAAGGCGACAGCCATTCCAGATAGCGAAAAGAGAAAGGTATATGGATATGTCGAGCAGACTTTCCATATGGTTCCTGGAACTGTCAAAGACCAGATTACACTGTATGATACATTGATTACTGATGAAGATGTAATTGAAGCAGCTAAAACAGCAGGTCTTCATGATGCAATCATGGAGCTTGAGAACGGCTATGATACTATATGCAAGCCAGAAGATTTCTCACAGGGACAGTGGCAGTTATTGTCAATTGCAAGGGCTGCAGCAGCAAAGCCTGAACTGCTTCTGTTAGATGAGATAACAGCTAATCTGGATGCTGATACTGAGAAAAATGTGCTTGATGCATTAAACAGGGTAAGCAAGAACAGGACTGTTATATCAATATCTCACAGAACTAATGCAAAAATGGGAAGAATTATAGAAATTGCCTGATTTTGTAAGGTATTTTAACTAGCTTATTTTACAGTAAAGAAGTATAATACTCATGCATAAAATGTTCTAAAGAGGAAGCTGGTAAGAATGATGAAAAAAGCATGGTATAAATACTTAATTATTGGTTCAGTTGTTTTTCTGGCAATTGTTGCCATTATATTTGTTATTGATAAAAAAAATAAAACAAGAATAACAAATTCTGACAAAAATCTACAGGTGTCAGGTGATAATATACAGAAAGCAGATAGTAAGGCGCCGGTTATTACTCTTATTGGAAGTCCGGAAATAACTATTGAGGCTGGAACAGACTATGAGGATTCAGGATGCATGGCTGTTGATGAGGCTGATGGTGACATTTCTGAAAAAGTGACAAAAGACAAACTTGTGGATTCTGATGTTACAGGAGATGTGAAAATTATATATTCGGTTAAGAATTCAGCAGGCATAGAAGTGCATACGGAAAGAATTGTTCATGTTGTTGATACAACTGCACCGGATATTAATCTCATTGATGGAACTACATATTATATTAAAAATGGAACGCAATATTGTGAGCCTGGTTATGAGGCAGAGGATTCCTGTGACGGTAATCTGACTTCTAAGGTAAAGGTATCAGGAAATGTAGATACACAGACAGACGGCAAATATACTCTGACATATGAAGTAGAAGATGCAGCAGGTAATAAGACAAGTGTAGAAAGATGCGTAAGGGTTTATTCACCAATGCCTGATAATACAGTCAATCCGGGTAATAAAGTGGTGTATCTGACATTTGATGATGGACCGGGAAAGTACACCCAGAGACTGCTTGATGTGTTAGACAAATATAATGTCAAAGCCACATTTTTTGTCACAAATGGAAAGCCGGCATATCAGAACCTTATAGGAAAAGAGGCTGCTGATGGACATACAGTTGCAATTCATTCAGCATCACATGAATATTCAAAAATATATCAGAGTCTGGATGCATATTTCGAAGATTTTGATGAAATGAACGACATCATACAGCAGCAGACAGGAGAAAAAACAGATTTGTTAAGATTTCCGGGAGGTTCGTCTAATACAGTGAGTGCCACTTACTGTTATGGAATTATGAGCCAGCTTGTATGTGCTGTTGAAGCTAAAGGTTTAAGGTATTGTGACTGGAATGTATCAAGTGGTGATGCAGGTGAAGTAAACAGTTCTTCACAGGTCGTAAATAATGTAATTAATGGAATAAAGGCTAATAATGTATCAGTTGTCCTCCAGCACGACACAAGGGAATTCAGTGTTGATGCTGTTGAAGAAATTATACAGTGGGGACTTAGCGAGGGATATACATTTTTACCGATTACAGATACTACACCTATGTCGCATCACAAAGTTAATAATTGATGAATTTTAGATGGTAGATTTATATTGTTTTATATGATATAATTTTAATAAGTTTAAGAACGTGTAATACAAAGGGGTGTGTAAGCATATGGGAGGCTGTTATCTTGGGATGGCAGGGCATGATGTATTTAATGAAAAAGTTACGGAGATTATACACAGTAATGAACACAGAATAGTACTATTAGCACTTGACATCAGTAATTTCAAATATATCAATGATTTTTATGGCATGGATGAAGGCGATAAGGTTATGCAGGATATAGCAGACTTTTATTTTGTTAATGAGCCTTTATGCCTGGCATCTCATGGAATAGGATTCGATCAGTTCAGGGGTGCATATAAAGTAGATGGAATGACGCATGAAGATGTAGTTGATTATATTTCCAGAAAGAATGAGACATTTGAGGCAGAATTATCTGCAAGATATCCTTTAGTATACCAGCATGTATATGTGGGACTTTATTTTTATGATGATCCGGCCTTAGATGTCAGAATGGCAGTTGACAGGGCTAATCTTGCTAAAAAGTCAACTAAGGGAAGATTTGATATTCATTGTTGCATTTATTCAGAAGATAACTGCAATGAATATCTTGAACATATGGATATGTCGAATGAATTCGTGCGTGCATGTGAGGAAGACCGGATAGAAATATTTCTCCAGCCTAAGATTTCTGTATCAGAGGGAAAAGCTGTTGGTGCGGAAGCACTTGTAAGAATGAGGAACAGAGATGGTGAGCTTATACCGCCAGTGAGATTTGTTCCGGTACTTGAGCATACGGGAATGATAGGAAAGCTTGATGATATTATGCTTGATAAGACATTTGTATTTCAGCGTGAATGTATTGATAAAGGCATAAAGCCGGTGCCTGTATCGGTTAATATATCAAGACAGAGGTTTACAAGTGAGGGACTGCTTAATTATGTGGTTGGACTTCAGAAAAAGTATGATATAGATTCATCGCTTGTAGAACTTGAAATATTGGAGACTACTTTTATTGATGCTCTGGATACAATGATAAATGTTATCAATGCATTAAGAGAAAAAGGATTCCGAATCAATGTTGATGATTTCGGTTCTGGATACTCATCTCTTAACCAGATTGCAAATATCCCTGCTGATATAATCAAGTTTGACAGGGTATTTGCGAGCCGGTCACTGAAGAATGATAAGGGCAGACAGGTTATTAAATCATTGATTGAAATGCTTAAAATGGTAAATTATGATCTTGTTTTTGAAGGCATAGAGACAAAGGAAGAACTTGATGCAGTTGTATCTTACGGATGTGATGTCATTCAGGGCTTTTACTTTGATAAACCGCTTTCAGCAAAGGAGTTTATAAAGAAATACTATATGGGCGGCAGGGAGGCTACCTATGGGACACAATAATATTAACGATGAAGAATTACTGGAATATATTGTTAAGGATTTTAAAAGCGGTATACAGCATGGAATTCTTGTGGCAAATCTTACATATGAGCTTGCTAAAAGAATGGAACTTAGTGAGAGCGAATGTTATGAATTAAAAATAGCAGGAATGCTTCATGATATTGGAAAACTTAAATTATCAGAATACTTATATGGCAGGAATTCAGTTGAATTATCAGTTGAAGAGATGAAATATATGAGAATGCACTCTAAAATCAGCTTTGATGTATTGAAAAATTATGATTATTCGGATAATATAATGAAAGTTGTTCTCTGGCACCATGAGTGTTACGATGGAAGTGGTTATCCGGATAATCTTAAGGGTACGGATATTCCGATTGGAGCACGCATACTTAAGGTGACAGATGAATTTGCTGCGCTGATATCCGACAGACCATACAGGAAGGCATTTGATGTTGATACGGCTGTTAATATTCTTATTGAGGAGATTAAGAATCTTGATATGAGAGTGTTTATTGAATTTCAGCGTATGATTCACGAGGAAGAAACATTTGAGATAATAAGAAATAGCAAGATAGATTTAGATAATCTTAGTCTCAAAGATATTCTGTCCTTCGCAGATTAGTAATTAATTACAGGAAAGAGGTAAAGTAAGATGGCAGAGTCAATGGTTGGCTTAAAGAGATCGCACAGATGTACAGAGGTTTCATCGGCTGATATTGGTAAGAAGGTTACTGTAATGGGTTGGGTTGCCAAGAGAAGAAATCTTGGTTCACTTATTTTTGTTGATTTAAGAGATAGAAGTGGAATTCTACAGATTCTTTTTGATGAAAATATAATTGGCAAGGAAGGCTTCGACAAGGCATATACACTTCGTAATGAATTCGTAATCGCTGTTGAGGGTGAAGTTATTAAGAGAAGCGGTGCTGTTAATGAGAATTTAAAGACAGGTGACATTGAGATTGCTGCTAAGACATTAAGAATTCTTTCAGAGTCAGAGACACCTCCATTCCCAATAGAGGAAAATATCCAGACTAAGGAAGATATCAGACTTAAGTACAGATGTCTTGATCTTAGAAGACCTGATATCCAGTCTAATATTATTATGAGAAGCAAGGTTGCAACTCTTACAAGAGCATTTCTTGCAAATGAAGGCTTTTTAGAGATTGAAACACCTATGCTTACTAAGTCTACACCAGAGGGAGCAAGAGATTATCTTGTACCAAGCCGTATTCATCCAGGTAAGTTCTATGCACTTCCACAGTCACCACAGCTCTTTAAGCAGATGCTTATGTGTTCTGGCTATGACAGATATATGCAGATTGCAAGATGCTTCAGAGATGAGGATTTAAGAGCAGACAGACAGCCTGAATTCACACAGATTGATATGGAATTATCATTTGTCGATGTTGATGATGTAATTGATGTTAATGAAAGACTTCTTGCATATCTTTTTAAAGAAGTTCTTGATGTTGATGTAAAGCTTCCAATCCAGAGAATGACATGGCAGGAAGCTATGGACAGATTTGGTTCTGATAAGCCTGATTTAAGATTTGGTATGGAATTACAGAATGTATCAGATATCGTAAAGGACTGCGGCTTCGGAGTATTCACAGGAGCACTTGAGAATGGCGGTTCTGTAAGAGGAATCAACGCAAAGGGACAGGGAAGCATGCCTCGTAAGAAGATTGATGCACTTGTTGATTTTGCTAAGGGATATGGTGCAAAAGGTCTTGCTTATATTGCAATTCACGAAGATGGTTCATATAAGTCATCATTTGCAAAGTTTATGACAGAGGATCAGATGAATGCCCTTGTTAAGGCTATGGACGGTGAAGCAGGAGATCTTCTCTTATTCGCTGCTGATAGAAATAAGATAGTATGGAATGTTCTTGGCGCATTAAGAGTTGAACTTGCAGGCCAGATGGGTCTTCTTGATAAGTCTGATTATAAGTTCTTATGGGTAACAGAGTTCCCACAGTTTGAATGGTCAGATGAAGAAGAAAGATTCGTTGCAATGCATCATCCATTCACAATGCCTATGGATGAAGATCTTGACATGCTTGAGACTAACCCTGGTGCAGTTCGTGCAAAGGCTTATGATATTGTTCTTAACGGAACAGAAATCGGTGGTGGTTCAGTAAGAATCCATCAGGCTGATGTTCAGAGCAGAATGTTCAAGGCACTTGGACTTACAGATGAGGTCGCTAATGAAAAGTTTGGATTCCTTCTTGATGCATTTAAGTATGGTGTACCACCACACGCAGGACTTGCATATGGTCTTGACAGACTTGTAATGCTTATGGCTAAGAGAGATTCAATCAGAGATGTCATTGCTTTCCCTAAGGTAAAGGACGCATCTTGTCTACTTACTAATGCTCCTGATGTTGTAGATGCTAAACAGCTTGACGAGCTTTCAATTAAGATTGAAGAAGAGAAAACTGAAGAGTAAAATATAATAAATGCCCTGCACTGATTTGAAAGTGTGGGGCATTATTTATATAATATTTATAAAAATGTTATTTGATAGTAATCTGTTCAACAGATGTATCAGCACCACTTGTGCTTACCCTGTAAAGGACTCCCTGATCTTCATAATACTGGAAAAATGTGTATCTTGATGTACAGTGAATATTAGTTACATTACCTATTGCAATAGGATCAATCTGTGTTCCATTTATATTCATCCTGTATAATCCTGTCTCAGCTGAATCACCTTCTAACTGGAAAAATATTTTATTTCCATATACATTAAAGTTGATTACTTTACTGTCTTTAGTGCCTGCATACAGCTGCTCAAGTGTCTTGTTAGATAGATTATAGCGTACTAAAGAATAATTCTTGCTTAAATCTATGTAGTATATATATCCGTTCTCAACATCTGCCAGATAAGAATTGCAGTCATATACGACAGATGTTCTGCCTGATTTAGTGTCGTAGCTTAATACATTATGTTTTCCCTCTGGATCTGAAAAGTATATTGTCTGGTTCTGTACGCATGCAGGAGAATATGGTGTATCAGATATTTTAGTATCTTTCTTACCGGCTATGTCCACTTTATGAAAGGCAAGTGGTGTTGTGTCACTATAGTGCTGGTAATACAGATCGTTACCAGAAAGTGCAATAATACCGGATAACTTGTCGTACAGTGCTTTTGGAGATTCACCATTTAAGTCACAGCGGTATACCCCGAAAAACTGGCCTCGGAATATTGTACCTATTGTTTCCTGCTTGAAATTATTCTTGACATAATATATGTAGTTGCCGCAGACATTGATAGATCCAACACTGTCATCGCTTAATTTCATGGCGTTAGTGCAGTCAGAATCCATTACATACAGCTTGTTATAATCATATGGATTGGCAAAATATATTTTGTCATTATATTCACAGAACAAACCACCATTATTGAGATTGCCGGCTGTGTTACCTACAGCGTTATCATTGTTATAGACAATACGGTTGTTTCTTACTGATATAAATATCAAAACAGCAAGTGCTATGCCAATAACTGACAAAACTCCTATAGTTATAGCTTTTTTCATATAATATCACTCCCTTATGTGTGTCCTTAAAGAACATTTTCTTAAGTATAACATAAAGTACATTTATTGCATATCATTAAAAATGTGATACAATAAGAACAATACATCGCTTTAAAGAGGAGAAGTATATGTTAGATCTGAATGAGATACGAAATAATATTGATAAAATTGATAGCCAGCTTGTTGAGCTGTTCGAAGAGAGAATGAAACTGACAACTGAGGTTGCAGAATATAAGATTGAAACAGGTAAAAAGGTTCTTGATCCGGCAAGAGAGAAAGCTAAGTTGGAATCAGTCAAGAAGCTGGTTAAGAATCCTGATAATGTACATGCCATTGATGATCTGTTTTCACAGATTATGGCTAACTCGAGAAAGAATCAGTATATGCTTCTTGAAAAGATGGGACAGACTTTAAGAGAACCATATGAGGCTATTGATGAGATTAATAAGAAGGACTGCAAGGTAGTATATCAGGGTGTTCCGGGAGCATATTCATATGCAGCCATGATTAATTTCTTTGGGAAGGATGTTGATAATTTCAATGTTCCTACATGGAGAGAGTGTATGGAGGCAGTTAAGCAGGGAAATGCTGATTATGCAGTGCTTCCTATTGAGAATTCCAATGCAGGAATTGTTGCAGATGTGTATGATCTGTTACAGGAATATGATAATTACATAATTGCAGAAACTTATGTTAAGATTGAACATTTGTTACTCGGACTGCCGGGAACTGACCTTAATAATGTAACAGCTGTATATTCACATCCACAGGGACTTATGCAGTGTGACAGATTCTTAGATACACATAAGGACTGGCAGAGAATCAGTCAGGCTAATACAGCACTTGCTGCCAAAATGATTTTTCAGGAGCATAATAAGACTCATGTTGCCATTGCAAGCAAGGAGGCAGCAGAGCTTTATGGACTTGATATCCTTAAGAGAGGAATTACAGATCAGGAAGGCAACACTACAAGATTCGTTATTGTTACTAATACAAGAAAGTTCGTTAAGAACGCACAGAAGATGAGCATTGTATTTGAAACAGCCAATGAAGCAGGAACTCTTTATAATCTGTTAAGCCACATTATATATAATGGGCTTAATATGAATAAGATTGAATCAAGACCTATTGAGGGTAATGTAGAAGGCAAAAGATGGAATTTCCGCTTCTTTGTTGACTTTGTAGGAAACATTGATGATCCAAGAGTTATGAATGCTTTAAGAGGAATTGAAGAAGAGGCAGAGTCAATTAAGTTGCTTGGCAACTATTAATATATTATAATTATAAAGTTGTCGTCAGACAATAAGCAATAGAATAAGTGAGGGATTTTAAAGTGAATTTAGAAGAAGCAAAGCTTAAGCTTTCAAAGTACGGACAGAAACAGATATTAAGATATTATGACGAATTATCAGATGATGAGAAGAATGCACTTCTTGAACAGATTGATAAGACTGATATGGAGGTTTTATCAGCTATTGAACATAAATCTGAACTTGTTAAGAAGGGGGAAATCACACCTCTTGATGCCATGGAACTTGATGAGATAGCAGCTAATTATGATACATTTAAGAATACAGGCGTAGAGGCAATTAAAGCCGGAAAGGTTGGAGCAATTCTTCTTGCAGGTGGAATGGGAACAAGACTTGGTTCTGATAATCCTAAGGGAATGTATAATGTAGGAGTTAATAAGGAACTTTATATATTTGAATGTCTTATTAATAATCTTATGGATGTTGTTAAAGAAACAGGAACATATATACATTTATTCGTTATGACAAGTGAGAAGAACAATGATGCAACAGTTTCTTTCTTTGAAGAGAAGAACTTCTTTGGATATAAGAGTGAATATGTACATTTCTTCAAGCAGGAGATGGCAGCAGCTACTGATTATAATGGCAAAATATATCTTGAAGAGAAGGGAAGAATGGCTACATCACCTAACGGTAATGGTGGCTGGTATATTTCTTTAAAGAAAGCCGGATTGACAGAGGTTCTTGAGAATAACGGAATTGAGTGGCTCAATGTATTCGCTGTTGATAACGTGCTTCAGAGAATCGCAGATCCTGTATTTGTTGGTGCTACAATTGAGAAGCATTGTGCAGTGGGAGCTAAGGTTGTAAGAAAGGCTGCACCAGATGAAAAGGTTGGGGTTATGTGTCTTGAAGATGGAAAGCCTTCAATTGTTGAATACTATGAGCTTACACAAGAAATGATGGATGCAAAGAATGCAAAGGGTGATCCTGCATATAATTTCGGAGTTATTCTTAATTACCTGTTTAAGGTTTCAGATCTTGAAAGAATAGTTGAAAAGAATCTTCCATTACATATAGTTGAGAAGAAGATTCCATATATTAATGCGAATGGTGATCTTGTTAAGCCGGAAAAGCCTAATGGATATAAGTTCGAAGGTCTTGTTCTTGATATGATTCATGAGCTTGACAGTTGCCTGCCATTCGAGGTAGTAAGAGAAAAGGAATTTGCACCAATTAAGAATGCAACAGGTGTTGATTCAGTTGAATCAGCAAGAGAACTTCTTAAGAAGAATGGTGTTGCAATTTAACATATTTTGTTGTATGTTATTAATAAGTGCTGTACAACTGGCGGAAGATGCCTTATGGGCATTGTGGGATAACCCACAGGGAGTACAGTTTATATTAAAAAAGCCGACCGCCTGGGCAACGTTAAGCTATAAGCTGCGTTCCCAGGCGGTTTTTTGCATTTGCCGCATGCGGCAAATTAGTAGCGATGAGAATAGAATCAGGAACGCAGTCATCACATTTAACAGGAGGTCAGTTATGACAATTAAGAACCTTTCAGAGGAATTATCAGGATGTGCTTATCCGGGCAGAGGAATTGTTGCCGGAATGTCAGAGGATGGTAAGAAGGCAGTTTCAGCTTACTTTATTATGGGAAGAAGCGAGAGCAGCCGTAACCGTGTATTTGTACAGGACGGAGAGGGTATCAGAACAGAAGCTTTTGACCCATCAACACTTTTAGTTGCACCAGAGCTTATTATCTATGCCCCTGTAAGAGTACTTGGCAATAATACTATAGTTACTAATGGAGACCAGACTGATACGGTTTATGATGGTCTTTCAGAAGGAAAAACATTTGAAGAATCTTTAAGAGTAAGAAAATATGAGCATGATGCACCTAACTATACACCAAGAATTTCAAGTGTGCTTCACATTGAGAATAATGAATATTCATATGCAATGTCAATATTAAAGAGCCATAATGGTAATCCTGACATCTGTGAAAGACACACATATACATATGATGCAGCATTTGCAGGAGAAGGACATTATATCCATACATATATGGGTGATGGCAATCCACTTCCAAGCTATGAGGGAGAACCTACTTGGGTTAAGATATCTGGCGATATTGAAGAATTCACACAGATGATCTGGGATAATCTTAATGCAGATAATAAGGTTTCACTTTTTGTAAGATATATTGATATTGCTACAGGTGAATACGAAACAAGAATTATTAACAAGAATGTAAAGTAATTAAGGAGAAAGAATATGAACGAATTTCAGTTAAAATACGGATGCAACCCTAATCAGAAGCCTTCAAGAATATTTATGGAAGACGGAAGTGACCTTCCTGTAGAGATTCTTAACGGCAGACCAGGATATATTAATTTTCTTGATGCATTTAACGGATACCAGCTTGTTAAGGAGTTAAAGAAAGCTACAGGACTTCCAGCAGCTACATCTTTCAAGCATGTATCTCCAGCAGGTGCTGCAGTAGGACTTCCTCTTACAGATGTTGAGAAGAAGATTTACTGGGTTGACGAAGCAATCGGAGAATTAAGCCCAATCGCATGTGCATATGCAAGAGCAAGAGGTGCAGACAGAATGTCATCTTTCGGTGATTTCATATCATTATCAGATGTATGTGATGTTGCTACAGCAAAGCTTATCCAGCATGAGGTTTCAGATGGTATTGTTGCACCTGGCTATGAGCCGGAGGCACTTGAGATATTAAAGGCTAAGAAGAAGGGTAACTACAATATCATTAAGATTGACCCTGAGTATAAGCCTGAACCAATCGAGAGAAAGCAGGTGTTTGGTGTAACATTTGAACAGGGAAGAAATGAGTTTGTTATTGATAAGGAACTTTTATCAAATGTTGTAACAGAGAATAAGGATATTCCAGAGTCTGCTAAGATTGATATGATTATTGCACTTATAACACTTAAGTATACACAGTCTAATTCTGTATGCTATGTAAAGAATGGACAGGCAATCGGTATCGGAGCAGGACAGCAGTCAAGAATCCATTGTACAAGACTTGCAGGTCAGAAGGCTGATAACTGGTATCTCCGCCAGAATCCAAAGGTCCTTAATCTTCCGTTTAAGGAAGGCGTAGGCCGTGCTGACAGAGACAATGCAATTGACCTTTATATTGGTGATGAGTATGAAGACATTCTCAATGACTGGGAGAGAGTATTCACAGAGAAACCATCTGTATTTACAACAGAGGAAAAGAAGGAATGGCTTGCAGGCAATACTGATGTAACAATCGGTTCAGATGCATTCTTCCCATTTGGAGATAATATAGAAAGAGCTTATAAGTCAGGAGTTAAGTATGTAGCACAGCCTGGTGGTTCTGTAAGAGATGATCAGGTTATTGAAACAGCCAATAAGCGTGGAATGGCTATGTGCTTTACAGGAATGAGGCTGTTCCATCATTAATACAGAGCCAGTACATAAAAATGTTGCTAATTACTCATATTCATTGACTTTAGAGGTCTTATTTGTTAAAATTTATTCAATCAATACATGTAACAATTGAAAAAGAGGTGGTTTAAGCATGAAGATTCAAGATTTTGCTGATATGGAGAAATTTGAATCAATTATGTCTGACTGGGCTGTGGCAACAGGATTAGCTACGGTTGCAGTTGGAGCTGATGGAAAGTATATTTCCGAATGTTACAACTTTACAGATTTCTGTATAAAGCTTACCAGAGGAAGTAAGGAAGGATGCAGAAGATGTGAGAAATGTGACGCTGAGGGACAAGGTGTATATCATTGTCATGCTGGACTTGTGGATTTTGGAATTCCGCTTAAGTTAAGCGATGGTACAGTGCTTGGCTCTGTAATCGGAGGTCAGGTTTTACCTGAGCATCCGAATGAAGAGAAATTCAGAGGTGTTGCAAGAGAACTGGGTATTAATGAGGATGAGTATATTGAGGCGTTAGGAAAAGTTACAGTAAGAACAGAGGCAGAGATTAATGCGGCAGCTAACCTGCTAGGAGCAGTACTTAATAATTTTATTAATTCAGAATATAATTCTAAGTACAATGGACAATTGATTACAAAGCTTACAGGTGGTGTTAAGAGCTGTGAAGAGTATGTGAGAGATATCAAGGAGAATACCAAGCAGCTTGATGGCATACAGAGAAAGCAGAATATTCTTGCACTTAATGCATCTATTGAGGCTGCAAGAGCCGGTGAGGCGGGAAAAGGCTTTTCAGTTGTAGCATTAGAGGTAGGAAAGCTTGCTAAGAGCTGTACAGATCTTAATAACAGAATAACCTCAACTGTAGAAAATATATCTGATGTTATACATGATATGGCAGATATAGGTGAGAGATAAAGAATATCAGCGGGTAATTACATATAGCGAATGTCAACTGCAAGACGCAATTTGTTGACATTCGCTATTTTCAGTTCTATAATCAAATAAAAATTTAAAAAAGAGGTATATCATTATGACACCATTAGAACTGGCTGAAGAGATTATTAATGGAAGAAGAATTACAAGACAGGATGATTTAACATTTTTCCTTAGCTGTGACTTAGATGAGCTTTGCGTGGGTGCGGACAGAATAAGAAAGCATTTTGTTGGGGATAAGGTTGACTTATGTTCTATAATTAATGGAAGAAGCGGCAAATGTCCAGAAGACTGTAAGTACTGTGCACAGTCAGCACATAACCATACAGATTGTGAAGTGTATGATTTTCTTCCAGAAGAGGATATTGTAAAGGCATGTAAGCTGAATGAGTCAGAAGGTGTTGATCGTTTCTCAATTGTTACGGCTGGAAAAGCTCTTACCGGTGAGGAGTTTGAAAAGGCTGTTCATGCTTATGAAATTATGAATAAAGAATGTGATATTGAGCTGTGTGCATCTATGGGATTTCTTAATGCTGAGCAGCTTCACAGACTTCATGAAGCAGGTGTTACAAGTTATCACCATAATATTGAGACTTCAAGAAGAAATTTTCCTAATATATGCACTACACATACATATGATATGAAGATTGAAACTTTAAAGCTTGTAAAAGCAGAAGGTATGTGGGCATGTTCAGGTGGTATAATAGGAATGGGCGAAGACTGGGAAGACAGACTTGATATGGCAATAAGTCTTGCGGAAGTCGGAGTTGACTCTATTCCTCTTAATGCACTTATGCCAATTAAGGGTACACCTCTTGAGAATGAGAGAAGACTTACTGAGCCTGAGATATTAAGAACAATAGCATTCTTTAGATATATTAACCCGGAGGCTGATATAAGACTTGGTGCAGGAAGAGCACTTCTTACAGGAGACGGAATCAAGGCATTTCAGTCTGGTGCGTCTGCTACTATTACAGGTAATATGCTTACTACTGTTGCATGTGCTACAATTAGAAGCGATAAGAATATGTTAAAGGAAATTGGAAGAGAGACAAAATAATGAAATTAACAAAATATTTGAAAAAAGGAATGGCTGTGTTACTTACAGCGACATTTTGCATGGGATTATCAGCAGGGCTGACAGGCTGTGGAAAAGATACAACTAAAGAAGATTCTAAGGATATTGATACATTCAGAATAATGATTGCACCGTATCAGGATGCTGATACGCTGCTTACAGGACTTGAGCCTCTTGGCGGCATGATTAAAGATGAACTTGCTACACAGGGGTATAATGTAGGCAATGTTGAGATTACAGTAGGAACTTCTTACAGTGCAGTAGGAGAAGCTTTAAGTGCCGGAACAGCAGATGCAGGATTTATTTCTGGCGGAACTTATGTTACATATGATGATGATTGTGATGTTCTGCTTACTGCACAGAGAAAAGCTATTAACAAGGATTCTCTTAATGCCAGGGACTGGAATGACGGAACGGAGGAAGCATTTACAGATAATCTTACAACATATTACCGTTCAATAATTCTTGCAGGACCAAGTGCTAAGGGACAGGAGCTTGCTGCCAAGGTCAATGCAGGACAGAAGCTTACATGGGATGATTTGAATGGTGCAACATGGGCTGTAATGGGTGCTTCATCAGCATCAGGTTATATATACCCAAGTCTGTGGCTTTACAATAATTATGGGAAGCAGATAAGTGACCTTGCCAATGTCGTACAGTCTGATTCGTATACAACATCTATGTCAAGGCTTGCAGCAGGGCAGGTTGATGTTATCGTTGGATTTGCACATATGAGAGCAAAATATGCAGCTAACTGGATGAGCAAATTCGGTGGTACAGATGATTGTTATAAACAGACTGCAGTTTTGGCAGTGACAGATCAGATAATGGATGATACAATATGTGTTAGTAAGAATTCAGATATTATGTCAGAAGGCTTTAAGAAAGCATTTGCAGATGCTTGTATTAATATAGGAAAAAGTGAAGACGGACTTAAAGTTTTGAATGTATTAAGCCATATTGGATATCAGTATGCCAAAAGCTCTGATTATGATGCAGAGCGTGCGGCACAGAATATGTTAAAGAAATAATTCACCTTTAAGCTGTCTGGGAGGACAATATACATGTTACAGATAGACAGTGTGAGTAAATTATATAAAGGTGGAGACAAAGCCCTTGATAACATTAGTTTTTCAGTAGAACAGGGCGAATTCATATCAGTAATTGGAAAGAGTGGTGCTGGAAAGACCACTCTTTTTCGCATGCTTAACGGAATGATTAAGCCGACAACAGGAAGCATTATTATTAATAATCAGGATTTGGCAAAGTTGAAAGGAAAAAAGAAAAGAGATATCCAGAAAACAATAGGCACTATATATCAGGATTTCTGCCTTGTTGATACACTGACCTGTTTTGATAATGTGCTTAACGGGGCACTGGCAGAAAGAAATGCTTTTCAGGCACTTTTTGGTATATTTAGTAAGGAACAGAAGGAATATGCAAGGAAGCAGCTTGAAGCAGTAGGATTATCTGAAAAAATGTATTCATATGCCGGAAAGTTATCAGGCGGACAGAAGCAGAGAGTTGCAATAGCAAGGGCACTTATGTCAAAGCCTGATATTATTCTTGCAGATGAACCGGTTGCTTCATTAGACCCTTATAGTGCTGAACAGATTACAGATATTCTTGTGCAGCTTAATAAGCAGTACAATATGACTGTTATTATGAACAGTCATTCAGTAGAACTTGCATTGAAGAAATCGGACAGAATTATTGGGATTGCTGATGGAAAACTGGTTCTTGACAAAAAGTCGCCAGAGGTAACAAATGAAGATATCAGGTTCGTATATGGTGGTGCGTATGAAAAGTATGAATAGAATGAAAGCTGTCAGAAGAATTACTGCACTGATAATGCTTGCTTTGATAATATTCTGCTTTGCAGTAACAGGCTTTGATATGGGTGTGATTATACGACGCGGCAATCAAGCGGTATTATTCATAAAAAGAATGTTTCCACCGGATACGGCATATTGCGGTAAGATTATAGAGCCACTTATTAAGACAGTGCAGATGTCAGTTGCGGGTACATTTATCGGTGCTGTGCTTGGACTTTTTACTGCATTTTTATATGCGGACAATATTATTAAGAAACCTTATGTGAGGATTGTTGTAAGGGTTATTGTGCAGTGCGTAAGGACAATCCCTGTGCTTATACTGGCACTTGTTGCAACATTTATATGGGGACTTGGCGCGGCAGCAGGTACGATTGCAATTGCTGTATCGACATGGGCGGTAATGTCAAGAATCGGCGGCGAGGATATAGAAGGTTTGTCGATGAAGCCGTATGAAGCGGTTGCAGCCACGGGAGCAGGAAGATTCAAAGCATTTTCAAGGACGGTTCTTATTGAACTGCTGCCGGGCTATCTTAATAATTCTCTGTATGTGCTGGAAGCCAATATAAGACATGCGGCGATTCTTGGCTATGTCGGCGCAGGCGGAATCGGACTTTTACTTAATGAGAAGATAAGCTGGCGAGAATACAGCAGGGTTGGAATGATTCTTGTCATGCTTTTTGGCGCAGTGCTTGTGATTGAGGGGATAAGTACATTTTTAAAGGCATATCTTGATGGACGGATTAAGAGAAACAGGACTGCAAATGTGATTATAAGCGTATGTATCATGGCACTTTTCCTGTACAGCCTCAGTGCAATCAAAGATGTGTCGGCTTCAAAGCTTGGAATTAAGGTTGTTGGCGCTATTGCACATGGAATCACGCACCCTGATTGGAATTATATGTTTATGTCAGGAAAGAGCGGAGTTATGTATCTTATGCTTGAGACTATTGCAATCGCTGTTGCAGGAACATGTGCAGGTGCGGTATTTGCAGTTCTTCTTACGTTAATTAATTCAAGGAAATTTGTTCCGGCACCTGTGGCTTTTGTGGGAAGACTTATTGTGATGGCGATAAGAACTGTCCCTGTGTATGTGTATGGACTTATATTTATAAGAGTTACCGGACCGGGCAGCTTTGCCGGAGTGCTTACAATGATGATGTGCAGTATCGGGCTTCTTACAAAGAGATTTACGGTTGCTGTTGATAACTGGAATATGGCGGCATGGAATGCATACAAATGTGCAGGAACAGGCTTTATTGCAAGACTAAGATATGTGGCAGTACCGGAACTTAAGATTCAGTTTAAAGATGCTGTGATGTACAGGCTTGATGTGAATGTAAGGTCGGCAAGTACTTTGGGACTTGTAGGTGCAGGCGGAATCGGCGCCCCACTGATTGTCTATATGAACAATTACAGATGGGACGCCGTCGGCTCAATTCTTATTGTATTGTTTGTTGTAGTTCTTCTTATAGAACTTCTTTCAAAATGTTTAAAGAGAATCCACTAAGCTTTCTTTAAACAGCTGTAGTCAATAACATATATGAAAATGTAAAGAACGATATAAAGAATTATTGCTCCGATTACATCGACTACAGAATGCTGCTTTAAAAATACGGTTGCAAGGCATATAAGGATGCAAAGAATGGAAGATAATGTCTTTGTTATTATATGTCCTTTTAAAGCTTTGCAACGCAGTAATGCAAAATTAACTGCGAGTGAGTTGTATACATGGATACTAGGGAATACATTTGTTGAAGTATCTATTGCATACAGTGTGTTGATTATCTTTCCACAGAAGTTATCAGGTATAGGGTCAGGTCTTAATGTAAGACCGTTAGGGTATATCATGCATATTGTAAGTGCGAGTGACATACCGATTATAAGTGATAATGCGAACTGTATGAATTCTTTATTATCTGCCTTAAAATACATATATATGCAAGCTGCAACCACATATAAAAACCATAATACATATGGAATTATAAAGTACTCACAGAAAGGTATCATATCATCAAAAGGAATATTGATGATATGAAGCCCAGGATAATCACTGTTAATTACTTTCTCGAGAGTCGAAAACCATGGAAGGTATATAAATATATATGCTGCAAAGCAGATTCTCCAGCCTTTTCTTTTAAAAAAATCTTTCAATCTTGTACACCTCTACATTTTTTAATATTATTAGCAAAATATTTCAGAATTATATCATTGTTGCTGAATAAATGCAATATAATACGGTTTTGCAGGTTTACAAATCAAATAAACATGTAATATAATAATATGACACATTTAATGCAGGAGAATTATAATGTTACATTTAAATCATTTAAAGAAGAGCTTTGGTAAGACAGAAGTTCTTACTGATGTTGAATATATATTTAATAAAGGCAGGATATATCCTATTCTTGGAGGTCCGGGTGCTGGAAGAACCACTCTTTTTGAGTGTATAGCAGGAGATATTCCTGTGGATTCAGGAGAGATTAAGACTAAGGAGAAAAGCACATTGTTTTTTGCTGCAAAGCAGAGTGTTCTTCCTATGCTTATAACAGGCTACCAGTTTGTAAATATGTTGTGCGATATGAACAGGGACTGTGAAGAACCGGAATATTATTTTGAAAAGGTAAAGCTTTCACAGGAAATAAGAGATAAGCATATTGCTGAGTACAGCTTTGAAGAGAAGAAGAGACTTCAGCTTGCAGCATTTCTTATCCAGAAGCCATATGTAATGATGTTTGATGAAGCACTTGATTACTGTACTGATGAGTATATTGATGATATGCTTGAGGTACTTAATGAGATGAAGGATGAACATATTATCCTGATATCTACAGGACTCCTTGAAATTGCACACAGAATCTCACAGGATGTTGTTGTGCTTAATAACGGGGAACTTAATCAGATATCATATGAAACAATGCAGATTCCTGAGATTAAGGCAGCTGTATTAGATATACTTGGGGAGGCAGACAATGAAATTATTTAGAAAGCTGTTTGCTGAGAAAATATTACGATACTATGAGGGTACAGAGGGCGGTATACGTCTGATAAAGAGTCTTCCTTTAGTGAAAAAGCATCTAAAGGAGGATGCCTTTGGTGAAAAGTCAAAGGGCAGGATGGCAGTAGGAATTGTGTCACAGATATTCATGCTGTTATGGGAGTTTATAAGAAAATTTTTGTATGTGTTATTGTTTATGTTTATTCCATATATGATTATGGCACTTTTTTTCCCGCTGATTAAAATTCATCAGGGCACAACAATAATATATCTTTTTGTAATGCTTTCAACTATATGCGGAAGTCTTGCAAATACTACGATTTTTGCGATGGGCGACAGGGATTACCTTATGATCAGGGTTATGCTTGTGAGTCCATATATGAATTTCCTTGGAAAATTTATATATAAAATAGCAACAGAGTTTGTATTTTATTTTATAATTCTTATGATTTTTCAGGTACCTGTTCTTAACAGTCTGATGCTGTGTATTCTTACGGTATGTTCAAGACCGATAGGAGAAATGTTTGCTATCATAGCATTTGACCATTTCAGGGGAATATATGAGAACAGAAGCGTACTTAATGGTACAATTATGGCAATATGTGTTCTTCTGGCATATGGTCTTCCGGTACTTAACAGAAGCGTTTCTCCAACATGGATTTATGCAATACATCCATTTGTTGTGCTGATTATGTTTCTTCTTGGTGCGGGTGCTATGTACTTCTTATGGTGGTATAAGTATTACAGAGTAATTATAAGAGAAGCAATGCATAATAAGAGAGAATTTTGATGACAGGAGGCAGCTATGAACCAGAAAAGTAAGAAATTTCAGACAAGAATGCTTACATGTATTGTTCTGGTAGTGTTCTGCCTGATTGTTATTGCAATATTTGCATACAGTTATATTTCAAGATATGAAAGTAAGAAGTTAGACATTAAATCAAGATATACATTCAGTATAGATGTTGATTCTAATGTTACGGGATATTCCAATGAGGATATGACTGAGTTAGCCAAGGCATGGCTTAATAAATATGTTAACCAGTACAGACAGAGATTTGTATCATATTCCATGTCTGTAAAGAAATATGGTATTGATTCAGTAACTATGCTGGATTCGGATAATAATACTGTATTATTATCTTTCTGGGTTGTTCCACAGGACACAGAGTCTGATTATTTTTCATCATGGGATGGAATAATGGATAATGGTGTACTTAAATGTGAATGGGTAGTATCTTTTTATCTCGATGATAATTTTAATGATACCGGAACTCTTTATGTTACATCAGTACTCAGTTCGGAAGATTATGGACTGAAGCAGTATTATGCCAATCTTGGTATTGATTCTGGCGGAGATACAGAAGTTACGACTAATTCTAATAAGGATCAGCTTGCCAATTATGTAGTCAGGGATAATTCGCTGTATATAACATATGACGGAGGCGAAAAATATGTTACTGTGCCGGCTTCGTATTCATATCTTTTGTATGAGGATAACAGCACAACCTCTTTAAAAGAAGGCAGTTACATGATAACAACAGAAAAAACGGCTTTTGTATATGGAGGAAAGACTGCTAATAGTACGAAAGTGCCGGTTACGGTTATTTATTCCGATGATAAAGGTGAAAACTGGACTACATGTGAGCTTGATAACATATATAATGCAGATTATTATTATGTTAAATTTTTTGATGTTAATAATGGTGTTGTTATATGCGGTTACGCTAAAAGTAATGATACCAATGAATCATCCAGAATATATAAAACATCTAACGGCGGAGAAAGCTGGGAAACAGTAGGAAGCGGTCCTGCAACCAATATTATTAAAGGTGTTGTATATGTGACAGCGGATGTTGGATTTTTCTGTTATGATTATGTTGATGGAATGGATAGTAATCTGTATAAAACAGATGATGGTGGAAAAACATTTGCAAAGGTAATACTTGAAGCACAGGAACTTGACAGTTCGGCAGCTAACAGCCAAAATCAGGAAAGTCCTTCTAAAGCCGATGGAACATCTGTGACTTCAGAGTCAACAGAACAGTTAAAATGGAATGACGTATATAAAGAGGCACTCGTTCCGGTTGTTGATTCTACAGGGATAATAACTATTTATCTTACCCAGGGAAAGAATGGTGTGTATAATGACGGCAAGACCGCAGCAAAGTACCAGTCCTCGGATAATGGAAGTACATGGAAGTATATAGGCCAGATGGAAATAAAAGATTAAAAATTTATTAAAATCATTTTAATATTTGAATAATATAAATACGCGTGGTAATATTATATCTGTAAAGGTATTCTATTATGCGCGTGTTTTTATTTTATGAATTTTTCGGATGTTATCATGCATGAATTATGAGCATGTGTGAGGAGAATTTTATGAAACATTTGAAAAGAAAAATTATTGCGGGAATTGTGATTTTTCTGATTGCAGTGTGTGCAACGGGATTTGCAATATTTGCGGCTGTGGATGAGTATAAGGTTGAACATAGCATAACAATTGATTTAGGCGGTGGCAGATGCACAGATATTTATTATGAATCACAGGAAGACAGAGGCCCCAATGCCGGGAAGTGGTTTAAAGATTTGAGAGTAGGTAAATATCTTGCAGATAAATATGGAAAGTATCATACAATTGCAGGTTATAATGCTTCTGTGCCTAAAGATGGAACAACAGTTTCTAATTATTATGACTGTGTCGGAGTAACTCCTTATGTAAGGATTGAAGGAGTTTCAAGAGCTGGATATATATTTACAGGATGGGAAGTTTCTGGTGCAGGAAAATCATATTATGATTTTGGAACAGCAGGCGTGAGGGTTGATATTGGTGCTTATACAAATAAGAACATTACAATAAAGGCAAAGTGGAAACGCTGTGATTACGATGTTAAGGCTAATATATTTTTCCTGTCTGATAATGAAGAATGGATAAAAGAAGAAAGCTATAACAGTCATGCAAGATTGAATATAGATATTAATGGGCAGAGAAAACAGAGTTCTGTTTATCAATATTTAGAAAAAATAACCGGGGATTCTACATATTCAATAAGCGTAAATACTTATCCTGGATGGAAAACAGACTGGGAGTACAGCAGTAGTCTTAGCGGTACAGTGCTTGATAATGTAACTGTGAATATTTATATACGCCCGATAGTTTATGAGGTGCATTTGTATGGAAATAAGCCTCAGGCTTCCAGCGGGAATCTGGGAAACAGGAGTATTGCAGGCTGGCAGTGGGATGAATCGGGATTCTATAAAAGAAAGTTTATATATGACAGAATAGGTGAACTGCCCGAGGTTTCCGACGTATATGGGATTTCAGGGTGGACAGGCATATGCTGGAAAAAGAATGATAATTCATTAGTAAGACCTTTTGATAATACCAGAAACACATTGTCATATATAGACGGAGACATAGTGGATTTGAATGCTGTGTGGAAAGAAAACTCATACAGCCTCGGCATGGATGTCAATGGTGGATATGGAAATGATACAATAATTGTAACAGGTTATGAGAAAAATAATCGCCTTCCATATGAACTTACAAGACCAGGATATAATTTTGATTCATGGAATTCTGAAAAGGATGGAAAGGGAACCAGATATGAAAAGGGTGATACTGTATCAAAACTGGTAGATGTTGATGGCGGAATGTATTATATATATGCGCAGTGGTCGAAGAAAAAGAGAATATGTCTGAAAGTTTCGAGCGGTACATATAAGAAAGAACTCATTAATGATTCTGTGTATAATAATGCACAGGGATGGTTTGATGAATATGGCAGGGGAGGTTCTGATGGAGAAAGAACTGTCCCAGATGAAAAATGCATACAGATATGGACGATCAATGATGATGGAATAACGCAGAACAGGTAGTTTACTATGCTGGTCATAACAGGTCTGGAAAAGGTTCAGACCTGTTATGGGCTGCGATATCCATTATATACATATAAGTATGTATTTTTATGCAAAACATAGATAAATATTTGCTTGAAAATTACATTTAACTATGGTAACATATTGTAAAGTTTGAGAGAAAAAAGGCATTTTTGTGTCTTTTTTTTTGCGCAAAAGTGATTTTGGCGTTTCTTGGGCAAATGATTAAATTAAATAAACGAAAGGAATTAAGGTGGCATTCATGAAAGCATTTTTGATACTTGAAGATGGAACGGTCTTTGAAGGAACCAGCATAGGTTCGACCCGCGAAGTTATTAGTGAGATTGTCTTTAACACATCTATGACAGGATATTTGGAGGTGCTGACTGATCCTTCATACGCAGGACAGGCAGTAACAATGACATATCCTCTTATCGGTAATTACGGCGTATGCTATAAGGATATGGAGTCTCAGAGAGCATGGCCAGACGGATATATTGTACGTGAGCTTTCTAGAATGGCAAGCAACTTCAGAAACGAAGATCCTATCCAGAAATTCCTTCTTGACAATGATATACCTGGTATCTGTGGAATTGATACAAGAGCCCTTACTAAGATTTTAAGAGAAAAGGGTACAATGAACGGTATGATTACAACTAATGAGAATTACAATCTTGATGAAGTACTTCCTAAGATTAAGGAATACAGCGTTAAGGGAGTTGTAAGAAAGGTTACATGTTCAGAAAAGTATGTTCTTCCGGGAAAAGGACCTAAGGTTGCTCTTATGGATTTCGGTGCCAAGAAGAATATTGCAAGATCACTTAACAACAGAGGTTGTGAAGTTACAGTATATCCGGCATATACTAAGGCTGAAGAAATTCTTGCATCTAATCCTGACGGAATCATGTTATCTAACGGACCTGGAGATCCTAAGGAATGCGTAGAAATAATTGAAGAAATTAAGAAGCTGTATAACAGCAATGTTCCAATATTTGCAATCTGTCTTGGACATCAGCTTATGGCACTTGCTACAGGTGCTGATACACACAGACTTAAGTACGGACACAGAGGTGCCAACCACCCTGTTAAGGATTTAAAGACTGGCAAATGCTATATTTCATCACAGAACCACGGTTATGTTGTAGATGAAAGCACATTAGACAACAAGGTTGCAGTACCTGCATTTGAAAATGTTAATGATAAGACTAATGAGGGACTTGAATATGTTGGAAAGAATATATTCACAGTACAGTTCCACCCAGAAGCCTGCGCTGGTCCACAGGATACAGCGTACCTGTTTGACAGATTTATGGACATGATGAAGAAGGAGGACTAAGAACATGCCAAAGAATGAGAGTATTAAGAAAGTATTAGTTATAGGTTCTGGTCCAATCGTTATTGGTCAGGCAGCAGAATTTGACTATGCCGGAACACAGGCATGCCGTTCTCTTAAAGAAGAAGGAATTGAAGTAGTACTGGTAAACTCTAACCCTGCTACTATCATGACAGATAAAGATATCGCTGATGAGGTATATATTGAGCCTCTTACAGTTGAAGCATTAAAGCAGATTATCTTAAAGGAAAAGCCAGACAGCATCTTACCTACACTTGGTGGACAGGCCGGACTTAACCTTGCAATGGAAATCGCTGAGACAGGATTCCTTGAGGAGCATAATGTAAAGCTTATCGGTACAACTGCACTTACAATCAAGAAGGCAGAAGACCGTCTTATGTTCAAGGAAACTATGGAAAAGATTGGTGAGCCATGTGCTCCTTCACTCGTTGTTAATAATGTTGAAGATGGTGAAGCATTTGCAGCTAAGATTGGTTATCCTGTAGTTCTCCGTCCAGCTTACACACTTGGTGGAAGCGGTGGTGGTATCGCTAATAATGTACAGGAATTAAGAGAAATTCTTGAGAATGGTTTAAGACTTTCAAGAGTTGGAGAAGTTCTTGTTGAGCGTTGTATCGCGGGCTGGAAGGAAATCGAATACGAAGTAATGCGTGACAGCAACGGAACATGTATTACTATCTGTAACATGGAGAATATCGACCCTGTTGGTGTTCATACAGGTGACAGTATCGTAGTAGCTCCTTCACAGACACTTTCTGATAAGGAATACCAGATGTTAAGAACATCTGCATTAAGAATTATTGATGAATTAGGTATCACAGGTGGATGTAATGTACAGTATGCACTTCATCCAGACAGTTTTGAGTACTGTGTAATCGAAGTTAACCCTCGAGTAAGCCGTTCATCAGCATTAGCTTCTAAGGCAACAGGTTATCCTATTGCCAAGGTTGCAGCTAAGATTGCACTTGGTTACACACTTGATGAGATTAAGAATGCAGTTACAGGAAAGACTTATGCAAGTTTCGAGCCAGCACTTGATTACTGTGTAGTTAAGATTCCTAGACTTCCATTTGATAAGTTTATCTCAGCTAAGAGAACTCTTACAACACAGATGAAGGCTACAGGAGAAGTTATGAGTATTTCTGATAACTTTGAGGGAGGTCTTATGAAGGCTATCCGTTCTCTTGAACAGCATGTTGACAGCCTTATGTCATATGACTTTACAAAGCTTACAGATGAAGAGCTTCTTGAGGAACTTCATATTGTAGATGACAGAAGAATCTGGAAGATAGCTGAAGGTTTAAGAAGACACATTTCTGCAGCCAAGATGCATGATATTACTAAGATTGACTTATGGTTTATTGATAAGCTCCAGATTATTGTTGATATGGAGAATGCTCTTAAGAGAGGACCTCTTACAGAGAGTCTTTTAAGAGAAGCTAAGAGAATTGAGTTCCCTGATAATGTTATTGGAGATTTAACAGGCCACACAGAAAGAGAAATCAAGGAATTAAGAGACCAGTATAATATCCATGCAGCATTTAAGATGGTTGATACATGTGCTGCCGAGTTCGCAGCAACAACTCCATACTACTATTCAGTATATGGAAGCGAAAATGAAGCTGTAGAGACTAAGGATAAGAAGAAGGTTCTTGTCCTTGGTTCTGGTCCAATCAGAATTGGACAGGGTATTGAGTTCGACTTCTGTTCAGTTCATTGTACATGGGCATTCAAGAAGGAAGGCTTTGAAACAATTATTATTAATAATAACCCAGAGACAGTTTCTACTGACTTTGATATTGCTGATAAGCTTTACTTTGAGCCGCTTACAGCAGAAGATGTTGAATCTATCGTAGATTTTGAGAAGCCGGACGGAGCAGTTGTACAGTTCGGTGGACAGACAGCTATTAAGCTTACAGAAGCGCTTATGAAGATGGGGGTTCCTATTCTTGGAACTAAGGCAGAAGATGTTGATGCTGCTGAGGATAGAGAACTTTTTGATGAGATTCTTGAGCAGACACAGATTCCAAGAGCTAAGGGACAGACTGTATTCACAGTTGAGGAAGCCCTTAAGGCTGCCAATGAACTTGGATATCCAGTGCTTGTAAGACCTTCATATGTACTTGGTGGACAGGGTATGCAGATCGCTGTATCTGATGAAGATGTAGTTGAATTCATGAACATCATCAACAGAATTAAGCAGGATCACCCGATTCTCGTTGATAAGTATCTTATGGGTAAGGAAATTGAGGTTGATGCTGTATGCGATGGTCAGGATATTCTTATTCCTGGTATCATGGAGCATATTGAGAGAGCTGGTATCCACTCAGGAGACAGTATTTCAGTATATCCAGCTAAGTCTATATCACCTAAGATTGTAGATATGATTGAAGATTATACAGGAAGACTTGCAAGAGCACTTCATGTAAAGGGTATGATTAATATCCAGTTTATCGTATATAATGATCAGGTATATGTAATTGAGGTTAACCCTCGTTCAAGCCGTACAGTACCATACATCAGCAAGGTTACAGGTATTCCAATTGTCAAGCTTGCTACACAGGTTATTATTGGCAAGACAATTAAGGAATTAGGATATGAGCCGGGACTTCAGAAGGCAGCAGATTACTATGCTATCAAGATGCCTGTATTCTCATTTGAGAAGATCAGAGGCGCTGATATCAGCCTTGGACCAGAGATGAAGTCTACAGGTGAGTGTCTTGGTATATCTAAGAGTTTTGATGAGGCACTTTATAAGGCATTCGAGGGAGCCGGAATCAGACTTCCAAAGCATAAGCAGATTATCATGACTCTTGCAGATAAGGATAAGCAGGATGGTATTGATATTGCACAAAGATTCGAAGCATTAGGTTACAAGATTTATGCTTCAAGAGGAACAGCCAAGGTTCTTAAGGAAAATGGCGTACATGCAATTCAGGTTAATAAGATCGGCCAGGAAGCTCCTACACTCCTTGACCTTATCTTAGAGCATAAGATTGACCTTGTAATTGATACACCAGAGAGTGGTATTGAGAGAGCCAAGGACGGATTCCTTATCAGAAGATATGCTATCGAGACAGGCGTTCACTGCCTTACAAGTCTTGATACAGCCCATGCACTTATATCAAGTCTTGAGCACGCATTCAATAATCAGGAATTATCTATAGTTGATATTGCTAAGATTGATAATCGTGGTAATAATTAATAATATGATTTTTATGAAGAGGCACTGTGTAAACACGGTGTCTCTTTTTTGCTAAACAGTTGACCGACTTGATATTATTAGGTATAATTTATAAGTATATATTAAAAAAGGGAAGGTTATGAAATGAACGAAAATCGTAATTCATTCAAGGGCTCTATAGGGTTCGTCCTTGCAGCAGCGGGTAGTGCTGTAGGACTTGGTAACATATGGAGATTTCCTTATTTGGCAGCTAAAGATGGAGGCGGATTATTCCTCGTTATTTACATTGTTTTAGCATTAACATTTGGTTTTACTCTACTCACAACAGAAATTGCTATTGGACGAAAGACAAAGCAGAGTCCGCTTACAGCTTACAGCAAGTTAAAGAGTAAGTGGAAGCCACTGGGGATTATTGCGTGTATTGTACCTATGATGATATTTCCATACTATGTAACAATCGGTGGATGGGTACTTAAGTATCTTCTTGTTTATATTACGGGTAATGGACATGCAGCAGCACAGGACGGATATTTCTCAGGATTTATCGGTCAGACAGCAGAGCCAATCATAATGATGCTTGTGTTTACAATAATTGTTGCATTTATTATATTCCGTGGTGTTAACAGTGGTATTGAATCATCATCAAAGATTATCATGCCATTACTTATTGTGCTTGTTCTTGGTGTATCTGTATATTCACTTACAATTTCATATACAGACATTGATGGCACAACAAGAACAGGTTTACAGGGATTAGGAGCATATGTAATTCCTAATATGAAAGGAATTACTGTTAAGCAGTTCTGTACAGTTCTTATGGACGCAATGGGACAGCTTTTCTACAGTTTAAGTGTTGCTATGGGTATTATGATTGCATATGGTTCATATGTAAGTGATGATGCTAATCTTGGAAAGTCAATTAACCAGATTGAGCTATTTGATACAATAGTTGCATTTCTTGCAGGTGTAATGATTATTCCTGCTGTATTTGTATTCATGGGAAGAGACGGAATGACAGCATCAGGTCCAAGTCTTATGTTTGTTTCGCTTCCTAAAGTATTTGATTCTATGGGATTTGCAGGAAATGTAATTGGTGCAATATTCTTTGCAATGGTATTCTTTGCAGCCCTTACAAGTGCAGTTTCAATTATGGAAGCTATTGTTTCAAGCTTTATGGATGAATTTAAGTTAAACAGAAACAAGGCTACAGCAATAGAAACTGTAATCGGTATAGCTGTTGCAGTTATCGTATGCTTAGGATATAATAAACTGTTATTTGATATTAAGCTCCCTAACGGAGTACATGCACAGGTGCTTGATATTATGGATTATGTCAGCAATAATGTACTTATGCCAATAGTTTCTATAGGAACATGTATCCTTATTGGATGGATACTTAAGCCGAAGACTGTTATAGATGAAGTTGAGAAAACAGGAATTAAGATGGTAAGAAAGGGCCTTTATACAGTTATGGTAAAGTGGGTTGCTCCAATTCTTTTATTCCTTCTTCTTCTTAAATCACTTGGAATTCTTACTATAATCTGATATAGGTAAGATTTACAGATTACTATGTTTCTGCAAGAGGTTAATAAATGATTAATAAAAAGTTTTGTATAACAATGTCAGGTTTTATGATTGCATCCTTAATGTTGACAGGGTGCAGTTCAATGTTTGGTAATCCAATGAAATATGTTATAAGTCAGGATGAGACAAGGCAGGAACAGACTGAATCACAGAATGATACAGGAAATAATGATACTTCTTCTGATGAACAGATTTCATCAGAAGAAGATAATGATAATCAGGGAATATATATACTTGGTACAGATAAGATGTCTGATTATTCAGTATCGGGTATGCTAAAGGCTGTTAAAGAAATTAATGAAAATATAGACGACGATAAAACAAAAGGAATAATACTTATTGGTGATGAGCAGTATATGGATTATCTTTCATATTTTATATCATTAACTGTTGAAGATAAAAAGCCATTGGTTATCATTAAGAATCTTAATGATGACACAAAGCAGGCAGAACTTATCAATCAGGTTAAAATGTATATTAACGGGAATGCAGATTCTTTACCGGATGGATGTATTGTTAACAGAAATTCACAGGGCATATATGATTTATCTGACAGCAAGGCATTGCCGGATGTGGATATTATTTACGATTATCCAGGTAAAAATGTGGATGGTTTATCTAAGGATATTTATATTAATGATGGAACAGTTGTAGTTTCGTCAATGAATAATGCAGTGTTATTTGATGATATACAGACAATCATTTCACAGAATAATATTGGCCCTGTAGTTGTTACATGCAGTATTGATACGCTGAAGTCAGGTAATCTGAAAGATTATGGAGACAATGTTTACTATACTGATATGGAACCTTTCAAGGCAAGAATATTGCTTATGCTTTTATTAAATAATAAAAGTGATCAGGATTCAATAAAGAAAGCATTTATGCATATTGAATAGAGATTGTTTTATTGAAAGAATTACTGTATTGTGTTATTCTATCAATAGAATATCTATCGAGTAAAAGATTGGAGAATGTAATGAATTCAATTAAAGCACAGGATATTGTGAGACACATATTTAAGGATGAAGATAAAGGATGTGAATATATTAAGGGGTTGTCAATGGCGGACAGCGTTGAAGTATTAACAAAGATAATTCCTGAACTTATTAAGGAAGCAGAGAATAAGAACAATGTTAATGATGCAGGATATTTCAGCAAGCTTAGTGAAATATACCGTAAGATTGTTATAGAGAAGCTGGTAAATGCAGAACATTTATGGACAATATATTGTGACAGTACAGCTTATCCATATGTCCTTGATGGTGATATTGTTGTATTATATGACTTTACTAACCATGATAAAGTTGGTGAACAGCTTGCAAAGTATGGTTTCAATGTATCATTTGGTATAGAAGACAGAGAATCTATATTCTATGAAATTGGTCATATGTATCGTAATGGTTTAAAGAATATAAGATTCACAGATGGCAGGGATAACATGCTTATTGTACCAAGAGAAGAAATTGCCACATATGATAAGTTCTTTAAAGATGACTATGTTACTAATCCTGGTCTGCAGAGTGCTTTGATTGCATTCTTCCAGGAATTCAGAAAGCCGGAAGGTAAAGATAAATCAGTTGTATTAGCAACTAAGGAATCTGAACTCAGGGTTGCACTTAGAAATGCGGATTATATGGTTCCATGTACAAAGGAAGAGACTGAAGATTCAGTGTCAATTGCACATCCATATGTTGATATTACAGATAAAGTCAAGCATAAAGATGGTGAACAGGTGCTTGCACTGCCAGTATTTACAGATGGTTTCGAACTTGATAAATGTTATACAGATAAGCATGAGAACATGCTTTATACATATATGGAATTGTTAAAGTCTGTACAAGAAATAGGAGCATCTGGTATTGTAATTAATCCGCTGGGCGTAAGCTACTATGTTCCAGTTGATATAATGAAGAGTATTATTACAGATTAATATTCTGGAATGCATGTGGCGAAGGAGGAAGTTCTATGGCAGATATGAATGTTAATTATATTAATCCATTTTTAGAGGCTGCGATTGCAATAGTTAAAGACGCCTGTCAGGTGGAATTAAAAATAGGAAAGCCATATGCTAAAATGGTTGAACTGACAGAGGGTACGGTGGTAATCCTTATAGGTGTAACCGGAGAGATGAGAGGTCAGGTTGTATTATCCATAGATGAAAAGAAAGCGTGTGAGATTGCTTCGCGTATGATGATGGGCATGCCTGTTCCGGAATTAGACGATATGGCTATAAGTGCAATAAGCGAGCTTGGTAATATGATAATGGGTAATGCTGCAACAGTATTCTCAGTTAGAAATATAGGCATTGATATTACTCCTCCAACTGTTGGACGGGGAACTGGAAAGATAGATACGATGTATACCAAGAACATTGCAATACCATTACTTACAGATGATTCGGAAGTATTCATGGAAATGAATATTGCAATGAAAATTGGCTAGAATTATTATGAAACTACAAGACACACTGGTATATGCTGGTGTGTCTTTTTCTAGGATTAAGTATAGGAGGATGTGATGGAAAGAGTATATATTGCAATTGATCTAAAATCATTCTATGCAAGTGTTGAGTGTGTTGAACGAGAGTCAGACCCGCTTACCACTAATCTCGTTGTAGCTGATGAATCTAGAACAGCCAAAACAATATGTCTTGCAGTTACTCCTTCTCTTAAGAAATATGGACTTTCCGGACGAAGCAGGCTTTTTGAGGTAGAACAGAAGGCAAAAGAAATTGAAGAACGCACAGGAAAGAAGCTTGAATATACTGTAGCAGTTCCAAGAATGGGACTTTATATAGAATATTCGTCCAAGATATATTCTATATATCTTAAATATTTCAGCAAGGATGATATAACTGTATATAGTATTGATGAAGTATTTATTGATGCAACAGATTATATGAAGCTGTATAATATGACGGCAAGACAGCTTACCGCAAAAGTTATTGAGGATGTGTATGATACGACAGGAATAACGGCTACTGCAGGAATTGCACCTAATTTGTATCTGTGCAAGATAGCAATGGATATAGTTGCAAAGCATATACAGGCAGACAGCAAGGGTGTGCGTATCGCAGAATTAAGTGTTAATGATTACAGAAAAATGTTATGGGGTCATACACCTCTTACTGACTTCTGGAGGGTTGGACCAGGAATATCAAGACAGCTTGAAAAACATGGGATAAAGACTATGGGGGATATTGCGAGAATGTCTCTTGAAGATGAGGACTGGCTGTATAAGCAGTTTGGTGTAGATGCAGAGATTCTAATAGACCACGCATGGGGATATGAACCGTGTACAATTGCAGATATTAAGAAATATAAGCCCAAGGCGAGCAGCCTGTGTTCAGGACAGGTATTAAAAGAGCCATATACATTTGAAGACGCAAGAATAGTAGTTGGAGAGATGGCAGATGAGCTTGCATTGGATTTAGTTGATAAAGGTTTTGTAACCGATTCGATTGCGTTAAATGTAACTTATGACAGGGTAAATGTTGATAAAGGAACTTACAAGGGTGAAATCCATGTGGACAGATATGGAAGGGAAGTTCCACAAGGACTTAATAAATCTGTTTCACTTACGACATGTACATCTTCATCAAAACAGTTAAGAGAAGCTTTTCTTGATATATATGATAAATACACTAACAGAAAGCTGTATATCAGGAAGTTAAATCTTACAGTTGCCAATCTTACTAATGAGGGGTTTCAGCAGTTTGATATGTTTACAGACCAGACACAGCTTGAACGCGAAAAGAAGATGCAGCATGCAATGCTTGATATTAAGAAAAAATATGGTAAGAATGCGGTGATGAAAGCTAATAACCTGCAGAACAAGGCGACTGCAATTGAAAGAAACGGTCAGATTGGAGGTCACAGGGCATAGCTTATGGGGAAATATGATGATATAATTAATATGAAATGGCCGGTACCGAGTAAAAGACCAAGAATGGATATGGAAAGCAGGGCTAAGATATTCCTTCCTTTCTCAGCATTAAAGGGGCTTGGCAATGCTATTGATGAGCAGAATAAAACCAAAGATAATATGAAAGAATACGAATATTTTGACGAGGAGAATAAGGGAGAAGAATTTTATGAGTAATACAATGAAAGAAAATAAAATGAGTACAATGCCTGTTAATAAGTTGCTTATTAATATGGCTCTGCCAATGATGATATCAATGCTTGTACAGGCACTGTATAATATTGTTGACAGTATATTTGTTGCAAGAATAAGTGAGGAAGCGCTTACAGCGGTTTCAATGGCATTTCCAATGCAGAATCTTATGATTGGTGTTGCAGGAGGTGTGGGTGTAGGTACTAATGCATTGCTTTCAAGGGCATTAGGAGAAGGAAGGCATGAAGAAGCTGATAAAATGGCTGTGCAGGGTATATTCATAACGGCTTGCAGCTATATAATATTTCTTGCCATAGGGCTTTTCTTTGCCAGAGAGTTTTTTGTTATTCAGGGTGCTAATGAAGTGATAGCTGACTATGGTTATGATTATCTTTCAGTTATTCTTATAGTCAGCTTTGGCTGTCTGTTCCAGATGATATTTGAGAGGTTATTACAGGCTACAGGAAGAACATTTTACAGTATGATTACACAGGGTACAGGTGCAATAATTAATATTATTCTTGACCCGATACTAATATTTGGCCTGCTTGGTGCACCAAAGCTTGGTATTGTAGGTGCAGCAGTAGCTACGGTTGCAGGTCAGATTGTTGCAGCCGTTATGGCAGTGATATTTAATATTAAGGTTAATAAAGAGATACATATTACTTTTAAGGGATTCAGGCCATCAGGAAAAAGAATTGGCAATATCTTATTCATAGGAATTCCATCAGCTATTATGATGGCAATTGGTTCTGTTATGACATTCTGCATGAATAAGATTCTGGTTGTATTTACATCAACAGCGGTTGCTGTATTTGGTGTGTATTTTAAGCTTCAGAGCTTTGCATTTATGCCAATATTTGGTATGAACAGTGGAATGGTTCCTATAATAGCTTTTAATTATGGGGCCAAGAGAGAAGACAGAGTTATACAGACACTTAAGCTTGCAGTAATGTATGCAGAGATAATAATGATACTTTTTATGATTGCAGTTCAGATATTCCCGGTTCCAATGCTGTCAATATTTAGTGCATCGTCAGATATGATACGAATGGGCGTTCCTGCTTTAAGGACGATATCAATAAGTTTTATATTTGCAGGAATATGTATTATATGCAGTTCGTTCTTTCAGGCACTTGGAAGCAGCATATACAGCATGCTTGTATCATTTGTAAGACAGATTATATTCCTTGTGCCATGTGCTTATATTTTTTCGAAAACAGGGAATGTTAATCTTGTATGGTGGGCATGGCCTATTGCAGAGCTTGCTTCAGTCGCGTTAAGTGTATTCTTCTTTATCAGGGTAAGAAAGAAGAAGTTCGCATTTATGGAACAGTAACGGATATAATTCAGAAAGATGAGGATAAGATATGAACAGACATATAGAAAAAGCTAAAGAACTCCGTTCACCTGAAAAATGTTATAACTGTGCAGAAACTATTATGATGGCTTATGCTGATGATCTGGGATTGAGTGAGACACAGGCAGAATGCCTTGGATGTAATTTCGGCGGAGGTATGAAATGTGGTGGAACATGTGGTGCAATTACCGGAGGGCTTATGGTGCTTGGAGCATTGGGAGTAAGCAGTCCGGCTGTTGTTGGTGCATTTCAGAGAACTATCAGGGATAACCACGATGGAATGACTAACTGTGCAGACCTTTTAAGAGAGAATGCTTTAAAGGGTGGCGAAAAAAAGGCGCATTGTGACAGTATGATTATGGAATCAATAAGGCTTATTGATGAGCTGGCTGATAAAGATAAATAAAATGCTGCGAAACTATTGATAACTTTTATCAATAAGAAGTGGTGAATTATATAGTAAAATGTGATAAAGTAAGCGTGGTTAGGGCGTTCTAACCAATGCTTACTTTTTTTGTGCCTGTTAATGATGAATTATTATATATTGACACAAAATTAATAAGTGCTAATATAATGAATATATGAATAAGTGTTCATATAATAATATAAGAGGGCGTGCCCGAAGGAGGTATATATGTTTTTAGAGATTAAGGGAATCAAAAAGCATTATGGAGAAGGCGAGAGCCGGGTGGAAGTGCTGAATGGTATTGACATAGAAGTTAATAAAGGGGAAATCGTTGTATTACTTGGTCCATCAGGTTCTGGTAAGTCAACACTGCTTAATATAATTGGTGGCATTGACGATGCAGACGAGGGTTACATATCAATAGATGGCGAAAAGACAGCAGATATGAATGAGAAGCGTCTTACACAGTACAGAAGAAAGCATCTCGGATATGTTTTTCAGATGTATAATCTTATACCTAACCTTACTGTAAGAGAGAATATTGAGGTTGGTGCTTACCTAAGTGATAAGGCACTTGATACAGATGAGATTCTTAATACATTAGGACTTTCAGATCACGCCGATAAGAAGCCTAATCAGTTGTCAGGCGGTCAGCAGCAGAGAACTTCAATTGGAAGAGCTATTATAAAAAATCCGGATATCCTGTTGTGTGATGAGCCTACAGGAGCACTTGATTACAACACATCTAAGGATATATTAAAGCTTATTGAAGACGTTAATAAGAAGTACGGTAATACTATAATAATAGTTACACATAATGACGCTATCAAAAATATGGCAGACAGGGTTATTACATTAAGAGATGGCAGAATCCGTAAGAACTATGTTAATGATAATAAGATTGCAGCAGCAGACCTTGAATGGTAAGAGAGGAGTTAAGTATGAGAAATCCTTTAAATAAGCGTCTGCCAAGAGAATTAAAGCATGACTTTGGTAAATATCTTGTTATATTCTTATTTATGGTTATGATGATTTCGTTAGTAAGCGGATTCCTTGTAGCAGACAACAGTGTTAAGCACTCATATGATGAGGGCTTTGAAAAATATAATCTTGAAGATGGACATTTTGCATTAGATAAAGAGCCTGACGGTTCTCTTATAAAAGATATTGAGAATAAGACTGACAGCAAGCTTTACGACTTAAGATATTTTGAGGAAGATGAGGCTGACAGCGGTGATACAATCAGAGTGTATAAAGACAGGACAGAGGTTAATCTTGAGTGCGTTATGGAAGGCGAAATGCCTGCTGCCGATAATGAAATAGCACTTGACCGTATGTATGCACAGAATGAGAAGATTAAGATAGGCGACACAATTAAGCTCGCAGGAAAGGAATTAAAGGTTACCGGTTTTGTTGCAGTTCCTGATTACAGCTGCCTTTTCGAAAATAATTCAGATATGATGTTTGACGCAACTAATTTTTCTATTGCTGTTATGACTGATAAGGGCTTTGAAAATGTTTCAAGTAATCATGTCAAATATAATTATGCATGGAAATATAACAAAGAGGTTACAGGAGATAAGGCTGAAAAAGAGGCTTCTGAAGATTTTCTTGAAAATCTTGGCGATATTATCAAAGAATATGATACAAAACTTATAATGAGTGGTAATACGGATATTATCAGTGTTTCTGATTATCTTCCAAGATACACTAACAAGGCTATTAATTTCACAGGAGATGATATGGGGTCAGATAAGGCAACAATTATGCTTTTTGACTATATTGTAGTGGTTGTAATTGCATTTGTATTCGCTGTTACAACATCTAACACAATCAGTCAGGAGGCAGGGGTTATCGGAACTCTTCGCGCATCAGGTTATAAGAGAAGTGAGATTGTAAGACATTATATGGTCCTTCCTGTTGTTGTAACACTGGTTGCTGCTGTTGTTGGTAATATACTTGGCTACACTCTTCTGGAAAAGTTTTTTGTAAATGTGTATTATAACAGCTACAGCCTGTGTACTTACACGACACTGCTTAATGCAGAAGCATTTGTTGATACGACAGTTGTTCCAATTATTATTATTTTTGTTGTTAATCTTATTGTGCTTGAAAAGAAGCTCCGGCTTTCTCCACTTAAATTCTTAAGACATGAGCTTACTAACAGAAAGAGAAAGAAGCTTATAAAGTTAAGCCACAAGCTTCCTTTCATGACAAGATTCAGATTAAGGATAATGTTCCAGAATATACCTAATTATCTGACATTGTTCTTAGGAATACTGATTGCAGGTGCACTTGTTGTATTCAGCATCATGTTTGAACCGCTTATTGATGATTATGCTGATGTTGTTAAGAAGTCACAGATATGTGATTATCAGTATGTGTTAAAAAGTCAGGCGGAAACTGATGTTTCTGGTGCAGAAAAGTACTGTGTGACATCGCTTGATACAACTGATGAAAAATACATGACAGATGATATTATGATATATGGTATTCAGGATAACAGCAGGTATGTTGATGTGGATATCAAGGATGATGAGATACTTGTATCTAATGGTGTAATGGTCAAATACGGACTAAAAAAGGGTGATACATTTAAACTAAAAGATCCGTATTCAGATAATGAGTATGAATTCACAATAGCAGGAAGTTATAAATATGATGCTGCACTTGCAGTATTCATGACAAGAAAAAACTTTATTGATACATTTGACAAGGCTGATGATTACTTCACTGGATACTTCACAGACAAGAAGTTGACAGATATTGATGACAAATATGTTGCTTCAATAGTTACATATGAAGACCTTATCAAAGTGTCTAACCAGATGAAGGTTTCAATGGGCGAGATGATGTATATACTGAAGTATTTTGGAATTATAATGTTCGTGCTTCTTATGTATCTGTTATCTAAACAGATTATTGAAAAGAATGCACAGTCAATTTCAATGACTAAGATTCTTGGTTTTAAGAATGGAGAGATAGGCGGACTGTATATTGTAGCTACTTCAATTATGGTAGTTATATCACTGGTTGTTTCTGTACCTATAGTAAATGCTTTGCTTAAATGGGCATTTTCATCATATCTGTACACTTCGATGACAGGATATATTCCTTATATGGTAAGAAGAAGCTGTTTTGTTGAGATGGTTATTCTTGGAATTGTATGCTATGCGGTTGTTGCTGTGCTTCAGCTTGTGAAGATTTCTAAGATTCCTAAGACGGATGCATTGAAAAATGTAGAGTAAAACCATAGAATAAAACCAAAATTTACTTCTTGACAATACAAAAATAATTTAATAATATACTAACAAACAGTGAGTAGCATTACAGCATAAATCCGACTGTAATGGGACTCACTGTATTTTTTTATGCAAAAACACCATTGCAGTAGGAAAAGGAGGTAACAATGAAACTGAAAAAACAGTACGACTGCAATCTTGTTATGATGAATGATCTTATTGGTGGAAAATGGAAATTAAGAATTTTATGGCATATTATGAATGGAGATAACAGATTTTCTATGCTCGAAAAAACTATTGACAGTATAACGCCAAAGGTTTTAATGTCGCAGCTTAATGAAATGGAAGAAAGTGGTCTGATATTAAAACATGTATTAGTAAGTACACCACCTAAAGTTGTTGTTTATGAGATAAATCCTGAATATTCAGGTATATGTGAAATAGTTAATATTGCCCATTCATTTTCCAGAATGTATGGCACTAAGAATAATATTGACATACTTACAAAAAAGTAAGTTCTTGTCAATAAAGATAAGCTTATTTATAATCACCGTTGTTCACAGCATTTACTAATGCTGTTTTTTAAAGGATATGAGTTAGTACATTCTAACAATAGTAAGTGAAAAAGGAGAATGATGGTAATTATGATAAAGACATTTATTAAGAAAAATATAATTACATTGACTCTTGCGATACTTCTACTTGTGTTGTCTGTTGTGTCGCTTTTTATAGGGGTAATTGATATTAATATAAAAAATATTTTTTTGGATTCACAGTCAATGGAAGTCTTTGTGATATCAAGACTTCCAAGACTTCTGGCTATTCTGTGTACAGGAGTAGGAATGAGTGTAGCAGGACTTATAATGCAGCAGCTGTGCATGAATAAATTTGTTTCACCAACAACCGGAGCAACAATTTCATCAGCACAGTTTGGAATTCTTCTTGCACTTATACTTGCACCAGATGCCACTATATGGGGCAGGGCAATATTTGCATTTGTCAGTGCAATACTTGGCACATGGATTTTTGTCTGGTTTATACAGCGCATACAGTATAAGGACATTGTGATGGTTCCGCTTGTAGGAATAATGTTTGGAAATGTTATCGGAGGAGTAACGAACTTTCTTGCTTACAAGTATGAAGTTACACAGGCATTATCAACATGGCTGGTAGGACATTTTTCAATGGTGTTAAAGGGAAGGTATGAAATCGTTTATCTGACTGTGCCGCTCGTTATACTGGCATTCATATTCGCTAATCATTTTAATATTGTGGGCATGGGAAAAGATTTCTCAAAGAATCTTGGAGTTCCATATAATTTTGTCCTTTTTGCAGGACTTACAATAGCAGCGATGATTACAGCATCAATTATAGTGGTTGTAGGTTCAATCTCTTATATAGGACTGATTGTTCCAAATGTGGTTGCAATGTTTAAAGGAGATAAGATAAGAGGGACTTTGGTTGATACTGCACTTTTTGGGGCTTTGTTTGTTCTGGTGTGTGACATTATTGGAAGAGCTGTTATTATGCCATATGAGCTTCCGATAGAACTTATAGTAGGAATACTTGGAAGTCTGATATTTGTAGCACTGTTAATATACAGACTTAAGCATGGAAGAAAGATTGTAAATATTAAATTATTTAATGAGCAGAAAGAGGTAAATAATGAACAGGAAAAGAAATATATATAAGCTGATTATTCTTGCTGTTATCGTTCTGCTTGCAATGGCAGCTTATATGACAATTGGGGTTAAATTTCATAATGAGAGACTTATGAGATTTGCATTCAAAATAAGATATCCCAAGCTTATTGCAATGGTAATAACTGCATTTACAATAGGTGGTGCATCAATAGTGTTTCAGTCGGTTATAAATAATACTATTGTTACTCCATGTCTTTTAGGAATGAATTCGCTTTATACACTTATACATACAGCAGTAGTGTTTTTCTTAGGGTCGGGCAGTATGCTTGTTATTAATGCAAATATTAGCTTTGCACTTGACCTTGTATTAATGGGAGTTGTAGCAACATTTATATATAGTTATCTGTTTAAGGTGACTAATCATAATGTTCTTTATGTATTGCTTATTGGAACAGTTCTTACATCATTCTTTTCAAGTATACAAAGTACATTGACAAGAATAATGGATCCTAATGAATATGACACACTTCTTACTTCGTTAGTGGCAAGCTTCAGTAATGTTAATTCTGAGATAATAATTTTTTCATTGATTATTATTGCAGCAATTATTGTGATGTTCCGAAAAGAACTTGCAATGCTTGATGTACTTACACTTGGAAAAGAGCAGGCTGTTAATCTTGGAGTTGATTATGACAGATGTATAAGAAGACTTCTGCTTGCTGTGACATTATGTATATCGGTTGCTACAGCAATGGTTGGACCAATATCATTTCTTGGTCTGATAATCGCTAATCTGTCAAGACAGATGTTAAAAACATACCGTCATACACAGTTAATACTGGGGGCTGCATTATTTGGAATGATAGGACTTATATTTGGACAGCTTATAGTTGAAAGGGTGTTTGTCTATGCAATACCTGTAAGTGTGTTTATTACAGTTGGTGGAGGAATATATTTCCTGTATCTGCTGCTTGCAGGAAAGAGAGCTTAATACTTAGAAGGAGAACAATAATGGTTGTAGATAAATTGTTGAAAAAATATGACAAAAAAGTAGTTGTGGATTCAGTAAGCTTTTCTATACCAAAAGGTAAGGTTACATCATTTATTGGACCTAATGGAGCGGGAAAATCTACAGTTATGGGAATGATATCAAGGCTTATTGCTAATGATGCAGGTATCATTGAATTTCAAGGAAAGTCAATGCATGACTGGAAAAGTAAGGAGCTTGCAAAGCATCTGGCAATACTTACCCAGAGTAATAACATACAGATGAAGCTTACAGTTGAAGAACTTGTTGCATTTGGAAGGTTTCCTCATTCAGGTGGAAGGCTTACTGATAAGGATAAAGATATAATTAATAAGTCAATTGAATACATGGAACTTAATGAATTCAGAAACAGATTTATAGATGAGCTGTCTGGAGGACAGAGACAGCGTGCATATATTGCGATGGTTATAGCACAGGATACAGAATTTATTCTTCTTGATGAGCCTACGAATAATCTTGACATATATCATGCAACTAATCTTATGAAAATTATAAGAAAACTAAGTGATGAACTTGGAAAAACGGTTGTCACAGTTTTACATGAAATTAATTATGCTGCATTTTATTCTGATTATATATGTGCATTTAAAGATGGCAGGGTTGCCAAATTTGGCACAGTTGATGAGGTTATGACTAAAGAAGTCTTATCAGAAATATATAATGTTGATTTTGAAATAATGAATATACAGGGCAGACCGTTGTCAATATATTATTAAGTTATTATAGCTTCAAGCCTTGCATGCGGGCTTTAGCATATATGTATGATGTCAGTCGCGAAGCATTGTACAGAAAAATAAAAATAGAAGAGGATAACATATAATGAAAAAAATCACAGCTATATTATTAATGGCACTTATGGTTCTTTCACTTACTGCGTGTGGTAGCCAGACAGGTAAGGATAATAATGATTCAGAAGGAAGTACTGAACCAACAAGCGTAACAATAACAACATTAAATGGACAGAAAGAGCAGACACAGCTTGAGGTTCCATATAATCCTGAAAGAATTGCAATTCTTGACCTTGCTGCTCTTGATATAATAGATAGTATCGGTGTTGGTAACAGAGTTGTTGGAATGGCACAGACAAGCATTGACTATCTTTCTCATTATTCAGAAAATAAGAGTATAAAGAATCTTGGTACAATAAAAGAAGCTGATATTGAAGCAGTTATGGAATGTGAACCAGATATAATATTTATCGGTGGAAGACTGTCAGCTTCATATGATAAGTTAAGTGAAATAGCTCCTGTTGTTTATCTTGCAACAGACAGCAGTATCGGACTTGTTGAAAGCACTTTGAAAAATGCAAAAACAATAGCATCTATATTTGGCAAAGAAAACGAAGTTGAAGATAAGGTTAATCAGTATAATGACAGAATTAACAATTTAAAGAATATTGCATCCGGAAAGAATGCTCTTGTAGGAATGACAACAAGCGGAAGCTTTAATATTCTTGGCAATGATGGAAGATGCTCAATTATAGGTAATGAGATTGGCTTCAATAATCTTGGAGCAACAGGAAATACTTCAACACATGGAAATGAGGCTTCTTTTGAAACAGTGGTTGCAAAGAATCCAGAGTATATATTTGTTATGGACAGAGATAAGGCTATAGGAACTGCAGGTGCAGCATCTGCAAAGGAAATAGTTGAAAATGATCTTGTAAAATCAACTCCTGCATATAAGAATAATCATATTATTTATCTTGAAAATCCGAATGTATGGTATACAGCAGAGGGTGGAATTCAGGCGCTTGATATGATGCTTAAGGATCTTGAAAAGGGTCTTGGAATAAAATAATCTAAAATAACATAATGAAAATGTGGCACGTCAGGCATAAAAGATTGCTGTGTGTTGGCGCTTTTTGACATGATACCTATAGGTAGTCGTATTATCGATGGATTTATAGGTGAAAGTATGGAAAAATCTTGTAATATTTTGATTTTTATTTTGTAAACACCTATAAGACAGTTCATAGGACTCGTCTTATAGGTGTTTTTTGCTGAAATTTCTAGAAAACAGCAAGAAAGTACCTATAAATGCTTATGAAAAATGATATTTATAGGAATGGCAATTCCACGTGAAAAAGCTGCATAAACAAAGACGTTACCAGGAGATACAGAGATGGTTACATGAAAATGCAAATTGAGCTATATTGAAAGGGAAATAGAGAATTACAAGCAAAATCAAACCGGTTTCACAACGATAAGCAGGAATCTACATAGAAATCAGGTTGACATCACAAGAATATATATATATAATTACCACTGGTAATTATCGGAAATAATTAACAGAGGTAATTAATGGAATGATTGCCTCTTGTGGCTATATAGCTTAAGGAGACGAATGTATTATGAAACCAGACAAGATTAAGAGAATGCTGGATGCCTGTTACCTGGCTAAAAGGATTAGGGAACTGCTGCCGGAGCTGCCAGATGGGGTTGCATCTGCTTATATCCAGTATATTGATGTGATTCATCATCTGTTAGAGAGAAATGACTGTGTCAAGGTTTCGGACATCAGTGACTGGCTTAATCTGCCAAGACCAGGTGTTACCCGTACTGTCAAGGAAATGGAAGCTAAGGGATATCTTAAGAAGACTACTTCACAGGAAGATGCAAGGATAACTTATATTACGGTTACAGATAAGGGTGAAGAGTTGTCTAAGAAATATGATGCTGACTATTACAGCCGGCTTAGCAAATATCTTACAGATATTAGTGATGAAGATGCTGATTCTATGATCGAAACTATTAACAAATTCTACAAGGTGATGAGCGAAAGGAAAGTTGACGTTGAATAATTCAAAATCAGATTTTACACAGGGAAGTATATTAGGGAAGCTGATTCCTTTTATGATGCCAATACTTGGGGCATTAATATTACAGGCGGCGTATGGTGCAGTTGACTTGCTTGTTGTTGGAAGATTCGGAACTACTGAGGGCCTTTCAGCAGTATCGACAGGAAGCCAAGTACTTAATTTAGTTACATTTGTTATAACACAGTTTGCAATGGGTGTTACAGTGCTTATTGCAAGATATATTGGTGAGAAAAGACCGGAGCAGATAGGAGCTCTGATAGGCGGAGCTATTGTTGTGTTTACAATGATTTCAGTGGTGCTTTTCGTTGTTATGATTATTTTTTCAAGACAGATTGCAGTTATAATGCAGGCACCGAAAGAAGCAGTAGGTCTTACATCTGTATATGTAAAAATATGTGGCTCAGGAATATTCTTTATAGTTGCATATAATCTTCTTTCAGCAATATTCAGGGGACTTGGAGACAGCAAATCACCTCTTATATTCGTTGCAGTTGCATGTGTTATTAATATTGTGGGTGATCTTGTTCTTGTTGCAGGGTTTAACATGAATGCTGCCGGAGCTGCTATTGCGACAGTCGCAGCACAGGCGGTAAGTGTTGTATTTGCACTTGTATTACTTTTTAAGAGAAAACTTCCGTTTAAGATAACTAAGAAAGATTTCTCAATTAACAGACATTGCAGGAGAGCATTAAAGGTCGGACTTCCACTTGCATTACAGGAATTTCTTACACAGATTTCATTCCTTGCTTTATGCGCATTCGTTAACAGACTGGGATTACAGGCATCGTCAGGATATGGTGTTGCATGTAAAATAGTTAATTTTGCAATGCTCATACCAAGCTCACTTATGCAGTCAATGGCGTCATTTGTTTCACAGAATGTCGGTGCAGGCAATGAAAAGAGAGCAAAGAAGACGATGTTTGCCGGTATTGGTGTTGGACTTGTGATAGGCTGTATAGTATTCCTGTTTGTGATGTTTAAGGGTGACCTTCTCACAGCAATATTTACAACTGACGAGGCTGTTATCCAGAATGGATATGATTACCTTAAGGGATTTGCATTAGAGACGATTGTTACTGCGATATTATTCAGTATGATTGGATATTTTAATGGTCATGACAAGACGGTATGGGTAATGATTCAGGGCCTTACACAGACACTGCTTGTCCGTCTGCCATTTGCGTATTATATGAGTATACAGCCTGATGCGAGCCTTACTAAGATTGGTCTGGCTGCTCCTGTAGCAACTATTTTTGGAATTGTGTTAAATGTGGTATTCTATATCTGGTGTAACAGAAAAGATAGGGCAAAGCATGATGGTTAATGATAAAATATATCAATAAATAAGTTTTGTGATGTGAAATATTGACATGAAAATATAAAGATAATATACTAATAACGATGTTATATAACACTGTTATAGATAGGAGGAGTAAGTGTCTAAGGCGGTTGAAGGTGTTACTGAAAAGATAGAAGAATGTGCCCGGAAAGAATTTAAGAGCAGAGGTTATGTTGATGCTTCGTTAAGAACAATTGCGATGGAAGCTGGAACTACAACTGGTTCAATATATTCACGATATGGTGGAAAAGAAGGCCTTTTTTCAGCATTGGTTGAGCCGGCAGCAAGGGAATTTACAGAAATCTTTGAAGATATCCAGAAGAAATTCCATGCGATGGAGAGTGACATGCAGACAGAAAGTCTTGATGAATATTCGAGAAATGGAATGATACAGCTTGTAGAGTATATGTATGACCATTTTGAGGAATTTAATCTTCTGGTGAATTGTTCTTATGGTACGAAGTTCCAGAATTTTGTTGAACATCTGGTTGATATTGAGACAGATTATACATACAAATATATGGAAGCAGTCGGTCTTAAGTTCAAGGAGGGAAGACCTTTGACAAAGGATTTCATGCATATTATGAATACCGCACTTTTTGAGAGCTTTTTCGAGGTAATAAGACATAATATGTCTAAGTAAGAGGCGATGGAGTATATTGATCTGCTTGAAAAGTATCACAGCGCAGGCTGGAGCGTAATATACAATGACTGTAAATAATAATATATGGCTGTCAGAAATGGCAGCTTTTATTTAAAAGTACAGGTTAGCTGCATCTTACTTAAAATAGTGTTATATAACGGAGCAGTAAAGCAAGGAGGATTATTATGGCAAAGAAAGATGAAAAGCCAGATACAATTAAGCAGTTGTTTGAATATGCTGGTAATTACAGGTATCTGACAATTGCGTCATGGGTACTTGCTACGATAAGTGCTTTTGTTGCACTTGTACCATTTTATTTTATATGGAGATTGATTAAAGAGGTGCTTCGTGTTGCACCTGCTTATGGCAATGCGCAGAACCTGTCAGTATATGGCTGGAGTGCCGTTGCATTTGCAATAGGAGCAATGCTTATATACATAGGTGCATTGATGTGCTCACATCTGTCAGCCTTCAGGATTCAGGCTAACATGCGCTCAAAGCTTATGAGACATATACTTACCCTTCCGCTTGGTTTCATGGACGAAGAGGGAAGCGGTAAGGTAAGAAAGATTGTCAATGAATCGAGTGCTGCGACAGAAACTTATATTGCACACCAGCTTCCTGACAAATGTGTTGCAACAGCCACACCAATCGGGCTTGCAATTCTTCTTTTAGTGTTTGACTGGAGATTAGGACTTCTGTGCCTTATTCCGGTTGTAATCGCATTTGCAGTAATGAGCTGCATGATGGGCGACAATATGAAAAAGAAGATGGCTGAGTACCAGAATGCATTGGAGGAAATGTCGAGCGAGGCGGTTGAGTATGTGAGAGGAATACCTGTTGTCAAAACATTTGGACAGTCAGTATTTTCATTCAAGAGATTCAGGGATTCTATCAAGAAATATGAGAAATGGACTGTGTCTTACACAAAGGATTTAAGAATTCCGATGATGGGTTATACTGCTGCGATTAATGCAGTATTTGCAATACTTATTGCAGGAACATTTCTTTTCGGCGGAATCAAAAGCGGTACGGTAAATAACACATTTTTACTGAATCTGATGTTTTATATAATTATTACGCCTATTATTACCGTCACACTTACAAAGATGATGTATGCAGGTGAGAATACAATGCTAGTAGAGGATGCGCTTTCAAGAATCAATGGTATACTTGATAGAAAGCCGTTAGAGCAGACTGCTGATAAGAAGCATCCTGTGGATAAATCTATCACATTCGATAATGTATCATTCAGATATACGGGTGCGGCAAATGATGCACTGCATGATGTCAGTTTTAAGATAAATGCGGGTGATCAGGTCGCATTTGTCGGACCTTCTGGAGGTGGAAAAACTACGATTGCAAGGCTTATCGCAAGATTTGCAGATGTCACAGAGGGAAATATATTAATCGGCGGTGTAAATGTTAAGAATATTGATGAGAAAGAGCTTATGGATATAGTATCTTTCGTATTTCAGGACAGCCACCTGCTTAAAATGTCTATACTGGATAATGTCCGTATGGGTAAGAAGGACGCCACAAGGCAGGAGATTATGGAAGCATTAAAGAATGCACAGTGCGATGATATTATCGAGAAGCTTCCGGACGGAATAGACACGGTAATCGGTTCGAAGGGAACTTACCTGTCAGGCGGTGAAGCCCAGAGAATTGCTATAGCAAGAGCAATGTTAAAGAATTCTCCTATACTTATACTTGATGAAGCTACTGCATTTGCTGACCCTGATAACGAGGCAAAGGTGCAGGCAGCATTTGAAAGGCTTTCACAGGGAAAGACAGTTATTATGATTGCCCACAGATTGTCGTCAGTTACTGGAGTTGACCGTGTATATGTATTAAAGAACGGTCAGATTAACCAGAGTGGAAAGCATGATGAACTGGCAGAGTCAGGCGGATTGTATGCACATATGTGGGAGGAATATAACCAATCAGTAAACTGGAAAGTGGGTGTGTAATATGAAGGAAAAGCTTATGCATAAATATGCCCTTTCAAGTCAGGGCGCCAAGGATATGATTAAGGCATTCATATCAGTTACAATATCTGATCTGATACTGATGATACCTGTGTCTTTATTGTATTTTCTTGTTAATGATTATATGGAAGGAAATCTGGCAGGAAGAGGAGGATTCTATATTGCCGGAGTTATTATTACACTTGCATTGATTGCGGTATCAACATATATCCAGTATAATGCAACATTTTTATCAACCTATGTAGAGAGTGGTGTAAGACGAATTACACTTGCTGAGAAGTTAAGAAAGATTCCGCTTTCATTCTTTGGAAAGAAGGATTTGTCTGACCTTACAAGTACTATTATGGCAGACTGTGCACAGATGGAGACTGCTTCATCACATTTTATACCGGAGCTTGTCGGAGCGTGCATATCTACAGCTTTTGTAGCAATAGGACTGTTCTTCTTTGACTGGAGAATGGCAATAGCAGCACTGTGGGTACTTCCGATATCATTCATTATAGTCGGCTGCTCTGGAAGGGTTCAGAGAAAGCTTAACGAAAAGCAGGTGGCACTGAAAATGTCGTGTGCAGACGGTATTCAGGAGTGTCTTGAAAGTGTCAGGGATATTAAGGCATATAATAATCAAGAAGAGTATATGAAGGGACTTGATGAGAAGATTAAGGCAGTTGAGAAACACGCTGTAGCTACAGAACTTGGAACTGCTGTGTTTGTTGGAAGCGCACAGATGATTCTTAAGCTTGGTATTGCAACAGTTGCTTTGGTTGGTGCAGCATTATTAGCCAGTGGAAAGTTAGATGTCATCACATTTTTCATGTTTCTTATGGTTGTATCAAGAATATATGATCCAATGCAGGTATCTTTACAGAATCTTGCAGCAATTATCGCATCAGATGTACAGAGTGCAAGATTAGACGAGATACTTTCACATGATGTGCAGGAAGGCTCGGAGAAGCTTGATAACAAGGGCTATGATATAGAGTTTTCTAATGTCGGATTTTCATATGATACAGGTGATGTTGTATTAAAAGATGTATCTTTTACTGCAAAGCAGGGCGAGGTAACAGCTCTTATCGGTCCGTCAGGCGGCGGAAAGACAACAATTTCACGACTTGCTGCCCGTTTCTGGGACGCTGATAAGGGAAAGATAACAGTCGGTGGAATGGACATATCAAAGATTGACCCGGAGACGCTGATGTCGCTTTACTCTATTGTATTTCAGGATGTTACACTTTTTAATAATACAGTTATCGAGAACATCAGAATAGGAAAAATGGATGCAACGGACGAAGAAGTTATCGCAGCAGCAAAACTTGCACATTGTGATGAATTTGCTGAAAAATTATCAGACGGCTGGAACACAATGATTGGTGAGAACGGCTGTGAGCTTTCAGGTGGTGAAAGACAGAGAATATCCATAGCAAGAGCGTTCTTAAAAGATGCACCAATCATACTTCTAGATGAAGCAACAGCTTCCTTAGATGTAGATAACGAAACAATGATACAGGAATCATTATCAAGACTTATAAAGAATAAGACAGTAATGATAATAGCCCACAGAATGAGAACAGTAGCAGACGCCGACAAAATAGTAGTATTAAAAGATGGTAAAGTAGCAGAAAGCGGGAAACCATCAGAACTTATGAAAAAAGCCGGAATATACGCAGGTATGGTAAACACACAGATTATAGCTGCTAACTGGAGTCTGTAATTATACATTTATCAGATAACTTACACATAATATATGCATGTTGACAGATTGTCACGAAATATAATGTATGTTATAATAACTGACATTAATATAAAGGGAGATTTCTGAAAAAGGAATAAGGTCAGATTATGTTGACATACTCGTTTGAAAATATTGGAAAAGAATCAATATATGAATATTTATACAAATGTATCAAAAAAGATATAATAGAAGGCAGACTTGTTAAGGGTGAGCATCTTCCTTCAAAGAGAACGCTTGCTGTCAATCTTGGAATAAGCACCATAACAGTAGAGAATTCATATGGACAGCTTATGAGTGAAGGATATATATATTCTGTTCCCAAAAAGGGCTATTATGTATCAGATATTTCAGGTGTTGCAAGGATAAAGCCGGTAAAATACGAAGTTCCTGAAACAACAGCAAAGAAGAAGACGGGATATAAGTCAGATTTATCATCAAACAGGACAGATCCTGGAAGCTTTCCATTTGCAACATGGGCTAAGCTTATGAGACGGGTTATAACAGACAGGCAGGATGATCTTATGAAAATATCTCCGGGAGAAGGAACATGGGAATTAAGAAAAGCGATTGCTATGCATCTGGCTTCATTTCGTGATATGCAGGTAACTCCTGGACAGATAATCATTGGCGCCGGAACGGAATATATGTATAGTCTTCTTATACAGCTCTTGGGAAGAGATAAAGTATATTGTGTTGAAGATCCGGGATATTCTAAGATAGCAAGGATATATGCAAGTAATAATGTGAAATTCTGTTATGCCGGTATGGATGATGAAGGAATGAAACCGGAAGCCGTAAGAGAATGTATGGCAGATATAGTTCATATAAGTCCTACACATCATTATCCGACAGGTATAACAATGCCGGTAAGCCGGCGGTTTGAACTGCTTGCATGGGCTAATGAAAAGCCGGACAGATATATAATAGAAGATGATTATGATTCAGAATTCCGTATGACAGGAAAGACAATTCCGACTATGAAAAGCATAGATATAAGCGAAAAGGTTATATATATGAATACATTTTCAAGAACACTGACACCAACAATCCGAATCAGTTATATGGTTCTTCCACCACATCTTGCAGCAACATATCAGGAAAAACTTGATTTTTATGCATGTACTGTATCTAATTTCGAGCAGTATGCACTTGCTGCATTTATAGAAGAAGGATATTTTGAGAAACATTTGAACAGAATGAGGCTGTATTATACGAAACAGAGAGAGGCTGTTCTTTCAGTACTTAAAGAGGAGCCGTTCAAATGTGTTGGAAGAGTAAGAGAAGCTGATTCAGGGCTGCATTTTATTCTTGAACTTAATACATTACTTTCTGATAATGAGGTAAAAAGAAAACTTGAGGCAGAAGGCATCCATATAAATGCGTTATCTGAGTACTATCATAATAATACAGACGAATACAGCCACAGCTTTGTTATCAGTTATTCTGATATGAAGATAGAAAGCTTCAGAATTGCATGCAGTAAAATGTCAGAACTTACACCTTCATGATGATTATTTGTGATTGATTGTGGATGAATATAACAGTTGCAAAGAATGTAATAAAGCGGTAAAATTTGTTTATATGATTTGTAAATAATGTGAGAGGGTTTTGACAAAAGTATGGTAGACTACAGCATTTTTCCGCTTGATGAAGAGATTAAAGACAAGCTTGCAAAGCTGGAGATAAGTTACGCATTTCAACCTATTTTCTATCCGGATGGCAAGGATATATATGCATATGAGGCTTTAATGAGACCTAAGAATATTTTGGTTATGGATTTAATTGAGGAGTTCAGGGCAAAGAATGATTTGCATACACTTGAGGTTGCAACTATATTTGGGGCGGTACAGTGTTATGCAAAGCGAGGATATCATTCATATATAGCAATTAATTCATTTCCTGCGGAATCATTCACTGCAGAGGAACAGGCTGTTTTTGATGAATTTTATGCTGATGTTCTTGGTGATAAAGGTATAATTGAAATTCTTGAATATACAGCTCTTGACATTGATAAATGGCAGTCCAAGAAAAATAATATTAACAGAAGCCGTTTTAATATTGCACTTGATGATTTTGGAACAGGAAATAATAATATGATGGCAGTGGATATATTTGCACCTCATATCGTAAAGCTTGACAGAAGCCTGATAACAGATATTGAGAATGATGTTGATAAGCAGGAGTATTACTTTTATTATAGAGACAGCTTCCATAAGAGAGGCATTAAGGTGCTTGCTGAAGGCGTTGAATCTAGGGAAGAGTATGAATTCTTAAGGGATAATGGTATTGATTTAGTGCAGGGATTTTATCTTGGACGACCAGAATAAGATGAATGCCAGTTTATATTTTTTTTAGAAATGCTTTATACAATATATATTAACATATCACAAAGTATGTTGTATTATGATGGAGTAAAGAAAACATTTTTTCTCCCTCATATTTTTAAAGAGAGCGATGGCAGAGCTAATTTGCCGTCGCTCTTTTTTTGCGCGGGCAGCGATGAGAATGTACAAGAAGAAGTGACAGCCATGCTTGCATGGGCTGGGGCTTGTTCTTGTATATTCGAGGAGCGTCGCGACAATGCCAGAACGCAGTTCTGACATATGAGCTGTCCGCGCGGGCAGCGATGAGAATGTACAAGAAGAAGTGACAACCATGAGTATTTCAAATTATATATGGCAAACACTGACATATTAGTGATATAATAATTAATGTTTTCGGTATTTCAGGTTCAGTGATATCTAAATCAATGAGGCAGAAATATATATAAAGCAGAATGGAGAATATTATGGGAAAGAAAATTGCCAGAATTATAGGCAGAGTATTACTGGTGGTACTTGTTACTATAGTAATGCTGGTAGGAACTTTATTCATTATGATTAAGAGAATATGCAGTGATTCAGCACCTGCAGCCAGAAATCTTTTTATATCAACAGTCCTTGAATCAGGTCAGATGAAGTTTCTTGCTTCGTGGTTCTGTACAGATGCACAGATTAATGAGGTAATTAATGCTAATAAGATGGAGTCGATGGATTCAGATATTGATACATCTCTTATTAATATATCGACAGACACAGACACACAGACGGTTGATAATAACGGAGAGATAGAGCAGTTTGACGGGAATGGAATAAGAATGGTTGAGATTTCAGGAAGGTCATTCTTTGGAAAAATGCTGATTATAAAAGATCCGTCACAGGTTAAGGTCGGAACTACATACCCATGGGGAGATTACGGTAAGGAGCTTCATGAGATTGTGAGCGGAGCAGGAGCTGTTGCAGGAGTTAACGGAGGTCTGTATGTTTCATCAGGAAACAGAGGCGGTTCACCACTTGGAGTTGTAGTGCAGGATGGTAAGATTACATATAACAGCCCTTCAGCACTTTCAGGGCTTTACTTAATTGGACTTAATAAGGATAACCTTTTAGTTGTTAAAGATATAGATGGTATGTCGGCAGCAGATTTTGAAAGCTACGTTAATGAAGCCGGAATCAGGGATGCTGTTGCTTTCCAGGAGGAAAGCTCTGATTCTAATAATCATTTTGTTCCGCTTATTATTAACAATGAAGCAAGAGTATTAAAAGGTCAGGGAAGTGGGGCTAATCCAAGAACAGCAATCGGACAGAGAGCCGACGGTGCAATCCTTCTCTTAGTTACTGACGGAAGAGGTGCTTCAGGACATCTTGGTGCAACTGCGTCAGACCTGATATCAGTCATGCAGGAATACGGAGCAGTCAATGCAGCCAACCTTGACGGCGGAAGTTCTTCAACAATGGTATATAACGGTGGCTATGAGATGACAAGCGTAACATTTTATTATCAGAATTCATCATGGAAGCTGCCAACAGCATTTGTTGTAATGCCTAAGTAATTGGAAGGAGAACTGTTTAGATATGAAAAATAATGCTAAGAAGTCTATAAAGATAGGCAAAATCAATATATCATTAAATTACTGGACTGGACTTGCCGTATATGCAGTGATTCTTCTTATTCTTGCAATCTGTATGATTGTATATACAGGTTCATGCCTTAAGAAATATGAGAATTCACAGTCGGACAAGGTAATGAATGATTTCATTAATGACTTTACAAAGATGGCTGCTGATAAGACATTGGCTGATAATATTGAGCTTCCAGCCAGCAGTGAATTTGAGGGAAAAGATACATTTGTCAATATGTACATGTCCGAATTAGATGGTACAACTGACTATACATATAAGAAATCAGAGGGCAGCTATAATACAGAAGAACCTATGTATGACATATATGCTGATGACAAGAAGGTTGCCAGAATGACTCTGGAAGCTAAAGACCAGCATGTTGTTCTTGGAATACTCACAGTGTTTGACTGGAAGATTAAATCAATTGAGCCTGTATTTTCAGCAAAGACTAACGATTATACTGTATCAATTCCGGAAGGGTATACATTTGCAGTTAATGGAATAACTGTGTCAGATGATTACAAGACGGGTAAGGTTATAGAAAATCCTGATTATGTGAATGTTTCGAAGTATGTAACAATGCCAAAGTCAGTAGAATATAAGCTGACAGGATTTGTCAATAAGCCGGAGATTAAGATATATAATGCATCAGGCAGTGAAGTTACTGCAAATATAGATGCTAAGGGGAATGTATCTGTAGCTGCAAGTGGCAATTCTGCCGATATGCCATCAGAAAGAAAAGAAGAAGCTCTTAATATGGCAAAAATATGGGATAATTTCCTTACTAATGATTTAAGCGGTTCAGGTCATGGACTTGCAACAGTGCAGCAGTATCTTATTGAGGATTCGTATTACTGGAATCTTGCAAAAGATTATGCTTCAAGTGCAGATATAACATTTATCAGTGACCACACATTGTCAGGAAATCCGTATACAGGAGTGACAGTTGATAATTATATTGAATATAATGATGACTGTTATTCATGCCATATTGCATTTACAAAGAATATGACACTTACCTCAGGCGGTGCGAGAAAAGATGTTATTGATTCGACATTCTATTTCGTGAAGTATGAGGGCAGATGGGCGATTGCGGATATGATTGCGACTACAAAGTGATTTATTCCATGCAGAAGTGAAGCCGGATATTAAGAAAAATGTGCAGGATGCCAATTAAGGGGTGTCCTGCACTTGTCATGTGTGCTACAATGGTTATTGAGAAGAATTATCAATAATGATTTGGGAAGATTATTTAGAAAAGGAAAACACACATGAAGTTAAATGAACTTAAGATTGGACAATGTGCAAGAATTACCTCAGTTGGTGGTGAAGGCGCATTAAGACAGCATTTTCTTGATATGGGCGTAATTCCAGGAGCGGAAGTTACGCTTGTGAAACTGGCACCTATGGGTGACCCAATGGAATTACAGATACATGGCTATGAATTGACACTTCGTGTTGCTGACGCAGGAGAGATTACTATTGATCCTATAGATGAGCGTACAAGAAAACACGAAAGACCAGACCGAATATATAAGTCTGACCATCCGGGACTTGGTGAGACTGGTAAATACCATGCTAAGGGAGATGGAGAAAAGCTTCCTGAAGGAACAAAGCTTACATTTGCACTGGTAGGTAACCAGAATTGTGGAAAGACAACTCTGTTTAATCAGCTTACCGGTTCTAACCAGCATGTTGGAAATTTTCCGGGAGTTACGGTTGACTGCAAGAGCGGCATGATTAAGGGACATGAGAATACATCAGTAACAGACTTACCGGGAATATATTCTATGTCTCCGTATAGCAGTGAGGAGATTGTTTCAAGAAATTTCGTACTTAATGAGAAGCCAAAGGCGATTATTAACATTGTTGATGCAACTAATATTGAGAGAAACATGTATCTTACTATGCAGCTTTTAGAGATGGATGTGCCTATGGTTCTTGCACTTAATATGATGGATGAGGTAGTAGGCAATTCAGGTTCTATTGATATTAATGGCATGGAAAATATGCTTGGAATCCCGGTTATTCCTATATCTGCTGCCAAGAATGAAGGTGTTGATGAGCTTATAAGGCATGCACTTCATATTGCAGAGTATCAGGAGAAGCCGGAAAGAACTGATTACTGTGATGAGAATGATTTCGGCGGAGCAGTACACAGATGTATACATGCAGTAATTCATCTTATAGAGGATCATGCAAAGAGAGCTGATATTCCGGTAAGATTTGCAGCAAGTAAGATTATTGAGGGTGACCCTCTTATATTAAAGCTTTTGCAACTTGATGAGAATGAAAAAGAAATGCTTGAGCATATTGTACTTCAGATGGAGACTGAAAGAGGTCTTGACAGAAGTGCGGCAATCGCGGACATGAGATTTACATTTATAGAGAAGATATGCGAAGCAAATGTAGTTAAGCCTAAAGCAAGCAAAGAAAGAATACGAAGCCAGAAGATTGACAAGATTCTTACTGGAAAATATACGGCAATACCATGCTTTGTAGCGATTATGCTTGCAATATTCTTTCTTACATTCAATGTGATTGGTGCATTTTTACAGAATGTTCTGCAGATGGGTATTGATGCACTTACTGGCGTTGTTGACAATGCACTTGCAGCAGCAGGTGTGAATAAGGTTATTCACAGTCTTGTAATAGATGGAATATTTGCAGGTGTCGGCTCAGTGCTTTCATTCCTGCCAATTATTGTTACACTGTTTTTCTTCTTATCACTTATGGAGGACAGTGGTTATATTGCAAGAGTTGCATTTTTTATGGATAAACTGTTAAGAAAGATTGGTCTGTCAGGAAGAAGTATAGTTCCTATGCTTATTGGATTCGGATGTACTGTTCCTGCGGTTATGGCAACAAGAACGCTTCCAAGTGAGAGAGACAGGAAGATGACAATTCTTCTTACACCATTTATGAGCTGTTCAGCCAAACTGCCAATATATTCATTCTTTGTCAGTGCATTTTTCCCAGGAAAGGGCGCACTTATAATGGGTGGATTATATTTCTTTGGAATTATTATGGGAATTCTTGTGGCATTGCTTTATAAGGGGACATTATTCAAGGGCGAAGCTGTTCCTTTCGTTATGGAGCTTCCTAATTACAGACTTCCAGGCATGAAAAATGTTTTGCAGTTATTATGGGAAAAGGCCAGAGATTTCCTGCAGAGAGCATTTACAGTTATATTTGTTGCAACTGTAATTGTCTGGTTTTTACAAAGCTTCAATCTGCACCTTAATCTTGTTACAGATTCAAAGGACAGCATACTTGCACTTATTGCAGGAATAATCGCACCTGTATTTGCACCTTTGGGACTTGGCGACTGGAGAATATGTACATCTTTGCTGTGTGGTGTCATGGCAAAAGAAAGCGTCGTGTCAACAATGCAGATACTTTTCGGAACAGGCATACAGGCAGCACTTTCAACAGCCGGTGCAGCCGCAATGCTTGTATTCAGTCTTCTGTACACACCTTGTATCGCAGCAATTGCTTCAGTAAAGCGTGAGCTTGGCGGGAAATGGGCTGTTATAATGGTTGTATGGCAGTGCCTGATTGCATGGGTGATGGCATTTATTGTGCATGCTGTGGTGATGATGTTTTCTTAAGTATAAATAAAACAAAACATACGCATATTATATGTATCTTTAATCACAAGGAGACATATAATATGCGTATTATTTTTTATGATTCGAAAAGTTACGACAAGCAGTCTTTTGATAAGGCGCTGAGGCATTTTAGTGATATATCTATTGAGTATATGGTAGCTGATTTAGATGAGAGGACAGCGGTGTACAGCAAGGAGTATGACGCTGTGTGTGCATTCGTTAATTCTGTTATTGATGCAGATGTGTTGAAGATTCTTTATGATAATGGAATCAGGCTGGTACTTATGCGGTGTGCAGGATTTAATAATGTTGATGTTAATGAGGCGGACAGGCTTGGCATAACTGTGATGAGAGTGCCGGGATATTCGCCGGAGGCGGTTGCGGAGCTTGCTATGGGGCTTGCACTTGCTGCGCAGCGGAGGATTCACAAAGCGTACATTAAAGTGAGAGAGAATAATTTCAGCCTGCAGGGGCTTACAGGTGTAACACTTCATGGAAAAACTGCGGGAATTGTCGGAACTGGCAAGATTGGAGCAGCAATGTGCCGTATATGCAGAGGCTTTGGAATGAAGGTTATTGCGTATGACAAATATCACAATGAAAGCCTTGATTTTGTTGAGTATGTGGAGCTTGACAGGCTGCTTTCAGAAAGTGACCTTATATCACTTCATTGCCCGCTTGATGATACGACATACCATCTGATAGATGAAAGAACAATAGATATGATGAAAAATGGAGTGATATTAGTAAATACCTCAAGAGGAGCGATAGTCAATACAGACGCACTTATCAAGGGTATCAGAGATATGAAGTTTCATGCTGTCGGGCTAGATGTGTATGAGGAGGAGTCTGATTATGTATTTGAAAATCTTGAAGACGACATACTGCAGCATTCAATAACGGCAAGGCTTCTGTCATTCCCGAATGTTATCGTAACCTCACATCAGGGCTTTCTTACAGAGGAGGCACTTGATGCCATAAGTGAAACAACATTAAAGAATGCGAAAGCATTTATTTCAGGTGACATAACTGGTGAAAATGTGGTAAAATAGCTTAAGATTATGCTGAAAGCAAGGAGCGACGGGTTATGAAATACATTTTTACTAATGGATATATCCTTGATGGAACTAAGGACATGAAAGTTTTAGATGGTCATTCTGTGCTTGTTGAAGATGACAAGATTACTGGTATTGTGAAGGGTAACACTGTGCCAGACGGTTTTAAGGAGATTAATCTTGAGGGTAAATACCTTATGCCGGGACTTATTAATATGCATGTTCATCTTGCAGGCAATGGAAAGCCACAGAAAAAGCAGAGAGATAATGAAAAAATTGTTAAGATGCTTATGGGAACAGCACTTTCAAGGGCAGTGACATATAAGGTTGTAAAGGATTTTGCAAAGACAGAGCTTATGAGTGGTGTTACTACTATAAGAACTGTCGGAGGTCTGGCTGATTTTGATACAAGAGTAAGGGATGATATAAGAAATGGCAAGGCTGACGGACCAAGAATACTTGCAGCTAATGAAGGAATTTCTGTACCAGGTGGACATATGGCTGGTTCGGTTGCGGTAGCTGCTAACAATATAGATGAAGCACTTGTGCAGGTCGATATCGCAAAGAGCCAGCATGTTGACCTTATTAAGCTTATGATTACAGGCGGTGTACTCGACGCAAAGGCTAAGGGTGTTCCTGGTGAGCTTAAGATGAAGCCAGAGATGGTTAAGGCTGTATGTGATAAGGCACATGCTCTTGGATACAAGGTTGCTGCACACGTAGAGTCGCCAGAGGGTGTAAGGGTTGCACTTGAAAATGGTGTCGATTCAATAGAGCATGGTGCAAAGCCTGATGATGAGATAATACATTTGTTTAAGGAGAATAATGCATTTTTATGCACAACATTATCACCTGCACTGCCATATGCTCTTTTTGACAGAAGCGTATCTAATGCATCAGAGGTTGAGCAGTACAATGGCAATATTGTGTTTGAGGGAATAAAGGAATGTGCCAAAGCAGCAATTGCTAATGATATTCCGGTTGTACTTGGTAATGATGTTGGATGTCCATGGATTACACAGTATGATTTCTGGAGAGAACTTTATTATTTCCACAAATATGTCGGTGTGAGCAATGCATTTGCACTATACACAGCTACGCTTAACAGTGCAGTAATGGCAGGGATTGGTAATGCTACGGGTTCTGTTGAAGCCGGTAAATGTGCTGACCTGATTGTGACTAAGAATAATCCGTTAGATGACCTCAGGGCGCTTCGTAATGTGGATTTAGTAATGGCAAGAGGCAGATTGTACAATAATCCGAAGTTTAAAACGAAAAATATTGTCACTAAAGAACTGGATAAATTTTGTGATTTATGTTAATTTTATTAAAGAATTTTACTTAAAGGAATAAGATTATGAAGATAGGATTTGATAACGACAAATATTTAAAAATGCAGTCTGAGCATATTAAGGAGAGAATTGCCAAGTTTGACAATAAGTTATATCTTGAATTTGGCGGAAAGCTGTTTGATGATTACCATGCATCAAGAGTCCTTCCAGGATTTAAGCCGGATTCAAAGCTTCAGATGCTTTTACAGTTAAAGGATCAGGCAGAGGTTGTTATAGCAATCAGCGCAGAAGATATTGCAAGCAACAAGATTCGTGGTGATTATGGTATTACTTATGATCAGGAAGTTTTAAGACTTATTGATGCATTTACAGAATATGGACTTTTTGTTGGAAGCGTATGTATTACAAAGTATTTCCAGCAGCCGGATGTTGACAATTTCATTAAGGTTTTAGACGCACATGGAATCAAGAATTTCAAGCATTACAAGATTGCAGGATATCCTAATGATGTTGCTAAGATTGTAAGTGACGAAGGCTATGGAAAGAATGAATTTATTGAGACAAGCAGACCACTTGTAGTTGTTACTGCACCAGGTCCGGGAAGTGGAAAGATGGCTACATGCCTTTCACAGCTTTACCATGAATATAAGCATGGTGTTAAGGCTGGATATGCAAAGTTTGAGACATTCCCAATATGGAATATTCCACTTAAGCATCCTGTCAACCTCGCTTATGAGGCAGCGACAGCAGATCTAAACGATGTCAACATGATTGATCCATTCCATCTCGAAGCATATGGAAAGACAACAGTTAATTATAACAGAGATATTGAGATATTCCCTGTACTTAATGCAATGTTCGAGCTTATCGCCGGTGAGAGTCCATATAAGTCACCAACAGATATGGGTGTTAATATGGCTGGTAACTGTATTGTTGATGATGAAGCATGCCGTTATGCTTCTAATATGGAGATTATCAGAAGATATTACAAATATTTATGCGACCAGAAGAGAACTGGTGTAAACAGTCAGGAAATTTATAAGATTGAGCTTTTAATGAATCAGGCAGGAATCACACCATCTTCAAGACCTGTTGTTAATGCTGCACTTGAAAAGTCAGCAAAAAGCGGTGATAAACCGGCGGTTGCAATTGAGTTAGAAGACGGAACTATTGTTACTGGAAAAACAGGTGATCTGTTAGGTGCTGCGTCATCAGCATTGCTTAATGCATTAAAGCAGCTTGCTGGAATAGATGATTCAGTTGACCTGCTATCACCTGAGTCAATCAGTCCAATCCAGACCTTAAAGACTAACTATCTTGGCAGCAGGAATCCAAGACTTCATACAGATGAAATTCTTATTGCACTTTCATCTTCAGTTGTAGCCAATCCGTTAGCTGACAAGGCATTAAAGCAGATACCTAAGCTTTATGCATGTGATGTTCATTCAACAGTTATTCTTTCAGCGGTAGACAAGGATACATTTAAGAGACTGGGCATGAATCTTACATGTGAGCCTGCTTATGAGGAAGAAAAGAGATTTCATAAGAATTAAGTAATGTATTATAATTTTAGCGTTATTCAGATAAACGACCTACTAACGAATTTCATATGAGCGCGTTAGTAGGTCTTTGTATTTGTTAGAGAAGCATGATAGGAAGCCGATTCGTGAAATTGGACTTTTTAGTGGAGAGAGGCATGGAGGAAGTCCAATTGTGGTGTTGAAGTCTGTCACCAGTGCAAAAGAAAGGCTAATTATTCACAAGTTAGTCTTACAACAGGCGCAACTAATAATAAAGAACATTATGAATTATGAATACATTTGAATAAAAATAGTATAAGACCTACTAACGATTTGCAATATAGGTGCGTTAGTAGGTTTTTGTATTTGTATAGTGATTTAAAGCGTTATTATTTGACACACGACAAATAATAACATATAATGTAATAAGGAAATTTGACGCACGACAAATAAAAAAGGGGGTTATGCTATGGATAATAAAGTCATATTAGAAAAGCAGGATTTGACATATCTTAAATGGTCGCATATAAGAAGTTCAAGTGGAACAGCAGGAATTTTTTTGAAATCAGAATCTGTGTTAAATGGTGTTAAGAAGTATTACAAATTGTCTAATTTTGACACAGTGAGAGGTGTAGCAGGCCATGAATGCGTGAATGAGATTATTGTTGACAGACTCCTGACATTACTTGGTGTTGAACATTTGGATTATGAGCTGATTAATGCTGATATAGAAATAGAAGGTAATGTTTATAATACATTTTTATGTGCATCAGAAGATTTCAAGAATCGTGGAGAAAGCAAGATTGCGCTGGATGATTATTATCGTGCAAATGCTTTGGATAAAGAGTCACATTATGATTTTTGTGTGAGGTGTGGATGGAAGGATTATATAGATACTATGATTGCAGTAGATTATATAATACTTAACAGAGACAGGCATGGTGCGAATATAGAGGTTCTTAGGAATGCAAGAACACATACTTTAAGAATTGCACCATTATTTGATCATGGATTGTCGTTGATGTATTCATGTATGGATGCCAAAGATGTTGAATCTTTTGATATATTTGAAGATAAGCGTTGTCAGAATTTTATAGGTACTTATTCATGCTCTGATAATCTGAAGCTTATAAAAGGTAAAAAAGTATTTAATGCAAAGCTGAAGCCATCTGACAAAGAATACATTTTTTATGGACTGGAGAATGTAATTTCAGATGTGTTTATTGATAAAATCTGGAACATGATTTATGAAAGGTATAAAATTTATGAAAATCTTTGAAATTGTTGATGAAGAAAATAATCTTTCGATAGGAATACTTCAGTATTATGAAAAAGAAAAAACATGTATCATAGAACTACAGGATTTCCTTGATGAATGGTCAGCACCATTATTATTTACTTCGTATGTTAAGAAACACATTTATACAATGCCAAGAGATATCAGTTTTATGTGGGTAAGAGAAAGAGTTATTCCAAGTGGAAGGCAGAATATTAAAGATATTCTGAATAATCACAGAATGAAATCATATGATGAAATGCGTTTTCTCGAAATATCAGAGGGAAGATGTTCACAGGATTCATTATACATCAGGCCAATTAATGCTTTGCCATCTTATGTAATAGAGAGAAAGAAAAGAAACCTCATAGATTGTACAACATTGGACAATAATGTTTTATTATGTTTTTTTGCTGATGAATGTACTAAAAAAATTAATCTTCGGACATTGGAATATGTAAAGGGTATAGATAAGATACTTAAGAACAAGAATTTGTATGAATCCGGGATGGTTGGAACAGATGGATATTTTGCTACATTTAATGATTCCATAGATATTCCGGCTGAAATACTTTATGATTCTGGGGAAGAGGCTGGATTGAGTCTTAATGATATTAAAACATTTATAAGTAAAAATGTACTTGATACAGGTGATGCTTGCAATCTTCTTGAGTGTTCAAGGCAGAATATTGCTTATATGATTGCACAGAAACAGCTTACAACTGTCAGAGAAGAAGTGAGGGGAAATCTGTATCTTAAAGGCGATGTGATGAGAAAAAAATGGTGATTATATTGATAAAATAGCTTGATTTTGGTATAAAATAATCAAAGGATAAGAGACTGATATGATGATAGGCTTGTAGTTCAGAAGGAAGATGATGACAAAAATTGGAGAATAAGAAGGAGGATAAATAATCCATGGCGAAATTTCAGAAAATTTCAGAAAATTCTAGAAAAGGGATTGAAGAAGCATTAGTAATAGCTATTGTTGAGTCATTTAGAAAAGAAAAAACCATAAGAGAAGATGGTACTGAGTTATATAGGTATGAAGTAGTACTCAAGAATATTAATTTTGTAAATGTCATGAGTGATGAAGAATTAAAAAAAGCAGCAGAATTAGCAGTTAATTTGCTTGAAGGATTAAAAGCTATAAATAACAGAGGATTAGATAAAAATACATATGATGAAATATTCGAAGCATCAGAATCAGGAGAAGATAAGCAGATAACACAGATGTTAAAGGTGTGGAATAAGATTAGAACTGATGAGATGACGGCACTCATTAATGAAATTGATGAGCTCAGAGGAGTAGATGGCGCTTATGCAATGATTGTCTCTGACCCATCGTTAATCAATGCAATTTTAGTGGTATACAAACTGATTGTAGATAATTTTGACAATGACGATATATATTTAATGTGTGCGTATTTCCTCTTAAGAGCAATTATGAGAGTTAATAGCGAAGAAAACAATGGCATGCTTTCTTAATAAAGTCAATAAAAATATCTTTTACAATAGAATATTAGAGATGTGTATGATTTTAAAATGGAGGTAATATTTTGAGACAATGTGTATTAAGAGGTGGTCTTCCGTTTAGTGTTGAATTGCCTCAGTATAAGCCAGAGGTGGTAGAAGCTATGGAGGAAGCAAGATGAATTAGTAAAGACACTAGAGAAAAAAGATATGATAGATTTTCTGAAGTTATGGAGAATATGGATTGAAGAAAGGGGCTTTACGATATCCTTTGGTAACAAGCTTATAAGATAATAAAGTAGTAGAACTAGAAAATATATATGCAGATTGGAGAGATTATGTATCACATAATACTTGATATTCCAGAAGAGGTTTTGTACGATACCCAAATGAATCACGAACAGGCGAGCCAGTTTGCCAGGTTAGCAGTTGCAGTGAGTTATTATCAGAATAGTGGAGTGTCAGTTGGTTATTGTGCGCAGATTGCCGGAATGAATAAGGAGGACTTTATTAAATACTTAGGAGAAAACGGCATTTCTGTTTTTCATTTTAACGATAAGGCAGAATTCATGGAGGAACTCGACAATGCGTAAGATAGTGGTAAACTCAACGCCATTGATAATATTGTGAGGAATAGGAAAGCTTTGGGTATTGAAAGATATTATACGAGGAGGAATAATTATGTGTAATTCATGCTTCTCTAGAGAAAAAATCAAAACTACGACTACATTTACTGTTGAATATAAGGGCTGCATTATTGTTATAAAAAATGTTCCTTGTTATGAATGCCGGGTTTGTGGTGAGGCTATTTTTTTAGATGAAACATCTGCTCGCATTGAATATTTAGTAAATGCCGCAAAAAAAATATTACAAGAGGTTGTTGTTATTGATTATAACAGTGCTGCATAATTGGTTTTGTTAAGAAAATCATATGGCAGATCAAAGAACTTAATTCGCACTAATCGCATTATGCGGTGGTGCCGGATATATGCTCGGCAGAGATATACATAAAGCAAAAAAGTAATCGTCCCATTGCAACGGAATGACGATTACTTTTTTGTAATTAACTAAATTCCAGAGCGACCGTCTTGTTTTACGGCAGCATCTTTTTCAAGTTAATAGTAAAACAATAGAATAAAATTGTCAATGGATTGATTTCTTTCCTTTCTTGGCTGTTCGGCTATATCTTCCCCAATAAAGTATGTCTGATTTGAAAATGTAACCTCAAAAATATTTCTGTAATATTTTTTGTGCAGTCTGCTCCTTGAAAAATAAGCAAATATCGTATATTTTATAATAAATCAAGTTGATTAATTGTACTTAATAGACTTGAGATAGAGATACGAGGGCGAGGGTATACACTATGATCAAAAAGAATTTATTTAAAACCATGACACTCATTGTGTTATGTACAATGGTATTTGCCGGATGCGGCAGGAAGAAAGTGACTGTTGATACAAGTATTCAGCAGGAGAGCAGGGCAGGTGATAGTAAGGACGATAAGAAAAAGGTTGCTTCTAATCAGGAGCAGGTAACAGTAGCCGTAAAGGATGCTGATGGTAACACTGTAGAGGTTGCCGGTATCGTGGAAACTAAAGATAATGGAGAAAAGGTTGTTGTAGTAACCGACAGCGATGGAAACAGAACAGAGATTAGTGCTGGAGGATTCACAACAGAAGGAAATAAAACCGTAACAGTAACAGATGAAAAGGCTTCTGAAACTATATCATCTGCAGCGTCAGAGAATAAGGTGCCAAAGGCTGATGAAATTATTGAAATTCCTGATAATGGAAATAACAATAATGGCAGTGGTAATGGAAGCTCTGGAAATTCTGACGGCAACGGCTCTTCATCTGGTAGCAATAACGGTGGAAGCAGCAGTAATGGCGGCAGTTCGGGCAACAACGGCAGTGACAACAATGGCGGTAATAATAACAATAATAACAACAGTGGCAATAACAATGGCAGCAACAATGGCAGCAACGGAAACACATCAACTCCCGACACTCCATCTCATACTCACAACTGGAGGCCGGTATACACGACAGTACACCACGAGGCTGTAACTCATGACGAGGATAGGTGGGTTGTGGATAAGGCAGCTTGGGATGAGGCAGTAAAGAAATGTGTGTATATATGTAACAATTGCAGAGTAGGAAACTGTGAGAGATGCAAGAATTTAGGAATAACTAATTTCGAGTATGATTCAAAGAGTGCATTGCATGAGCATCAGGGAACATGCTTAGATGAGGATGGTAGTTGCGCATTTTCATCAACGGTTGAGAGAATAGATCACTATATCCACCACGATGAAGAAGGTCACTATGAAACAGTAACCATAACAGACAAAGAAGCCTGGGACGAACAGGTTATAGACCACTATGAATGTGACTGCGGAGGAACCAAGTAATAACTAATAAATACAATTAAATAATAAGTGATAAAGAACTGTTGAAAAAGGATTTTTCTGGCAGTTCTTTTTTATGCTAAAAACTATTCTTATACTGATGTAGAAATATGTAAAAAATTGTCAGGGGGGGGGTAAAAAATACTAGACATTTAGTTTGACCTGGAGTACTATAACCCTAAGCCCTAATGACTAGAAAGCTAAAAACACGAAAAGTTAAGAGTTACCAGTTCTTAACAACACCACTCGTGCAGGCTTTCCAGTCTGGCAAATTTATGGGAAAGGAGAAAGAATGAAAACACGATTAAGAAAAGGAAAAGATTTTCTTAAGAGGATTAGTGCAGGTGCCGCAGCAGCTTTAATGGCTGTTGTTACAGTCATCTCGAACATGGAACCTCTGGTTGCGAAAGCAGATGGATATACGCTTGTCGATTATGATAACGGTGTATCATATGCTGATGTATTCAGCGGTATTGATAATGGAATGGGTGACTGGAAGAGCTGGGAATTCAGTGTTGAGGAACCTGATGGGGATGTTGTTAAGGCTATGTGTGCAGAGCCACACAAGACGCAGCCGAGTATAGGCTCGACATTTACAGATGGCGGTACATATGTCAATGATACAGTAGCAAGGGTATTATTCTTCTCTGTCGGAAGCGGAGCATCACGAGGTCCGTTAAGTGATTATGATTATGACTTAAGATGGATTATCGCACATCATACTGTTGCTTATGCACTGGATGATGACATGTGGAATGAGCCGGCTATTGGCGGTACATTCCTTGGTGGTCCGGGTAGTGCAGGATATGACTTATGCATGGAACTGTATTCATATGCTTACAATTTAAGCAGTGGTGATTATGACTGTTATGCCAAGTTCCTGTCAAACGATGATGGTGTAAACCAGAGTCTGTGTATCTTCTGGGATGAACCGGCACCGGTTTATTACAATGGAAATTTCCGGTTCAGGAAATACTCATCCAATGACAGTATCAGTAATAATAACAGCTGTTATAGTCTGCAGGGTGCAGAAATATCAGTATATAACGACGCTGAATGTACAGACCTTGTAACAAGGCTTACAACTAACAGTGATGGTTATACGGATACCTACACGACAGGTGATATCCTTGAAGGCGAAAGCAGGACTTATTACTATAAGGAAACCGGAGCACCTAAAGGATTCCTTATTAATGATTCTGTTGAGTCAGTAACAATTACCGGTTCTGATACAGTAACATGTGATATATCGGATACACCGGAGACTGACCCTGTAACAATCCTCTTAAGGAAAGTAAACAAAGAGACGGGTTCCGTATCTAACGGAGCAGGAACTCTTAAGGGAGCAAAGTATGTCATTAAGTATTATGATGCGGATATGACAACTGACCCTGCAGCTTCAGGAAAGACACCTAAGTATACCTACTATGCCCAGACAGGAGCAGATGGCAGAGTTCGCTTGGGCGATAGTGATTCATACATAAGTGGAGATACATTATTTAAAGATGATGATGGAAATGTGGTATTTCCGCTTGGAACATTAACCATTCAGGAGTATGAAGCACCAGAGGGATATCTGCTTGATGAAACAGTTTTTGTAACAAATATGTTTAATGGATGCTATTATATCAATGGTGTAAAGCAGGCCAATGCCACCTCTTACCAGGAGGCGGACAGTACAGTAATCCATCTTGAGCAGGAAGTCAAAGGAAAGGTATCACTTACCAAGAAGATGACAGCAATCAAAGATGGTGGAAGCTATGTAAAGACAGCACAGAAATCATCATTAACAGAGAATGTACCGGAGGAAGGTGCAGAGTTCCAGATTTACTATAAAGGAGCTGGAAGTTATGACAATGCGACAGAAGCCCAGAGGGATATCTTAAGAACAGGGGCAGATGGAAAAGCAACATCGAAAGACCTTCCATATGGCAACTATGTCATTCATCAGATAAGCGGCGCACCAAACTGCACATTTATGGACGACATGGAAGTATCAATCAGTGAGAACGCAAAGACCTATGAGGTAAGCGCAACTGATTTACAGAAATTAAACAAACTCCGACTTTATAAAAAAGGTGAAGTATTAACCGGATACAATAAAGACACAGGATTTGTTTATGAAGAGCGATACGTCGGCGGATGCTCTTACCAGGTATACGCAGATGAAGATTGTTCAGACGCAGGCTTTATAGAGCAGATCACATCGAAAGATGGAGGATATGCAGAATCAGCTTATGAGTATAAAGCCGGAACATATTATATAAGAGAGGCTAAGGCGGCAGACGGCTACATGCTTGACACCACGGTATATAAGATAGAAGTTACAACTGATGGCGACAATGTGGTCGGATTTACAGATGTAGTGAGAACAGACTCAAGACAGAAAGTAAATGTAACAGCACATAAGCAGGACAAGGAAGATTCAAAGCCACTCGCCGGAGCAAAGTTTGGGCTCTATGCAACATCAGATATTAAATCACGCGACGGAGCTGTCCTTGTAAAGAAAGGCGACCTTATAGAAACAATGACAACAGGGGAGAACGGAGCTGTATCATCAGCATATGACCTTCCTATTGGATATGTATATGAGGTCAGAGAAGATTATTCTCCAATCGGATACGGAAACACATTTGAGACAAAGAAAGTAAATGCTTCAAAGGTATTAGGCTATGGAGATGTTCCATCACAGGACTTCGATATGGTATTCGTTGATGATAAGACGATAATCGTTAAGACAACAGCTGCAGATTATAAGACCGGGGATAACCAGGGTTCGGAAGTTTGACACCCCAAAACCCTCTCAGACCAGTAATGGTCTTATTTTTTTGTAAATTTTTAGCTTTCTCTCCTGCGTATAATCGTATATATAATATAATAGATATAGTTTTTTGCAGGAGGTTTTGATTTATGAGAATCATGAAAAGCAAAGCTACTGATCCAACTTATCATGTAATACAGGATGTTAAACGTGATGGAAAAAGAAGTACTGAAATAATTGAAAATCTTGGACATGCTTCTGATATTTCTGAAATCGAAGACACTCCTGAAAACAGAAACAGGATTTTTTACAAACAGATGCTTGTTGAAGGCTATGATGAAGAAAGGAATATAGCATTTGACCAGACACTTATTGTCACATACTCTCTCAAATACAAACTGTACCAGCAGACTATACGTGAGCGCCAGATTGAAAGAGCAAAGAAATACCTGCAGCATCCGGCACAGTATGATAAACACTCTGTTACAGATGCAAAAAGATTTATCAAAAAAACTCCTGTCACTAATGATGGTGAAATCGCAGAAAAAGCTGCCTATGAGCTAAATATAAATGCCATTGAAGAAGAAGCAAAGTATGATGGTTTTTATGCCGTGTGTACAAATCTTGATGATGACCCTGCCGAAATAGCCAGGATAAATCATGACAGATGGGAAATAGAAGAATCCTTCAGAATCATGAAATCTGAATTTGATGCAAGACCTGTATATCTTCACCGCGATGACCGCATAAAAGCACATTTTCTCACATGCTTCATATCACTTATGATTTACAGGATACTTGAAAAACAGTTGGATAACAGCTTTACATGTGAAGAAATCATAAACACCCTGCACAAAATGAATGTCAGGGAAGTTGGTGAATATGGCTATATACCTAACTATACAAGAACAGAACTTACAGATGCATTGCATGATAATGCAGGATTCAGAACCGATAATGAACTTACAACACCAAAGGCAATGGCTGGGATAATCAGGCGTTCCAAAGGATTATAAGAATTACGCAAAACATTACGCTTTTCACGAAAAATGTATAAAAGCCGTAAACGCAGTAACTGTCTACATTTGCGGCGATTTTTAACCTAAAAAGTGTCAAAGATGGGAGTTTATCAAGGTTTTGAGATAAAAATTTATATATATAGTATATTCCTTGTTCTTGCATAATTTACTTCGATTTTTTAATGACAGTATTCTCTTTAAGAGACAATCACTTGTCAATACACGTGAACTACTCCGACTTCTTGCCAGGAGTGCTTAGAGTAAGATGTACTCTGGTTTCCGAAGAAGAGTATGTTATTGCGGTTTAGCTAGAGACTGTCAGGATATACATATGTGTATTCCGGCAGTTTTTACATATTGTCTAATGGAAGAGGTGGCTGATTATGGTTTTTGCTATAATTTTGGCGGTGGTGATTCTTATAGTGTTTATTGTTGCTCTTATAAGATCAATGGATAACTGTGTGGGATGAGTCTGTCACAATGATATAAAATCGTACAATTACATTGATAATTTAGCCGATTTTGATATACTATAATCAAAGCATAAAGCATTGGTATGGTGGTTTTTAGTTCAGAAAGGGGATGATGTTATGTCTATTACTGCGACGGAATTAAAAATTAATCTTAGCAAGTATCTTATGCTTGCAGAAACTGAAGATATATATATAACGCGAAATGGAAAGGTTGTTGCAAAGTTGACTAATCCATATCAGGATAGAGTGGATATAGCTAAATCATTGTTTGGAATTCTTCCAAATGATATGACTTTGGAAGAGGCAAAGGAAGAAAGGCTGAATGGAATATAAGAGTTTTGGTTGATACTTGTGTTATTATTGATGCATTACAGTCTCGTATTCCATTTGCGGAGGCAGCACAAAAGATTTTTGTTTACTCTGCAAATGAACAGTTCGAGTGGTTTATTACAGCAAAGTTTGTAACGGATATATATTCTCTGACGCATCAATTAACACATGATGATAAAGAAACACGAAAAATTTTGAGTAAGCTTTTCTCATTGTTTCATATATTAGATACAGGCTCATTGGATTGTCGAAAGGCAGTGTCTTCTGAGATTAGGGATTATGAAGATGCTGTTACGGTTGAGACGGCTATTCGTACAGAAATGGATTGTATAGTGACTAGAAATGTAAAAGATTATGCAAAATCTCCAGTTAAAGTGTGTGAACCCTGTATGTTTTTGAAATTGTTAGAAAAGGGAAACAAAGAAAGTTAGTTGCTTCTACCAATAACATTAATGAGATTTTTGCTAAAATAGTGTCTATTTGTGGTTTAAGAATAGTTGATAATCATTAGGCAGGTGTGAGCAATGGAAGATTTCGCAATAAAATTAAACAATGTTACAGATTCATATTATGGATTTGTAATTGCTGTTTTGACCTATGTAAATAAGAAAGATTCTAGATTAAAAGCAGTGGATAGCTTTATGAATAATAATCCATCTGCATTGTCTTCTGATATTCTTGAATTTATTTCAAAACAGGATGATTTTTACGAAGATGCAGCTTTTGTAGATGCAAATGCAATTTAAAATTGACATACTTATATACAGTCATCCTAATACGGCTGGCTGTATCTTGTTATATGTATCGAATACTGGGATATCTATCTTTGTGCAGTCTGCTCCTTGAAAAATTATAAAATATCATATATTTTGTAATTAATAGGACAGAATTCCACAATTAATCTTCCTGTACAGTAGTTATGGGTTAGCTAAAGAGTATGGATTAGGAAACCGAAATGAGATAATAAGTTTCGTCCTGGAAATTGATTACAAAAATACAGAAAGAAAGGCAGCAAGGGGATAATTATGAAAGAAAAAAGAGAAGTTAAGGAAAAAGAAATAGTCAGATATACAAACAGGGAGCTCGATGCATTGGGATACGATTCATTTGCACGATTTGCAAGACACAACAATATATCATTTGCTGCTGTTAAGCGTCTCTCTGTGTATGATAAGATACCAGTTGTCATAAGTTCAGAGGGAAAGCCGTATGTGTGCCCGGGAACGGTATTAAGACTCAGCCAGATAGAAAGAGAAACACTGGATAGAAATGCAAAAATGTACGAATTTTCAGTCAGGGAAAAATTAATCAGAATCCGTCTGAGAAAGAAGGATATAGAAGCAGCCTATGAGAAATACAGTGAGAGAAGATTCAGAAACGAAGATGTTGAATTATACTATAATGTCTTAACTAAAGAGCAGATAGTGGCCAATGAGGAAGCAATAACAGATAAGGTGCATGTAAAGTGTGTTACATCAGGCATAGTTGCAATTGGCAATCCGGTGAATACCTTTACAATTTCTAACGAAGAGCGTTGGATATGTATTGAATACCTTTACGGGCTGTACAGGGTTGCTTATGAGTATGAGCTGGAGGAAAAGAAGAAGAATTTTGAAACTCTGGAAGAGGCGAAAAAATGGATAACTGACAACGATAAGAATATCAGGAATGTTTCAATAAGACATAGGGGATATTGCCTGTATAAGTACAGCAATGGAGAATTTGAGCTTGTTGACGAAGAGAAGAAACTCGCCCAGAAGAAGCTTCACGATGGTAATTTCAAGAAGATGATGTCAGAAATTAGTGGTAAGTAAAACTTGCCTCATATGGTTCCGTAGGTGTTGAGGTTATAGGCAGAATATTTATTTAAAATAGCAGCAATGCAGAAGGGGGTAGGGATAAGTCTCTGAAAAGTATTATGGTTGATTATGAGGGAATATTCGGACATATTGAGTCCGTAGAGGTTGAAGAAGAAATAAGTACCGGAAGTATTAGTGAATCAGGAGAGCTTAATGAGGTTACACTTGCAACTCTTGAAAAATATAAAAGAGTGCAGGATAAGAAAGAAAAGGTAAATATAAAGTTTACAGCAATATCGAATAAAAATAATGCATTTGCTATGGAGGACGGTGTAAAGATTGTATTGCGATATCCTCTGATGTCGAATGAGTTAAAACAGAGGGTTGCAAATGGTCCTGTGGATGCCCTTAAGATGCTTGTAAAGGGTGTTGATGTTATGATTACTGGAAGCAGTCTTCATGGAACAGTGCCAGTTGTATATGCAAGCTGCACTAAAATAAAGGACATGAAAAAAGAAGCTGGAAAGGCTGCTTTGGCTGATATGCTGTCAAGACATGACCTGACTCCACTCAGGGCGGTTGTCATTCGTGTGGATAAGGGAAGCAGGACAGTTCTTCTTGATATTGGAGGTCTTGGAATTAAAGGCGTATGCCGTATGATTGACTGGTCTGATTCACCAATGACAGAGGTTATGATGGATACAATTAAGCCAAGATTAGAAGTAATGGTTAAGGTAACTGGAAGAACCAGCAGAATCGAAAAGAAAGATGGACAGCTGGATAAAGTAAATACGGGAGCATACAAGTGTGTAAGACGTTCATATAGTGATCCATACGAAGGTTTGTCTGCTAATTTCCCTGTAGGCACATCTGTAATTGCCAAGCTTGTCAAAATGGAAGGAAACATGTGCTTTATGCAGATAGATGGATTTGACAGGTTACATATTCTGTGCTTCAAGCCTTGGTTAAGAGATGAGGGGCATGAGAATACAAGTGGGGTTAATAAGGTCATTGTAGGACATGTTTACACTGTTGAAGTAACAGTATGCGACGAGAAAATGAGAAAATTCAGAGGCCGTATTGTAAGGGAGCATCCGACAAGAACAGATAAAGAACTTGAGGGCTTTATGAAGTATAAGGAAAAAGTTACAGAAGGTGCGATAACTGCATCTGCATCATCAAAAGAGGACTAATTATTAAGCAATCCAAAACATAGAAATATGTTCTTAAAGAAACAATGCTAATGTCCTGCATTGATAACAGGAAAACACATAATATCTGTATGACATCGCCAAGAAGAGAAATTCTCCGAAAGGAAGGTTCTTGCTTGTAAAAATCGTTGACACACATAATTATATTTGATATTATTTATCAAGTAACTTAATATTCCATGAGGGAGTAGTTAGCGCGTAAGTGTGATTTGTCAACATTCTGATTATAATAGAGAGTATAATCTGGCAAATCTTAAATAATGAGACTCATGTATATCAATTATTTTCAGTGTGCAATATCACTGAATCTGGTTGATATACATGAGTTTTTTTTATACCCCTCGGAAAAAGAAAAAGCAGAAAAATAAGGAGATTTATATGGGTAATTTTATTAATAACGCGCCATTTGCGCTTGTAATTGTGTTCCTGATTATTGGATTTGTGCTGCTGATTAAAGGTGCAGACTTTTTCGTGGAAGGAAGCTCAAGTGTAGCAAAAAGACTGCATGTTCCGTCTATTATTATTGGACTTACAATTGTTGCAATGGGAACTTCACTTCCAGAAACAGCGGTCAGTGTATCTGCATCAGTTACAGGCAACAATGAGCTTGCAGTAAGTAATGTAGTCGGTTCTAATATATTTAACCTGATGGTTGTTATTGGCGTGTGTGCAATGATTGCAACAGTAAATGTTGCAAAAGAAACAATAAAAAGAGATATCCCATTTTCACTTATCTGTGCAGGACTTTTATTGATTTTAGGAATCCTTGGGGTTGGTGATAAGTCAGGAATGATGCTTGGACATTTTGATGGTGTAATATTTATAGGTGCATTTGCAGGATACATTTTTTACATGATTAAGATTGCACTAAAGGCAAGCAAAGAAGGCAAAAAAATCGAGATTGAGGGCGGTTCTGATGAAGATATTAAGTTGATTTCAGTTCCGCTTAGTATTCTGTTTATTATTGGCGGTGCGGCTGCGATTGCAGTAGGCGGAGATATTACCGTAGACGCTGCCTCAAGAATAGCGAGTGACCTTGGAATGAGCCAGACACTTATTGGGCTTACAATAGTTTCAATAGGAACATCACTTCCAGAGCTTGTAACTTCAATAGTTGCAGCCAGAAAGAACGAAGTCGATATGGCACTTGGTAATGCGATTGGTTCAAATGTATTTAACATACTTATGGTACTTGGTATTGCATCAGCAATCAGCCCAATCAGCATAATTACTGAGAATATTATTGATTTGTGTGTGCTTATTGTATTTACAATATGTGTATGGATATTTGCTGGAACAAGGAAGAAAATCGGAAGAATCGAAGGTTTTTCAATGGTTGCACTTTATGTGATATATGCAGTTTATATCATAATAAGATAAATGAGGTAACATACCAATGTTGTTGTTTTTAAAAGTATTTTTTACTGAATTCATAGCTGAGATGGGTGATAAAACCCAGCTCATGCTTATTGCTCTTACTTCTAAATATAAGTTAAGAGATATTATATTAGGAACTGCTGCAGCAATTCTTATACTTAACGGACTAGCTGTTTTAGCAGGTGGGCTTGTCAGTGAATTTATTCCTGACTGGCTTATAAAGACTATTGCAGCACTTGCATTTCTTTATTTTGCTGCATCAACTATTGCAGGGGATGATGATGACGAAGAAGAAGGCAGCGGCAAATCAAAGATTAAGTTTGCACCACTTGCAGTTTTCTTTACATTTTTCATTGCAGAACTTGGTGATAAGACACAGCTTACAGCCATAACATTTGGTGCTAATGAAGGTATGAGTGCAGCTCTTGTTGTATGGATAGGATGTTCACTTGGACTTTTTGCGGCTGACATTCTTGGTATGTTAGTCGGATATCTGTTAAAGAGCAAGACTCCGGACGGACTGCTTAATACACTTGCATTCGCAATATTCTCGATATTCGGTGTATATACACTTTATCAGGGACTTAAGCTTATAAGAAGATATGTCTGTCCGATTCCTGTATGGCCAATACTTATAGCTGCAACTGTTGTTTTTGTTGTTATATGTGTCTGTCTTTTTATAAGAAGAGAGAAGGAAAAGAATGATTAGAATGAAAGTAATCGTATCATTTTTTATGTGATGCGATTATTTTTTTTGTAAATATGCCGATATAATATTAAGAAAAGTCAAGGATGACTTTATCCAATACATTTACATTCAAGGAGGAATGAATTATGAGTAGTATATCTTCAGGGAATTTTTCCCAGATAGCCGGTTCGTATGCAGATACAGCGGCTGTTTATTCTAAGCCAGAGACAACTAAGACCGATGAGACAAGCGGAAAGAAGAAAGTCAGTGGTCAGACTATTGGCAATCCCAAGTTAAGCGAGAAAGCAAGCAAATATTATGAACAATTAAAGAAAAAGTACTCTAATATGAACTTTATTCTTGTAAGTGAGGATCAGAAAGAGAATGCCAAGGCTAATGCTGCAGGTTATGCTAATTCCAATAATATGGTTGTCCTTATTGATGAGGATAAGATTGAAAGAATGGCTTCTGATGAGAATTACAGAAAACAGTATGAAGGAATTATTGCAAATGCTGCCAGTGGAATCTCACAGCTTGCAAGCAGTCTTTCAGCAACAGGAACTAGTGTAAAGGGCTTTGGAATGCAGGTTAATGATAATGGTACAGCATCATATTTTGCTGTGCTTGAAAAGTCAAGTGCTGCACAGAAGGAGCGCATTGAGAAGAAGGCTGTAGAAAAGAAAGAAGCTAAGAAGACAGCACAGAAGAAGGCAGAAAAGAAAAAGAATGAGGAGCGGTTGGAAAAGAAACGTAAAGAGACCGGGGATGTCGATGATACTGACGATACAGAGACCGTAACAGTGACAGCTTCATCAATAGAAGAGCTTCTTGAAAAGATAAAAGACCAGGAACAGCTTTTCTTAAGTGATACAGTAAAAACTCCACAGGAGAAGAATGTGGGTCAGAATGTTGACTTTTCTGTATAATGTCAGGGGGTGTGCCTAGTGATATTATCAGGAACAATAGCAAGTACCGTACAATTGCAGATGCTTAACAACAAATGGATGCAGAAAAAGGAATCTGGCAATGTTTTATCTAAGCAGGAGTTAAACGAGCGTTCTACATGGACATCCGAGCAGTTTATGATTGCAGATTTTCAGGACCAGTTAGAACATAATCGTGAAACACAGAAGCGTCAGAAAATTGATAATAAGATTATGTCAGGTGGGAGTCTTTCGCCTGAGGAAATATCTTATCTTGAAAAGAATGATCCTGTTGCTTTAAAGAAATATCGTGAAACTAAAGAAGAAAAAGAAAGCTACAAGGAAAAACTCAGACAGTGCAAGACTAAGGAAGAGGTTGATCGTGTAAAGCTGCAGAAGCTTGGAGAACTGGAGAGTTCATTAAGCAGTGTCGTCAATGACCCGACAATACCTAAAAGTGCCAAGTTAGCGAAAGCCCAGGAAATACTTGCAAAGACTAACAACATTGAGGCTGCACATCTTGAGTTTGTCAAATCCGCAGATTATCAATGTCTGCCGACTGATGAAGAAAAGAAAGAACAGGAAGCAGCAGATAATGAGATATCTGATGAAATAACAGACAGTGACAAGGCTAATAATACTGAGAGTACTGACACTACTGATAATACACAGGATAAAGCAGATAATGTAACTGATGATAATAATAATCAGGTTTCTGATATTGAAAATCCAGATACCGTGGATACAAATGCATCTGAGAAAACATCTGAAAAAGATAATCACAAGAAAGAATATAGTACTGAAATTAAGAAAGTTACCCGAAAGCTTAAGAAAGGTTTTGAGGCGGCTGACATGCATGTTGATATAATTATATAATTATGTATGATTGGGAATCCACTCGGATATGACGAAGAATAGTTATGTCTGAGTGGATGTTATTATAAGAACCAACTATTTTGTGTCATGTGGTACTCACTTCGTTAAACAGTAATTTAGCGAAGTGATTTAGGATCAGGTGCTTTTGTTCCAACTTCTACCATGTCTTGTACCTCAATTTTGCATTAACTTAACACCAACACTATACCACATACCCTCCATTCTATGATATAATATCCTAAGAAATTTCTCCGAGGAGGATAATGTATGGAATACGATGTAATTATTATTGGAGCCGGACCAGGCGGAATCTTTTCTGCGTTCGAGCTTATGAAAAAGTCACCCGAAACCAGAGTGGCTGTGTTTGAAGAAGGCAACACATTAGAGAAGAGAAAATGTCCTATAGACGGCAAGAAGGTTAAATCGTGTATCAAATGTCCAACATGTGCGATTATGAACGGATTTGGTGGTGCTGGTGCATTTTCAGATGGTAAATATAATATAACTAATGATTTCGGCGGAACTCTTTATGAGTATATCGGCAGGGATCAGGCAATCAATCTGATGAAGTATGTTGATACAATCAATACATCACATGGTGGCGAAGAGACTCACATGTATTCTACAGCAGGCACTAAGTTCAAGACTTTATGCATGCAGAACAAGTTAAAGCTCCTTGATGCGTCAGTAAGACATCTTGGAACAGACATTAACTATGTTGTTCTTGAAAATATGTACAATGAGATGAAGGACCATATAGACTTCTACTTTAATACTCCTGTAAGCAATATTGAGGTGATTGATGGTGGTTACAGAGTATTCTATAAGGATGAGTACATGGATTGTGACAAATGTATTGTTTCCGTTGGTCGAAGCGGAAGCAAATGGATTGAAAATGTCTGTCAGAAGCTTGAGATTCCAACCAAGTCTAACCGTGTTGATATCGGTGTGCGAGTTGAGCTTCCGGCTGTTATATTTTCACATCTTACAGATGAGTTGTACGAAAGTAAGATTGTATACAGAACAGAGAAATTCGAAGATCTTGTAAGAACATTCTGTATGAATCCTAATGGAATTGTAGTTAATGAGAACACTAACGGCATTGTAACAGTTAATGGACACAGCTATGAAGGTGCTGAGAAGCAGACAGAGAACACCAACTTTGCGCTTCTTGTTGCAAAGCATTTTTCAGAGCCATTCAAGGACAGTAATGGATACGGTGAAAGTATTGCAAGACTTTCCAACATGCTTGGCGGAGGTGTTATTGTCCAGAGATTTGGCGACCTTATGAGAGGAAGAAGAAGTACAGAAAAGCGAATTGAGGAGGGGCTTGTAAAGCCTACTCTTGCTGCTACTCCGGGGGATTTAAGTCTTGTACTTCCTAAGAGAATTCTTGATGGAATTATTGAGATGATTTACGCACTTGATAAGATTGCACCGGGAACTGCCAATGATGATACACTTCTGTATGGCGTTGAGGTTAAGTTCTACAACATGGAAGTTGAGATTGACAACAATCTTGAGACAAGATATAAGGGCTTATACATAATTGGCGACGGAAGCGGCGTTACACATTCATTATCACACGCTTCTGCCAGTGGCGTATATGTTGCAAGAAAGATTATCGAAGAAATGTAGTCACATAATATTAATTAATAAGGGAGATTGTCATAAGACAGTCTCCCTTTAATAGTTTAATTAATATTTTTATTAAGTTTTATTATTTCAGCCCCTAACAGATTGGCATCATCTGTTCCATGAGTTGCAATAAGCAAAGTACGGTTATTACGCATTTTTAAGATATAGTCAATTACATTTAACTTAGTATCCTTATCTAAACCTGTGAATGGTTCATCAAGTATTATAAGTTTCCCAGAATATGATAATGCTCTTGCAAGTGCAACTCTTCTTTTCATTCCACCGGATAATGAACTTACAGGCATATCAAGACTATCATCTGGAAGAATTGATAACAGATGATTACGGACTTCTTCCCTATTATTATTGTTTTTTCCACGAAGCACGATTCTGACATTGTCTATTGCAGAAAGATAAGGAATAAGCCTGTCCTCCTGAAACATACAAGATATACTTTTGATATCTATACCGGATATACTGCCGGAATCAGCATGTTCAAGTCCCATTAGAATTCTTAAAAGCGTTGTTTTTCCAATTCCGGAAGCTCCCATAAGACAATATATAGAATTATCTTTAAGGGTTATATTGACATTTTTAAGAACTTCATTGTCATCAAAGGTTTTGCATAAATCAGTGATTATAATACTCACAATAATTCTCCTGACATTTTAAATTTATTGGATAGAAAGCAGGCTTGTAACACAGTAAAGTGTCTGTCCGTTATATACAACCCTTGACCAGCCAACCTCAGTATTATAACCGGTTCTGGTAAAAAGCTCGCCTTTTTTAGCAGTTGCAACAACAACAGAATCTGCATCTGTCACACTAGGCTTATTCCTAAGATTAACCTCTTCCTTAGGAGTTACAGTATCGTTACAGTCTGTGAATTTCGTGTTAAATCCGGTTGTAGGACTTTCTGTTGCTTTAGGTGTAAGGTCTGTTGTTAAGTAACTTGTAACAGCGTATACAGTCTGTCCATTGTATACAAGTCTTGACCAGCCGCTGCTGCTTGTTCCAGTCCGTGTAATTGTTTCACCATTAACAAGAGTTGTAATTACTGTTGCATCTGTATCCTGACTAGGCTTGTCACGAAGCCTTACTTCATCTTTGGCAGTAACGGTATCATTAACAGACGTGAATACCATGCCTGCTTCTACATCTGGCGATGCGGCAGCTGCAGTTTCACCACTTAGAGAGCTGTTACTTTCAGAATAACCAAAATATGCAACGTTAATATCAACATTTGTACCAATTCCTGCTACCCTGCCCTGATTAGTATACTGCCACATGCTGTATGTTCCTGCATATGATGTGGATGGAGTCTCAGGATAAGGCGTTGACGGATATTGTGCAACCCATATCTTAAATGATTGTTCAAGACTGGCAGTGTTCCACTGGCTGTTATTGGTAAGCTCAGATGAAGCGGCATAGAACATAGGTGTATAGCCTTTATCATATATTTCCTGTAAAAATGCAGCAGCTACGGCAGTTCTTTCAGCCTTAGTCATGCTCTTCTGTCTGCTTTCAGATGTGTTGAAGCCCTCGCAGTCAAATGCTACAGGGTAAGTTATGCTGTAATCTGCTATAAAATCTGCAACCCAGTCTGCTTCTTCAATAGCTTCAGCTTCATTAACTGCTGAGGAGAAGAAGTATGCTCCGACTTTGATTCCGTTAGCGGCAGCCTGCTGCATGTTATACTTTGCATTGGTGTCAGCATAGATAACGCCTGTTTTCTGCGCCCTGTAGCCAACTCTTATCATTGCAAAATCAACACCTGATGAAGCAGCCTGTGCCCAGTCTATAGTTCCCTGAAATTTGGAAACATCTACGCCGATAGTGATATCTGATGTTTCATTAGTGTTGTTGGAAAGAATTACAGAAGCACCATTACCTGCATCCTGATTCATTGCTCCATCATTGTCGGAATACTGAGGATCCTGTTCTTTCTCGTCCTTATCACTTAAAGTATTATTGCCGTCGGTATCTGTTTCACTGACAGACGAAGTCTCTTCGGTTGAAGATGCATTTGCAGGTACTTTTTTCCCTCTATGACCGAAAGAAACAATAAGTACAATTATTAATGCAATTACTGCTGCTGCAACAATTATGATTGCAGGCAGTAATTTCTTCCAGTTAATATGAATAGAATCATCAAGATATCCAAAATCATCGTCATCAGAATTAAACAGCTTAGACATGTACATCGCCTCCTAATTTAAATAATCGCTGCACAGATAATTAAGAAGCAGAGCTGCACCATTACTATCCATTGCAGTACCATTTAGTCCCATATAGTTAATTGTCCAGTAACTGATGGATTCATCATATGTGAATTGAATCTTCAATGAAGAATTCATGTTATTATATACTACTTTACCGTTGAATTCTACAACCTTTTTATTATCAGTAGAACTGAAAATAGTCCATTCGGGATCTGTACATTTGTTATCCAGACATTCACCAAAGGTTATAGATTCATCCTGAAATATCTGTTGTTCTTTTACTGTATCGATTCTTGAATCCTGCATTGCGCTGGCTTTAGTACCAATGCCTGCGCGTGTCACACCGATAAAACATATTATTAATGTGAGTATGACAGCAAGAAGTGTTGAAACTGTTCCTGAAAATGCACCATCTAAACTGTCATGGTACAGAATGAATACAAGAATACCACCTGCTATCCCACCACCGAGATGACCGAGGATATCTACATTTGCACCATTAGATATAAGAGCATATACAACAATTAATGCAATAGATACGATTACAGTTGTCTTATTAGAATCAGTTTTTGAACTGAAATTAGTAAAAAGTGTTGCACACATTACACCGAATATTGCACCTGATGCACCTGCAGCAAAGCGGATTACATCGGGATTGATAAGGTGTGATACATATACAGATACAAGGCCTGATGCAAGTCCTGAACCGAAATATATAATTGCAGTACGAAGAGAACCGACACGGGGTTCAAGTCTTGAGCCGAATAGATACAGAGCAACCATATTATTAATAAAATGTGGCAAATTAGCATGCAGGAACATATAAGTCAGAAGCCTTATATATTCTTTATTATTATGAATATACTGGTAATTAAGTCCACCTGTTTCAAAATGATCACTGCCTGCTATTATGCACATAATGCCTGCAAGCAGATTGGCAAGGATTATAATAAGCACAACAGGCATGTTCCTGAGACTGACTTCTGAATATTGTTTCTTTTGACTGTGTTGATAAAAATCTTCAGGATTAATTCTGTCAGATTTAATCTCGTATACTTCATCATCAAGATGAAGGTCATCAAATCCATTGGGCTTAAACTCGCTTTGATAGCTGTTATGATAGTTGTTATTGTAATCTGGTTCCATAGAATATTTCTCCCCTCATGTTAATTTTCCACTCTACAAAAAAAGAATTCAGCATTACACTAAATTCTTTTTCATTATAACATATTGGGTCAATATGTGTTATTTAATATGAAGCTGTGCTTTAATAATAATTCTTTGAGAACCATCAATTTTGGCTTTAATACTTCCGTTATGCTCGGAAACAATAGCCTTTGCAATTGAAAGACCAAGACCATATCCGGTTATCTTAGCGGATGTTGAATCAGCCCTGTAGAATCTGTCAAACATTCTGTCAGTAAGATTCTTATCAATATTATCAACATCATTGCTTACGATTAAAACAATATAGCTTCCTGAAGAAGATAATTTAAAGTCTATGTTACCTTTACCTGATGAATATTTAAATGCGTTATCAAGAAGAATTGTAAATAGCTGCCGTACTGATGATGCGTCACCGCAGCATGTAAGGTCAGGTGTAATATCGTAGGTAAAATGTTTACCTGAATCAAGTGCAAGTGCATTATAAGAGCGCACAGCTTCTTCTGCAAGGTCAGAAACAGGAAAAACCACACGTTTTATATGACCGTTGCGCTCATCCATTCTTGCAAGTGATACAAGACTGTTAGTCATAGCTGTAAGATTTTCTGCCTGTTTCTTTATATCTTCAATCCATTCATTATCAGGATTATCCATCTGTAATATATCAGCATCAGCTCTTATTACTGTAATCGGAGTCTTAAGCTCATGACTTGCAGAGGTTATGAATTCTTTCTGCTTGCGGTGTGCTTTTGCAATAGGCATGACGATAAGCTTTGAAGTAAATATAAGAATCAGGAGCATAACCGCAATACCTGCACATGATGATTCTATAAGCGAAACAGCTGTTTTCTTAACATCATCTATCATATTACTTCGAAGTACGAATACAGCAATTGTACGTTTCTCTTTTTCATATATGCAATATCTGTAACCATTGTAAAATCCATCAAGTTCGCCTGTCTCATATGCCTCATAATATATTGCCAAAGCCTCATCTTCAGAAATATCAGATATGTTATCGATATTAATGGTTCTGGGGCGGTTATCTTTATCAAATGTAATATAGAAATACCTGGCATCTGCTTTAATTGGCTTCTTATCTAAAATATTAATATATATAGACGAAACAAGATGGTCGGATTTAGCGACCATCTTATTGTATGTGTTTCTGACACTTGTATACACTATAAATCCCTGCATAATTATTACAACTGCCATTGAAAGAACTATAAATTGTATTCTTAAGCGGGTAAGCATTTTCTCATTATAATTAGATGCTTTATTATTTTTTGACATTATATACCTTCTTTATATTAGTTGTTATTTTTTAAATAATATCCCATATTTCTTCTTGTAGCAATAGAATAATCAGACTTTAAAGCTTCAAGTTTTCTCCTGAGATAAGATATATAAGTCCATACGGTGCTGATATCAGAATCAGATTCACTGTCCCAGATTTTCTCCATAAAATGTTCTGCCGAAATAACCTGAGTTTTATTATTCATGAACATCAGCATCATCTGATATTCCTTATTAGTAAGAAGAAATGAACCTGAAGGAGAAGATAATTCACATGTAGTTGTGTTCAGCGAAATATTTCCAAGTGTAATAACATTATCTTGTTGTTTTTCAGAGCGTGTAAGTACACGGATTCTTGCAAGCAGTTCCCTTGTGTCAAATGGTTTGGTAAGATAATCGTTAGCACCATTATCAAGCCCTTCTACTTTATCATCTATTTCAGTCTTTGCAGTAAGCATAAGAACCGGAATGTTGCTGCCACATTTTCTTAAATTCTTTAAAGCTGTAATTCCATCCATTACCGGCATCATAATATCCATAATTACAGCATCATATATATCTTCTTCTAGATAATCAAGGGCCATCTGACCATTTTCAACGCAGTCAACAGAATAATTATTCTTCTGTAATATAGTTGATACGGCCCTTGATAATGAGCGGTCATCTTCAACTAATAATATTCTCATATATAATCCTCCAGTCGAATAATATTAATTCCAGTAGCCAAGTTCTATACCCTTTAAGTATATAGCTTTGGCTTTGGAATAATATCCATAAGAGTTAAAATGTGTGAAATCAGCACGAAGCTGTTCAGGAAGATTGCCTGTCTGTATATCAATTATATCATTTTCGGTTGGTGTAAGTCCACAGTCAGATAGTGCATTTTCCATAAGATAAAGTCTTGTGTTAAGGAAATGTTCTCCAAATGCATCATACAGAGCTTGTTCCCATAATGTTGCATGAAGTCCTGCATAATTACCATTATTATCGTATATATCCTGATATATGTCAGCTGATTCTCCCGGATTATCAGTATCACCAACAATTATATAATCAGCATAATAGCTGTTATCAATTATATTCTGATATTGTTTTATAAGTTCATCATAATCATTCTCCCAGCCACCATTACTTCCCATCTCAAGAATAAGAATATCATTGCAATGGTCATAAGCTGCTTTAGGAATAACTCTTGTCCATGCGTTAATATACATTTCAGTTACAGAATTACAGTCTGCATCAGAGCATATAGAAATATATAAGCCTTCATCAGCTCTTTCGACATAACATAAAACATCATTAATATATACTGTGTCTGGATATGTGTTATCTTCATATCCATATCCGCTATAGTCATCCATATCGATTGTTTCTTCATTTTCATCAACAAATTTTACATAAGCTAATGAGTGGTCTGTTATATAGATATCACGGTCAGTGTATATTGGAATTCCGCCCGCACGTAAAGCAATCTGATATCTTTTATCTTTGTTCTGACATTACTATAAAATGTCAACCTAAAATTAATTTAAAAAATATTCACTAATCATCAATAAAATGGTAAAATATTAAAATATGTTTAGATAATGGAGGCAGATTATTATGGATTCAACATTAAGAAGAACATGGGCTGAAATAGATATGGACGCTCTTGCACATAATTATGAAACGTTACGGAAAAGAATTGGAGAGAATGTAAAGTTTTTAGGCGTTGTAAAAGCAGATGCTTATGGACATGGTTCTGTTCAGGTGAGCAGGCTTTTACAGGAGTCAGGTGCTGATTATCTGGCAGTAAGCAGTATAGATGAAGCAGTGGAATTAAGACACAATGGTATTACAATGCCGGTTCTGATACTTGGTCATACACCTAAAGAAGAAGTTTCTGAACTTATTAAGAATAATATAACACAGGCTGTAACATGCAGGGCTAAGGCACTTGAATACAGCGAGGAAGCTGTCAGATACGGTGGTACATTAAAGATTCATATTAAAGTTGATACAGGTATGTCAAGACTTGGATATCTGTGTGACGGAGAATACTTTGACAGCGGGGTTGAAGGAATATGTGAAGGATGTACTCTTCCGGGACTTGATGCTGAGGGCATATTTACACATTTTGCAGTGTCTGATGAATTCGGAGAAGAATGTGAGGCTTATACAAAGCATCAGTTTGAATTGTTTACAAGTGTGATTGATGCAGTTGAGAAAAAGCTTGGAAAGAAATTCAGGATAAGACACTGTGCCAATACAGGCGCTGTTGCAAGATATCCTGAAACATGGCTTGACATGGTAAGACCAGGACTTCTGCTCTATGGATATGGAGATTTTGCACAGGAGCTTGGACTTAAGCCTGTTATGTCACTTAAGACAACAGTAAGCACAATCAAGACTTACCCTGCTGGAACAGCAATAAGCTATGGAGGAATATACAAGACTGACAGAAAGACAAGAATGGGAGTTGTTCCTTATGGATATGCTGATGGATATTTCAGATGCCTTTCTAACAGATATGAGCTTATGACTGAAGAAGGTCCAGCACCACAGAGAGGCAAGATATGCATGGATATGTGTATGATTGATCTTACAGATAAAATGAATGTTGACGTTGGAAGTGAAGTAGAAATATTTGGTAAGGCTAATCCTATTGAAAATATGGCACAGCTTGCAGGAACTATTCCTTATGAGCTTACATGTGCAGTAAGTAAGCGTGTTCCTAGAATGTACATAAAGGATGGCAAAGTTTATGAAAAAGAATTATTGTTACGAGGATAAATGAATGAAGAAAATATTATGTGTATTAATGTCCTGTTTATTGTTTGTGATGGCGGGATGTAGCGGGCATAGTAAGAATTTGAAGTTTGGTGCAGCAGATATAGGCGGAGTGTATTATTCAATTGCAAGCACATTTACACAACTGGCAGATAAAGAGATTGATGGATATACATTTGAAACAAAGACTACTGCTGGTTCAGTTGCTAATTTAAGACTTATATCTGATGGCTATATAGACCTTGCTATTGTCCAGGCAGACCTGTTAAGTGATGCATATAATGCAACCGGTACATTTGCTGATAAAAAATACCAGAAGGGTTACAAAGCGGTTGCTTCCCTTTATACAGAATGCTGCCAGATTGTTGTAAGGAAAGATTCTGGAATTACAGGTATTGATGACCTGATTAATAAAACTGTAAGTGTTGGTGCTTCGGAGTCAGGAACCGAAAAGAATGCAGAACAGATATTAAAGATGAGTGGAATTACTGACGAGCTTATTAATAAGGTCAATATGGATTATACAGAAGCTGCTGGAAAACTTAAAGATGGAGAAATTGATGCATTTTTCTGTACAGCAGGAACAAGAACAGAAGTTATTGGGCAGTTATCTAAGGAATGTGACATACGTCTTATAAGTCTTGATGACAAATGCATAGACAAGATGTTATCAGCGTATTCTCTCTGTGAAAAATATACTATTCCGGCAGGAACTTATAATGGTCAAGATTCTGATGTGACAACTATTGGCGTTAAGGCAGTTCTGATTGCAAAGCAGTCACTTTCAGACGATGTTATTAAGAATGTGACTAAGACAATATATGAGCATGGTGATGATTTTAAGTATGCTACATCTCTTGATATTACATTTGATATAAATACGGCGGCTGATGGAGTAGATATTCCGTTCCATTCAGGTGCAGCAGCTTATTATACAGAGCGAGGCATCAATGTTTTGACAGAATAATTAATTCTGTATATCAGGTTAATGCTATAAAGAATGGAGAAATTTAATGAAGGTTCAGTTAGACATGTATCAAACGCTGGCTATTGCGGTACTTGTACTGCTTCTAGGCAGCTATTTACGAAAGAAAATTAAATTCCTTGAAAGGTTCTGTATTCCGGCACCTGTTGTAGGAGGATTGTTGTTTGCTATATTTACATGTATATGTTATGTTACTCATATACTAGAGTTTTCATTTGATGACACACTTAAAGAAGTATGCATGGTATTCTTTTTTACATCCGTAGGATTTCAGGCTAATCTTAAAGTACTTAAAAAGGGCGGAAAGTCTATGGTGATATTTTTAGGATTAGTTATAGTACTTATATTTATACAGAATGGTGTTGCAGTAGGTTTATCTAAGGTTATGGGACTTGATTCTCTTATAGGAATGTGTACAGGCTCAATACCTATGGTTGGCGGACATGGTACTGCGGGTGCATTTGGACCGGTACTTGAAGATTTTAATGTTAAGGGTGCAACGACAATATGTACTGCTGCAGCTACATTTGGTCTTATATTTGGAAGTCTTGTAGGAGGACCATTAGGCAAGAGACTTATTGAGAAGAAAAACCTTTTAGATACAGCAATTCCAGAGGATGACAGTCTTCTTATTGAAGACGAAAAGAAGCATGAAAGACATTCCAGAATGTATGCATCAGCCGTATTCCAGCTGATTATTGCTATTGGTATAGGAACTATTTTTTCATGGGCTCTTACGAAGACAGGACTTACTTTTCCTATATACATCGGAGCCATGATTGCAGCTGCGCTTATGCGTAACATTGCAGAATATGCAGGAAATGGAAAGCTTGTTATTCATATGGGCGAAATTAACGACCTTGGAGGTATAAGTTTATCATTATTTCTTGGAATGGCTATGATTACGCTTAAGTTATGGCAGCTTGCATCACTAGCTCTTCCACTTGTTATACTTCTTGGTGCACAGATAATTGTTATTGTTTTATTTACATATTTTATTGTATTCAATATTATGGGAAGAGATTACGATGCAGCAGTTCTTGTTGCAGGTACATGTGGATTTGGAATGGGAGCAACGCCTAATGCCATGGCAAATATGCAGGCAATATGTGACAAATATGTTCCATCGGTTAAGGCTTATCTTCTTATTCCGCTTATAGGAAGTCTTTTTGCAGATTTCCTTAATAGTCTGGTTATTACATTCTTTATCAATATATTATAAGTATAGGGGAGTTAAAATATGTTTAATATATTCAAAAGGGTAAAAAATAAAGTTAATACATCTAAAAAGGATTACAGTCTGTCATATGATAATCTTGCTATTCCAGAGATACATAAGGTAGATTCAGACAATAATGATGACGTGGATATTTCATCAGATATGGTTCCGGGGGATAATACTGATAAGCCGCATGTTACATATGATAGCGTGGCAGTTCCGGAAGTACATTTTAAAACAAAGAAATAACTAATAAATGCGGGTGATAACCATTAAGGTATATCACCCGCATTTATTTATATGAATTAAGTTTCCTGAACTTAATTCAAAAAACTTAGTTTATTAAAATATGTTCACAATTAACCTTCAAGAACTTCTTCAATATTCTTAAGAATCTCATCTTTATCAAAAGGCTTTGTAATGAAACGTTCTGCACCAAGCTTGAGAGCTTCAATTACTTTATTCTGCTGTCCGGCAGCAGTTATCATAATTACCTTAGCGTTAGGATCATATGCTTTAATCTCTTTAAGTGCGTCTGTTCCGTCCATGTTAGGCATTGTGATATCAAGTGTTATGATATCTGGATAATGAGTCTTATATGCAAGTACACCCTCTAATCCATCAGTAGCCTCAGCTAATACAGCATAACCTGCTTCTTCAAGAATATCACGGAGAATCTTTCTTGACATACCAGAGTCATCAACGATAACTACAGTTCCCTTGCTGTCTAATGTTACTTCGCCACCTGCTTTAGCCATAATCTTTCTTACAACAGGCATATCTCCTGCCTTAGTATCATCAGAAGCAGATATGAAGAGAAGAACCTCGCTGTCATGGATATGAATAGGAAGAACATAAGCGTCTCCCTTAGCAAACTGGTTTTCATAAGCAAACTGTGGAGTAATCTCTAACATGCTGCCCTTTTTAGAAAGTGCAGTTGCAAACAATCCGCTTATACAGTTAGTAAATTCACCTATAGCATCATATACTTCTATACCAAGATTAGAGATATTGCTATGAGAGAATCCATTAGCTATATCAACTATAGCTGTCTGTTCACCAACACTTGCAAAACCAACAATAATATCAAGGTCGCCTTCTAATTTCTGACCAGCAAGACATCTGTATTCAAGCTGTGAAATATGCTTAATTCTGTCTATATAGAAATCAGATGTTACAAATCTTTCAATATTAGCAAGTGCAAGCCTGCATATATCTGTTACATATGACTTTGATGAAAAGGCAAATATTGGAACAATCTGCTCCAAATCATCATTCTTAAGACCATCCATATCCTCATCAGTAAAACCATGTTCCTTCTGGAATTCCTTAAGAAGCTCATCAACTTTAGATGCAGGAATATCTGCTGTATCAGAAAGAACAGAAAGGAATATTGCATAAGCGCTTCCCTGCTTCTTAAGAAGGGCATCTAACTGTTCTTCAGTCATATATCCCTCTCCTACAGCAATCTCACCAAATCTTGCATCTTTAGTTGTCTGTAAATGATTGATTTCATTAGCCTGTTTCTCAGTAATAATGCCATCAGCTACGGCAATTACACCAAGCTTTGCTCTTGAATCAGAAAGCTTATCCATTATAGACTTGTATGTATCCTGGCTTATAACCTCTTTTTCAATTAAGAATTTACCAAATAATTGACAAAACATTACATATCCTCCTAAACATTCACGAATAATTAATTAAATATATTTTATCAGCATTAGTCGGATATGTAAAGAATGTGTCGAATTTTGTTGAAAAAATCAGGTGTATATCAGTAAGATTATTATTAAAAGGAAATGACTGCCCGCAAAATACGGACAGTCAGCTCCTGATGTAAATATATTATACCGAAAAGGATTCTTATGACATTTTACTGTAAAGCTTTAAATGCTTCATCAAGATCTTCAATGATATCATCGATATTCTCTGTACCAATTGAAAGTCTGATTGTGTTAGGCTTGATTCCCTGATCAAGAAGCTCAGCTTCGTTGCACTCTGAATGAGTTGTGCTTGCTGGGTGGATTGCTAATGACTTAACATCGGCAACATTAGCAAGAAGTGAGAATAACTCAAGGTTATCAATGAACTTCTGAGCCTCAGCAGCACCACCCTTGATTTCAAATGTGAAGATTGAACCGCCACCATTAGGGAAGTACTTCTTATAAAGAGCCTGCTGTTCTTCGTTAGTAGAAATTGAAGGATGGTTTACCTTCTCAACTAATGGCTGATCCTTTAAGTACTGAACAACCTTTAATGCGTTCTCTACATGTCTCTCAACTCTGAGTGATAATGTTTCAAGTCCCTGAAGGAAGATGAATGAATGAATTGGAGAAATTGTAGCTCCTGTATCACGAAGAAGGATAGCTCTGATGTATGTAACGAATGCAGCTGGTGCTGTATCCTTTGCAAAGCTTACACCGTGGTATGATACATTTGGCTCAACAAGCCATGGAAACTTATCAGCAGCGCCAACCCAGTCGAACTTACCACTGTCAACGATTACACCACCAAGTGTTGTACCGTGACCACCGATAAACTTAGTAGCTGAATGAACAACGATATCTGCACCGTATTCAATAGGTCTTACAAGGTAAGGTGTTGCAAATGTGTTATCAACAACAAGTGGAATGTTGTGTGCATGTGCAATCTTAGCAATTCTTTCGATATCAACAACTTCTGAATTAGGATTTCCAAGTGTCTCAATCTGAACAGCCTTAGTATTAGGCTTGATAGCTGCTTCGATAGCATCATAATCAAAAGGATCTACGAATGTAGCTTCAATTCCGTAATCTGGAAGTGTATGTGCAAGAAGGTTATATGTTCCGCCGTAGATATTCTTAGCTGCTACGATGTGATCTCCTGCATGAGCAAGTGCCTGGAAAGCATAAGCTAAAGCTGCTGCACCAGAACCAACTGCAAGTGCTGCTACACCACCTTCAAGTGCTGCGATTCTCTTTTCGAATACATCTTCAGTTGGATTAGTAAGACGTCCGTAGATGTTACCTGCATCCTTAAGACCAAATCTGTCAGCAGCATGCTGGCTGTTATGGAATACATATGATGATGTAAGGTAAATAGGTACTGCTCTAGCATCTGTTACCGGATCAGGCTGTTCCTGTCCTACATGAAGCTGTAATGTTTCAAACTTTAAATTTCTTTCTGAGTAAGATTTCTTTGCCATAATTAATTACCATCCTTTTTAATTTATTTCAAAAATGTATTGCTTTCTTGATGTTGATGATAATATAAACCCTTATCCCTACTATGTCAATAGGTTTGTATGATTTTTTTAAAAATATTTTAAAGATTATATTGTTTTTGTCGCTGAATTGGGGAGTCTGAAGGATATTCATTACAGATGATTCATGATACAACATTATGCTATATAACATGATACCTATACATAGTCGTATATTTAATTGTCTTATAGGTCAAAAATTCGGATGTCTATATAAATAGTCGTTGCATAAGCCTATAAGTTGTAAAAAAAAGATTGTTTATAGGTATATTGGTATCATTAAAGACTTTTTATATAGTAAAATTGATAGAATATACCTATAAAACTTATATTATTTATGAATTTATGGGAAAACTCACTTTGTTTTAATGAAAATTGCTGGATGTAAGACCATATTATATGGATTTACGGATATAATGTTTAGTTTTACCCACGCAGCCTTGTAACAGCGGCTTTCAGTGCATCTATTACATAGTCAGCATCTTCCTTGGTTAAATCCTTATCTATGCTTAATCTTAAAGCACCTTTAGCTTCATCTTTGCTTCGTCCGATGGCAAGAAGCACATGTGAAGGGTCAATTGAGCCTGCAGCACATGCTGAACCGCTGGATGCACATATACCGTTCATATCAAGCATAATAAGTAAAGAATCACCCGAAACATCTTTAAAGCAGAAATGCATATTAGACGGAAGACGCTTCAGGCTGCCAATCTCTGGTCCATCAAAAGTAACGTCAGGAATCTCACCAAGAATCCTGTCAACAATATAATTACGCATATTAATAATTGTATGTGTATCTTTATCAAGTGTACCTAAGGCAAGCTTTACAGCCTTTCCCATGCCGACAATGCCTGGAACATTGCTTGTTCCGGCGCGTCTTGCACGCTCCTGTGCGCCACCATGTATGAAAGGCTCTAACTTGGCAGAATTCTTCATGTACATGAAACCGACGCCTTTAGGACCGTGGAACTTGTGTGCGCTTGCACTTAACAGGTCAATATTCATCTCTGTGACATTAATTGGGACATGACACATAGCCTGAACTGCATCAGTGTGAAAAAGAATGCCATGCTTATGTGCAATCTTGCCTATTTCTCGGACAGGTTCAATTGTTCCGATTTCATTGTTGGCAAACATAACACTTATAAGAATTGTTTTGTCAGTGATGGCATTCTCGACATCTTCTAATGAAACAAAGCCCTCGCTGTCAACATCAAGGTAAGTTATCTCGAATCCATTCTTTTCAAGATATGCACATGTATTAAGAATTGCATGATGCTCTATTTTAGTTGTTATAATGTGGTTGCCTTTATCTCTAAGTCCGAATGCAGCAGACTTTAAAGCCCAGTTATCAGACTCGCTTCCACCGCCTGTAAAATATATTTCATTGCTTTTAGCAGCGCCAATACTGTCAGCTATAATTTCCCTTGCATCTTCAATAGCCATCTTGCTTTTCTGGGCAAAATTATATACAGAAGAAGGATTGCCGTAATATTCAGTAAAGAATGGAAGCATTGCAGACACAACCTCTGGTGCGGTTGATGTAGTTGCTGCGTTATCCATATATATAAGTTTTTCCATAATATTGTCCTTATTAATTAAAAAAATAATTAAATAATAGTTCCGCCGCCAAGTACATTGTCCCCGTCATATAATACGAGTGCCTGACCTGGTGTTACGGCACGAACAGGTTCGTCAAATGTACATTCAAGAGTATTCTCATCGAACATTCTTATAGTACACATAGCACCTTCATGGCTGTAGCGGATTTTGCCCTTAGCACGCATCTCACCTTCAAGGGAAGGTATAGACATGAAATTAAGGTTGTTGGCATAAAGCTTAGGTGAGAACACATCGGAATTATCACCGATTACAACCTCGTTGGTTTCAGGGCGTATAGCAACAACAAATGCCGGCTTTCCAAGAGCAAGTCCAAGACCTTTTCTCTGACCAACTGTGTAGTGTATGATACCCTGATGTCTTCCGATTACATTGCCATTGACGTCAATGAAATTACCGGGAACAGAAGTATAGCCTGTTTCACGTGTTATAAAGCCTGCATAGTCATTATCAGGAATAAAGCATATTTCCATGCTGTCAGGCTTCTTTGCAACAGTAATACCAATCTTAGAAGCAATCTCACGAACCTGATCCTTAGTATAATCACCAATAGGAAGAAGTGTGTGTGATAACTGATCCTGTGTAAGATTATAAAGGGCGTAGGTCTGGTCCTTCTTAGCAGTTACTGAATTGCATATAGTATATCTGCCATTAGGAAGCTGGTGGATTCTTGCGTAGTGTCCTGTTGCAATGTAATCAGCTCCTATTTCAAGACTTCTCTTAAGAAGAGATTCCCATTTTACATAGCGGTTGCAGGCGATACATGGATTAGGTGTACGACCTTTTTTATATTCGTCAACAAAATAGTCGATTACATTACATTTGAACTCATTCTTAAAATTCATTACATAATATGGGATGTCAAGCTGACCTGCAACACGTCTTGCATCATCAACAGCACTGATACCGCAGCAGCCGTTTTCAGCGGCTTCTGTTGCATCGTCCTGCCATATCTGCATAGTCACACCTATTACATCATAGCCCTGTTCCTTTAATAGATAAGCGGCAACAGAGGAATCAACGCCTCCTGACATGCCGACAACAACTTTTTTCTTCATTACTAATCCTCAATCATTTCTTATATCTCTTATTTCGTCTGCAAGTGCGCAGATTTCGTTCCAATGCTTCTTAGAATCCTCATCATATACAGCACATATCTTAAATCCACCCTGTCTTGCAGATTCAATGCCGTGAAGAACATCTTCATATACCCATGTATCTTCCGGTTTAAAATGCATTTTTTCAGCGATAAGCTTGTAGCTTTCCGGATTCTTTTTATTATATGGAATGTCATATACTGTAAAAATGTTGTTAAAACAGTCAGTTATTCCAAGATGGTTAAGTGCAGCGTCAACACAGCCTCTGTCAGAGCTTGTAAATATGCACATGTCAGATCCAGCTTCATGCTCACGTCTGATTAATTCAAGCATTCCATCTTTAGCCGGAATATCTGTGCTGTAGTGTCTTGTCATAATATCCACAGCAGTCTGCCTCATAGTTGCTGCATCAGTGTTTATGCCTAATTCATCACGGAAATAAGCAGAACATTCATCAAGGTCCATTACATAAGTACGCTCGTCAAAGTCATCAGGTAACTTATCAACATACTGCATGGCGTATTCCTTGGAAACATTTCTCCAGTAAGGCATAGAATCAAGAATAGTTCCGTCCATGTCAAATATGAAATCCCTGTGATAATTAAATACACGGCCAGTCTTTAAGTAAAGCTCTTTCGTAGCAAGTCCAGGATCATCAGCGGCAAATATAGCTGAAACAACAGCAATCCCGTCAACACCAGTGCCTGCAAGCTCACCGCAGTTGTCGTAATCAATACCGCCGATTGCAACGACAGGGATATTAACTGAACCTGCAACCTCAATCAGTCTCTCACGAGGCATGTATACAGCATCCTTTTTGGTACTTGAGCCAAATACAGCACCGGTTCCGATATAATCTGCACCAAGTCTTTCGGCTTCTTTCGCTTGTTCTACTGTCTTGGCGGTCATGCCGATAATCTTATTATCTCCAAGAATACTTCTTGCAGTCATATAGTCAGTGTCACTCTGTCCGATATGTACTCCGTCAGCATCAGCTTCAAGTGCCGCCTGCACATCATCATCAATAACGAATGGTACTCCATATTTTCGTGCAATTGGCTTAATTGCTTTTGCTTTTGCAACTATTTCATCATGCGATGCATTTTTTTCTCTTAATTGTAAAAATGTTGCTCCATTTTTTAATACATTTTCAACAACATCAATGAGACTGGCTCCGTTAAGCCAGCTTGTATCTGTGATTGCGTATAGACGCAGCTGTTCTTTTCTAATCATAATTAATTCTCCTGAATCAAATTCAATATGTATAATAACACATCTGCCTGTACCTTTGGCATACATTTTTTGACACATTTTAAAAATTTCTATAAAATATTCTGAAAAATGTTGTAACGAAAATCCATTTCGTGCGTCTAACCTATGTAAGACGGAAGGAGGTGACCAGTTCTGAATTACGAGAAATTGTACAATTCCTATTATATGCAGGTGTATTCTTATGTGGTTATTATAGTAAAGAATCAGTCTCTTGCTGAAGAAATCACACAAAATACTTTTTACAAAGCTATGACTGCCAAACGTCCGTATGAGGGCAAGGCGGGTGAGCTCACATGGCTTTGCAGTATTGCTAAGAATCTCGCAATTGATGAATGCAGGAAAAATAAGAAGTTTTCTGAGCTTGATGAGACTTTACCGCAGCAGACGGCTGATTTGGCGGATAAAGTTTCAGATACAGATTCTGCTTTGCAGATTCATATGGTTCTTCATGAACTACCGGAGCCGTATAAAGAGGTATTTCAGTTGAGAGTTTTTGGAGAACTCACATTTGCACAGATTGGAATGGTATTTGGAAAAACTGAGAACTGGGCCAGAGTAACTTATCATAGGGCCAGACTGAAAATAAAAGAAAGGATTGATTAGATATGAGTAATAAAGAATGTGAAATCGTGCAGGACTTACTGCCCCTTTATTATGACAAAGCCTGCAGTGAAGCAAGCTGCAGCTTTGTTGAAAAGCATATGGCAGGCTGTAGTGACTGCCAGAAGATATATAATGAATTACAGGAAAACAACGTTGATGAAGTGCTTGCAAAGGAATCAAAAGGAGTACTTGAAAGACATGCAAAAAAAGAGCGTAATGCAGCATACAAGGCGGGAGTTGTGATTGCAGCAATACTTCTACTGCCAATTGTCATTACATTTATAGTACAGCTTGCAACTGGTATGGGTTTAGGCGTATTTTCGGTTGTTACTGCTTCTATGATGCTTGTTGCAGCACTTACGGTAGTTCCGCTTATGTCTACGAATAACCGTCTGTTAAAATGTATTCTTGCAGGCGTTGCATCACTTATGCTTATATTGTTTTTCGTTGACCGTATGAATGGCGGAGGAAACTTCCTTTTTTGGGCTATACCTACAGTATTTGGTATATCAATAGTGCTGTTTCCGATAGTGATATGTCTTGTGTCACTTCCACCGGTACTTAGTGACAAGAAAGCACTTATAACAATGACATGGGATACATTGTGGCTATTCCTTACAATGTTTATAGTGTATTATCATTCTGGTTTTACAGGTATGAAAGACGGATATACAGTAGCTGTTATACTTATGCTTGGTGTATGGCTTGTATTTCTTGTGATTAGATATCTTCCTGTCCATGGACTGATGATAGCCGGAATTAGTACGATAATATCTGTATTATGGGTTGTTTTTGCCGATGATTTTCTTGAGTTTATTCTCTACAAAAGGAAGGTGCTTACAATAATTCATATGAATCTGTCTGATTGGAGCACGACTCTTAGTATTAATGGAAATATATTTTTTATTACTTTAGTGTCTGGCTGTGCAATAGGCTTGGTACTTATAGGTATTGGTGCGTTGCTTATGAGAAAGAAAAATGTTCAGAAGATGAGATAATAATAATCCCCTCACAAGGTTGATGCTTTGTGAGGGGATTATAACTATCTTATACTTTTAATATATGCCCTGTAATTCTTAACAAGCAATGGCACTTCCGCAATAAGCATGCCAATCCAGCCTGCAAGATAAGAGAAAGGAAGTGCTTCTATTCCCATGCCTAACGCAAATACAAGTGGAATTGCGGCAAGCACGCGGACACCCATATTGATAAAGCTTGAAAGCAGGGTAATCTTTAAGTCACCGATTCCTCTGAAATATCCCTGAATACCATTAGTGATGGCAGGAAGTATGTACATTACAGAGATAAGCTTAAGGTAGATTACACCGTGTCTTATAACCTCAGTATCCGAAGTGAACAGCTTCATAAGTGGTCTTGCAAATACGAAACATACAAAGAATATGAAGATTCCATATATTATCTCAAGAATAATACCGGCTTTAAAGCCTTTGATTACTCTGTCGTCTCTTCCGGCACCTTTGTTCTGTGCCATCATAGCTGTCATTCCGTGTGCAATATTCTGCTCGGGTGTATATGCATAGTCATCAATTCTGTTTACTACTGCAAATGCAGCTGAAACCGAAACGCCCATAGTGTTAATAATAGCCTGTATTCCTATTTTACCAAGCTGTACAGTAGCCTGCTGCATAGCAGATGCCCAGCCGTAGCTTATAGTTTTCTTAAGCAGTGAGCGGTCAAATACAAGCCACTTTTTGCCAAGACACAGAATCGGTACTTTGAATTTAATATATATCATGCAGAATACACAGCAGAGAGCCTCGCTCACTACAGTTGCAACTGCACATCCGTTGCTGCCGGCTTTCAGGACAACAACAAAGAAAAGGTCACCAAATACATTTAAAACTGCACTTATGATAAGGAAATACAGTGGTGTTGCACTATCTCCCAATGCCCTTAAAGTGCTTGAGAAAAAGTTATAAAGGAATGTGAAGATGAGTCCTAACATGATTATTCTTAAGTACTGGGTTGTAAGTGTCATAATTGATCTGTCAACCTGAACAAGCATAAGAATAGGTCTTGTAAATACTATTGCAATCAGTGTAAGTGCAAGTGAGAATATCATACCTGATATCATAGTTGTACTTATCTGGCGGGAAAGTGTGTCCATTTTCTTACCGCCGAAATAATTACCCATAAGAATACTTGCACCCATACATAATCCGTTAAGGAAAAGAATAATGAGTGTAGTTATTGGATTGCATATTCCAACAGCAGCCAGTGCTTCTTTTCCAACAAATCTTCCGACAATAATAGAGTCAACCGCATTATAAGTAAGCTGAAATATATTTCCTAGTATAAGTGGAATTGTGAATTTAATTAACATAGGCATAATTCTGCCCTGAGTTAAATCTTTTGCCATAATTGATGAAACCTCATGTGTGAATTTCGTAAATGATACTGTCCAAGTGCTTGATTTTAATGCTTATTTTTAAATATGTCAAGAAATATGTTATTTACAATTACAAGCCGCAAATTAAGATAAAAAATTAATAACCTGTAATAACAGTACTTAGTCTGCACTTACGTTCATAATCAAGAGATGTCTCTTGTCTGTGACCAGGGTATATTTTATAATCGCCAATTAAAGTGTTCATCATTTTTTCTATTGATGAAATAAGTAATTTCTCATTTCCGCCAGGTAAAGAAGTTTTACCATGTTTTTCAAACATAATGGTGTCACCAGAGAAAATATTATCATTAACAATGATTGCCATTGAACCGTTTGTATGTCCTGGCATACCTAAGAAAGAAAATGATAACTCATCAAGATTAATTATATCGTCTTCACAAATTAATATATCGGCTTTTACAGCTTTATAAGGTATTTTAACATAAGGTCTTTCATTAATGAGTTCTTCGTCTTCAAGTCGTCCGGCATCAATTTTAGATATAATAACAGGTACATTAAAATATTCTTTCACTTCTTTTAATGCTAAAATATGATCTGTATGACCATGTGTTATAAAAATGTATTTAAGACACAATCCATTTTCTTCAATTGTTTTAATAATTTCAGCAGCATTATCTGCTGGGTCAATCAGAATTGCATTTTTCTTATTCGAAGAAACAATATATACATTTGTGCTGCATGCACCCAATACTAGTTTTGTAATATTCATAATTCTTTACACACCCCATTTTTATGAGAATATATTTATGTTGATTATATCAATTCTGTGTATATATAAATACTAAAAAAATACATGATGATATTTAAATCACATATTTTTATTTAAGAATTTCCCGCTAAAACTTTGAATATCAAAATACTCTTGACAATTATTTGATTAAATGATAACATTCAACAGGAAACTTTGAATATCAAAATATATCAAAATCTTTAAAGGAGAATGATTATGTTAAGAATTATTGCTGACAGCACATGTGATATATCTAAAGAAGATGCAAGAAAAATGGGGATTCAGATTGTTCCTATATCTGTAAGGTTTGGGAATGAAGAATTCTTAGATGGAGTTGAGATAACACACGAGGAATTTTATACAAGACTTGCTGAATGTGATGAATTACCTAAGACTTCACAGCCAAGCCCTGATACATTCATGAAAGTATTTAATGAAGCTGTTGCTGCCGGGGATGATGTACTTGGAATATTCATATCTTCTGATTTATCAGGAACATATCAGAGTGCCTGCCTTGCTGCTTTAGATGTTGAAGAAGAAACAGGAAAGAAACTATACATGGTAGATTCAAGAAGTGCTTCGATTGGAACAGCCCTCCTAATCAGAGAGGCAGTAAAGTTAAGAGATGCTGGTGTAAATGCGGCTGATATTGCTGCTGCATGTACAGAGATGTCAAAATACATCAAGCTTACAGCAGTTGTTGGTTCACTTAAATATCTTAAAATGGGTGGCAGACTTTCAGGAGCGGCTGCATTTGCAGGAACAATGCTTCATATAACACCGGTTGTAAGTATTGAAGATGGAAAAGTTGTTGTGATTGGAAAAACAAGAGGAAAAAAAGCAGCTGAAAAACTTATGCATGATAAGCTCACCAAAGACGGATTAAGTCTTACAAGAGATTTCATGTTTGGTCATATCAACTGCTCTGAATCTTTAGAAACATTTATTAATAAGAGTCTTACTTACATATCAGATGTTAATGGAAATGTTGGTGTAAGCTCTATTGGTTGTTCTGTTGGAACTCATGTAGGTCCAGGAACATATGGAATTGCTTATGTAGAAGCCGCTGAATCAGGAATGAATCGTGAAAGCATCGTAAAGACGGCCTGATTCTTATAGCGTCGCTGTTCTGATGGAACGAATCTGTCAGAATTAACAAGCTCATCAAATTCCTTATACGGAACATACATGTAGTCCATGGTTTCTCCTTCCTGAAGGGTAACATGGACTTCTTTTTCTATTAAATTAAGGTAACTGTGATATATGGCATGCTTAGGCTTATCCACATAGCTGTAAAGTACAATGAGGTCTTCAGTAGAAATCTTAATGCCAGTCTCTTCATATAACTCACGAACCGCACCTTCAGCCGCTGTTTCACCTTTAAGTATAGAACCACCTGTAACTTCCCACTTAAGAGGGTATGTTTTATTTCGTGAACGTTCTGTCGTAAGAAGCTTACCATCCTTAGTCATAGTATAGACATTAACAATGACATGATATACCCCATCAGGTAAAGATTTTGCCTGGCTTCTTTTTAAATCGAAACCTAACAGCTTTTCATTCTCATCATAGGCATCCCATAATTCCTCGTCAACTATTTCAACAAAACTGTCGTAATACTGCTCTTCGAAATATATCATTTCTTCAATCTGCTGGATTGTGTAAGATATATTTTCAGGTGCTATTATCCAGACTGTTTCAGGATCATCACGGCGTCTTGCTACAGCAATAAGCTCTCCGATATATTCATCAACGGCAACATCTACACCTAACAGATAAACTCTCTGTTTATCAAGCTCAGAAAATCCGGCTGTTCTTTCGACATCTACATAGCCGCAATTAATAGGATAGACCACCGAGGGGTTATCTTCATCAGTGCTACCTAAGGGGTGGTCAATTTTCACGGTTACAGTTTCTTCTCTCATTATATCTCCTTGTTAAATGTTTATTAACTTGATATTTGTTATTTCGTGTGTGAGTCATTATTGTAGTTATTTTGTCTGTGTCTGGCATATGTGTTTGAACGATTCGTTAGAATTGCGTTAATTTATCAGGTGTTATTTTCGGCTCATACGTTTGTGTACATTCACCAGATGAACACTTTCACCTAGATGTACGTCTGAGGCACACTCTCTCATGAGTGTTTCGCTTAGTGGGAGTAAATGCCGCTATCTACAAAGTTTATTACGGTGCGGTAAATCAAACGCGCTTCGCTTGAACGTGCTTTCCCGCACCGCCCTTATGTATATAGCGGCATTAACTCCCACACAGCTCACAATAAATCGAGAGTGTGTCTCAGACGAACAACTACGGCGAAAGTGTACAGCTGTCGAATGAACATAAACAATCGAAAGAGCCGAAAATAATACCGATAAATTAGCAATTCTTAACGTGTTCAAACATATATGCCAGACACAGACAAAACAATTAAAAACTGAATCTCACACACGAAATAACAAATATGAATATACACCAATTAGAACAAAGGTGCAACCAGTCTTAATATACATTGTCCGATTCTCAAGATTCTCGGCTTATTGATGTACTTGTCGGTTACTTCCTCACTTCTTCTGAAAATGTTGTAGAAATCATTAAGTATGTCAGCAGCAGTTTCCTTGCCATATACATATGCAGCATTTTCAAAGTGAAGGTAAAGACTTCTGAAGTCCATGTTGATTGTGCCTACAACAGATACTTCTCCATCGCTTACCCACTGTTTTGCATGAATGAAGCCCGGTGTGTATTCGTATATTCTTACGCCGTATCTTACGAGATCTGCATAATATGATCTTGTGAGGCTGTAAGTAAGCTTCTTATCAGGAATACCAGGAGTTACAATTCTAACATCAACGCCTCTCATTGCTGCCATTGCAAGCTCTCTGGACATCTCTTCTGTAATAAGCAGATATGGTGTTGTAATGTAAAGATAATGCTTGGCACTCTTAATAATATTAAGATAAACATTTTCAGCAACCCTGTTGTTATTAAGTGGACTGTCAGCGTAAGGAACAACATACTGATTATTATTAACAGCCTTGTAGCCATAGTCAGAGGCTTTAATATATTTGACATAATCATCCTGAGGCTCGTCTGTTTTCTTAATAGAGTTCCACATAGAAAGAAACAGCATTGTAAGAGTCTTAACGGCATCGCCGGTCAGTTTAAGACCGGTATCCTTCCATTCCCCATATGGGTGTGTTATGTTAAAGTACTCGTCAGCAAGATTATAACCTCCAGTGAATCCGACCTTACCGTCAATTACGGTAATTTTTCTGTGATCACGGTTATTCATGAACATGTTAAATGCAAGCTTGATTGGATTGAATACACGGCAGTCAATGCCATTTGCACGCATTTCCTTGATGAAATCCTTGTTAAGGAAGAAGATACTTCCTACATCATCATAGAATAAACGGACTTCAACGCCTGCAGCAGCCTTTTTTATAAGAACGTCCTTAATTCTGTCAAAGCTGGAAGCCTCTTCAATAGCGTGATATTCCATAAATATGAACTTCTCAGCTTTTTCAAGTTCTGTAAGCTGTGCTTCAAGGCCTTCCTCACCTATAGAATAAAATTCAATATCTGTATTCTTATATACAGGATATCCTTCATGATCACTAAGATAATGGAACTGGTTATATATATAGATATCCTTATCTTTAACCTCTTTAAGAATGTTTTCATCCTGAGAAAGAGATTTTTTATAGGATTCTTCTATTGAATTGAACCTTTTCTTTACCGCCCTTGTAACAATGGAACGTCCAAAAAGCAGATAAATAAGTATACCAAGTATAGGAAATGCAAGAATTACAATTATCCATGGCATTTTCATGGCTGAATTAGTAGATGTTCCGTATATCTTAAGCACAAGAATAATTGCAATAAATGTGCTTAATAATGAAATCCATGCGTAGTCCCTGTAAAAATATAATAAAAGATAAGCCAGCCACGCAACCTGGATAAGTACAAATATACCTGTAGCCAGAAGCCGTCCAAAACTGTTTTTTACGGCTGTTTTCTTTTCGGTTCTCATATGCTTGCGATTATCCATAATTTTCTTATCTCCTTGTCCTATTAATCAGATTGCCTTTCCAGCAAACTGTGTCATATACAGCTCATAATATCTGCCTTTAGCAGCAAGCAGAGACTCATGATTACCTGTCTCGACAACTCTTCCATTATCCATAACAACTATGACGTCAGCGTCCTGAATAGTTGACAGTCGGTGTGCAATAATAAGGCTTGTTCTGTTCTTCATAAGATTAGTCATTGCATCCTGAATCTTTTTTTCTGTTCGTGTATCAACACTTGAGGTTGCTTCATCGAGTATAAGAATCTTAGGACTGGCAACAAATGCTCTTGCAATTGATAGTAACTGGCGTTGTCCCTGTGACAGATTCTGTCCATCTTTGGCAAGCATGGAATCATATCCGTCAGGAAGATGCATAATCATATTATGGCAGTTAGCCTTCTTTGCAGCAGCAATGATTTCAGTATCCGTTGCATCCTGTCTTGAATATAGAAGATTATTCTTTACAGTGTCGGCAAAAAGAACAGTATCCTGTAAAACAATTGCAGTATTCTTCCTAAGATTCTCACAGTCGATATCTTTAATATTAACACCATCAATGGTTATACTGCCGTTGTCAATATCGTAGAATCTCATAAGAAGATTGACAACAGTAGTTTTGCCGCTTCCGGTGCTTCCTACAAGTGCAACCTTCTGTCCTGCTTTAACCTTAAGGTTGAAATCATGTAATACTTGTTTCCCCGGAATATAAGAGAAATCAACATGGTTAAATTCAATGTTGCCGGTAGAATTATCCATTGTAAATTCACCTGATTTGTCCTCGGAAGGTTCATCAAGAACAGCAAATACTCGCTCAGCACCGGCTATTGCAGTCTGAATCTGACCCCATATATTGGCAAGCTCGTCAATAGGTCTGCCAAACTGCTTGGCATATACGATAAATGCTGATATTACACCGATAGATACATATCCTTTAATTGCAAAATATCCTCCGGCTGCGGCAATAATGACAAAGCCGATATTGTTAATGACATTCATAACAGGTCCCATAGAACCACCAAGAATCTCAGCTTTAATACCAACCTTAGTCAGTTCGTCGGAAGTTTTATCAAAATCACTGCATACATTTTCCTGTCTGTCAAATGCTGTAACAGTCTTGATACCAGTGACCATCTCCTCAACAGTTCCATTAAGCTGGCCTAAAAGAACCTGTCGTCTGGAATAGAATTTTCTCATAGCTTTAGACAAATTCTTAGTTGCAAATATAGTAAGAATTACTGTTGTGCAGGAACATAATGCAAGCTGTGGGGATAAAGCAACCATCATAATGACAGTTCCAATAATAGTGAGAACACCTGAGAATAACGAACTCATGGACTGTGATACAGTGTTGGAGATATTCTCAACATCATTAGTCATCCGGCTCATAATGTCGCCATGTGAATGCTGGTCAAGATACTTGACAGACATGCCGACAATCTTATCAAAAAGATCCTGTCTCATATGCTTTACAATTCTCTGGCTTAATATGGCACTTAGTCTTGTCTGTATAAATGTACATATACTGTATATTATGTATACCACCAACATGAAGATAAGTATATGGTTTAAATTATTAAATTTTCTTAAAGAAATATAATCAATTGCCTGACTCTGAAGCTTTGGAGCATAGACAGAGCATACAACCATTACAACTACAGCGATGAAAAGAGCGATAATCACAGGTATTTCTTTAGCAAAATACTGCATAAGGCGCATAAATGTTTCCTTGCCGTTGACAGGCTTTTCGACAGCTGCGCCCCTGTTTCTAGGTCCTCCCTTCATGCCGGGAATTTTCATATTAACTTGTGAAGTATTCTTATCCTCAGCCATAATATTTCTATCTCCTTGATTAGATTCTAACTTACATTTTGTAAAGCTTACTTCTTATTCAACTGCGAATTATATATATCCTGATATATAGCACTGTTTTTCAGCAGTTCCTCATGAGTACCGACAGCACTTATATGTCCGTCATCAAGAATTACAATTCTGTCAGCATCTTTAACAGAGGCAATTCGCTGTGCAATAATAATCTTAGTAGTGTCCGGATATGCATTTTTAAGCATTGAATACAGATTAGCTTCTGTCTTTAAGTCAAGTGCACTTGTTGCATCATCAAATATAATAATCTCTGCCTGTTTAAGAATTGTACGGCTTATGGCAACTCTCTGCTTCTGACCGCCGGAAAGACTCGTTCCCTGTTGTGTTACAAGAGTGTCAAATCCATCTGCTGAAGTGCTGATAAATTCCATAGCCTGTGCGATAGAAGCTGCATTTGCAATGTCATTGTCAGTTGCGTTTTCACGGCCCCACTGGATGTTCTCTTTAATAGTGCTCTGGAATATTTCACTTTTCTGCAGAGCGACAGATATACGCTCACGCAGATTCTTAAGGTTATATTCCCTTACATCAATATCATCAACAAGCACGCTTCCTTCGCATACATCATAGAATCTTGGAATCAGGTTAATAAGACTTGTTTTACCGCAGCCGGTTTCACCAAGAATACCGATAGTTTCGCCGGGATTGATAACAAGATTAATATTATCAAGAATCTTCTTATCGCCAGTTAATGGATATGCAAATGTTACATTTTTAAATTCAATCTTACCTTTAACAGAAGGCTTTCCGTCAAATGAGCCGTCTTTGATAGAAGGCTCGCAGGCAAGCACTTCATTAATTCGTCTGCCTGAAGCAATACCTCTAGAAGCAGTCTGAAACATATTAGTCATTCGCATAACCGCATTAAGTGACTGGGTGACATATGTAATTGCAGCCATGACATTACCTGGTGTAACAGAACCGCTGGAAACCTGAATACCACCAACCTTGATAACAGCAACTACAGACAGGTTAAGAATAATATTCATAATTGGCTGCATATATGAGAAAATCATCAGCACATTAAGCTGAGTATTTACAAGGTCGTCATTGGATTTTCCGAACCGCTCTTTTTCGTAATCTTCTTTAACATATGCTTTGACAACACGGAAGCCTGATACATTTTCCTGCATTACATTATTAACATTGTCGAGCTTCTGCTGAAGCTTGGAAAAAAGTGGATTAGCTTTAGAAAGAAAATATATAACACATATGGTTACAAGCGGCAGGGCGCACGCGATTACTGCACCAAAGCTTAAGTTAAGGGATAACATGCATATTATGCCGCCAGCAAAAAGCATAAATGTCCTTATAAAACCACGCATGCTCATCTGTATGAAATTCTGAAGCTGTGTTATATCGTTGGTAATTCGCGTGATAAGCGAACCTGTAGAGAATTTGTCAGTCTGTTCGAATGAGAATGACATAATCTTTTTGAATGCGTCTTTTCTTAGATCATTACCGAAATTCTGTGATGCAATATTAGAACACACACCACATAAGATACCAGATAATCCGCCAAGAATTACGAATATTATCATCTTAAGTCCTTCGGTAAGTACAAGATTCAGATTCCCAACACCGTTATTTGATAAACCTAAAACACCTTCATCCACGATGGTGCTCATTAAACGAGGCTGAACGAGGTCCGCAAGAACCTCGCCCACCATGAATAAAGGTGCAAGAATGGCAAAAAGCCAGTATTTTTTAAGATATTTCAGCATATAAAACTCCCTGTCTTTAAATTAATTATTCAAAAACCTTCCTTATGCTGTCGTAATGAAGAAATTCTCCTCTGTCAGCGATAGCCTTGATTTCGTCTGCTGTAGCAAATCTGAAACCGGCAGTTTCTTCTGTCTGTAAATGTATATCTGCTTCTGTAATATCCATGTTAAACTTATAGATATCAACAAAATAATTATCCTTTTCTTCAGGATTATCTCTTCTGTAAGAAAATTCAAAGCCGCCATCAGCCTGTGATACATCAACACCGGTTTCTTCTAATACTTCACGGCAGACAGCCTGAAAAGATGTCTCTCCAGCCTGGCATGCACCGCCTGAGACTTCCCAGTGCCCCGGTGCCCATGCTTTAGTTAAGACTCTCTGTGTTATTAAAAATGTATTATCAGGTCTTTTGATTATGCCAAGAACAGTCAGGTGATAGTCCCCATCTTTCATGTTCCAGTCATTACGTTTCATAGTACGGCCTGTAAGTTGTTTATCGACATCATAGATATCCCATATCTCGCCCATTATTAATCGTCTCCTGTTAAACTAATTATCTTTATGTTCTTTAAGATATTCAAGTACGCTGTGTACAGCAACATTTCCTTCACCAACAGCCTTGGCATATTGATAAGGTCTGCCTGTACAGTCACCTGCTGCATATACACCATCAATGTTAGTCTTCTGAGTTCTGTCAACAATAATATGTCCACCAGCCATATCAAGTCCTGATAATAATACACCCGGATTGATAGAATCCTTTAAGAAGAAAGCTCCGCTTACAGGGATTGCTTCACCCTTAAAGGTTACTGAAGCTACTTTCTTATCTCCGTCAACACTTGCAGGAAGTCCGTTAAAATGCGTTATGTTATCATATTGTAAACTGGTTTCTTTATAAGGTGTGAAAAGGTATATATGATTAGCAAGTCCTGCTAAAAATGTTACTTCATCCTCGAATTTAGGTGATGCACATATAACAGCAATATCCTTATTCTTATATAATGCTCCATCACATGTAGCACAATAACTTACGCCACAACCAAGGAGTCTTGCTTCGCCTTCAATCTCTCTTGTTGTTGTCATTCCGACAGTCATAATGACAGATTTGGCTTCGTATATTTCATTTTCAGCTCCGGCAGCAAAATAACCGCCACAGTCATATATAGAATTAACCTGTGCCTCTGTAATAGTAATGCCACAGTCGTCAATCTGCTTTAAGAATACAGACTGCATTTCGCTTCCTGTAACAGCAGGAAGTCCAGGATAATTCATGATTTTCTCGGCTTTCTCTATCTTAGTGCTTAGTGCTCTTGAACCAAACCATATAAAGTTAAGATTTCTTGCTTTAGCAGTGAGTGCAGCAGATATTCCCGCAGGTCCGCTGCCGATTATCATAAGGTCATACATATTACATAGCCTCCTTATTATGTTGACTTATAAACAAGTATTAATTAAAGGAAACGGCTTATACGCTCTTTCATCTGCTCTTCGCCCATGATATGAACGATAGTCCATAAATCAGGTGTATTAGCTCTGCCGGTTACAGCAATTCTTACAACCTCTGCAACGTCTGATACATTACCCTTGAAGTTCTCCGGATTAGCCTTGTAAGCCTTCATATCAGAAGCATAGCCGTTCTTGTCAGCTATTTCCTTAAGCTTGTTAAACCACATGCTGTTATCATCATTATGGTCATAAGCTGCAAGGTAATCATTAAGAATAGCCTTAACCTCGTCATCAGCTAATCTGAATTCATCTCTTTCGCCAGATTCGCCATCAAAGAAGAAGCTGATAAGTTCAAATATCTGTTTTGCATACATGAAGTCTTTTCTTCTTCTCTTAGCACCAACACCCATGTAAAGTCTTAATATAGCAAGTAACTTCTCTTTGTCAGCAAACCATACCTTTTCCATCTCAGGTTCATTCTCTAATGCCCAGTTGTGAAGGAATTCGTATAAATCATCCTCTGATAACTTAGAAAGCTCATTCTTACAGATATTATGAAGCTTTTCCTTATCAAATAATGCACCTGAAACACTCATCTTATCTACTGAGAATGGGAATTCATTGATATCCTTGTCAGGGAACTTCTCATGCCATTCCTCAAAGTTAGAGTTAAGGAGTGTAAGAAGATAAACCTTCATTGTGTATGGATGATATCCATCTTTTCTGTAGTAATCAAGTGAAAGCTCTGGATCCTTTCTCTTAGAAAGCTTTCTCTTTCCGCCTGTTTCCTCATCAAACTTCATAAGATGTGCTGTATGTGCGTATTTTGGCATCTTAAAACCTAATACATGGAATAATTCGTAGTGGATTGGAACAGAAGCAAGCCATTCACCACCACGGACAACTGTTGTTGTTCTCATAAAGTGGTCATCAATTGCGTGTGCAAAATGATATGTTGGAATACCATCCTTCTTAAGAAGAACTACATCATGGATATTCTCTGGAAGCTTAATCTCTCCCTTAATGCTGTCTGTAAATGTGATTTCATTCTCAGGACTTCCCTGTGAACGAAGTCTTAATACATAAGGCTTTCCTGCCTTAAGGTTTTCCTCGATAGTCTCTAAAGAAAGGTCACGGCATACAGCATATTTGCCATAATATCCGGTAAGAACCTTATCAGCCTCCTGCTGTAATCTTACAGCCTCAAGCTCCTCCTCTGTACAGAAGCAAGGGTAAGCAAGTCCTTTAAGTACAAGTTCCTTTGCAAATGTATGATAGATATCAACTCTCTGTGTCTGATAATATGGTCCGTATGCATTAACCGGGTCAGAATCCGGGAAGCCTGCACCTTCATCAAATTCAATATCAAAATATCTTAAAGAATTGATTACAAGGTCAACAGCACCTTCAACAGTTCTCTTGGCATCAGTATCTTCAATTCTTAAGTAGAATACACCGCCGTTCTTATGTGCAATTCTCTCATCAGCTAAAGCACTGTAGAGATTGCCAAGATGGATAAAGCCTGTAGGGCTTGGACCTAATCTTGTTACCTCTGCCTTGTTAGGAAGTTTTCTATATGGGTATTTCTCCTCATAATAATCAGGTGTCTTATCCACATCAGGGAATAAGAATTCTGCTAATTTCTTACAATCCTGCTCGTTCATTATTAATCTCCTTATATTGTAAATAAAATCTCATAATATTTTACACATTTTGGGAACGCATTTCAACCTTGAAATATCAACATATATTAAGTATATTGCGGAATGCATATGCTACGCCGTCTTTATCGTGGTGCAGCGTTATATAGTCGGCTATTTCTTTTAGATGTGGTGCAGCGTTTTCCATGGCAATTCCTACGCCTGCGTATTCTATCATGTCTGTGTCGTTGTCTGCGTCTCCGAAGGCCGCTACATTTTCACGGGACAGACCGAGGTATTCTGTTAAGAACTTAACACCTGATTTCTTGCCAGCGTCTTTATATGATATCTCAAGAAGCTGGCTTATTGAACTTGTCATGTACACTTCGTCAGTGGCTTTTCTTATTCTGTCCATTATGTTTTTCTTTAATTCTTCATCGCCGACTACTATGTCAATACTGTCTAATTCATGGCAGTGTTCAAGTATGAAGGATACAATGTCGTCTTTAAGAATTCTTGTTTTCCTGACATAGGCAAGTGAGTGTTCTGTAGCACCATATTTTTCAGGATGTGCAGTATATTCTGTTGAAGCGAAGGCCTGTCCTTTTATAAATGCTTCATATGTCACAATATCATTCTCTGTGAGTTTAAGTATTGTCTTTACTGATTCCGGTGTAAGAACATAGGATTTAAGGCACTCTTTGCCTGCAATACGGTATATGGCAGCACCGTTACTGGTTATTGCATATTCAATTCCAGGAACTGATATGATATCCTCAGGCAGTGTGTCAAATGCACGTCCGCTTGCGATACATACATGCACTCCGTTGCTTATGGCATCGATTAATGCCTGTCTGTTTACTTCTGATAGATGGCTTTCTGAATTAAGGGTTGTCCTGTCTAAATCAAGAGCCACAAGTTTAATATCTGTATTCATAATAATCACCTTTTTAGATATGGTATTTTATTCATGTATATATAGAATACATTTTTAAAATGCTTTTTTCAAGTTGATGTATATTTGTAAATAAATATATTTTTTTCTAGATAATTGTATGTATTCATGTTACAATAAATATAATTTTAATGGACGGAGATTGGGAATATGATTATATCAGAAAATCATTTTGGAAAAGACAATTGTGTTGCCTATGGCGATGTTTTAATTAGAAGAAATTATGAGGTAATTAATGCAGACGAGCATTTTTATCATTTTGTAGAGAGGCTGGTTGGAATTAATTTTCTTGATATTGTGCATCCTGACCAGTTAAAGGATTTTAAGACAACATTTGAATCTATAAAGCCGGGAGAGAGTAGCAGAATGATAATTCTGTTAAGGAACGGGATTGGTGAATATTACTGGACTGATATGTATCTTTCCAATAATGGAAAGGTTCTTTCTGGTGAGAACATATTAGAAATAAGATGTTTCTTTTTATCAGCAGTCGAGAGCAGATATCTTATGGCACTTGATAATGTTAACAAGTACAGGACTATTTTATCAACATACCGTAATTATCTTTTTGATTATAATTCATTTACTGATATATTTACGGTTTACATTTACAGAGGAAATCAGTGCACAGCACCAATTAAATGTACATTGGAGCAATTCAGGGAAAGGGTTCTTGGTCTTTTAAGAAATGACTCTGAAAAGAAAGAATTCGGAGTCTTTTATAATTATCTTAAGAATGGCTCTAATATGTTTAAGTGTATGGTTTATCTTCCTCTTGATAATGAGAAGGATGATTTATATAAGTTTAAAATAACTGGTGACAGTCTTTTTGCAATTAATAAACATCCGGTTGTTGCGGGATTCCTCGAACCTGTTGATGCAAGCGTTTCTAATGTAATACCATATTATGCTACAAGTGAGGCTGTTGATTCTGCAACAGGTCTTCTTAACAAGAGGGCATGCATGGAATATACAAAGGCGGTCATTGCATCTAATGATGATAAGATTCACTATATGATTATGTTTGATGTTGATAATTTTAAAAGCATTAATGATACATATGGACATCTTTTTGGTGATGAAGTGTTAAGTAAGATTGCTAATATTATTAATGCTAATCTTAACGGCAGGGGAATTGCCGGAAGATTTGGCGGAGATGAATTTTATATTTTTACCAATAATGTCAAGGATGATGAAGACTTAAGAATTCTTCTTACTACAATGAGAAAAGAATTGCAATACGCATTTGACAGCCGGATTGAAGACTTTGGCGTAACACTTTCGGTTGGTGTAAGTCTGTATCCTAAAGATGGTTCAGATTATGAGGAGTTATTTAAAAAAGCTGATAAATGTTTATATCTTGCCAAAGAAAAAGGCAGAAACAGATTTATTATATATGATGAAAGCAAACATGGAACTATTGAGGATAATGCCAGACATATTCATAAAATACTGGATTTATCAGAACATTCTGAATACATGTCAGGTGTAGTTTCAGATATGATTCTTGATCTGACTTCAAGAGGCCGTGAGGCAATTGATGATGTTGCCAAAAACCTTATGGAACAGTTTGAGATAGACGGAATAAGAATTTATAATGATAATTCTGAACTGATATATTCATGTGGTGATTATAAGAGAATACCTGATATGTCTGATATTCTGGATGATAACGCATTTTTATCTAGATATAATAAGAACCATTCAATGTCAATTGGTATTGTGCCTTCAGTTGAGGCATGGCATAAAGGATTATTTAATGAATTATCAGAAAGTAATATTATGGCATTTATAAGTGCATGGTTTGAATTCAGACTCAGAAAATATTATTTCTTTTATGATGTGTTTAATCACAAAAACCGCTGGAGTGATTCTGACAGGAATTTTGTCCTTATTATCAGTAAAATCATCGCCAGCGTGTTATAGATGTATTGGTTTTAGATTAGATTGTTATTATATTTGGCAGCTTTCCGAAGCTGCCATTTTTTTTATCTGTAATTATAGTTGCTTCACTAATATTGCCAAAAGTTACAGCACTTGTTTCACCGAATTTAGAACTGTCTGCAAGAATATACTTGAAGTGACAGTGTGCAAATGCAGTTTCTTTAACTAATGCTTCGTTGATATCTGGTGTTGTAAAGCCTGATTTCTCTGTGATACCATTAGTTCCAAAGAAACCTTTGTTAAAGTTCATTCTGTCTATTGTAAGTATTGCCTGATTTCCAACAACAGCTTCAGTTATTCCTTTAAGTTCACCACCAATAAGAATAACTTTAAATCCTGCAACAGCAAGTTTTCTTGCGTGAGTTACAGCATTAGTGACATATGTTGCATTTTTTTCATCAAGATAATCAATAAGGTATTCAGTTGTAGTTCCTGCATCAATATATATAAAATCATTAGGTGCTACAAGTTTTGCTGCATACATTGCTATTTTTTTCTTTGCTTCTGTATTCACTGTTGCTTTCTGTGATACAGATAATTCTGTTGTTAATACTCCATTGCTTTTCTCAACAGCACCGCCAAAAACCTTGGTAAGTCTTCCCTGTTCATCAAGTGTATTAAGGTCACGTCTTATAGTTGATTCAGAAGTATTCAGAAGCTCCTTAAGTTCAGTAACAGTGATACTTCCTTTTTCAGATAACAGATTAAGAATTATTTCGTGTCTTTGTTCAGTCAGCATATTAGTACAACTCCTTTTCCATAAAATCTTTAACATCAGTCATGTTATTAAAATGTGCTAAAGACCACATAAGTTTCATCGTTAGATTTTCGAGTGTCATTGACTTTCCATTAATGACATTCTCTTTTGCAAGATTACGTCCAACCTCATATATATCAAGACGGACTCCTTCATATAAACATTGTGTTGTTACGACAACGCATATATTGCCGGCCGTAAGTCTGTGTATATATTCTGTAATGTTATCAGGCATGCCGCCAATACCATAGCCTTCAATAATAATACCACGGCATGATGGATTTATATAATCAAAAATTCTTAAATCTATTGCCGGAAAGAGACTGATAACAGCTATGTCTGTACACATGTCTGTTTCAATATGAAATTTTTTACCAGTATTTCTTATTGCTTTAGATGTGTAATTGTTATATATAACTGTACTGTTCTGGATTGTTGCAATTACAGGATAGTTAATGCTTTCAAATGCATCAAAACTTTTAGTTTTAATTTTCTTAGCACATGTTCCTTTTATAAGTTTGTCAGAAAATGCAAGAAATACTCCAGAAATGTCTTCACATGAATAAATTAATGCATGTGTCAAATTTATGACAGCATCAGTTCCCTCTGCATCAATAGGTAACTGTGAACCTGTAAGAATGACAGGTTTCGAAAGATTTACAAGCTGGTATGATAATGCTGCTGCCGTATAAGCACATGTATCAGTTCCATGTGTTATGACAAAACCGTCATAATTATTATAGTTTTTCATAATGCATTCTGAAATGGCAGCAATGTAAGCAGTATTCATATTACTGCTGTCGATATTCATTATTGATATACCGGTAACATGACACATTTGTCTGATTACCGGTATATAATCAAGTAAAATGTTAACATCAATAGATGGTGTAAGACCATTGCCGTTATCTTTTGAAGCAATAGTTCCGCCTGTAGCTATCAGTAAAATACGCTTCATTTTATTTTACCTTCTTACCTTCTCCATAAAAATAATCTTTTACAAGCTGTACAACTGTGCCTGAAAGAAGGAACACAGCTATAAGGTTAGGTATTACCATAAGTCCGTTAAATGTTTCTGCAATATTCCACATAAGACCTAAGTTCATAGTTGCACCTGCTACAGCAACAAGTGAGTAAGCAATCATGAATGGTTTTGTTGATTTAGGCCCAAAAAGGAATTCAATACATCTCTGACCGTAAAGTCCCCAGCCAATAACTGTTGAGAATGCGAAACAGCACATTGCAACAGCAGTAAATATTGATACCCAGCCACCATAAGTTGATGTAAAACCAGATATTGTAAGTTCTGCACCAGCAGCCTGACCGTATCCGACAGGAACATCGCTGCACAATATAACAAGTGCAGTAAGTGTACATATTACAATTGTATCCACAAATACTTCAAAAATACCAAAGAAGCCCTGTTTTACAGGCTTTCTTGTATCAGCACATGCATGTGCGATGGAACCTGTACCCAGTCCTGCTTCATTAGAAAAGATTCCTCTTGATACACCTTTTTTCATGCTCATGAAAAAGCTTCCCACAGCTCCGCCTGTAACTGAAGCTGGAGAAAATGCACCTTCAAATATTGACTTAAATACAGCAGGAACATTTGTTATATTAACTGCTACTACTCCAATTGCAAGGATTATGTATAACACTGCCATGAATGGAATGAGCTTCTCTGTAACTTTTCCGATTCTTTTAATTCCTCCAATCATGATGAGTGCAATAAGTATCATGATTATAATTCCGATTATAAGATTAACTATATGAGTTGAATTAGATGATATAATGTTGTAATTAATCAATGCTGAATCTACAGCGGCTGTTATTGTGTTAACCTGTGTTGCATTGCCTGTTCCGAAAACAGTCAGTACACCCAGTGCTGAGAACAGATAAGCAAGCCAGTGCCAGTGTTTCTTAAGACCATTCTTTATGTAGTACATTGGACCACCGACAAGTTCGCCCTTGTCATTGGTTTCCCTGAAATGTACAGCAAGAACTACTTCAGAAAACTTGGTACACATTCCGAGTATTGCTGAAATCCACATCCAGAATACGGCTCCAGGTCCTCCGATTGCTATTGCTCCGGCAACACCGGCTATATTACCGGTACCTACAGTTGCAGCTAAAGCAGTACAGACTGCCTGAAAAGGTGTAAGTGCACCATCGGAAGCATTGCGCTTCTTAAGCATACGGCCTATGGTTATTTTCATTGCGTAAGGGAATTTTCTTATCTGGATAAATCTGGTTCTTACGCTTAAGACAATTCCAACACCGATAATACATATCATTGCCGGAAGTCCCCAGATAAAGTTATTGATTACGCTGTTTATTGATTCAATTGTTGAAAGCATTAATTAGTCCATCCTGTTAATTTCATATACTGCATACTGGCATATTATTTTTTCTTTCCACCAAAGAATTTAGAGAATATACCTTTTTCTTTTGTTTTATCTGTTGATTCCCCTTCAATTGAAGAATCACTTTCATCTGTATAGTTAAATGTAATACCGGTAAGACTGGTATATTCATCTAACATAGAATCATAAGCTGACTTTGCTGCATCAAAATCAGCTTTATTATAGTCACTTCTTGTAGCTTCATAATTAAGCTTATAATATGCTTTTGATAACTGATTACTTATACTGCTGCTCTGTGTATATGTATAATTAGCCTTTTCATACTCAGTTTTTGCATTATCATATGCCAGTTTTAAAGATTCAGTTGTTCTTCCTGAAGCATCGGAATTAGCCTGTGCCTTGTTTAATTTCTCAACAGCTTCATGAAGACGGAAATTAATTTTATTAATTTCATCTTTAATCTGAGCTATATTCTTACGGAGATTCATTTCATTAGAAAGAGCATCTTCCATTAATTTCTTTTTCGCTTCTTCATCTGCAATACAGTCATCAAGCTGTTTTTTTATCTGAGGCATATTTTCTGCTGCATCAGACTGAGCCTTCTGTACTTCTTTATATTCATTGTAGGTTTTCTCATATTCAAGCTTTGCATTATTTAAAACTGCGCTGGAATTATTATTAAAATCTTCCATGCGTTTTATATTATCTTTTGCTGTGTCGATTTCATTGAGAATTTTATCGACAGATGATTTAGCATTTTCATATTGTAGATTGATTGAAGAAGAATTGTTTTTAACTCTTTCATATTCCTTAATGAGAGTGTCTGTTTTACCTTTTGCTTCTTCATAAACACTGAAGGATGCTGCTGTAACTTTGGCAGCTGCATCATAGTCTGTTTTTGCCCTGTTAACCATAGCACGCTGTGTATTATAGTTCATTTTAATAGACTCAGCATTTTTAACTGCTTTTTCATAAGCAGTTTTTAAATCAGGGACATTTTTTCTGCATGAATCAAGATTAGCAGCTGCATTATCCGTTGTTGTTTTAGCATTATTATAATTAATTTCAGCACGGTTTATATCGTCCTGAATTGATTTAAGACTCAGCTGGTAAAGATCAGTGCCCTTTAAAATATCATTGTCGGAAATAAAAGGCTTCTTTACAACATTAGACATATCACTGATATCGCATTCAGATATTTCAATTCTGTTGTCTGAATTTTTATTACATTCACATGAATAGTTGCATTTGTCAGGTATTCCGTTAAATGTATATTTTACCTGAATATAAGATAAAACACCAAGACCACGGAGGTTGATAATCCAGTCACCGAACGAAATATCTTTATAGTCATGTACAGTTAGATTATATAATATCAGATTCTTGCAGTAATCTTGAATTTCAGGGTTTTCTATGCTGAAATCTTTTATGGCTGACAATTTATTACTGTCAGCACGCAGACTGTCTAATATGGAATCATAATCATAATTATGAGAATCACGGCCTATGTCAACCTGGGAATTATATTTGCGTTCCTTGGCTGCTTCATCATTAACGGCATCATCATATGTTTTATTTGCTTCATCAAGAAGTCTCACAGCCTCCTCGTATGATTCTTTTGCCGTTGTTTCAACACCGACAGCTTCCTCATAAGCAGGTTTCAGCCGGTTCTGCGCCTCGACTGTTCTGTCATAAGCAACTTTTTTAATTGATTCAGCAGATCTGTCCTGTTCGTATGCTTTTTTCTTTTCATCTGCATCAGCAGTTGCTTTATCGAGCATGTTTTTTCTGCTTGCAATTAAAGCAGTATTACGGTCATATTCATCCTGAAGATCTTTAATTGATTTTACTGCCTCTGAATATTTTGTCTGTAATGCTTCAAGTTCAGCTTTAGCCTGATTAACTTTATCTGATGAGTTATCAGAAGCGTTAATATATTCATCATAAACAGCTTTTTTTGCTTTCAGGTTGTCAGTAACCTTATTGATGCTGTCTTTAAATACATCAGCCTTCTTTTTCACATCGTAAAACTGATTGCCTGTTTCAATAGTCTTCTGTTTAGCTATGGAATATTCCTCTGAAATTTTTTTGGATTCTTCCTTTGCATTTTCTATATCATTATTAAGGGCAACAAGAGAATCTTCTGCTTTTTTTAATTCAACTTTTATAAGATCAACAGATAATATAAGATTATGTAATTCTGAATTATCTGTACTTGATGAATTAACATTAGCCTCATAATCAGCTTTTGCTTCTTCAAGCTTAGCTTTGCTATCAGTTATCTTCTGTTTAAGAACAGATAAATGTTCTTTTGCTTTAGCAACATCCTGCTCTGCTTTATTTATAATAGTGAAATTGTTCATGAAAACACCCTCTTTGACAATATTGTTATTCCATTAATAGTGGAGAATATTTATTTAATTGCATCAGCTAACTGGTCTAATGCAGGAATGTCAGTCTTTTTAAGAACTGATTTAATTGTTACAACTGGTTCAACTACTGTAATATTCTTCATTGTATCAAGTATGTTACGCATAGTTTTTGCTGCTGTCGGAGCCCATGAGCCATTTTCAATAAGCCCTACAGTTCTGTTCTGGTATGCTTTTGCCTGAAGATGATGAAGGAAATCCTGCATAATTGGGAATACTCCTGCATCATAACTTGCAGCAGCTAAAACCATTCTGTCATATCTGAATGCATCTTCAACAGCTTCAGCAATATCACATCTTGAAAGGTCTGTAACAACAACTTTTTCAACACCTTTGTTACGGAGCATGTCAGCAAATTTCTCTGCAGCATGTGCTGTGTTGCCGTGAATTGAAGCATACGCAACGAATACCCCTTTGCTTTCCGGCTGATAACTGCTCCATGTGTTATATAAATCAAGATAATATCCAAGATTGTCAGTTAATACAGGACCATGTAATGGACAGATTGTTTTGATATCAAGTGCAGATGCTTTTTTAAGTAAAGTCTGTACAGGAGCACCATATTTACCAACTATATTAAAGTAATATCTTCTGGCTTCGCATGCCCAGTCTTCCTCATTCTCAGTAAGAGAAAGTGCACCAAATTTTCCAAATCCGTCTGCTGAGAAAAGAATCTTCTCACTGCTTTCATAAGTCACCATAACTTCAGGCCAGTGAACCATAGGAGCCATAACAAATGTAAGAGTGTGAGAACCAAGACTAAGTGTATCTCCCTCTTTAACAGTAAGAGTATTCTTAATATCAATGTTCTCAAAGAACTGGTTAATCATTACAAATGTTTTGGCATTACCAACCACTGTGATATCCGGGTAAAGTTCTAAAAGTCTTGCAAGACTTCCTGCATGGTCAGGTTCCATATGCTGCACGATGACATAATCAGCTTTTCTTCCATCTAATGCATTAAGAAGATTGTCCTCCCATTGCTTCATTCCACGCTTGTCAACTGTATCCATTACAGCAGTTTTCTCATCAAGAATTACATATGAATTATACGAAACTCCTTCAGGAACAACATACTGGCTTTCAAATAAATCTATAGTAGTATCATCAACACCGATGTATTTTACAGAATCTGATATATTATTGTTCATAAATTTTGCCTCACTTTCAAGTTCTTATAATTAATATACATGTAAATTATACATATTAAACTGATTGTTATAAGTATATCATTTATCATTCAGAAGATAAATGGTAATTGTTTATAAGAAAAGAATAATTTATTATGCTTTTTTAATAAAACCAGCTTGTTATTATTTTGTCATAGTGTTAAAATAAAGTCAACTTATAAAAAGTGAATAATTTTATATTATGGAGGCGTTTTTATGGCACAGAGATTTATTTTGAACGGAACTTCTTATCATGGAGCAGGCGCAATTCAGGAGATTGCAACAGAGGTTAAGTCAAGAGGATTCAAGAAAGCATTTGTATGCTCAGATCCAGATCTTGTAAAGTTTGGAGTAACAGCCAAGGTTCTTAAGGTCCTTGATGATAATGGCTTCCCTTATGAGTTATATTCTAACATCAAGCCTAACCCGACTATTGAGAATGTGCAGACAGGTGTAGAAGCATTTAAGAATGCAGGAACAGATTACTTAATTGCTATCGGTGGTGGTTCTTCAATGGATACAGCTAAGGCAATCGGTATTATAATTAATAATCCTGAATTTGCAGATGTAAGAAGCCTTGAGGGTGTTGCTGATACTAAGAAACCTGCAGTTCCTATTATTGCAGTTCCTACTACTGCCGGAACAGCTGCAGAAGTTACAATTAACTATGTAATTACTGATGCAGAGAAGAATCGTAAAATGGTATGTGTAGATCCACATGATATTCCGGTTGTTGCAGTTGTTGATCCGGATATGATGTCAAGCATGCCTAAGGGGCTTACAGCAGCAACAGGTATGGATGCACTTACACATGCTATTGAGGGCTATATTACAGCAGGAGCATGGGAATTATCTGATATGTTCCATCTTAAGGCAATTGAGATTATCGCTAAGAGTTTAAGAGGTGCTGTTGATAATACTCCAGAAGGAAGAGAAGGAATGGCTTTAGGCCAGTACATAGCAGGTATGGGATTTTCTAATGTAGGTCTTGGTATTGTTCATTCTATGGCTCATCCACTTGGAGCACTTTATGATACACCACATGGTGTAGCTAATGCTATTATTCTTCCAACAGGCATGGAGTATAATGCACCTGCTACTGGTGAAAAGTATCGTGATATTGCCAAGGCAATGGGTGTTGAAGGCACAGAGAAGATGACTCAGGAAGAATACAGAAAGGCAGCTGTTGATGCAGTTAAGAAGCTTGCTGCTGATGTTGGAATTCCAGCTGATCTTAAGGATATCGTTAAGCCAGAGGATATTCCATTCCTTGCACAGTCTGCATATGATGATGCATGCCGTCCTGGTAATCCAAGAGAGACTAGTGTAGAAGATATTACAAAGCTTTATGAAAGTCTTATTTAATAATAATACATTTGCATAATATGTATGTGGAAATATTAAACCGCGGTGCAGCGTGATGCTGTATCGCGGTTTTTAGGTGTTGTTCAGTTAATATATTATGTCTGATACTATTCGTTTTCAGACATGTCAATAAACATAACATTTAATTCAGGCAAAGATCTCTTTAAAGAAACAGGCCGGCCTGATGTATCAAGGAAGCAGTGCTCGCTTTCGCCTGTGCATCTTACCTCTCCAGTTTTTTCGTCAACCACCGTATATTCAAGAGTGATTTTCACGCCATTATATTTAACAACTTTGACATTAATGATTACTGTATCATAATAATGTGTCATTGACTTGTATCTTGCATTAACTGATAATACAGGACTTATAATGCCCAGTTCTTCCATTTTCTTATATCCAAATCCATTTTCTTCAAGAAGATAGGATCTTGCTTCTTCAAACCATCTTATGTAATTAGAATGATGTACGATTCCCATCTGGTCTGTTTCATAATACTGAACCAGATGCTTATATGGCTTATATATCATAATATCCCTCCTAAGTCAGTTATTTTATTAGAATGTAATTATAGTTATTTATGTCTGTTATTGTCAATTCCGGAAAGATTAATATTAATTATATTATAATTTGCAGCTGCATTTATAACATTATCAGCAATTATTTTGTCATATCTGTTCATCCATTTTCCTGTAACTCCAGTGTAAGCAGCAACCTCATCTTTAGAAGCGCCTCCGATTAACATATAACTTATTGCAGCATGCCGGAGTGTCTGCATTGTGTAATGCTTGCGCAGTTTTCTGGCTTTAACAAGTTTCTCTGTATAAGATGCCAGAAGTCTTTCCGTGTCACGCATTTTAATTCTGTTTTTTCTAAGATTCAGAAAAATTGCACCACTCTGTATATTCTCAGCTTCAATATATGTATCAAGCAAGGTTCCAAGATCATCAGGAATTATAAGAAATCTGCTTACATGATTCTTAGGTGGCATATTAAAGCATAAATGTCCTTCTTTATCCCTGCATATAAACTCCCTGTTGAGACTGCATATTTCCTGATTGGTAAGCCCCATCTTGATAACGAATGAAAATATTAAAAATGCTTTATTATCATTGTTTTCCAGTGCTGCACTTAATAGATTATCAATTTCCTTAGCGTCTGGAACAGCATCTTTAGGCAATATTTTGTCCTGTTCAGGCAGTGACATGCTTTCAAAATAATTAACATATCGTCTGCCGTGATTAACAGTGTAGGTTTCTATAAATGTACAGACTGATTTCATAACAGAAAGCCGCATAACAGCAGTGTTGTATGAAAGCCTGCCGGCATTAACTTTTTCTATAAGGGTATTGTAGTAATTAAGAGCTTCTTTTCTTGTTAATTTAAGTGGATCGTGACCTGTTAATCTGTCAAAATCCCTTACAACATTCCAATATTCTTTTCTGGTTCTTGGACTAAGATTCGTCTGAAAATAAATCCATATTTCATCTTCAAATTTTGTTGAAATCATATGTGCTCCTTTCGATAGAACAGTAGTTTACTGATATTTTACACTCTATGACGACATATGTCTAGACCTAAATAAACAAGACCAACCCTCTGCTTCATTCATAAAATAAAAGCTGACACAAACCAAATAATTAAGAAATACTTCCAGATTGAACTCAGTTCACATTTGCTTTTTATGTCGAAAGTCCGTATAATAAATAATTATATTTATATAAAGGAGCTAACATGGAACAGTATTCTAGGCGATTTATTGAAGAGCTTGCCAAGCATATCAATCCGGCGATTCTCGAATTTTTCAATAAGAAGAAAAATCTGATGAACTTCCCTACTGATAATGTGGCCGAGCTTATAGATGAAACATTAATGGAGTATCTTGAAGGTAAGACCAGCCGTGAAGATCTTATGCCGATTATTAATAAGATTAAGAAGTCGCGTCTTCAGAAGCGTGCCAGATGGTATAAGGCATATAACAATGATATTGATAATATGAACCTTGATGATCCAAAGCACCCTCTCGCGAGCTTTATCGCACTTGCCAGATCTTTAAGACCTGATGAGTATGCGAAGCTCTATGGTGATAAGGAGCTTGATGATATTATCAAAGATAAGAAGGATGCAGCTAATGAATGGAAGAATGATTCAGGAAGCCTGCTGATTGACTTTCCTGGTCTGTACTCTTTCACTAATAACTCAATATATAATTCACTTAAAAATGATCTGATTATCAGTGCATGGAAGTATATTGAAAGTGAACTGGCAGGTAACATTGATTCTTACCTAAGAATGTATCCTGTCGATCTTGTTGATAAACCATTATTCAGTCCGTCTTCTTTTACCCTGATGATGGAGACAGCTTCTAACAATCTGTTAAAAGAAATCATTACTGATGATGATGGAGATGAGTTGCTGGAGGTTACTGTTGATAACGGTAAGTTGACACCTCCTAAGTCAATGGATACAGATGACCTTAAACTGGTCAATGCATTTATATCAAATATTAATATGCAGGAGTTCTCAAAGGAGAAGTCGGTTGTCGTAGATCTTAATACATTAGGTAAAGAAGTTGTTGACTATCATGTAGGCAAGAATGTTCTTAATAAGATTAGTAACTCATGCCGTAAGCTGGTAGAATATAACTTCTCTTATGAAGCTGAAGGCAGTAAGATATATTTCAACTTATTTGATAATATTGTAATTAAGGAAGATGCTGAAAGACCATATGCAATTGCACAATTCGGAGAGATTCTGAGCAATGCCATAATCCAGAAGAAGCTTATCTCTATTACTTCTGCTTCTTATGATGTACTTGATAACAACCTGTCAAAGATTATCTGTTATGCGATAAAGCGTGAGCAGATTGCCAATCAGGAAACAAGAGTGAATGAATACAGTTATACATACTTCCAGAAGATTGTAAGATTCAAGCTGAAGAATAAGAAGAAAAATCTGCAGCTTATCCAGGAAAGTCTTCAGGAGTTCGTTGATAACCATATTGCTATTGAAAAGTTTGAGTTAAAGAATGGTGTGTTTATTATAACTTTCCTGCCATTGTCTGATGCAGAGATAGAGGATCTTAATTCTGATAATGATAAGAATGATAAAGGATTGTTGATTGACAGTCTTGATATCTGATCTGTATATAACCTGATATTGAATGATAGTCTACATTTTCTAATTCAAAAATGTGATGTAGAATAATGAAGGATAATTGATGAATTTCAATTATCCTTTTTTTATTTGGCTTAAATAGGGATTTTTATTGCATTTTGTCGTTTATTTTTATAATTTAGTATAAAAAATACGCTCTACTGCCCTATTTAAGCCATTTTAATTTTTGTAACTAATATTTTTACATTTTTCTCAAAACTACGGAGAAAAAATGTAGACATTTTTGGAGTAAATTAATATCAGATGGCTTATATAATGTAGATAAAATCGGAGTAAATTAATGAAATGTAGACGATTTTGGAGTAAATTATGCGTTTTTTTATAAAAAAACAGCCAAAAACTGTGCATGATTCAATATATTGTATCGTCTTAGAATTGTTTTTCTACATTTTTTTATCAAAAAATTTTGGTTGATGTCTACATTTTTGGCTTAAATACTAGATTTCTTTTATTTCATGGTTTTAATATAAGCATCATATAACCTAAATGTAGATAAATTTGGAGTAAATTACACAATATATGCATTTTTTGGTCTACAAAAAAAAATTCATAGAAATTTCGTAGACAAATTCGGAGTAAATTGAGGTATTTTCAAAAAAATGTAGATAAAAACAGAGTAAAAATATTGAAAAATACAAGTGATGTGGACAAAAATGGAGTAAATCGGAGAATTTGATTTTCCGCTAAAATACTGTTAAATTATGGTCTAAAAGGGGGTGAAATGCTTGGATAATTTTGCAAACATAGGTAAAGCAGTTATAATCCAGTCGCTTGGTATACAGAAGAATTATACAGAAGTAATAGAATCCACTGTTGATGCCATTGATTATAATAATGCTGCCTGCATTAATTGTAAATATAAAGCTGTCATTGAAACATTTGATAAAGACAGTAGACCTTATGCTGATGCATGCAGCACCTGTGAGCATTGTCCGCATAAAGCACTAACCCAGAAGAACGTGTATAAAAAGATTTACCATAATGAAAAAAATCGTTATGGTTACAGACCTATGCTTAAGGCTAATGCAATAAAGGTATTATTGTTGTTGCATTTTTATCATCCGGATTCTAACGGAATTATCAGAAATCTTGATGCTAATGAACTTGCGGTAAATGTAGGATGCAATGTCCGTACAATATGGAATAATTTAAAAACACTTCAGGAATATACATACATTTCATATTCTAAAAATGAATATGGCTTAATAAGTATTTTACTTAATGAATATGAGAACTACTACCTTCCTGCCAATAAAGGCGGGCGAGGTTTTCTTGTTGTGTCCAAAGAATTATACAAAAAACTTTGTAATATCAAATCCCTGGTTTCGTTAAGAATATTTATACGAGAACTGTTAAGCCTTGATGCACCTGAACTGAAAGGTCAGGCAAGTATTGATTATAAGAATATCCGGGAACTGAGAAACCTGCTCCCTGCATATTGTAAACCATCGGTGATAAGAGAAAAGCTTAGTGTTGAATCCGATATATTTACAATATCGTTTAAAGATGACGTAGTAAGATTCCAGATAGATAAAGAATTTATTCCTAAAAATGAGAAAACCAGAGTTCATGATGAGTATGCGGAATCCCTTGAAAAATTCATATGGGAATTTAACCAGAATGTTGCCTATGTTAATTCTGGCGGCATAAGTCCTGCTTGTCTTAGTGATTTCTTTACTATGAAAAACCGGCAGTCCGCAGCTTCATTTAAACCAATGATGCTTACAGATATTGAAATTGATGATCTGGCAAGTCTGTCACTCCACTATTCTTACGATATTGTAGTTAATGCCCTGTCTGTTGTATATAGAGAATACTATATGTATCAGAAGACCGTTAATAATCTGGGTGGTCTGGTGTCTACAATTATTCGATCAGAATTTAATAATTTGAAAAAGGCTGCTTAAAAAACAGTCTTTTTTTCGTGTCTTTTTTTGTTACTCCCCAATTTGATTTTATTAAAATTCATAAATTGGCAAAATCTTACCTCTAAAATGTTTGAGATGTATATTAATTGTATTTAATATTTATTTACTATATTACAAATATTTTGCTATATATTTACTGTTATAAACTTCTTTTGAAAGATTTCGACCTTAAATATCTTTAAAAAGACGACAAAAGAAAATAAAAAACTTATCTTGAAAGAAAAAAACATATTGTGAAAATAAAATACATTTTGTGCAGGAAAAAAACTGAAGCCGAATAAAATCAGACAATATCCTGGAAAAAAAGAAACATACAAAAAATGTGGAAAATGAGATATTCTGCGGCTTTACGCTATTGTGTGTTATCAATATATGTTTAAATGATAATAATATATATGTATAAATTGAGAAAATAAGAACATAGATAAATAATAATAAATATAGAAATGACGGACAAATATTCATAAATAATAAAATTGAATACTGTCCGTCAAAATATTGACCTTGTAAAATGCCCATATATCATTTTTTATTGCATCATTGATGAAATATGTATATATATGTCAAAACTTCGGATATAAAGAAATTAAAGGTTATCTATAAGATCAACCAGTCTGTCCTTTAAAATTTCGACTCTGATTTTCAATTCAGCATCATTTTTAATAATTGCTTTGTTATTCTTTAATACATCAAAATTGTTTTCTAATAAATTAAGAGACTGTTCAAGCTTGGCTATTGAATTAATTCTCTTTAATTCTGAATCAGAGATAGATGTCTGTCGCTGCTCTTTTTCTTTTTGTTGCTGCTTAAGCTTTTCAACCTGGGCTTCCATTTTAGCTTTTTCTTTTTCAGCCTTTTCTTTTGCTTGCATTGCAAATTTAACCATATCATCTTTATTCTGTTCAGAATTAGAAGTATTATCATTTTGCTGGATAGAATTAATTTTCTGTTCCAGTAATCTGATTGTCTGCTCCTTATCTTCTATCTCTTTAGTTGCAGAATCAAGCTGTTTCTTGTACTCTCTTGCTTCATCTGCCCTTTCTTCAGAAAGTTTTTTTATTGACTGGAATTCAGCATTTTCAATTGTACCATTCTTCTGGATAATAGAAAGGATTGTTTTCTGTGCGTCTTCATCAAGCTTTCCGAATTTATCAGCCTGATTAAGATCAATGCCATTAGAATTAAGTAATTCAGAAAGTTCAGGGATAAGCTTTTCGGCTGTTGTATATTTTCTTGCCTGTCTTTCTGAGATATTAAGCTGGCTGGCAATTTCTGCATGTATATTCTTGATTTCACCTTTTAATTTCTTTGCTTCATAAAGCTCTAATAAACGGCTTACTTCCCATCTTTTTACCTCCATGCTGGATTCTCTGACATCATGGTTGGCTGAAATGAGCATAATCTCTTCATCAATTGCGTTGACATCAGATTTTTCAACCTTGCAAGGGATTCCTGCCGGGAAATTATCACGATATTCTTTATCAGTCATCTGGCATATAGCATGATATCTTCTTTCACCGGAAATAAGACGGTAAAGGTCAGTCTCTGCATCATACAATACTGATAAATTGTGGCGCAGGCCATTTACAAGGATACTTTCTTTAAGAGCTTCTATTCCATCCTGAGAATATTGTTCATTCTTAGGGTTAGGAATAATCTTTTCTTTAGGTATGTATTTGAAATTATATTGTGCTTTAGCCTGTATTTCACGGAGCTTCTCTCCGCCATCGTTATTAAGTACACCGGATTTGGTTGTTCCGGCACTAAATGATTTCTTAGCCATTACTACTTCTCTCCTTTCAGATATTTAGCGAGTTTACGGTAATGTGGTGTATCCATTAATCCAAGATAATTGACCAGTTCTACATAATCAAGAGATGCAGGACACTTCTTATCATATGTTAATAGTGGTTCAAATGTAGTGTTGGATTCATTAACGGCTATACAATTCCTTATGGAAATAGGAAGGAATCTGTCACCGAACATATTTTCATAGCTTTCGTACATCTGACGGAAAAGAGTTGTTCTTCCAGCTACACGAGTCATAAAAATACCTGCAAATTCAATGCTTAAGGCATATTTATCATTAAGTTCTTCAATTGTATCTAAAAGAGACATAAGTCCATCATATGAAAAATTATCTACACATATTGGTGTGATAATTTTGTCACTTGCACACATGGCGCAGGATGTAAGATAAGATTTAAAAGGTGAATTATCTATTATTATGTAATCAAATTCGTCTTTAATAAGATTAAGATTATATCTGAGATAAAGCTCAACATTAGTTTCTTTCATTTTGTCATATATTTTATATATAAGACTGTTAAGTTCTCTGGAAGCTGTAAGAATTGATATGTTATCGTAGTCTGTCTCAGTTATAAAATTCATTACGGCATCCTTACTCTTCTGTTTAACACAGAACAAGTGTTCATAATCTATTTCTGGATTAGCTTCAGACTGACCAAACATCTTAGTTGTATTCATCTGTGGATCAAGATCAATCAATAATACTTTGTATTCTGATATAGCCAGAATCTGTGCAATTGTAATTGCAGATGTAGATTTTCCTACTCCACCTTTTTCATTAATTAAACTAATTACTTCTGCCATTGTATTTCCTTTCTTGTAATGATATGTAATAATTATACATCATTTACAATTCTTTTCAATTCATTTTTATAAAAACTTTGAACTGAGTTCATTTTTTTGACAAAAAATGCAATGTTAAAAAAAGTTGAACTCAGTTCAAAATTAACATATTGAGGATAAATAAGTATTATATATAAGATGGCTCATAATTTTAAATGATTTAATGGAGTAGACAGTGAACTCAGTTCAAAAATTGTATAGTTAAGAAAAATTCAATATTATAATAATTACTGTCTATATATGATTATATGCCAGATAATTATTATATATGTTTAATTATTTTAAATTTAGGAACATGAAAATTGAACTGAGTTCAGTTTTTATGGATTAATATTTATATGGAGTATTTATGAACTGAGTTCACTTTTTTGACAACGGAATAATAATAATCGCAATATTACATTGAAAAGAACATATGTTTATTATGTTTCATGTGAAACATTTTCACAATATATTGTGCTTTAGATAGTTAATAGACATAATTCTTTAATACATATCTTGAGTTATCCAGAATCTGACTGTATAATTAACAAACAAATTATTTTTTGTGAGTAAGTGAGGTTATTATGGTATTTAAACACATTTACAGGATTGGTCTTGAGGACTGTGGAAGAGAAAGTAAGGCTACGAACAAGGCAATTCTCACTATTTTGGAGGATATTGCAGGCTTACATTCAGCAACAGTGGGACTTGGTCTTAATGAAATAAGTGAGACAGGCTGTGCATGGGTCGTTTTAAACTGGCAGATGCAGATTATTAAGCGTCCTGCATATAATGATGAATTAACTGTTTATACATGGTCAACATCAGTCGATAAGCTGTTTGCAGAAAGAGATTTCAGAATTACTGACAAGAATGGTGATACAATTGTTATTGCCACATCACGCTGGATTTATATAGATATTAACAGGAGAAGACCAGTAAGAATAACACAGAAAATTATGGACAGATATGAATCAGAGCCGGAAAACCGCGTATTTACTGAGAAAATAACGAAAACAGATATTCCTGATACAGACTATATTGAAATTGCATACAATATTTTAAGAAGAGATGTGGATCATCTTGGACACATGCATAATATAAGTTATCTGGATGTTGCTTATGATGTTATGCCAGAGGAATACTTTAATGGTCCGCAATTTAACTTTGTAAGCATTGAATACCGTAAAGAATTGCTAAAAAATGATAATGTAAAAACACATTTTTATAAAATTGACAACGGATGTATAATATCTTTAAATACGGATAAGATAAATTCAGTAATTACGCTGAAATATTAAGAATAATTGTTGTAAAAATAAGGATATAAGCCTGAATATATTGTCAGGTACATGGAAAGGAGAATAATTATGAGTCTCATTAATAAAGAAAAGGTTTTAAACGGAGTTGGAAAGGCTGTGGATGCTACTAATAATATGGCGGATAAAGCGTCTACATTTGTTAAGGAAAAGGAAATTGACAAGAAGGCTATGAAAGCTGCGAAAACTGCCGAAAAAGGTATTAAAATGGCAGGAAATAAGATTGGAGAGGTTGCCGGAGAGATTGTTGCAGGTTACAAGAGCAAGGCTGGCGGAGCTTCTGCTAAGGCTTCGGGTACATCTTCAACAGGAAGCACAGCACCTGATATTGTTGTTGATGCCAAAGATGTTACAGAACATTCAAGTGATGAGGAATAGTAATGCAAAGCGATTTTTCACAGGGAAAAGTCTGGAAAAATGTTATTAATCAGGCTATTCCGCTTATGGTCGCACAGCTTATACAGATTCTGTATAATGTTGTTGACCGGATATACATCGGGCATCTTTCTGTTATCGGAAGCAATGCTTTAACGGGAATAGGGCTTGTTTTTCCTATTACTACACTTGTTGCGGCATTTACTAATCTGATTTCTACAGGCGGTGTGCCGCTTTTTTCAATGGCAAGAGGAGCAAAAGAAGAGGAAAAAGCTGAGCTTATATTAGGACAGGTCGTTTCCTTACTTACGATTACATCACTGGTGCTTATGGTATTGTGTTACATTTTTAAAAGACCAGTGCTTTTCCTTTTTGGAGCGAGTGAGGAAACATATGTATACGCTGACCAGTATCTTAAAATATATCTTCTGGGTACAGTGTTTTCAGTACTTTCAACAGGTCTGAACGGCTTTATTAATGCACAGGGATATCCGAAAGAGGGCATGATGACTGTTATGCTTGGCGCGATTATTAATCTCATTCTTGATCCGATATTCATATACGGATTACATATGGGAGTTTATGGCGCAGCAATAGCCACTGTTATAAGTCAGGGAGTATCATTTGCATGGGTATTAAGCTTTTTTGCAGGAAAGAAAACATTTTACCGTGTTAAGAGGGAAAATCTGATTCTAAGGGCAGGAATGGTTGGAAAGATTACATCTCTTGGAATATCAGGATTTGTTATGCAGGGAACAAACTGTCTTGTTCAGATTGTGTGCAATAAAATGCTTTTTATGTACGGCGGAGATATGTATGTCGGAATCATGACTGTAATTAACTCTGTCAGGGAGATTCTTTCTGTTCCCGGAAGTACACTGGGAAGCGGCGCGCAGCCTGTTCTTGGCTACAATTATGGTGCAAAGCAGTATGAGAGAGTCAGAAAAGCAATAAGATTCACGGCGGCAATAGGATTTTTATACATGCTCATTGCATGGCTCGCTGTAATTATATTTCCGAAGGAGATTCTGTCGGTATTCACGACCGATAAGGCTATGATCAGCTCAGGAGAACATGCATTGAAGCTGTATTTCTTTGGATTCTTCTTTATGTCATTCCAGTTTGTGGGACAATCAACATTTACAGCGTTAGGATGTGCCAAGAGAGCAGTATTTTTCTCAATATTCAGGAAAGTGATTATTGTTGTGCCGCTTACAATTATACTTCCTATGCTTGGACTTGGAGTTGAAGGCGTATTTATCGCTGAACCGATATCTAATGCAATAGGAGGTCTGGCTAGCTTTACAACAATGTATTTTACGCTTTACAAAAAACTGCCGGAATAGTATTCTAAAGACAAAGATAGCAAAGATGCCATCGCTTCCATACGGGGAGCGGTGGCTTTTTTAAAATGTACCACACATTTAAAATGTTATGGATTAATGGAAAGAAGGATATTGTATGGATATATTTGATATAATAGGTCCTGTAATGGTTGGCCCGTCAAGCTCACATACGGCTGGGGCTGTGCGGATTGGATACATTGCCGGAAAGCTTATGGGAGAACCAATAGCGAAAGCTGAGATATTTTTATATGGCTCTTTTCTTGCAACCGGAAAGGGGCATGGAACAAGAAAGGCACTTGTTGCCGGGCTTCTTGGAATGAAGCCGGACGATATGAGGATTCCTGACAGCTTTGAGATAGCAAAGAAACATGGAATTGAAGTCACATTTGGAGAATCAGCATTAAGAGATGCGCATCCTAATACGGCGCAGATTCTGCTCACATCGGTAACCGGGAAGAAGCTTGAAGTTGTCGGGGAGTCGCTTGGCGGTTCAAGAATTAATATTGCACAGATTGACGGGATTTCAACGAATTTCTCAGGGGATTATCCTACACTTGTTGTTCACAATATGGATCAGCCGGGACATGTTGCGGAAGTTACATCAATGCTTGCACATAAGTCTGTTAATATTGCGACTATGCAGTTGTACAGGGCAAGCAGAGGTGGCAATTCAGTTATGGTGCTTGAGTGTGACCAGGAAGTGCCGGAGGAAGGAATCAACTGGTTAAGACATGCAGAAGGTGTTGTTAAGGTAACATATCTTGGCATGGAGTAAGTGAAGGATATCACATTTTAATTGAGGATAAATGTTATAATTAAACAATGAGATTGGACATCGTGATTGGTTATAGAAATTAAAGTTACCAGAAACAGGAGGTTTTATGGCAGAATATCATTCAATCAGTGATCTTTTAAAGTTAAGTACAGATAATAATCAGGAATTATGGCAGGTTGTTCTTACAGGACAGGCACATGATAAGCTTATGTCTGAAAGAGATGTATTTGCACAGATGAAAAAGATGTATCAGGCAATGAAAAGCGCAGATGAGCTTTATGACCAGCAGCTAAAGTCACCAAGCAAAATGGCAGGCGGAGATGGATATAAAATGTACATTTATAATGAGTCTGGCAGAAATATATGCGGTGATTTTATTGGTGTGGTTATGGAAAAGGCATTAAAGATGGGAGAATCGAACGCGTGCATGAAGAGAATTGTGGCAGCTCCTACAGCGGGTTCGTGCGGTGTTATTCCGGCGGTATTTCTGTCTTATGAAAAATGTTTTGGTGTACCAGAGGATGAATGTGTAAAAGCCTTATTAATTGCGGCAGGAATTGGGGCGGTAATTGCTGAAAATGCATCTATTGCCGGAGCTGCAGGCGGATGTCAGGCAGAGATTGGTTCGGCAAGTGCCATGGCGGCAGCGGGACTTGCATATATGCAGGGAGCGGACAGCGAAGGATGTGCAAATGCGCTTGCGCTTGCATTAAAGAGCATGTTAGGATTAACCTGTGATCCGGTATGTGGTCTGGTAGAAGTTCCGTGCATCAAGAGAAATGTTTCAGGGGCAGTCAATGCCATTACTGCAGCACAGATGACAATGGCTGGAATAAAAAGTGTAATTCCTGCGGATGAAGTCATAGATTCAATGAGAAGAATAGGTAATGATATGCCGGTATGTCTGAAAGAAACAGGTGAAGGCGGACTGGCAATAACACCTACAGCGAAAGTATATAAAGAAAAGTTAAATAATATTGACAACTAATGTCACAAAAAATGACAAAAATTCGACAAAAAATACTGATTTTATTGAAAATTTGGCAAAAAATCTGTTGATTGACGAAAATAATATGCTATAATATAGATGATTGCAAGAGAGATTGAATTTGTTTGATTGAGTTTGAATGCTTTTGCAAGTAACATTACACACGAATATAAGGATAACTCCATAATTCCTTATATTTGACTATATTTCTATCCCCTCTACTCATCCCCGGTTCCCCCAGAACCGGGGAAGTTTTTTATGTGCGAAAGTAGCGATGAAAATACAAACAAATATGTTGTAATCATGCTTGCATGAATAGCAGCATATTTGTTTGTGTTTGAGGAGCACCGCAACAGCGACAGAACGCAGTTCTGGAGCATGAGCAGCGAGCGCAGGTTGCGAGAACGTGGGTAGCGATTCAGATTATCCCCCAAATAAAATAAAACATTTTTCTACATATGAATATCAGGATATGTTATAATTACAAAATCTCTTATTATTCAGATAAGACAATTTATCAGTGAATAAAATATCAGAGGATGGAGTTAGTTATGACACGAAAAGAACTTAATGAAATTAAATCACAATATACATTAGAGGACTGTGGAATTTTAAGATTATGTGGCTGTTATGTTGATGGTGAGCGTAACAAGATAACACAGTTCAACGAGAATTTCCTTAATCTTCCAGAAGAGGAAAAACACAAATATTTTGACATTTTTAAGAAAACTCTTTCAGGTACACCGGGAAAGAATCTTGTCGATATGAAGTTTAATGTTGATGCCTATGCTGATGAAGGTGCAAGAACATTTTTAATGAATCTGAGAGACAGCGGACTTAAAGATGACAGACTTCTTGATGAATTCTATGACAGGATTATCAATAATTACAGTTATGTTGGCAATTATCTGATTCTTCTTATTAATCAGATGTATGATATCCCAGCGGTTACTACTGATAATATTGAGATGGAAGACGCATCGGATGAGGTTTACAGCTACATTTTATGCAGCATTTGTCATGTAAATCTTTCCAAGCCGGGACTTGGCTATGATGAGGAGGATAATAATTTTCACGATAAGAAGCAGAACCACATGGTTGATGTGCCGGATGTTGGATTTTTATTCCCTGCATTTAATAAAAGAAGCGCAGATGAGGATATGACACTGTTTTATACTAAAGATGTAAGTGAGTTTGAGGACGGGCTTATTGACTGTCTGCTCGACTGCGCCGTTCCGCTTCCTGCCAAGCAGCAGAAGGAAACATTTACATCGCTTGTAAGTGAGGCACTTGGTGAAGAGGCTGACCTTGAGGTTGTTAAGAATATTCATGAGAATCTTGAGCAGATTATAGAAGAGAAGAAGCAGGAAAGTCCGGCACCGGTTATGCTTGATAAAACTGAGATGAAGGATCTGTTGGAAAAAAGTGGTGTTAAAGAAGAAAAGCTTGAGAATTTCGAGGAGCACTTTGAGATGGCTGCCGGTGAACATGGAAAGCTTGTTGCATCAAATGTTTCATCTGGTAAGAAATTTGAAGTGAAAACGCCGGATGTTGTCATAAAGATTAATTCAGATAAGACAGATATTGTGAGTACACAGGTAATTGATGGAAGACAGTGCCTTGTAATTCAGATTGACGAGAGACTTGAGGTTAATGGGATTTCAGTTAATCCTGATACAGGTGAGGTTATAGACAGAACCGCTGATGGATATGTAGAAGAATGATGATGGAGGATGAGTCTGTATGACATTGAAGAAGTTGCTGCATAATTTCAATGGGCATCTGCACACGGTTAATTCCCACAGAAGGCTGGTGAGAAAATACTGCTTTAAGCTTGGGTTATACAGGCAGGGAATGATGCATGATTTGTCAAAATATTCGCCATCGGAGTTCATACCAGGAGTTAAATACTATCAGGATGGACACAGAAGTCCTAATAATGCCCAGCGTGAAGATGAAGGTGTTTCAAAGGCATGGCTGCATCATAAGGGTAGGAACAAACATCATTTTGAATACTGGATAGATTACGATGTCGATGGTAACAGCACTATTCTTGCAGGAATGAAAATGCCTGTGAAATATGTTGCTGAGATGTTTTGCGACAGAGTTGCAGCGAGCAGGATATATAATAAAGACAAGTACAAAGATTCGGATCCATTGGATTACTATATTAAGGGGCTTGGGCATTATATTATGCATCCGGAAACAGATGCGCTTCTTCACAATCTTTTGAAGATGCTTGCTGATAAAGGGGAAGAGTATACATTTGCATATATAAAAGCAAATGTGCTTAAGAAAAAGAAAAAAGGCGGATTATAGCAATTTTTTGGTGAAACTTTAATATTTTGACAAGAAAAAGGTTTTTAAAATTGGTGTAATAGTGTATAATTTAAAGAACAATATGAACAAGAAATTGTTCTGGTGAATAATTTAATAAGAGGAAAGGGAGGTCTTATAATGGGGATAATGCATACTAAGGCCGAAAGAACTGAAAAGGTTAAAGAGATTAAGGCTAAGAACGAGAAGAAGGTAAAAGAGGTCAGGGCAAAGAAGAAAGAGCTTGATGCAGAGGTTAAGAAGAAAGCTAAACAGGTTGCTGCTGACGGAAAGAAGAGAAGAGCAGGTATTACATTCAGACTGGTTATGCTTGCTATTGTACCGGTAATTGTTATGGTACTGGGGCTTATTGCAACTACAATATTCAGTCTTAAGTCAGGACTGGAAGAAGAGGCCATGGATGGACTTGAACTGTTAAGTGGGGCAGTACAGAGTTCTTATGAGGATATTAATGGCAACTATGAATATAAGAACGGTAGATTATTCAAGGGTGGCGAAGAATTGACGATTAAACCGGCTGCACTTGATATATATGTCAAGAACTCCAAGAATGATGTCCAGGTTACACTTACATACGGAACCAAGAGAGTTCTTACAACGCTTACTGATAATAAGGGAGCAAGATTAACGGGAACAGATATAGCAAGTGAAGTGTGGGATGTAGTTAAGACGGGAAAGACATATAGAGATACTAATTATAAGGTAGATGGAAAGAGATACTGTGCAGTATATGTGCCACTAAAGGATAATAATCAGGTTGTAGGATGTGTATTTGCAGGACAGCCTACATCAGATATTACAAACTATATAATGCAGAAGGTTGGAACAATGCTTATAGTTTCTGCAGTAGTACTTATGTTAGTAGGAATTGTGGCAACATTTATAGCACAGAGTATTTCAAAGTCGATTAAGAGAGCAAGTGTATCTGTAACGAAAGTTGCCGGAGGAGATCTTACAGTAGAGGTTGATAAGACTGTACTTAAGAGACAGGATGAAATCGGAGACATGGGCAGAGCCCTTGAAACTCTTATATTTAAGTTAAGAGAAATTGTTGGAAGCCTTGCAAAGTCTGCAACAGATCTTGGTGAGTCAGGTAATTCAATTGACTCTATGGCTTCACAGTCAAGTGTTGCTGCAGGAGAAATCAGTACAGCAGTAGAAGAGATATCTAAGGGTGCAGTATCACAGGCAGAAGATATTGAGACAGCAACTAATGAAATTATGACAATGGGTGAACAGATTACTCAGATAGTTAATAATATTGCTGACCTTACAAAGACATCTAAGAACATGGAAGAAGCCGAAAATGCTTCACAGGATACAATGATTGAATTAAGTGACGCAGTCCAGAGAACTACTGATGCAGTTGCAAGAATTGCAAAACAGATAGAGACAACTAATGAATCGGTAGATAAGATTGGCAATGCTGCTTCACTTATTGCAGATATTGCAAGCCAGACAAGCCTGTTATCACTTAATGCTTCTATTGAATCTGCAAGAGCAGGAGAAGCAGGAAAAGGATTTGCAGTTGTTGCATCAGAGATTCAGAAGCTTTCATCACAGTCTGACAGCACAGCAAGTAAGATTCAGGAGATTATCACAGATCTCCAGAATGATTCGAAAGAGACACTTGAGGTTATGAGAAGTACAGAAGTTCTTGTAAGAGAGCAGTATGAAAAGCTTGCAGCAACTAAGGAAAGATTCAAGGAAGTTGGTAATGGCATTAATGTTTCAAAGCATGGAACAGATGTTATTAAAGGCAATGCCGAAGTATGCGACAGTTCAAGAGTTACTGTTGTTGATGTAATATCTAATCTTTCTGCTATATCAGAAGAGAATGCTGCTTCAACACAGCAGACAACATCTTCTATGCAGGAGCTTAATGCAACTATTAATATTCTGGCAGAAACAGCAGCTAAGGTTAAGGAAGTATCAGACCAGCTTAATGAAGATATGAAGTTCTTTAAAATGTAATTTATAAGTATAATATAATTAAGTAAGCACCTGCTTATTGTGTTAAAGGTACACAACAAACAGGTGCTTATTTTTATACTTTTTCAAGAGCATTTATTAATTCTTTAATCTGTGCGCGTATTTTCCTGCGGTTGATATCAGCATAACCAATCTCATTGGCAATGCGGTACAGATATTCCTGAAAGTTCTGCACCAGCTGCGGATGGTTGAAGTCAAGAACCATGCTTGGCAGGGCAGTACGAACGAGAAGTGCCTCAGAGCCTTCATTGACGATAATACATACATTATCGTCTGGATTATATTCTATAGGAACAAAGAAATAATCCGGGTAAGTGTCCATTATTTCAAGGATATTTTTAAGATGAAGTGCATATGTACGAGGTGTGTAATATATAGGAACTTCCTGCTTTACTACAGGGAATATTACAGGAACTCTGCCTGATAAAACCTGATTAACTGTTGCAAGCGGACATATATCTACATTACGGAGATTATCGTACATTTTGTCTCTTTGATATGCGATTCTCATGCTCACTCCAAGACTATCTGGATTGTCATTAAGAAATTGAGTTACAAGTTCATCTGGCATGGTGGCAGGAGGGAGGCTTAAGCCTTTCTGTATATGTGCGACAGGAGTACTCAGGAATCTGTGAAAACAGGTTGAAACATCTTCAGCACTTTCGTAAATGTTCATTGTCGGGCGGCAGTATGATAAAAATGTTTTGAATTCAATTTCTTTAATAGAAACAATTGCAGATTCTGCTGTGAGTACAGTAAATGTTTTATCTGGAATTGAAGAGAGACTGTCAGAATATACTGCGGCATACCCTGGATATACTATGCTGATTTTGGAAAATAGATTATCTCTCATTCTTGGGTAATAATATGATTTCACACGGCCTGTAAGGTATGCCGGAACCCAGTAGAAAAATTCTTCGAAAAACTGGGTTGTATTCACAGGAGAGGGGGATATCTGACATATTTCATATCCGTAATCAAGTAATCTTATAATAAGCTCATGAAGTGAGGCAATAATTTCCTTGTTATCAAATATGCTGTAAACATCATCATCTACCCATACATAGATTGTCTTTGGATTGTCAAGAGTCAGAAGATAATTGACAAAACTGAGAATTGACTGTTTTTTTCCCTCTGATCTGTATAAAACGCTCGTTGCATTAGGAACAACATCAATTGTACGGATTCCCTGTATATAATCAGTAGATGATGAAGAGACGTTTTCATTAAGAATACTGTCAACTAAATCATTCTGGACAGGCAGTTCATCAGTAAGCCACAGATAAAGCATTTGCGAGTATTCAGATACAGGTCTTGAGTGGTTAAATCGCGAATAATCGGCAGCAAGGGCAAGAGCCTTTCTTTGATAGTTAAGCTTGATTGAACCGGCGAAGTAATCAGCCATTTTTTTAAGAACTTCTTTGTTCCGTGGACATTTTCTTTTACCGTTACGGTACAGGCTGACCGCCGAGTTATCAATACCGACAGCGCTAGCAAGCGTTGTGTTACTTGTATTGGTTATGTCCATCAGAAACTTGAATTTGTCGTTAAAAGTCATAGTGTCTCCTTATGCAAATGCGTGTACGCCCGAAATAATAAGTGTTGTAAGAGTACGTGCCATATCATCAAGTGTAATTCCATTAGGATTAGTTATCCACTCATAGTACACGGAAACCATTCCTCCGGCGATAAAGTTAGAAATAAGAGGATACTGTTCAGGTGGAACACTCATTTTAATATCATTATCAAGCATTTCCTTAAGAAGAGTTTCCTGCAAAGTTTTCTGGAGTCTGTTAAAAAGCAGGATTCCGTTATCAGATGCAAATAAATTTCTTACGATGTCAGCATCAGACATTATTGTATTAAGAAAAGCAAAAAGTGTCTGCGGTGACAGCATGTTGTAATCTTCGGACATAGCATACATAAGGTCTTTAAGTGATGTTATAAGTTCACAAATTCCCTCATCAAGTACATCATTTACTGTAGAGTAGTAAGTGTAAAATGTTTTTCGGTTAATGTTAGCCTGTGCGGCAAGTTCAGTAACTGTTATTGAATTAAGCTTTTTCTTCTGCATAAGCTCAACGAGTGCTTCATAAATTGCTTTTTTTGTCTTTAGAATTCTGCGGTCAGCTTTAATTTCTGGTGCAGATGTAGTATTAACTTCTTCAGATTTTCCCATATAAGCCTCCTTGTTTTGCGAAGCAAAATGAATATGCTTTAGCATATTTTGCCCTTGCAGGAGCAGAGGATTTTGCTTCCCTGTAACCAGATTATAAAATGTGTATAAATAACGCATAAAGATTTAATAAAAACTGTATTTTCATGTCAAATATATTGTACAACATATGCTGCCAATAGTAAACAAAATAAGACAAAATGTTACATAAGTGCCAAAAAGGAAGTAATTGACCTTTGAAAAATTTTGTTAAAAAACATACAATGTTGGTTGGAAACATATTGTGTGATAATGGAACATTTGTGTATTAAATATTTAGTATGCAGATAAATGTTAAAGTCATTAAGAGGGTAGGTTTAATGAAAAAGAAAAATACATTTATTAATGTAACAGCCAGTATGGGAAGAGGTCTTTTATATGCTTACTTGTATATTATGTTCAGACCGAAGATATGTTATCAGAGCAGAAAGGCAAAAGAAGAAATAGAAAAGGGCGGTGTCATATTCATTGGCAACCATGTGGGGCACAATGATGGCCAGATGTTTTATATGCTGTTTAAGAACAGCGTCCTCATAATAGCCAAAGACTGGGCTGATAAGAAGATTCTTAAGTGGCTTACAAGTGGCGGAAAATTTATTTCTGTTGACCGTTTTGGAACTGATATTACATGGATAAGGGGAGCATCAGAGCATCTTCGTGCAGGAGACAACATGATAATTTTCCCTGAAGGACATACTTCAAAGACTGGTGTTATGGATGAATTCAAGCCGGGCTTTGTAATGCTGGCAGTTATGTCAGGAGCAAAGATTGTTCCGGTATATAATAACGGCGAGTATCATAAGCTGTTTGGGAAGAGACTCAGGCTGTATGTTGGTGAGCCGATGGAACTTACCAAAGAAGGTAAGGGGCTTAATGCAGAGTATCTTGCCGGAGAGTGCGCGAGATTCCGGGAGGTTGTGGAGACGCTCGGAAGGTAGTGACAGGACGGACGGGGCTGCGGCTGGGTGAGACGCGGGCGTTGTGTGGGTGTGTAGCATTTTGAAACACGCTCCCGCTCGTATCCGGACGCAGCGGTACTAGGTTCATTCGCGTTCGTATGTGTGATGCTGTGAGCTTTGCTCCCGCATCCCCCACATAACTTCGAATTCACCAAGTGCCGGCGTCCTCCCACGGTTTCAAACTACTACACACTCCCTCGGATTTAAATAAAATAAAAAAGGAGCAAATCATGAATCATTATTTTTATAACATGGTAAACCCTGATGAAATGGAGACTCTGGAATATATTCCAACTATTCCAAAGTTTTTGGATTTTATTAGAAAACAATATTCTGATTATCCAGCCATAAGTGACAAAGTTACAACATATACATATGAAGAACTTGTTTCAAGGGTTGCTAAGAGAGTTACATTTATTAATTCATTAGGACTTGAAAAAGGTTCTAATATTGCCGTTCTTGCAAAGAATGACCTTGATGCAATGGAACTTTTTCTTGCAATTCCAGCAGCCGGACATGTACTTATCATGCTTCCTAATGCACTTAACGATAAGGCACTTGCAGGAATCAGCATGAAGTTCGATCTTGCTGGTATGTTTGTTGGCAAGGAATTTACTGAGGTTACAGCAAATGTGCCTTGTAAGACATGGCCAAGCACTTCTATTGGTGAGACAGAAAGCGCATTTGCAGATGTAGAAAAAGATACTACAGCAGCTATCTTCTTTACGGGAGGAACTACAGGAGCACCGAAGGGCGCAGTTCACAGCCACGGTTCTATTATGAGAGGTTCATTTAACGGTGTATTTGGACCGGGAAGTATTCTCCATAAGAGATATATTGCCATGCTTCCACTTTCACATATTTTTGGTGCAATCATGGGATATATGGCTAAATTGTATACAGGTTCGCTTACATTCACATGTACTGACATGAGAGCCGGTATCGGTGACATTCCTGTTGTAAGACCTACAACTCTTGTGCTTGTTCCGGGACTTGTTGAGATTATTCTTAACATTGCAAAGGCTAAGGGCAGAGCTTTCCTCGGTGATCTTGAGCTTATTATGTGCGGTGCAGCACCTGTTCCACCTAGACAGATGGCAGAGTGCCGTGAGTTTGGAATTACTTTATGTGCAGGTTATGGACTTACTGAGTGTGCCAACCTGACATCAGGTAACTGCGATACAGACAAGAAGCCTGAGTCTATGGGACACATTTATCCAGAACAGCAGGTTAAGGTTGTTGACGGAGAACTCTGGATTAAGGGCGACAATGTAATGAAGGAATATTACAAAGACCCTGAGCATACAGCTGAAGTATTTGAGGATGGCTGGTTCAAGACTGGCGATATCGTAGAATTTGACGATGACGACTGGATATATATCACAGGCCGTATTAAGAATCTTATCATTCTTCCTAATGGTGAAAATGTATCACCAGAGGAGATTGAAGAGTTATTCTACAAGCAGCCACTTGTAAAGGATTGTCTTGTACAGGAGATGGAAATGAATGGAAATACTGTTATAGGTGTTGAGATTATTCCATACATGCCAGAATTAGAAGGTGCATCTGAGGAAGAAATCCAGAATAGATTACAGGAAACTGTTAATGAGGTTAATAAGGAACTCCCACCATTCAAGAGAGTGCTTAAGCTTAAGGTGAGAACAGAGGATTTCAAGAGATCTGGTGCGATGAAGATTTTGAGGAATCAGGCATAAGGTTGTGGTGGTGCCCGGAAGGTAGTGACAGGACGGACGGGGCTGCGGCTGGGTGTGACGCGGGCGTTGTGTGGGTGTGTAGCATTTTGAAACACGCTTTCGCTCGTATCCGGACGCAGCGGTACTAGGTTCGCTGGAGTTTGTTGGCACGAAGTGCCAACTGCTCCAGCTTACCAAGTGCCGGCGTCCTCCAACGGTTTCAAACTACTACACACCCACATGCCGTCCGCATCCCACCCAGCTCGCAGCCCCTGCGTTTGCCACAGCCTTGCGGGCTGCCTCCTTTGGAGGTTCGCCCTTCCGGGGAGAAAGTGTGGAGGGTAGGGGGTGCAGACCACGGGTGGGCAGCCAGCCGTTGGCTGGCGACCCCACATTTTAGTTAATTAAAATCCGGGAGGTGTCAGTCGCAGGTACGCGGTTTTGAAAAGGATTGCGGCAAAAACCGTCGGAGGACGCCGGCACTTAGGGAGTTCGGGATTTTTGTGCGAGATGTGTGAGCAAAGCTCGCTGCATCACGCACAAAAGCCTGAACGAGCTTAGTGTCCGCTGCGTCCGGAGCCGAGCGGAAGCGTGTTTTTGGAGCAAGCTTTTTCAAAACTGCGTACCGTCTGATTGCCAACACACCCAACCGGATTTCAATAAAGTAAAAAAAGGAGATTTTATCATGGTATTTGAGAAGTTAAAGGATATTTTTGCAAGGGTTATGCCACAGTGCGACCCATCAACTATTACAATGGACAGCGTTCTTACAACAGATTTAGGAGTTGATTCTCTTAATATGATGTTACTTGCTATCACTGTTGAGGATGAGTTCAAAATCAGATTCAGTTCTGATGCAAAACTTGAAACTGTTAAAGATATTGTTGATTATGTAGAAGCTAACGCTAAATAGAGGCACTTATGAGTGAAGTAAAGACAGGACTTGTGCTGGAAGGCGGGGCTATGAGAGGCATTTTCTCAGCCGGAGTTCTTGATTACATGCTTAAGAAAGACATTTATTATGATTATGTTATCGGAGTGTCTGCCGGAGCAGGTAATGCGGTGAACTATGTTTCCAGACAGGAAGGAAGAACTAAAAAGATAATTACCCATGAAAATGCGGAAGCCTATTATGGTGTCGGACAGCTTTTTGAGAATAAGAAGATTCTTAATCTTGAAATGCTGGTAGCTGAGTATGCACTTAAGGATATTCCTTATGATTTTGACACATTTTTCGCATCCAAGACAGAGTGCGAGAGCGTTGTTGTGAATTGTGAGACCGGAAAGGCTGAGTATAAGGGCAATTTTAAGACTAAAGACGAATTCTTGAAGTGTCAGATGGCAAGCTGCTCTGTGCCATTTATATGCGAACCTGTTGAAATTGATGGTTATCATTATCTTGATGGAAGCATTATTGATTCGATACCGGTTGAGAGAGCAGTTGAGAAGGGGTGCGATAAGATTGTTGTTGTACTTACCAAGCCAGAGGGCTCTAAGCCTACAGATTATTCTAAGGTAAAGAAGCTTATAGAGTGGAGTTACAAGAAATATCCGGAGCTTTGTGATGCTATGGCACACAGAAGGCAGGCTTATGACAGGCAGGATAAGTTCATGAAAAAGCTTGTGGAAGAGGGGAAGGTCCTTGTTATCCGTCCGGAGGAGCAGATGATAAGACACTTCGAGAATAATAATGAAAAACTTCTTCAGTGCTATCAGTATGGATATGACACGATGAGAAAACAGTTTAAAGCATTTGAGAAGTTTATGGAGAACTAATCCTCTCCTCGCCAAGAGGAAATGTGCTTTAAAAGCACATTGGATTTTTCTGAAAAAAACATGGAGGATTAATAATGAAAGTTTTAGTAGTAAACGGTAGTCCTAAAGGACCTAAGAGTAATACTATGCAAATGACAAATGCGGTTCTTAAGGGACTTAAGGAGACTAATCCAGAAGCTGAGATAGAGCTTCTGACAGTCAGAGACATGGATATCAAGCCATGTATGGGATGCATGAGCTGCTGGGGAAAGACAGCAGGCCAGTGTGTTATCAATGATGTTATGCAGGACGTTCATGTGAAATTCATGAATGCAGATGTAATTATATACAGCTTCCCACTGTATTTCTTCGGTATGCCGGGGCCAATGAAAACATTTGTTGACAGAATCATGCCACTTATGGAGACTTACAAGGGCAAGGTCAGAGATATCGGAGATAACGCATTCCACGAATTCCGTTATGATGTAAGCGGCAAGAAGTTCTATGTTATATCATCATGCGGATACGGAAGAACTCAGGAGATATATGACGCACTTATCAAGGAATTTAATTTTATCTATGGCAAGGGCAGATATCAGGCTCTTCTCTGTCCACAGAGCGAAATGTTTGCGATTCCGCCAATGGTAAACCAGATTAATGAATATCTTAAGAGATATACTGAGATTGGTAAGGTTATGGGAAAAGGTGAGGATATTCCTCAGGAAATGATTGATTTTGCTTCACAGCCAATGATTCCACAGAGAGCGTTGGAGAAGCTTATGAACAATTACTGGGACGCTGTTACACCAGAGAATCCTCTTCCAGCTCCTAACTTAAGATAAGAGGCGGCTTATGAAAACATATTATATGTTTGGCGACTCGCTTATGCGCGGGGTTATGCCGGATGAAGCATGGAATTATCACAGCTCAGATGCAATCGGTTTTGAGAAAATGCAGGCACAATATAATATGAAGTTTGTCAATTACGCGATGCCGACATTCACATCAGAGAGAGTAAAAATGTGGCTTACACAGACAATGTCAAGACAGCCTGTACCTGATGTTGCATTTCTTGAATGTGGCGGTAACGACTGCGATTATGACTGGAAGTCGATAGGAGAAGGCAAATGTGACTATGGACATAGGCACAGAATTGCCCCTCAGGATTTTAAGAAGAATTATGAGGATATGATACATTTGTTGCAGGAAAAGGGCGCAGCAGTAACAGCTGTAATTGCACCTCCAATTGCAATTGAAGTGTATCTTTCACATCTGCTTGAAAGTGGAGTGGGTAAAGATATTATGTCAGAATATGTTAACTCAGTTCAGCAGATGCAGGACGAGTATGCAGAATATGGCGACATAATGAGAGCTGTTGCAAATGAAAACGGCTGTGAAATATTAAGTCTTCGTGAAAGTTTTCTTGCACTTGATGACATGAAGGCATATTATAGTAAAGATGGAATGCATCCGAATGAGGCAGGATATGCACTTATTCATGATGATTTTGAAAAATATTTTGCTTCGCATGTGCAGTAATACGCACATGCGGAGATTTTTGTATGTATGGCGTCAGATTTTTGGCGCTGTGATTGTATCGGGGATTATATAGAAAGATGAGGAAGAAGAATGTTTAATCTGCGTTTCAAATGTACTGTTATATCAAGCTGGCACATGGTACTTCATGCTGTACCTAAAGCTAATAAGATGATTGCCAACAAGAGCCGTTATTCGGAAAAGGAAAGGTTTGAGTATGCAAAGTGGATTATTAACTACATGAGAAAACATGCCAGAACAAGAACTAAGGTGTATGGCAGAGAGAATATTCCGACTGACAGCAATTACATAATGTATCCTAATCATCAGGGTAAATATGATGCATTGGGAATTATTCTTGCACAGGAAAAACCATGTGGTGTTCTCTGGGGAAAGAAGCAGGCTGAAAGACTTATGAGTCGTCAGGTATGCGGTCTTATAGATGCTGTTGTTATTGATCTTGATAATAACCGAGACAAGGTAAGGGCTATAATGGATGTTACCAAACAGGTGAAATCCGGAAGAAATTTCCTTATATTCCCAGAGGGTGGTTATACTGATAATAAAAATGAGCTTCAGGAATTTCAGGCTGGCTGTTTTTCATGCAGCTTACAGTCCAAGACACCTATTGTTCCTGTAGCACTTTTTGATTCATATAAATCTATGAACAGCAATACATTTGAGAGAGTTGACACACAGGTACATTTCTTAAAGCCTATTCTTTATTCTGAGTATGGTGAGCTTAAGAAAAAAGAGGTTGCCGAGTTTGTTAAGAGCAGGATTGCGGAAAGAATGGCTCAGATTAAGGCTGGGGAAATTAATGAGAGTTATGAGATGATTGGGTAAGAACACCCGGAGGACAGAGACACCATTTGTCCTCTGGGTGCCTTTTTTTGACAAAAATCTTGATTTTTTTACACTTTGGTTGACAGTATGATATTGCATTGCTAAAATATTTAAGGTTTATTTAAAGTTAAGTTGTTATAAATAAGAAGAATTGGACAAAGTACAGGGTATAGTATGTTATTTGGAAAAAAGAAAAAAGCTGCGGATTATATTGTAGATGTCCATTGTCATATTCTACCGGGAATAGATGACGGCTCAAGGGATATGTCTGAGACATTAAAGATGCTGGAAATCGCACATAATGAGGGGATAACGCATATTATTGCGACACCACATTTTAAAAGCGGACATCACAATGCTTCACCAGAGAAGGTAAGTGCGCTTATTGATGGGGTACAGGAAGCAGCAGATGAATGTAATTTAGGAATAAAGTTATATCAGGGAAATGAAATCCTGTATCATGATGAATTATGTGAAGGTGTTGACAGCGGACGCATCAGCAGGATGAATGGGACAGATTATGTACTTGTTGAATTTATGCCATCTGATCCATATCAGTATATACGTAATTCATTAGATGAGATAATGAGTGAAGGCTATCAGCCAATTATTGCGCATGTTGAGCGGTATGGATGTATGGTAGATGATATTGAAAATGTGCGTGAAATCAAGAATATGGGTGTAGAAATTCAGGTTAATGCATCAAGCATACTTGGTGATATAGGCAAGGATATAAAGAAATTTCTACAGAAACTGCTTAGTGAGCAGATAGTTGATTATGTCGGAACTGATTCACACCGATGTGAAGGCAGCCGTACACCTAAGATTCAGGAATGTGCCGACATGCTGTATAAAAAATATAATGAACAGTATGTTGATGATATATTATATGGCAATGCCATGGACAGGCTTTTATAGAATGTCAGAATAAGATTAAGGAGATTATATAATGCAGGAAAAAAGTAAAGAGACAGAGAACATTGAAATAGACCTCCGTGAAATATTTGGAGTATTAATTCACAGATTATGGATTATTGTTGTGGCAGCTTTAGTGTGTGGAGCGGTTGCGTTTATGTACAGCTTCTTTGTTATTACACCACAGTATGAGTCAACAACAAAGGTATATATTCTTAACAAGCAGAATGCAAGCGGATCAGTTACTTATAGTGATGTACAGTTATCATCAACACTTTCAAAAGATTATGAGCAGCTTGTTACAAGCAGATATGTTATAGAAGGTGTTATTAACGATCTTAAGCTTGATGAAACATACGAAAGTCTTGTTAAAAGAGTATCAGCATCTAATGCTACAGATACAAGAATTATAGCAATTACAGTTACAGATCCTGAACCTGAACAGGCACAGAAGATAGCCAATTCAGTCAGAGATCTGGCAGCCAAGCATATAACAGAAGTTATGGATATTGAAGCGGTAAATGTTGTTGATCAGGCTAATCTTCCTGATGAACCAGTATCACCTTCAATTCCTAAGTGGACTATAATAGGTGTTCTTGTGGGTATTGTAATATCAGCAGCAGTTATTATCATACAGCATCTTCTTGATGATACAATCAAGACTTCTGAAGATATTGAGAGATACCTTGGACTCAGTACACTGGCACTTATCCCTGTTAATGAAGGACAGAATAGTAATCAGGGTAAGAGAAGAGTACCAGTACCTTCAAAAGGTGGTTCAAAAACCGATATCACTATGAATGATGATAAGGGAAGAAGCTTTAAGGCATCTGAACTTGAGAATAAGAAGAAAAGTAATGGTGCTAAAGAAAGCGTGGAGGAATAAAAATGCAGGAGTTTTCAGTAAAGAAAAGTTATCTTGATTTCAGAACAAGGGAAGCATATAAAATGTTACGAACAAACATAGAGTTCTCAGGAGATAATAATAAGGTAATATTCATAACAAGTACAACACCAGGAGAAGGTAAGAGTACAGTATCATTTGAGTTAGCAATGTCATTTGCGCAGAACGGAATGAAGACACTTCTTATAGATGCTGATACAAGAAAATCAGTTATGAAGAACAGATGGAGAAAAGGTAAGATTAAATATGGTCTTACTCATTACCTTTCAGGAAAAAATGAACTTACAGATGTTATAAGCGTAAGTGATGAGCCTAATTTCTGCATGATATTCGCTGGTCCTGTACCACCTAATCCAAGTGAACTTGTTGGTAACGACAGATTTGCCAAGATGATAGAGAGTGCAAGAGAAACATTTGACATGATAATAGTTGATACACCACCAATAGGAAGTGTTATCGATGCCGCTGTTATGTCTAAGTTCTGTGATGGCGGAATACTTGTAATAGGTGCAGGAGATGTAAGCTACAAGTTCGCAAGGAAATCCAAAGAACAGCTTGACCTTGTAGGCTGCAAGATTCTTGGATGCGTTCTTAATAAGGTTGATATGGCTGGTAATTCATATTACGGCAGATACTATGGCAAGTATTACGGCAAATATTATGGAAAATACGGTGAAGAAAGTTAAGAGCGAGGAATAACCTGTACGGAGCTGAATTTCGTTGGGAGGGGGAGAGAGATAGATACCTTTCTTCTTGGAGAATTTTGGCTCCGTAGTTGTGTATATTGGTATGAGGAATAAACACATTTAATAGATAATTACATAAAGGATGAATTATGAATAGTTCAAAGAAAACAGCCATGTATTTTATGTATATTGTGGATGTGGTAACACTGATAATATCGTTTTGCATGGCATATTTAGTTAAGTTTAACTGGATAGAAGGAGAAAATAATATTCACAGGAGTGATTATATAATATTATTTTTATTGATTTCGATAATGTATATTCTGATTAATCTGATTTTTATGAAGAATATTGATTTTATAAATAGAAATATAACAAAAGAGGTAATCGAAACTGTAAAAACAATTGTTTACATAGCAGTTCTCGTTATGGTTGTGTTGTTCTTTTTGAAAAACAGCGCTAATTATTCGAGGTCTATGATGCTTATATTTATAGTTGTATCATGCCCGGTCATGTTAATGGGAAGACTGGTGCTAAAGAGAATATTACGAGTTGCATATGCAAGTGACAGATATCAGGAACGGGTTGTAGTAATAAGCGATTCATGGCACATTGAAGAGACAATGTCAGGACTGAAAAATGATGATAACTATAAAATAGTCGGCATTGTACTAACTGATAGTAATCAAATAGGCGATGATTATTATGGTGTAGATGTTATAGCAGATAAAGATACATATATTCAGGCTATTGAGGAAAGAGAGGCTGACTCAGTATTATTATCTGCAAATGATGTAGATGAGCAGCTGTGTTCAGAGATTATATCAACATTACAGAGCATAGGTAAAAATGTTCATGTCAGATTAAGAGAATATGAATTGTGTGATGGGTATAAACAATTTAAAAAGATAGGTTCCTATGCTACAATAAGCTATATGTCATCTAAGAATATGATGTTTTATCAGGTGGTTATAAGGAGAACTATTGAGGTTATTGCAGGTCTTATAGGATGTGTGCTGACATTAATATTAATTCCATTCGTTGGAATGGGAATGTTAATTGAATCGCCAGGTAAGATAATTATTTCAAGTGTCAGAATCGGCAGAAATGGACGAAAGTATCTGCAATATAGATTCCGTACCATGAAAATGAATGCACAGGATTGTATTAATAACGGTAAGAATCCATATATGGTAATTGGTAGAATATTGTTCAGGCTGCACTTAGATAAACTTCCAGTGGCTTATAATTTATTGTGTGCGGATATAGGGATTATAGGACCACAATCACCATCGGTAGTGGAATACATGGACTATATTCCTTTACAAAAAAGAAAACTTACTATAAAACCAGGCTTGATAGGAGAATGGAGTTTTCGTCCTAAAGAATATGAGCAGATAGCAGCAACTTCAGAGAGTTATGATATGCCATATGACAAAAGTATGAAAGGAGATATAAAGCGTTTTGTTATGGCAATGGGAAGATGTGTAGTATATCATCCGAAGCATATTATGAAACAATTAGAAATTGATGAACAGATAGGTGCTATTAGTGAAATACTTGAGAACAAAATTCCTTATCAGTATGATGAAAGCGTATATAAAGTAGAAAAAACATTTGGCAGGCATATATATCTTATAATAAAAAGAACATTTGATGTTGTGTTATCTGCAATAGGATTGATTATATTATCACCAGTATTTTTAATTATTATGATATGTGTAATTGCTGAGGATGGAAGTAATCCTTTTTATGGTCATATAAGAATAGGAAAAAACGGAAAGAAAATATGCGTATATAAATTCAGAAGTATGAAAAATATTGATGTTGATATAGAAAAAATATTGACACCGGAGCAGCTGTTACAATACAGAACAGAATTTAAGATAGACAATGATCCGAGAATAACAAAGGTGGGGAATTTCTTAAGGAAGTCAAGCCTCGATGAGCTGCCACAGCTTATCAATATTCTTAAAGGTGATATATCTATAGTAGGACCCCGTCCCATTGTAGAAAGGGAAATTGAAATATATGGAAAGGATACAGCCAAGCTTCTAAGTGTACAGCCGGGGCTAACAGGATACTGGCAGGCATATGCGAGAAATAATGCTACATATGAAAGTGGCGAGAGACAGAAGATGGAAATGTATTATGTTGAGCATCAGAGCCTGTGGCTGGATATTAAGATTATATTTAAGACATTTAGTTCAGTGTTGAAGGGAAGCGGGGCACAATAATGAAAAATAGAATTGGATTTGTAATATTGACATGGAACTCAGAAAATGTAATAGAAAATTGTTTGAATTCTATAGTGAGTTTAAAGGATATAATGCCAAAAGTAGTTATTGTAGATAATGGTAGTAGTGATTTGACATGTGATATAGTAAATAAATTTATATTGGAGTATCCACAAATTGTAAAAATTATTAAATATTCTGAAAATAAAGGGACAACAGTTACAAGAAATAAAGGCATAAAAGAACATAATGCTGATGAACTAGACTATTATTGCATATTAGATAGTGATACTATCATAAACGAGGTAGCATTTAAAATATTAATAGATGAACTTGAAAAACATGATGAATATGGAATTATTGGTCCTAAATTAATTACTTCTAGTGGATTGGAGCAGATGTCTGCGAGAGCGTTTCCTACATTATTAGAAAAAGTGTATAAGGCCATACCGATAAAAGCATTGCAGATAAAAGGTGAGAAAATGGAAAGGCAGACTCCTTCTGATGGCTGGAAAAATAGCTATACTGTAGATTATTTAATGAGTGCATGTTGGTTAATAAAAAAGGAAATTGTTCAAATAGTTGGTTTACTAGATGAAAAAATTTTTTATGCACCAGAAGATGCTGAATATTGTATACAGGTGTGGGAAAAAGGTTATAAAGTAGCATATTGCCCAAAGGTAAGTATAATACATGAATGGCAAAGATTAAGTAAGAAAAAATTTATTAGTAAAATAAATTGGGAACATCTAAAAGGATTAGCATATATGTTTAAAAAACATAAGTTCCTTTTTTCTACATCAAAATTAAAAAGAAGATTTTAATTTTGATGGAAGTATGTAGGATAATTGCAGCATTTTATTATGTTTGAACTTAAATATATTATAGGAGAATTATGATTATGAAAGTATTATTTGTGAACCCGCCTTTTAAAGCAGAATATGGAAAATATTCAAGAGAAGCAAGAAGTGCAATGATTACTAATAGTGGAGTAATATATTATCCGTTATGGCTCTTGTATGCAGCTGGTGTTACACAGGAGGCTGGCTTTGAAGTAGATTTTTTAGATGCACCAGCTAAACAAATGAATTTTGAGAAAAGCATAAAGTGGATAAAGGAAAAAAATAATGACTATGGTTTAATAGTACTTGATACAAGTACACCATCAATATATAATGATGTAAAATTTGGAGCTAAGTTAAAGGAACTATTTCCTAAAGCATTCGTTGTATTAATGGGAACACATCCTACAGCATTACCAGAAGAAACATTAAAATTAAATGATAATATAGATGGAATTGCAAAAGGCGAGGCGGATTATATTATAAGAGACTTAGCTATAGCTTTAAATAAAGGGGAATCTTTAGAAACAGTTAAAGGTTTAGTGTATAGAAAAGATGGTGAAATAAAAATAAATGAAGAAATGCCATTGATTACGGATGTAGATGCTATACCTTGGGCAGCAAAATTAATTAAGCAGTTTTTGGATCCTAAGGATTATTTCTTTGCAGCAGCAGCTTTTCCAGAAATACAGATATTTACAGGTAGAGGGTGTCCGGCAAGATGTTATTTCTGCGTATTTCCTCAGACAATACATGGACATAAATATAGAGTAAGAAGTGCGGAAAATGTAGTTGGTGAATTTGAATATATTGTTAATAATTTTCCAGATGTAAAAGAGATTGTAATTGAGGATGATACTTTTACGATTAACAAAGAGAGAACACAAGAAATATGTAAGTTGTTAATTGAAAAAGGATTAAACAAAAAGATTAAATGGTTATGTAATGCAAGAGTTACATTAGATTATGAAACAATGGTTTATATGAAAAAGGCAGGTTGTAGTCTTATTATACCTGGAATCGAAAGTGGTTCTCAAGAATTATTAAATAATATGAAAAAAGGAACTAAGATAAGCCAAATAGAAGAATATGTAAAAAATGCAAAAAAAGCAGGATTATTAATTCATGCATGTTATATGGTAGGAAATAAAGGTGAAACAAGAGAAACAATGGAACAGACTTTAAAATTTGCCATAAAACTTGATACAGATACGGCACAGTTCTACACATTACATCCATACCCGGGAACAGAAGCATATAATTGGGCAGTTGAGTCTGGTTATTTAAAGAATGACAATTTTGAAAACTGGATAAAAGAAGATGGCACTCATAATTGTGTTATTAACTTAGATAATATATCAGCAAAGGAATTAGTGGAGTTCTGTGATTATGCACGTAAAAAATATTATTTAAGACCTAAGTATATATTAAGAAAAGGTATTCAATCATTAAAAAACAAAGACGAATTAATAAGAAATATAAAGGGATTTAAGAATATAGCTCCTAAATTATTTAAAAGATAAATTCAATATATAATTACAATACTTAAGTATAAATTAAAAAAGAAAGGGATTATGATAATTAATTAATTTATCATACTTACAAAAATATGAATGTTATTATAATACATGATAATGCAATGATAACAGGAGGTGCACAAAAAGTTGCTATTACTGAAGCTGTAGCATTATCGGAGCATGGGTATAAAGTTATATATTTTGCCGCTGTTGGTCCAATAGATCCTGCTTTATTAAATAGTAAGGTTAAAGTTGAAATTTTGGGGCAAAATGAGTTGAAAGATGCTTTAAATGGAAAATATGAAAAAATAAAAGGAGCACTAAGAGGACTTTATAATAGGGACGCGTATAAAAAATTAAATGAACTTTTAAAAAAGTTTGACAATAAGAATACTATAGTTCATATACATGGTTGGTCATTAGCATTATCACCATATATATTTAAAGCAATATATGAAAATGGATTTAAAGTGGCTATAACGTGCCATGATTATGAAATTAACTGTCCAGTTAGAACTTATTTTAATTATAAGCTGAATAAAATGTGTGATAAAAATGGAATGTCATTAAGTTGCATCATGTGTAATTGTGATAAACGTAGTTATATACAAAAGGTATATAGAGTTATACGAGAACGAATCTTTTATAGATATGCAAGAAAATGTGATTTATCTTTAATTTACCTTTCAGAGTTTAATAAGAATATAATTGAACGAGAAAAAAGATTAACTACAAAAGGGTATATCGTGCCGAATTTGGTAGAAATACCGGAATATGTAAATGTAAATACGAAACAAAATGAATTATATTTATTTATAGGTAGATTAAATCCAGAAAAGGGATGTGAATTGTTTTGTGAAGCAATTACTAGAGCAAATGTTAAAGGTATAGTTATTGGAGAAGGAATAGAGTATGAGAAATTACGAAATCAATATACAAATATTGAATTTTCAGGTTGGAAAACAGCAAAAGAAATGTCAACAATAATTCCAAAATGCCGTTGTTTGATTATGAGTTCTATATGTTATGAAGGTGCACCTCTTACAATCCCAGAAATTCAAGGTGGATATTCGTTACCATGTATTGTTCCAACTCCAAGTGGTGCTGTTGATTATATATGTGATGAAAAAAATGGATTAATTTTTAAAAGTGGAGATATAGATTCATTAGTAAATTGTATTGTTAAGTTAAAAGATGATAAATTTGTTGAAAAATTAACGATTAATTGTAAAAAAGAATTTGATAGAGAAAAATATACAAAAAACACACATATAAGTAGATTGGTTAATGTATATGAAAAAATTTTAAATTCCAAATATGATTTATAAATATTCTAAATATAGAGGGAAAAACAATTAATAGTTATACACAGAAATAAAGGGAGATATAATATTAATGCGAATTATATTTGATTGGACTTATATTATAATTGGAACAATTTATTTATTGTATGCATATAATAATGCTTTTAAATGTAAAAATACTTTTAATAGAACTGCATGTTTTGTACAATTGGTAATATATCTTTTTAACTGTTTTCCAATATTGCTGGATTATTTGATTGGAATACCGTCATATGAAGTTTTATATTGGTGGAGATCTATGGGACAAGCAATGGATAATGATGTGGTATGTATTATATATGATATATATATGTTATTTGCTATGACATTAATACATTTTTTAAATATACGTAAAAATATAAAACTAAAAAATACAAATCATATAGATAAAGATGATGATAAAAAAGGATTAAATGGAACGATTTATATAAATAAGATATTTGACAATAAATTTATATTATTAGTTTGTATATTTTCTCCAGTTATTTCAATATTAATAAAGGGCAATTGGAGAGTATATTTGTTTTATGGAATGACTGAAACTAGAGGTGTAACAGAAGCATTTTCATTATTCAGCATGAATAATTTGTTATTATTAAGTATTGTAGCATTTTGTATGATGTTTTTTAGAAAAAAATTAAAGAAAAGAGATATAGCAATCTTAATTATATATTCATTTATGATTGCATGGATTTGTGGAAAAAGATATATTATAGCAGATATGATTTTTATGTATTTATTTTTCTTTGTTCAGTCAAAAAATTATACAAAAAAAATTGAAAAGAAATTATATTATATTTTACCTTTAACAGCGGTGGTAATTGTATTATTCTCTATATATTATTTAATATCATTCAAAAATTCAACTTTAATTTCTAAACAAAATACAGAGGCTGTATATGAAACATTAAGAGCAGATTTTGGAAGAGATGATGTTACAAAATATGTAATAAAAAAAGAATTTATTGATGAAGACTCTTTTTTAGATTATCCATTAGAATCCTTTTTATCAGCCGTTTTTGTTTGGGTACCAAGATCTATATGGAAAAATAAGCCATATCAACATTTTGAATACTTGACAGCATCAATAAAAGGAGTTGAAGTACAAAATCATGGGCCAGGAATGACACCCTCTTGGTATGAAATGGCACTTGCCAATTTTAAGGAATTTGGATTTTTAATAGGAGCTTTGTTGGTATCTGTTTTATGTAAAATTACAGACAGTATTAAATCAATAGAATTAAAATCTATCAGTTTGATGATGATTATTGCATTATTAACACAAAGTATTGATGGTTGTATTATTTATATTGCAATAATTATGATAACTATGTTATGGAAATTTGTTATAGGCAGGCGGACTATTGTGATAAGAGTAAGATAAGGAGCGTTAAAATGAAAATAGGTATAATAACTTATCATTATGCATTAAATTATGGCGCAGTGCTTCAATGTTATGCGTTAAGGAGTATATTAGAAAAAAATAATAATGAGGTATTTGTGATTAATTATGAAGATGAAAATCAACATAAAAATAGTTCAATGTATAATCATGGTAAAGGAATTAAAAGAATATTATACAATATGATGTTTTTGCCATTTCATTTTTATAGAAAAAGGAAATTTAATAGATTTAAATTGTTTGTAAAAGATTATTTGAATATTACTGAACGAATTGAGTGTGAGCAACAATTAATTAAACATATTGAAGATAATAAATATGATTTTATATTTGTAGGAAGTGATCAGGTATGGAATCCTAATATTAAAGATTTTACATGTGAATATTTTTTACCTTTTGAAATAAAAGCAAAAAAAATATCATATGCTGCATGTTTTGGTGATGCAACATGGAAACAATTAGAACCATATAAAAAATATATTAAAGATTTTGATAGAGTGTCATTAAGGGAAAATAAGTTTAAAGAACAAATAAGTCAAATAAATAATGCAATAAAGATTGTTCCAGATCCAGTATTTCTTATTTCTAAAAAACAATGGGGATCATTGATTAAAGAAAATCAAATAAAAAATAAAGAACCATATTTATTGTGCTATTTTATGAATAAAAAAAATGCACATGCTAATTATATAGAAGCAAAAAAAATCGCTAAAGAACTAGGATTAAAAATCGTACGTTTAAATCCAAGTTTTTCATTAGATAGTTTAAGTAAAAGTTCAAATTTAGATGCTGGACCAAAAGAATTTATAAATTATTTTTATCATGCAAATTTTATATGTACTGATTCATTTCATGGAACAGCTTTTTCAATAGTGTTTAAAAAAGATTTTTATGTTTTTGATAAAAATGTTAATAAAAAAGATTTAAGAAAATCATATTTATTAGATGAAGTTGGACTAAAAGATAGGTTAATTTTAGGATATTCTAAAAATTTGATTTATAAAATTGATTATGAAAAAAGCAATGAGAAAATTATATCAATGATAAAAAATGGGAATTTATTTATTGAAGATGTAATAGAGAAAAATTATAAAGAGTGTTAAAGAATAAGATTAGTTATGTAATAAGTATAGTGATATTTTTTATAAGCTTTATGTGTTAAATTGTAGGTATAGAGTAAGTTTATTATATAAGGAAAAGAAAAAATGAAAAATAAAGTCAGAGTTGCTTGGATATCAGCCCCCGCCTTTATATGTGTTGATAAATTTATAGTACCAGAAGTATCTAAGTATATGGATGTTACATGGTATATAATTGCAAAGGAAAATGAGGTGTTAGATTTTGAAGAACAATTGGAAAAATTAATTAAATTAGGAAAGATTAATTGCAAGATATTACGCCATAAAGAAAGAAATTGTGATTTTGGGATTATTATTTGGTTTATAAAATTCTTAAAAAATATAAAAAGGGAAAAATATGATCTTATTTACCAGGTAATGATAGGAATGCCATTTTATATGCCATTATTTAGGTTTTATTTAGGATGTAAAAATGTTTTAATAGGAATTCATAATGTAAAAATTCCGCAGGGTGGAAGTAATTATTGGATAAATAAATTATATGTTTCTTTTTGTATAAAAAGTTTTAAATATTTTCAAACATTTTCAAATGATCAAAAGGAACAATTATTAAAAATAGCTCCCAATAAACATTGTACTTCAGTTCCATTTGTATCAATGGATTATGGAGAGATTGATAAGTCAGTAAAGGAAAATAAAGATGTTATTACGTTTTTAAATTTTGGAATTATAAGAGATTATAAAAGAATAGATGTGTTAATTAATGCAGCACAAAGAGCATATGAAATTACAGGAAAAATGTTTAAAGTAATAATAGCAGGAAGTTGCAATGATTGGGAAAAGTATCAGAACAAAATTAAATATCAAGAGTTGTTTGAATTAATTATTAAAAGAATTGATGATAATGATGTTGCTAAAATTTTTGAAAGAAGCGACTATTTTGTTTTACCATATCAAGATATTGCACAGAGTGGTTCAGCAATTATTGCAATTAATTACGATATGCCAATTATTGCTTCTAAATTGCCAGCATTTGAAGAATATATAAAAGATAAGAAAACAGGTTTTTTAATCAATCCAGCTGATGTTGAAGATTTAACAAAGACAATGATATATATATTGAATAATCATTTTAAAATATATAATAAGTTAGTAAATAATGTTAATGAATTTAAATTAAATAATTTTACAGATGAAAAAGTAGCAGAAAAATATATAAATAATTTTAATATAGTGTTAAAAAAATTTAAAGAAATATAGAATGATTATATGAAATTATTAATGAGTTAGTTTTAGTCTTATAGAGATATTGAAATGAAAGCAGATAATAAACAGGTGTGTCTTGAATGACGATATTATTATTTTAGTGAGAGATATTGTATGAATGAATATATAAAAAAAATAGTAAATAATTCAGTAGTATATAATGGCTTATGGTTAATGATACTTCAAGGCGTTAATACGATATTACCAATGATTACAATTCCATATATTACAAGAATACTAGGAGCAGAGGGATATGGAATTTTTTCAGCTGCGCAAAATTGGATTTTTTATTTACAAGTTATAGTAGAATATGGTTTTGGGTTATGGGGAGCAAGAAAGGTTGCGTTAATTAAAGATGATGATACAGAAGAAATTAGTGAAATATTTAGTGAAATATTAAATGCAAGAATTATATTATGTATATTGTCTTTTATACTAATGTGTACTATATCAGCAATTGCTAATATAAGTATTGATAGGTTTATATGCCAAATAATACTTTATGCAATGATAATTGGAAGTATGTTGCAGTTAATTTGGTTATTTCAAGGTAAAGAAAATATGAAACCTATAACCATTATAAATATAATATCTAGAATTATTTCAGTTTTATTAATATTTATATTTGTTAAAAATAAATCTGATATATATGCATATACATTTTTTTATAGTATTACATATATTATATCGGCATTATTGACTATAAGGGTAGCTAAGAAAAAATATAATATTAGATATATTCATGTTGGGATAGGTAGTATTTTTACAGTATTAAAAGAAGCATGGTATATTTTTTTATCTTCAGCTTTAATTAAAGTATTTAGTGGAATAGCATTATCAATATTAACTATTGTTTCTTCAAATTATTATATTGGAGTATATTCTGCTATATATAAAATTCCATATATTTTAGTAATGGCATTTTCTCCAATTAGTCAAGCATTATATCCAAATATAAGTAAAAAATATAAAAGCTCTTTTAATGAAGGGGTAAAATTTGTAGAAAAAATAACATTACCTATAGTGGCTCTTTTTACTATAATTTCTATAGTTATTATTTTATTAAAAGATATAATTGTTAAAATTGCATTTGGGTCAGAATATGTATTATATTCAAGTATAATATTTTTTTTATTAATTCAGACAATATTTGCTATATATAATAATTTTTTAGGAGTTCAGACATTAGTAGCTTCTGGAAATCAAAAAAATTATAGTAGAGCATTTTCTAGAGCAGCAATATTTATGGGAAGTATTTATTTATTAGTGTTTATATTGTTTGATGGTGAAAAGGCGTTATATGCTGTTAGTATTGGTTCAGCAATATCCGAAAGTATTTTAACGATATTTTTACACATAGAAAAGAAGTTGGTCTTGAAAAAGTATTTAATTTGTAAAGAATAAATAATTATTTATTACAAATTTTATAATAATATCAAGAAATCAAATTTAGAAAAATAATAGAAAAATTATTATAAGGAATTAGAATAAATGAAAAAAATATTAAGAATAGTATATAAGTTGTTGTTAGAAATAGAATATGTTTTTTTAAATAATATTGTATGTTATATACCTTTATGGGCAATAAGAAAAGTAATATATATTATTTTAGGAATGAAAATTGGTAAAGGGTCTAGAATTATGATGAAAACAATAGTATGGATGCCACATAAAATTAAAATTGGTCAAAATACTATTATAAATGAAAATTGTTATTTGGATGGTAGAGGAAATATCAATATTGGAGATAATGTTACAATAGCAACATATAGTAAATTGATTACAGGTTCTCATAATATAGATGATGATAGCTTTTCATATGTTGCTAGTCCAATAAATATAAGTAATAATGTTGCTGTATTTTCAGATTGCGTTGTATTAGGAGGTTCCAAAATAGAAAATGGCTGTGTATTTTCTGCTAAATCATTAATAAGAAAAGGAATTTACAATGAACGTGGTATTTATGGAGGAAATCCTGCAAAGTACATAAGGAGAAGAAAAACATCAGTAAATTATGAACAGGAAAAATCAAGACTGTTATTTAGATAATATCATGATAAATTAAAAGATATATAATTATATATAAATAATTATTGTAGATGGAGAATATTATGATAAATAATGATAAAGATATATACAATTTAAGAAAACTAGATACTTATTGCGGATATTTTGTAAATACAGACAAATTGTTAGCTTCAGCATCAGGTGGGGCTGCAACTGCAATATCAGAAGCAATTATATGTAAAGGTGGTGTTGTTTTTGGAACTACATATTCGTGTGATTTTAAAAGTGTAGAATATGCCTGTATAACAAATGTTGAAGATTTATATAAAATAAAAGGTTCAAAATATTGTGAGACTAGTAAAACAATTTCAATAAAAGGGACAAAGAAAAGTGTATTTAATCAAATAGAAGAATATTTGATAATGGGAAAGACCGTATTATTTATAGGTTTGGGATGTGATGTTGGAGCAGTGCTAAGTTATTGCCAAAATAAAAATCTTGTAATTGATAATTTATATTGCATAGAAATTTTATGTCATGGAGCAACTTTGGCGAAAGTTCATAAACAATATGTTGAAAAATTGGAAAATAAATATGGTTCTCAAATTATTAAATTGAATTTACGTTATAAAAAACGTGGATGGACACCACCATATTTACATGCGGAGTTTAAAAATGGAAAAGTATATGATTATCCTTTTTATGAAACAGAATATGGGGTGATATTTTCTAATTATGCAAGAAAGGCTTGTTATAATTGTCGTTTTAAAGGAAAAAACCATAAAGGTGACATTACTCTTGGTGATTATTGGGGGTTAAAGCCGAATATGAGTGCATGGAATAAAAATGGTGTTTCAATAATATTTGTACAGACTGATAAAGGGCATGAATTATTAAAGGGTTTAAAAGATGATTTTCATTTAGAAAAAGCTGATACAGAATTAGCATTGAGATATAATGAACCATATTATAAATGTAGGCATTATAAGAATGATTATAACAAGTTCATAAGTAATTTGGATGAAAAGGGGATAACATATGCAGTTAAACATATGAATTTAAAATTTAATACAAGGATAAAAAAATGTATTAAAAAAATATTACCTATGTATTTAGTGGATAGTATTAAAATAATTATTAGTAGATTAAAATAGTTTATTTATAATTTATATAATGGAGAAAATAAAAATGAAAAATGCATTAATCACAGGAATAACAGGTCAGGATGGTTCATATTTAGCTGAACTGCTTCTTGAAAAGGGCTATAATGTATATGGTCTTATGAGAAGAAAGAGTGTTGTAGATTATGGTAATGTTGACCATATTAAGGACAAGATTAAGTTCATCTATGCAGATATGCAGGATATTGTTTCACTTATAACAGCAATGAGAATATCACAGGCTGATGAAGTATATAACCTTGCAGCACAGTCATTTGTTGCAACATCATGGGATACACCATGTACAACAGCAGATATTGATGCCATCGGTGTAACTAACATGCTTGAAGCTATAAGAACTGTTAAGCCAGAGTGCAGATTCTATCAGGCCTCAACATCAGAGATGTTTGGTAAGGTACAGGCAATTCCACAGACAGAGGAGACACCATTCTACCCAAGAAGCCCATATGGTGTAGCTAAGCTTTACGGACACTGGATTACTAAGAATTACAGAGAAAGCTATGACATGTATGCATGTTCAGGTATTCTTTTCAACCATGAAAGTGAGAGAAGAGGACTTGAGTTCGTAACAAGAAAGATTACTAATGCAGTAGCAAGAATCAAGCTTGGTGTACAGGATCATGTAGAACTTGGTAACTTAGATGCAAAGCGTGACTGGGGACATTCAAAGGATTATGTAAGAGCCATGTGGTTATTATTACAGCAGGATAAGCCGGACGATTATGTAATTGCAACAAATGAGACAAGAACAGTAAGAGAATTTGCACAGACAGCATTTGCAGCAGCAGGAATTGAAGTTGAATTTGAAGGCGAAGGCGTTAATGAGGTAGCAAAGGATAAGAAGACAGGCAAGGTAGTTCTTAGGGTCAACCCTGATTTCTTCAGACCGGCAGAAGTAGAACTTCTTATCGGAAACCCTGCAAAGGCAGAAAAGGAACTTGGATGGGAAAGAGAAATATCATTCCAGGAATTAGTGGAAAGAATGGTAAAGAATGATTTAGCAATCGTAGAAATAAAGGCAGCTAATTGAATAATCTGCACCCCAATGAGCCACTTGTTTTATAATAGAATAATACACAATCGTTGTGTAAATCTATTATGAAGGAGGTCACCATTATGACCAAATATCGTGAAATCCCAAGTTGGATAATCTTAGGATTTCACGATATTTGGTAAGCGCTACATAACCCACCGTAGAGAAATCCTTCAAATTTAGGCGTAAGATTAGGACAGTTGGAGCATTATACTCTAAATCCTGATCTGGATTGCAAAAGTTGTAGCATTTCACTTCAAATTATCATAAGACTTTTGTATCATTTTACTCCAAATAAATTTATGGAGGATTCGGATATGAATAAATCTGAGAGTGACAAATATTGGACTGAAATTATACAGACCTGCAGAGTAAGCGGTCTGTCAGATTATGAATGGTGCAGAATGAACCATATCTCAACAAGTTCTTTTTATTATAATGTTAAGAGATTAAGAATGGCAGCATGCAATAATGTAGCTGTTGCAGTTCCTGTACATGAAAAACAGGAAGTTGTACCAATTCACTACAATGAATTAAAAGATAATAACTACTCTATTCCTAATTGTTCTGATGATAAATCAGATATTAGGATTGAATTCAATGGGTATTTAATTGCTATAAATAATTCTGCTGTCAGCAGAATTATTGCAGCAACGCTTAATGTGCTGCAACAGATATGTTAGGCGAGTTGTCCGGAGTGGCAAAGATTTATCTTGTTTCATGATATACCGATATGAGGCGTAGCATAGATGGTCTGATGGCAATAGTAAGAGATGCATATGAGCTTGATCCTTATAGCAATTCTTTGTTCCTGTTTTGTGGGAAACGGTGTGACAGACTGAAGGGTTACAGATCATTACACATGTGCTTTCTTAGAAGCTATAGATTATACAGAGAATTATTATGAATTCGAGTTTGCGTCATTAGAGAGAGCATCTGATATGACATTAGGTGATTCTTGGGGAAGTGAGTATAAAGATCAAGAAAAGAATGGGATTTCTTTAATATTGATTCAAAGTCAAAAGGGAAAAGAATTATTATCAATGTCAAAAATGGAATTAAAAGATGTTGATTTGGATAATGCTATAGCATATAATCATCAACTTTCCCATCCATCAGTTAAATCATCTAAGAGAGCTAGATTTTTTAAATTTATGAAAAAAGGAGTAAGTTTTAAGGTTACAACATTTATGGTTTTACCTAAAATAATATTAAAACAAAAAGTTAAAGGTATTCTTGTAAAATTACTAATAATAAGGTGATTATTCATGGGTAATCTTCTACCATGGATACCAATAAGATATAAATTATCAAAAATAACTAATAAAGCAAATAATAAATGATTAACATAATTAAAATAATCTAATGATTTGTTAAATGTTTAAATATAAACGATAAAAATGAACTATTTATACATAAAAAAGAATGCAAAAGGGAGATTCCAATGAGGAAAAATAATAAAAATACTTTGTTATATAAAATATTGTTTGACAAAGATTTTCCAGGATTTATTGCAGCTAGTATAGTTTTATTTATTGCATATAAGTTTATAAAAGTAGATACTTTAGATGTATCGTTATTCGTATCCGTTTTTACATTGTTTGTCTGCAATATTTTAGGAAGACTGATATATAATTTATATTCTAACAATAAAGAAGATTCAATAAAGTTGTCTACGGATTATGATGGAATTTGCAAAAGATATAAGGAAGAACCATTGTTAACTTATAATAGAAATGTGAAATTTCCAATAATTGTTTCGGTTAAAAGAAAATTAAAAGATAAACCATTTGATATTATTATGGATCATAAGAATGCTGCTAATGTGTATAGTCTTCCAGAACAGATAGAAAATCGATCAGAATGGTTACTAGACGCTCACAGGTGTTCGTATGATTATGACAGTAGGACAGTAAGACTTGATAATTTAACATATAAGGATAACAAGGTAATATTAACATATTCTAATACGACATATTGGGATTTGCTAAGAACAAATAGGGTTATGGATTATGAATGGGAGAATGGCAAGACGAATAGGAATGTTTATGAGCCGGGACCATTCATCAGTCCCCTGGAATCTTCGTTAATGGCTAATCATATTGGATTTAATGCATTTATTGAATTCCCTGAAATAGGAATTCTTTTTGTCGGAAGAAGTAATAAGCTGTCTGTTGGCAAGAAAACATGGGGAACAAGTGTATCAGCAAAATTAAATCCAAAATTTGATTATAAAAAGGGAGAACATTTTACACTTGATAGATTCTATGATTCTATAGCTGAAAGTATTAATAGGGAATTGAAGTATTTCACAGTTAATGGAAAGTCAATTAATGTCACAGCAAAGCAGATAAAAGGAAGCATATTTGCTTTCTATAGAGATTTAGTTGAAGGTGGAAAACCACAATTTTTATTATATCATAAATTTGGAAATGAAAAATTGGATGTTAAATTTAATAAGGATGGTTATGAAAGCAGCCTGAAGCAAGATAAAAGTTCTGCTATGATAGATGGTACAAAGTACGCATTTCTTACGATAGACCAGTTGAAACAGGCTTATATTACACAAGATGAAATCTTTATTTTGGGGCAGAAAAAGAAATACAAGATGACTCCGTCGGCAGTGGCTTCGGTGGTTTTGTTGCTTGAGGCTATGGGGAAGGAAAGGGAGAAAAGATGAATAATATATGGAAAACTATCTTAAAGATGTAAGATGTTCAATAAGCAATAATGTAGCCGAACGAGTGAATAATCCGGAGTGAAATCCATCACCTGTCTGGTGTATGAAAATCGTGATTCCGTAAAAAATGTATTACTTACATTATGTGAATAAGAAAAATATAGACCATATGCATTTTGGTGTCAAACATCTTGGTATAGAACTTAATGCATGTTCGTGTTACTGGCATGTAGATACGATTTGCATTGCAAAAATAGTGTGTAAATACATATACTAATGAAAAATAGGGAAAAGTTTAAAAATTTGGAGAGAAAATTATGTCTAATAAGCATGTTAATAAGAGAAAAATAAAAAAAAGTGTAGCTTCAAAAAGAATAAATATTATTTTTTTAATAGTATACTTAGGAATACCATTCGGAGTTATAAGAATATTTTATGGAGTTTCCTATTATATGATTAAAAAAATGTCATATATAAATATAGGGTTGGGGAAAATACAAAATTCAGATTATTATATAAATAATATATTAACACCATTTTTTCATTCACTATGTTTAATACTAGGTTGCATAGTTTCATATGTTATTGTTAGAAGTATTTCAAAAAAATTAAGTGAAAAATATATATTTGAATGGGCAAAACAAAGCTTGAGATTTATTGAAATTTTAGTCGTTTTTATGACGATTACTTTAGCTGTTTATAATAAGGACATGCAGTTTGATTATGATGAATATGGAGTATCAAAAACACAATTGGAACAATCAAATTCTGAATATGTAAGTTTGGAAAAGATTCAAACTATTAGAAGTAATGGTCTTGAGAAACAAGAAGATTATATTAATAATATATTTGTTAAATTTTCAAGACTTATGTCGAAAGCTTCAGGTGAAGTAGAATTGATAATTGCGGTTTTGGGTGGGATTATTGTGCCATTGAAAAAGTATTGTGATGGAGAATGATGTAATAAGAAGCTATGAATGTTATGTTGATACTGAAAAATAAATAGTTTAAATTAAGGAAAATTTACATATGAATATTGATATATTCAAGGATAATTTTTTGTTATTATATATGCTGTTTGTTGTTTCAGTGTTTTCTATTGAAAAATTTGGAGAAAAGCAGAAGATAGCAATTACATATATATGTACATATGGAATGACATTTCAAGACAATATATCTGATTGGCAGGTTGTATTGTTATTGTGTATTGTATTGTTCCTGATGCAGGAGTATTTTACTTCAGATAAAATGAAGCTTGCTATTTTAAAGAAGATACATTATAAATTGGCAGATTATATATATAAAGGCATTTTCCAATATAAGTTGTGGGGAGTTATTCTTGCTATATGTATAAAAACGGATTATTTTGTTGAGATGACGAAGGTAAATAGCAGTGTTTTGAAAGTTGTGTCTGTTATTATATTTGTTGGTACATATGTATGGCTTTTCAATGTGCATGAGGAGTTTCACACATTTACTCATATGTTTGAAAAAATATGGGAGACGCCATATTATATGATTCAGTATGATTATGCATTGAAAGAACGTTTAAATATAATCGTAAGATGTGAGGATAAGTTATATTTCAGAAGAGAAAAATCATATAGCTCATTTTCGTTAGAATTTATAAAAGTCTGGATGAAGGATTATAAAAGTAAGCATGCAGGCAATCGGAAAAAGAATTATAATTCTAAGAATTTAATGTTAATGCTGCGTATATTTACACACAAGATAAAAAGAATAGGACCTTTTATAAAAAAGTGGGGAACCTATGCTAAAAATTATCTCACCAGGGGAAATTCTACTATTGCAATGCAGTTAGTGAGGATATTAAGTTATAAGCATGGTCTCGTTTTTATGTATTCTAAAGTCAGATTTAAGCGATACAAAATATTAAAACGTAAAATCTATGAGGTCTTATATTCCAGAATGTTTTTTGAAGGATTAAAAGATTATATAAAACTGGATTTATGTAGTGAACTACATAATTATAGAGAATATCTGGTGTATATTTATCCTTATGTAGTCCAGACAAAGGTTAGAGGGGTAACTTATATGCCTGCTAGTAAGTACTTTGCTGAAGTTAAAGGATTTATACCTCCTGTAAATGCATGGAATATTCATAAAGTTATACGCATGTCATTTGGATTTAATGGAAAAGCTATAACACCAGAACGTATGAAGAGTAAGGCAGATATTGTGGAACAATATGAATTTAAGGAGTAGAGAATTTGATTGCAAAAATAAATAAGAAAATCCCAAATACATAATATTATATTTAAGTATATTTGATTGATGAAAAAATGCATTATTTACCGTTCACGACATAAAATCAACCGATTACGACATAAAACCGACGGATTACGACATGTATATTTACAACAGCATGTATGTATGATACTGTGAGTATATAAATGTGCATGTTTATTAATTCGGAGGAGGTAAAACACTAGTGTCGTATATTTTATGGAGATTAAAGAAAATAAGAGTTATTATGATGCAGCAATGCATCAGATTAATGGGGATTCGTTATGCTTAAGTACATATCAGTATCTTAAGAAGAATGAGGAGTGGGCTGGAAGGTATGAGGATTTTCTAAAGGGAAAGAAATCGCTACCTTTATTGTATGATCCATTTTTTAAGAAGATATTCAATCCAACAGAGCGAAGGGACAGGCTTTCAGAGCTTGTGAGCTGTCTGTTAGGACAGAAGGTTACTGTGCTTGAGGTGTTTCCTAATGAGGATTCACAATTTCTTGGTGTGATGATTATTATGGACATGGTTGTGCTGATGGCTGACGGAAGTATTGCCAATATAGAAATCCAGAAGATTTCATATGACTTTCCGGCAGAGAGAATATCATGTTATTCGGCAGATCTTGTACTTCGCCAGTATAAAATGATTACGGGCAAGAATCAGGTGGGAAAGCATGAGCCATCAATGAATGGTTCTTCAAAACCGTCATATAAGGATATGAGGAAAGTTCATACGATTATTCTTTTTGAGGACAGCAATAAAAGTCTTATAAGTGAGGTGGACAAGGCACTATATTTTCATGTTGGAAAGACGAAATTTAATACAGGAATAAAGATAGAACTTTTGCAGGATTTTGTTTTGGTAAGCCTTGACACATTCAGAAAATACCGATATTCTGATATTAAAGAAGGGCGTACAGAAATAACGGATTACGATTATGACAGTAGTCAGTATAATAATGCATTAGTATCTGAAAAAATGAAAAGAGACAGATTAAAATTCTTGTCATTATTCGTAGCCGAGACACCGCAGGAGATAGACAAACTTGTAGAGACATTTCCTGATCTGGAATCAGTACGCCATGATATTAATGAGTATTTGGAAAGACCTGGGGAGGTGCTCAGTATGTTTTCAGAAGCGTTGAGAATATTGGACAGGAATACGGCAGAATTGATGGTCGACAGGATGAAGGATGAGATAGTGGATTTGAAAGCACAGAATGATGAACTTACAGAACAGATAGATGGATTGCAGGTTCAACTACAGCAGAAAGATGAATTAAAAGAGAAAAATAATGAGCTGCAGGAAGAAGTGCAGAGATTGAAGAAACTTTTAGAAGAACAGAATAAGTAATTATAGCAAATGCAGTTATCATATTAATTATGGTAACTGCATTTGCATTTTTAAAGTATGTATTTTTATCGTAAACGCTCCAATCAATGCATTTGGTTTTTAAATGAACAGCAACTATTTAGGTAAATGTTTTTCGCCACCTGATAATGGGGAATTATATAGAATGAATTAAAAATGTAGAAAATATTATTTTTAAGACTTTAATAATGTAGAGAATATATATTGCATATTGATTAAAAAAGTAGTAAAATTAAAATAATAAAGCGATGTGAAAATAGTATACTGTTGTAGGAAGGTAAATTATATTAAGAAACCGACAGATATTAAATTAGAAGATAAGTAAGCATTTTATACGAAAAAATGTAACATGGGAGGATTAGACTAATATGCAATTTGAGAAAAATGAGAAATACATAAGAAATGATATATCGAGTGGTATAACCAGATGTATGAATGCTACATTTTTAAGACATCTATACACACATCCACAGGAACCAGATTTTGTTGCAGAATTGGTAAATAGTCTTCCGCGGGATATTTATAACACATTAAGCGTATATGCTCCGCACTATGAATATGCTATTTCAGGTATATTTTGCCATCAGAAACCATTAGCTAATTATGGAGGAGGAAGAAACCCAGAGCTGGGAGATATTTTGGTGGTCTATATAGAAGAAAACAGATATTGTGTAAAAAAATGTAATGCATTGCTGATGCAAGCGAAAAAGGTAAATAAGGTGCCTTATATAGTTCCCAATGGAGAAACTCATCAACTGAGATTATATGAAGAATGGCCTACATTTACATTAGAGCGTGCAGGAGCTTTGAATGGTACAGAAATAGATATTCAACCGAAAACATTAAATTCAGGAGCACAGTATTTGTTATTTCAGGAACCATATACAGATGAAAAGATGGTTTGTTGCGCATATCCAGATAGAAAGCTGTTTCTTGAGAAAAAACTATCTAATCAAATTATAGATTTGATGAAATTTTTTACGGGTCGGACTTTCTTATTTAAAAAAGATCCAACATGTAATGACGACTGGACTAAGTTAATTTGGGATTTAATTAGAATAAGTGGAGTATCTACATATAACCGTCGTTCGATTAGAAGAGCTGGTGAATCAAGAAGAGTCATATATGGAGATGGTTCATTGTTTTATGAGCTGAATAAAAATTTATATATAAGGGAAGATTCTTTTGGGGATTCTTTTGGCGAAGGGGCTGTTTCTTGTCTTATGATTTATGCTAAGGAAATAAAAGAATAAAACTGGTAATATGAATAATTATATTCAGAATAGTAGATTAATTTAAGTATGTTGTTGTTTGAGGAAATGAGGAGATTGTATTTTGGTTTCTGATGCAATTGATATATGGAAAGAAGTGAATAAGGAGATTACATATGTTAAGTGGAAAGTTTTTAAATTGCTATGGTTTAAAAGATTTAGAGTTGCCCTATATAGATTTTGATGCAAGTAATAAAGCAATAATATACGCACCCAATGGAGTAATGAAAACATCATTTTCCAAGGTTATGGATGATATTTCGAAGGGAATAGCACCGATGGATAGGGTATTCAAAAATGTAGAAACAAGTTATTTGGTAACTTATTATACTTCGCAGTATGAATATAGGTCTACGAATCCTGAAAGTATTCCAGTTTCAACTGATAGAATTTATGTTGTAAATACGTTTGCAAATAAATTTGATTTTACTAGAGAAACTGTAAGTACTATTTTGGCAGATGAAGAGACAAGAAATGAATATAATGTACTTATGGCAGAAATGGCGGGAGAAATTCAACAGATTCAAGAGTCGTTAAGGGTGTTGACAGGTATAACAAAGCCTAAAATAAAAGGAGCGTTAATTGCCGATTTTGACTTACCAGATATTGCAGATTGGACAGATGTGTTTGATGCGATTAAAAGTGCTTTAGATAATTATATACCTCGGCCTATGTTTGATGATATTTTGTACTCAGAATTAATTAACGAAAAGACACTTGCAGTTTATTCAAAACCAGAATTTCGTTCTTCACTGGAATCCTATATTGAAAGTCTAAATGCATTTTTGGAAGAAAGCAAATTGTTAAGTAAAGGATTTACAGATAAAAGTGCAGAGGCATTAGGGAAAGCTTTTGTCGGGAATAATTTATTTGCTGCGCATCATTCTATATTGCTACGTGATGGTAAAACGCAGGTAACTTCAATTGATGAATGGAACAAAATTGTCAATAAGGAATTGGAAGTAATTTATACAAAGCCAGAGTTAAGTAGTGCATTTACAAAATTAAAAAAAATTTTGACATCAAATGCGGATGTTAGTCGATTAAGGGATATTATTATCGCACATAGAGAAATTATTCCGTTCTTAAGTGATGTAAATGAGTTAAAAAAAATCTTATGGTTAAATAGCATAATGAGGATGGAAAGAAATTTTAATGAATATTACCAGAAAATTTCATTATATTCAGTGCGGATTAGAACTTTATATAATAAGGCGGCAGAACAATCACAACGTTGGCAAGAAGTTGTTGAGGAATTTAATAGAAGATTCCGAGTTCCTTTTAAGGTTTGTATTAATAATAAAGCTAATTTTCTCTTAAAAGATGAGGCACCTAATTTGACATTTGATTATTCTAGAGGAGAAGGGGAAGAAAGACAAACGGAAACATTAGATAAAGATGAATTAATGGAATCATTAAGCACTGGAGAAAAAAGAGCACTTTATCTTTTGTATATACTCTTTGATTTAGAGAAGATAAGAAAACAAGCTTTAAGTGGAAATGGTAAATATTTGATTGTTGCAGATGATATTGCGGATTCTTTTGATTATAAAAATAAATACGCAATAATTGAATACCTAACGGATTTATCAAAGACAAGTGGTATAGACTTACTTGTTCTGACTCATAATTTCGATTTTTATAGAACGGTTAAGTCAAGGCTTGGAATTTGCAGGAATCATTGTTTTGTGGCACAACGAGAACCATCTGGAAAAGTGGTTATTACACAATTTAAGTATCAAAAAGATTTTTTTAAAAATGTTGTTATCGGTGGAATAAAGTCGGGAGTCATTAAGACGGATGAAAAAAAGAAATTACTCATTTCGAGTATACCATTTTATAGAAATTTGTTTGAATACAGTGGCAATGAGGAAGACTATCTTAAATTGACATGTTTTTTACATTTAAAGACAATGCCAATAGATACGAAAGCAATTCGGTTACAAGATTTGTGGGATATAATTAAAGGATTTGTAGGGAATGTAGCATTTTCGGGAACAGATGAGTCATATCTTGTTGTATTAAAGCGAATTGCGGATGATATTGTGAGTGCACCGACGACGGATGAAGTTTCATTAGATAATAAACTTGTTCTTTCAATTTGTACTAGAATTTTGGCGGAGGAATTTTTACAGAAAGTAATAAATCAAAGTTTAGGGGATTGTGTAGATAGTACTAGTAATCAAACTAGAGAATGGTTTGAGAAAGCACGTCCATACATGACGCCAGCCCAGGTTGCTGTTATTGAAAATGTAAACTTAATTACTCCTGAGAGTATTCATATTAATTCATTTATGTTTGAACCATTGATAGATATTTCGGACTGGACTTTAAAAGATTTGTATCAGTCGGTGAAAAATTTGTAGTGATTAAATAGAAAGATGGTTATTAAAAATATTATACTAAGATTGTAATAATATGTAATACTACAAGTAAATTAGGAAATAAACATATGACAACAATATTTGCAGGAAGTATATTCTTCATATATATCTTCTCATGTATAGCAATAATAAATTATAGTAATTTTAATTTCAAACAGAAAATATCGTTGATTTATATAACGAATATTGGAATGGTGTATGTTGGATTAATTGGGGCAGGATATTCGTTGTTACTATTAATCGTCATTCTGTATTTATATGAGGAGTTTTTACAGACAGAAGATCAAGATAAAAATACAATTATAATTAATCCAATATATAAAATCATTGATTGTGTATATATGAGTATTTTCAAAGATCAGGTGTTATGGATAGTGTTGGTACTTTTGATGAATTCATATACGGCTCAATGTTTATTGGATGAATTCTATATATGTTCGGTATATGGTTCGGTTGTTCCACTTTTGATATGTTTTCACAAATTATATGCTCAGAAGTTTAAGTTGAATTTGATAACTGACATGTATAAAGAATTTAACAAAAATGTCTATGAAGCTCTTAATTTATCTGATCCTAAAGTTAATAAAATATTTAAGTTTATTGCAGCAATTGAAGATAAATCTTTTTTTATTCGTACTAATTCGTATAATTGGATGTCAACGGAGTTTATTAAATACCGTAAGAAACAAAGAAAAATAAATAAGAGAAAAAAGAGTTATCAGGAAACAAAACGAAACATTTGGGGTTATATAAAAAATCCATTAAATACTTTTTTTATATTTAAAGAGCATTTAGGAGATAAAGTCGGAAAATTAAAGAGGGGATATTCAACTATTGAAATGCAAATGATACGAGTACTTGGTATTTCATCTGACTTTAAGAAATATGTTTTAAGAAGGAAATTATTTGAAATATTATATTCTGAAATATTTTTTGCAAGTGTAAGATCATATTATAAAACACATAATTATGCAAAAGAAGGATGTTATAAGGGTTATATAATGTACCGCTATATCCACATTGTACAGACAAATATAAATAATAAAGTATTTACGACTTTTGTGGATGCATTTGACAAATATGATATGAGAAGATGGGATATGAACTGTGTGGCAGTGGCTGTTTTGGGATTAAATAGTAATGGTATTTATGAAAAACGATTGAGGTTATATGAAGATATTTTGAAAGAGTTTTCTATTGATAAGAATAAGGTTTTAGAGATAGCCGATAAAATAAAAAAAGGACAGATGACAAAATTGGTGTAGTGATTATAGATATGGCAGAAGTTATTCCAAGGAATTCCCTTAAAACAACCCTTAAGATATTTAGACAATATATTATAATCAGCCTGGATGCGGATGTTACTGTCCTTAATTGTATTAACAGTATGTGTTCCATTGTTATCAATATCTATGAGCATGACAATTATGTCAATGATGGTTGATAAGGCGAAAGGGAAAGGCTGAAATAAAGGCGGTTAGATTTGTTGTGCTTAATCATAATATTTACCGTTCGCGACATAAAATCAACCGATTACGACAAAAAACCGACAGATTACGACATGTATATTTACAACAGCATTCATGTATGATACTGTGATTATACAAATATGCATATTTATTAATTCAGGGGAGGCAGAATACTAGTGTCGTATATTTTATGGAGATTAAAGAAGAAAAAAATTATTATGATGCAGCCATGTGTCAGATTAATGAAGATTCGTTATGTTTAAGTACATATCAGTATCTTAAGAAGAATGAGGAGTGGGCTGGAAGGTATGAGGATTTTCTAAAGGGAAAGAAATCGCTACCTTTATTGTATGATCCATTTTTAAGAAGATATTCAATCCAACAGAGCGAAGGGACAGGCTTTCAGAGCTTGTGAGCTGTCTGTTAGGACAGAAGGTTACTGTGCTTGAGGTGTTTCCTAATTAGGATTCACAATTTCTTGGTGTGATGATTATTATGGACATGGTTGTGCTGATGGCTGACGGAAGTATCGCCAATATAGAAATCCAGAAGATTTCATATGACTTTCCGGCAGAGAGAATATCATGTTATTCGGCAGATCTTGTACTTCGCCAGTATAAAATGATTACGGGCAAGAATCAGGTGGGAAAGCATGAGCCATCAATGAATGGTTCTTCAAAACCGTCATATAAAGATATGAGAAAGGTTCATACAATAATTCTTTTTGAAGACAGCAATAAAAGCCTTATCAGTGATATGGACAAGGCACTGTATTTTCATGTTGGAAAGACGAAATTTAATACAGGAATAAAGATAGAACTTTTGCAGGATTTTGTTCTGGTAAGCCTTGACACATTCAGAAAATACCGATATTCTGATATTAAAGAAGGGCGTACAGAAATAACGGATTACGATTATGACAGTAGTCAGTATAATGATGCATTAGTATCTGAGAAAATGAAAAGAGACAGATTAAAATTCTTGTCATTATTCGTAGCCGAGACACCACAGGAGATAGACAGACTGATAGAAATATTTCCTGATCTGGAATCTGTGTGCCGAGATATTAATGAGTATTTGGAAAGACCTGGGGAGGTGCTCAGTATGTTTTCGGAGGCGTTGAGAATATTGGATAGGAATACTGCAGAGTTGATGGTCGACAGAATGAAGGATGAGATAGTGGATTTGAGGGAGCAGAATGATGAACTGAAAGCTTCATCAGATAAGAAAGATGCTGAAATAGCAAGGTTAAAGAAACTATTGGAAGAACAAAATAAGTAGTTATTGCAGATGCAGTTATCACAGTAGAGTGGTAGCTGCATTTGTTTTGTAAAAGTATGTGTAATAATAGAAAAAAATTTGACGCGATATGGCTAGACTTTTAATAAATTAAAAGTTGAGCATAAGAATGTTTTTATTGATTAAATAATATTCTTATGTTAATATTAGATGAAGATAGTAGTTAAATAAATGTTTCGTGAAAATTACAAGAAAATATTAAAAAGAAGTCCTATAAAATGTAAATTATTGGATGGCTTTTTGCATAAATTAAAGCATGTTTAACTAATAATCTTGATATGTAATATATTATATTTTGAAGGAGAGAAGAGAGATGGGAGACAAAGGATTAAATCAGGGAGAAAAAAGTACAAAAAAATTAAAGAAAGCAATAATTAAAATTATTTTAGGAATACTATCTATTATTATATCTTTATTAGGTGGTATGAGTATTGGTAAAAATGCGGTGATTAAAAATATAAATTCTAGCATTGTAAGTAATATAAGTGGTGATAATAATAATGTTAGCATAAACAATGTGGAAGATTTGGTCAATAAATATAATGATTCTCTAAAAACAATAGCCTCTTTGACAGAAAAGAATGACACATATTTTGCTGATTATAATGATTTAAAGAAAAAATATGAAGAAATAAGTAAAGAAGCAGATGGAAAAACAGCAGTTACATATAAGAACTGCGGATTATATATAGATAGCGTTCAGCAGCAGGTAGCCACGGATAAATCAGTAATTAATGTAGATGGTGTATCTTACTTTTCTAAAGGTATTATTTCTGCATTGGCAGGGAGTGATAAGAAGGTTTCTATGGATAATGAAAATGTATATATTGGAAAAGTAGTGGCGGATAAAGTTAGTCTTTTTTCAGATAAAATATGGGTTATAGAAAAAAGAAATTCTTATAACAATGTCACAAAAACTGATTCAAGGGGAAATATTCATGCTAATTCTTTATATTTGGAATATGATAGTAGTTATATAATTTATAATACAAATAAAAAATACAAATATATTAGTTTCATCTTATCAATTGAAAAGGATGCATATAATAGCAGTTCAGTTAAAGTTTCGCTAAAGGATCAGGATAATAATGTATTGTATGTTCAAGAAATATCTAAGTTATCAGAACCGATGCAGATTACTGATGTAGATATAAATAACTGTTCATCTCTCAAGATTGAAATTAGTGGTAATTCGGGACATTGCATAGTATCAGATGCATATTTATATAATTAATAATTAGAATATGTTAATTATACTCAAATAGTTTTATATATTTATTAATTCAATATACAAAAGTCAGGAACCAATAATAAAGAACTTGATGTCAAATAAGCATTGCTAATATTTTAAATGTATGATACTGTAATTAAAAATCATTGAGAGGTTATTAATTGATAGCCTCTCTTAAGTTTATATAAAAAAGAAAAGGAAACACCATATGAGTTTACTTACAGTAACCGGACTTACACACGGATTTGGCGACAGAGCGATTTTTAATAATGTGTCTTTCCAGCTTAACAGGCTTGATAAGATTGGATTAGTGGGAGCCAACGGCGAAGGTAAATCCACATTTATGAATATAATAACAGGCAAGCTTATGCCTGACGAGGGAAAGGTAGAGTGGGCTAAGAATGTCAGAGTCGGATATCTCGATCAGCATGCTGTGCTTGAGAAGGGTATGACAATCCAGTCAGTGCTTGCATCAGCATTTGACTTTCTGTATGACATGGAGAATCAGATGAATGAGATATACGCAGGACTTGGCGACGCATCACCAGAAGAGATGGACAAGCTGATGGCGGAAGCGGGAACTATTCAGGACCTTCTTACAATGCATGATTTCTATATGATAGATGCGAAGGTTGAGGAAGTTGCAAGAGCATTGGGACTATCTGAACTTGGACTTGATAAAGATGTAACTGAGCTTTCAGGCGGACAGAGAACTAAGGTACTGCTAGGCAAGCTGCTTCTTGAAAAGCCGGACATTCTGCTTCTTGACGAGCCTACTAACTATCTTGATAAGGAGCATATCGAGTGGCTTAAGAGATATCTTCAGGATTATGAGAACGCATTTATACTGATATCGCATGATATCCCATTCCTTAACAGTGTTATAAATGTTATTTATCATATGGATAATCAGGAGCTTAACCGTTATACGGGTGATTATGATAATTTCCAGAAGGTGTATGCTGTGAAGAAGGCGCAGCTTGAGGCAGCTTACAATAAGCAACAGCAGGAGATTGCGGAGCTTAAGGATTTCGTTGCAAGAAATAAAGCACGAGTTGCCACAAGAAATATGGCGATGTCTAGACAGAAGAAGCTTGATAATATGGATATTATTGAGCTGGCAGCAGAGAAGCCAAAGCCAGAGTTTAATTTCAAGACAGCGAGAACACCGGGAAGATATATTTTCCAGACACACGACCTTGTTATCGGTTATGATGAGCCGCTTTCAAGTCCGCTTAACTTAGAGATGGAGCGAGGCCAGAAGATTGTGCTTACAGGTGCTAACGGTATCGGTAAATCTACATTGCTAAAGAGTATATTAGGACTTATCAAGCCTCTGTCAGGTGATGTTGAGCAGGGCGATTATCTTGAGATAGGATATTTCGAACAGGAGACTCCTGCTGGAATTGAAACTACATGTCTTGAGGAGATATGGCAGGAATTTCCAGGATATACACAGTATGAGGTTCGTTCAGCCCTTGCCAAATGTGGTCTTACAACCAAGCATATCGAGAGCAAGGTTAAGGTTCTTTCTGGTGGAGAACAGGCAAAGGTGCGTCTGTGCAAGCTGATTAACCGGGAGAGCAACATTCTTGTACTTGATGAGCCTACTAACCACCTTGATGTGGATGCCAAAGATGAATTAAAAAGAGCCCTTATGGCATATAAGGGCAGCATACTTATGGTCTGCCACGAACCAGAGTTCTACGATGGTCTTGCGACTGATGTGTGGGACTGTGGAAAGTGGACAACACGTATTTAATCATTAAAGTACTCAGGGAACATTTTCCTGATTGCATCAATATTTTCAGAATATCTGCTCATATGTCTCTGTGATATATGGGCAGCTTTTTCTTTATCTTTTTTTTCAATTGCTGATACAAGTTCTCCATGGTCTTTCAGGATTCTACCTGTTTCTTTGCATCTGAAACTTAATATTGTAGTTCTGTCAAAATGTGGTGCCATGCTTTCTACAAGGTTATACCAAACTGTTTTGCCACACATTTTATACAGGCTTCCGTGAAATTCTTTATCAAGTGTGAAAATTTTTTCTTCATCACCGCGCTTGATATACATTTCCCATAAAGCTACATTTTCATATAAAGAATCAAGCTGTTTTTTTGTCAGTATGTCGCAAGCCTCGACTGCAAGATGTGTCTCGAGGACGCAGCGTAAATCGCGGAGCTGTTCTACGATATCTGAATTAACATATGATACAAATGCTCCAATCTTAGGCTTTATCTCTATCAGTTTTGACTGTGCAAGTTCTAATTCTGCTTCGCGTAAAGGATTATTGCTGACATTCATAAGTGAGCAGAGTTCAGGTGCTTCAAGCTTCTGACCTGGCAGCAGGTTAGTGTGGACAATATTGTAAATAAGCTGTCTGAGTACATAATCTTTAGCTGCTTCACCTTCTGATTTTTCTGTAATATTTAACATAAATACCCCCAAATGTTAATGATATATATTTTATAGCACATTTTTATTAAACTTTCTATTTTTTAACACTTGACATTTTGTAATATGTCGGTTGTTAAGGCTACACTTATATTTTCAATTGCAACATATCTTGATGTAATTCTTAATCCTTTGATGGGATTTGTTTCAGGTGCATCAACACAGCCACAGAGTCCACGCTAGTGGCAGAAAAGAAGATGTTTCTGAGGAAACAAGAAATGTAATTGAGAAATTAACAGGTATTTCTTATGATAAATGTTTTGGTAACAATAATATTGGTTATAAGGAATGAAAAATTGAATAATAATTGATAGGAAAGCCCATAGAAGCAGATTCTATGGGCTTTTGTGTTAAAAAATCATATCAGCATCATAATCAGATATAATCTGACACATAAGGAATTCTATGGAAGAGAATATCATCCAGATGTTCAACAGCTTCATCTGATGCCTGTATCTTGTCCATGACGTGAAGCTTTTCAGCAGTCTTGTAACCAAGCATTAATGTAGTTAATGTGCCGATTGACATAGATACTTCGTAATCAGGCTGCTGTTCGGTTTCAATACATCTGCCATTATCAAAAAGGTATGTAAAGTAACCGTTGTTCCATGCAAGGAGGTCATCTTCAATGTAGAAGCGTATACATACAGAAGGCTCGTCCGGGTCGCATGCATATTTGGCAAAGAATTGTCTGATATCAATAATTCGACCCATTGTGTATGGGCGGATTGTCTCTTTAATATCGCTGTCATCAAGTTCAAATGCGATTGGCTCACTGTAGTAGTTGTTTCCACGGACCTCGTCAATCATTGAATCGTGGGCATGTATGAATTCCCACAAGCCAAGCTGTGCCTCGCGGTTAAGATAAATCATTTCTTTCACATGCATGACATCAGAACTTATCATGTAAACCATATATCCGTAAGGTACATCGTCCTTAGAATAATAGATGGCAACAGAGGTGTCGTCCTCGTCCCAGCGCCAGTATTCTTCCCATGCAAGGTTATTTCTATATAGACAGCCATGAGTCTTTTCAGCAAATTTGGTATGAAGCTCCTTAAATTCTTTGTCGTCCCATGAAACTCGTCTGACATAGCCAGGCTCATTAAGCTTTCTTGGAATCTGTGTATCCTTGATTGTATAAGTCATCTTGTTAGAAATAATTTCCCAGCCAAGACCACGGTATAATGGAATTGAATATGGATACAGTAAAGCAAATGATTTGTGTGCATCTCTCATTCGAATAAGGCTCTGAATCATAAGTCTTTTCATAATTCCGTGTCCTGTGTATTCAGGATAAGTACATACGCTTGTAACGAAGCCTACGCTGTATTTCACACCATATATATTCATATCAAGAGGGTATACTGCAAACTGTGCAATCAGATCATCACCATTGAAGCAGCCAAGTACATCAGCTCTTTGAAGAACCGGGAATTTGGACTGGGTAATCTCATCATCCTTCCATCCTGTCTCGGCAAGCTCCTGTTCAGTTACCTGAAAGGCATATCTTAAAAGTGCATTGTATTCTTCAGCGTCATCTATAGTGAGAGGACGCAGTGTATAGTTGTTTTCATCATTTCTGCTCATTGCGTTTGTTCCTTTTCTGTGTGCGCTTATTTCGTACATAATATAGCACTGGGGGCGGTTGTGGTCAAATGCAAAAATGAATTTACACAATATTCAATGCAATATATAATGTATATAATATGTTATGTCGTGAGTGAAAAGGAGAAAAAATATGTCAATAAAATCAGAAGCAAAGCTCACCACATTTGAAGCAATAAGCATGATTGTGGGAAACAGTATAGGAACGGGAATAATAGCAGTTCCGTATCTTGCAACGAAGAACAGTATGATTGATGTTATATGGATGGTAGGAGCAGCTTACGTCATTAATGTAATTCTACATCTTATAATTGCGGAACTTTCGTATAACAACGGTGGTGTACAGCTTGTAAAAAGCTTTGAGGGGGAATTGTTCCACGGAGTTATGAAGAAGGTATTCAGCTGGATTGTTTTTGTGGTGTATGGGCTTGCGATTATGATAGGAGTGAGCGGCAATATTAACGGTGGGGCACAGATATTTGTGAACTGGTTCGGACTTCCACTGTGGGCAGCACAGATAATATATTATGTGATTGCCGGAATTGTTGTATTTATGGGAATGAAGGCGGTAGGAATTGCACAGAAATACGCTGTAATACTTCTTATGGGAATAGTTGCAGTTATGACAGTAGGAACATTTACACATCCAGTTAATGGATTCTATACAGCATCTTTCCATTGGAATAATCTGCTTGCGCTGTATAGTATGGTTGTATTTGCGACATCAGCTAATCAGGCGGTTATTCAGGTTGTTAAAGGGCTTGACGGCAATCCGGGTAAGATAAGAAAATCAATATTCATAGGATTTGGTCTGTCGTCAGCGTTCGTGCTTGTTGTAACACTTACCGTTCTTCTTGGAACTAAGGGAACAATAGATAAGGAACTTGCTTATATGCAGCTTGGAGAGAGCATCGGAAAATGGGCAGTTATTCTTGCAGGTATCTTTTCGCTTTTTGCTCTGCTTACAACATTCTGGAGCAACACACTTGCTTTAAGAGATGTCGTGCATGAGCAGGTTGGAATCGGCAACCGTGTAAGCTGGCTTATAGCGACAGTTCCATGTATATTATTTGCAATATTCGGAGTGAGCAGCTTTATAATACTTACAAGAATTATGAGCGGTGTAGTTGTACTGGTGAGCATAATGCTTGTTCTGACATATGGTAAATCAAGAAAGAAAGCAGGAGCAAGTCCTATATGCGGAGTGATAGGAACGCTGCCATTTCAGATTCTTATGGTAGTATCGACAATAGTTTCGGCTATAGGAGCATTAATACCACTCAGCTAAATATATAACAGGTATTAACTTTAGTGCCGGAAAGAAAGGTGTGACAGTATGTATAAATCAGACAATTTAAAGCAGACAGACAATGAAACATTTACATATACAATTGATAAGAATAAAGATTTTAAGATATTGCAGCTTACAGACCTTCATCTGGGATTTGGTTTCATATCAAGAAAGAAGGATAAGCTGGCGCTAAATGCAGTAACAAAGATTATTCATAAGGCAAAGCCTGATATGATAGTGCTTACAGGAGATTCTATATTTCCGTTTCTTCCGAAAGCAGGAACACTTAATAACAGGAAGCAGGCGTATAAGCTGATGAAATTCATGGACAGCTTTGAAATTCCGTATACACTTGTATTCGGTAATCACGATTGTGAGATGGGTTCGACATGTAATAAGGAAGAACTTGCGCAGATTTATAAGAAAGGGAAATACTGCATATTTACTGAAGGAAGAAAAGAACTTACAGGTGTAGGAAACTTCTTTATCAATCTTACCGATTCAGATGGCAATGCTTTATTGCCACTTGTTATGCTTGATTCTAATATGTATGGTGAAGGAGGCTGGTTTTACAGCGGATTTGACCGGATACATGATGATCAGGTGGAGTGGTGCATGAACAGGCTTAATGACTTGAAAAAATGTAATCCGGATATTAAGGCGATGGCATTTTTCCACATGCCGCCTGCGGAATTTAAGGAAGCATACCGTAAGATGAAGCTTGGTGATAAAAGCGTAATATATCAGCACGGCAGTATTGCTGAGAAGAATGAGCATTTTGGAATTTCAAAGTTTGAAGGAACATTTTTTAAAAAAGCAGTGGAGAATGGTGTTATTAAATGGATGTTTTGCGGACATGATCATCTGAATACACTTTCACTTATATATAAGGGAATCCAGATGACATATGGAATGTCGATAGATTATCTTGGATATAAAGATATTGATAAGAGTTATATACAGAGAGGTGGTACACTGATTACGCGAAAAGCTGATGGTCAGGTGACTGTAAATATGGTTCCTTTAGGAGCTATAGTATCTACAAGGGTAAGAGGTGTAAATACACCCCAAAATGACGAGAAATAAAAAAGGCCTACCCAAGGAAGAGGGTAAGCCCTGCAATGATTTGAGCAAAAATCATTTACATGTCTAATATAACACACGGATTATAACAAAACAAGCAATACTTTGATTGTATTAGAACTTTACAATTCTACTAAAAAGGGTCACAAAACCAGTGCTTATCAGCTTTTCAGCTAGTTGAACACGGGCTTTGTTGTGATTGTGCTTTTTAAAGTACAATTTTAATTATAAACTCAAACTTCGCACATAAATTTTAGCTATGCACCTTGAAAATTCAATATCTGGCAGTTATTCAGTTGTCAATGTTCAGTCTTTATGCAGCCTTCAGTCGTATTTTCATCATAGTAGGAAGTGCATCCATAAATGCATTCGCCAATTCGTTGATTTTTTCGTCTGAAAGTTCAGTGTTATCTGAAAGCATTGTTCTGAACATTTGAAGCAGCATTGTGAAAAGTGTTCATCCAGGAGACAGAATTTAGATTAATTTTCACCAGTTTCTAGCAATAGAACCACTAATATGTAGTAGAAAATAATTTAATACTTTTTTTTATAGACTTTTCCAATAAAGTATGCTATCTTATAGCAGCTTATGGATAAACAAATGTGATAAAAGATCAATAATTTACAAAGAAAGGGAAAACTATCATGGAAAAGATTAAAAAGCGTATAGCTAACTTAAAGGTTGCAGGAAAATTAAAAGTATATCGAATGACAGTGCTTGTTATGACATTATTTTTAGTGTTGGTGGCACTGATCTCGACATTAGTGATCCGTTCAAATATAGAGAAGATTACGGAGGTCTGGTCTCCGTCATTTGAATATCTGCAGGATTTAGAGACAATGACTGCGAAATACAGAATCAAGCAGTACCAGCATCTGGTAGAATCAGATGCAGCAGTCATGAACTCCTGCGAAGAAGAAATCCAGAAGCTGGAGAGTCAGATCCAGGATACCGGTGCGAAGCTGAATGCGATTATTACTGCAGACAGTGATGCTAAAAAAGGACAGGACGATTACGAAGTAGCAAACGCTGCATGGGAAAAATACAGGGCTGCTTCAGATGAAATCCTGAAGTTGAGCCGTGAGAATAAACAGCAGGAAGCAGCAAGGCTGATGATCGGAGAGGGGTATGAAGAATATAAGGCTTTTGCTGAGAAATTAACTATATTACGTGACGAGTTCCATGTAGAATTAGACCGGGCAAAGACCATGGCCAATGTATGCACCATCATCATATTTGTCGTGATTGTGGCAGCGGGTCTTGCGATTGCTGTAGTGACGACACTGATTGGAAAGATCATTACCAATTCCATTACTGAGCCGGTAGAACAGATAGATGCAGCAGTTGCCAGCCTGCGTAAGGGCGAACTGTCTAATGTAGAAATGCTTACCTATGAGTCTGAGGATGAGCTTGGCGATACCATCAAGAATCTGAAAGAAGCCATGGGTATTCTGGCAGATTATGTCAGAGAGATCTCTGTGGAGGTAAAGGCAATAGCGCAGGGTGACCTGACCAGAAATGGTGATGATATTACAGATTTCCTAGGCGATTTCTCGGAATTGAAGACATCACTGGTGTATATTCTGAAACGGTTTAACAGTACCCTGACCGAGATCAGAAATCTGGCAGAACAGGTATCATCGAATGCATCCGAGGTTGAAAATGCATCAAAATCCCTGGCGGACGGTGCAACAGAGCAGGCAGGAGTTATCGAGGAATTGAATGCCACCATTGATACGGTCGTGGATCTGGCGGCAGATACAGCGAAGGAAACACAGAGCGCATCTGCACGTGTAAAAGCTTCTGCAGATAAAGCGAACGAAGAAAAAGAAAAAATGAACGATCTGCTGATGGAAATGGAGCACATTACAGAAATCTCCAAGGAGATCGGTAATATTATCACAGATATCGAGGATATTGCATCCCAGACCAACCTGTTATCCCTGAATGCTTCCATTGAAGCTGCCAGAGCAGGAGAAGCAGGAAAAGGCTTTGCAGTAGTGGCAGATCAGATCGGCAAGCTGGCAGCAGACAGTGCAAAATCTGCTGTAAATACAAGAGATCTGATCGATAAGACCTTAGTGGAAATCGAAAATGGCAATACGATTACAAGAACAACAGCAGACGCATTCAATCAGATCATTGCAGATATGGAGTCCTTTGCAGAGATTGCACAGAACACCATGGAGAAAGCAAACTCCCAGGCAGAGTCTTTGGAACAGATCGGTCAGGGAATTGAACAGTTGTCCGGTGTGGTACAGGGCAATGCAGCATCCTCAGAAGAGAATACTGCAATCAGTATTAATCTGGCAGAGGGAGCAGCCAAGATGCATGACCGCGTGAATATCTTTAAGTTATTCTAGAAAATGACAGGAATAGAGTGAAGTATTCATAAGGAAGGTTATTGTTGTGATTAATGATATATTTAAATTATTTGGAGAGAAGGCAGCTGATATTTTATTTGAGATCATTACAGAATGTATGGACGATTATCTGTATATATTTGATCTGCAGAATAATACCTTTGAGATTTCACAGTCAGCTGTGGAACGATTTAATATACCGAGTAATATCCTGACAGATATGTCAAATGAAGTTATGAATGTAGTATATGAAGAAGACCGTGAGATGCTTGCAAAGCATCTTGCGGATATATGTGAAGGAAGAGAAATGGTACATAATCTTCATTATAGATGGCTTGATAAAGAAGGTATGCCGGTCTGGATCAACAGCCGTGGTATCGTTGTCAATGATCAGCAGGGAAATGCAGAGTATCTGGTCGGGTGTCTGAATGAGACCGGCAACAAGAGAAGGGCTGATAATGTCACCGGACTGCTTGGCGGTCCGGAATTCCTTGCTTACTTGCGTGCACAAAAAGAACCCATTACCAAGGGATTTTTTATGCATATAGGAATTGATGATTTTGGAGCGATCAATAGCTCCAGGGGAGCTGATTATGGTAATTATATCCTGAAAAGCGTAGCCGGTTGTATGAAGGAATGCCTTTCAGACAAGCAGAGAATTTACCATCTGGTAGCGGATCAGTATGTGATCGTGGATCTGGAAGCTTCCTCCGCAGAAGAAGCTGTGGCACTGAAAGAAAAGATTACAGATAAACTTCATAATTTCATAGTAGACGAAAATTATGAAGCTATATTTTCTATTTCTATTGGTGTTATAGATGCAGCAACATTTTGTGAGGGAACCGAAGAATGCCGCAAAAAGTTTGAATTTGCCTTGAAACAGGCAAAAAGCATGGGTAAAAATGGATTCTATATTTTTGACCAGGATGACTATGAGGTCTTTTTACAACAAGGAAGAATCATAGCAACACTTCGTAATGCTATTGTGAACCATTATGATGGCTTTGAAGTATATTACCAGCCGATCGTGGACTGTCAGTCCGAACAGATTATTGGAGCAGAGGCACTGATGCGTTTTTCCATGATAACGGAAGAAGGGCGGGAGTTTGTTTCACCGGTGGAGTTTATTCCATTATTGGAAGAGACTGGATTAATCATTCCCGCTGGAAGATATATTTTGAACGAAGCTGCAGCAATGTGCTGTGAAATGCAGAAATATATTCCTGATTTCCGGATGAATGTAAATGTATCCTATGTTCAGATCCTGCAAGGCAATGTGGAGCGGGATATTCTGGATGCAATTCAAAAATATTCATTACAGCCGGAATGCTTATGTGTTGAAATGACAGAAAGCGGATTTATGGATATGACACCTTCGTTCTGTAAATTCCGTAAAACTCTGGACAAGAACGGGATTCCCTTTGTGATCGATGATTTTGGAACAGGATATTCGAATCTTCATTGTATCCGTGATATGAATCCAAGTTACGTGAAAATGGATAGGGATTTTACTGCCAAGGCGATGAACAGTGACAGGGATTATGAATTATATAAAAATATCATCCCCATGGTACATAGTATTAACGTCAGGATATGCGCAGAAGGCATCGAGGAAAAAGAATGGCTTCTGAAAATGAAAGAAATGAAGGTTGATTATCTGCAGGGATATTATTTTGGAAGACCATGTGGAAAGA